>Ga0209947_1000199_pt1 | contig 36755 bp, 27 predicted proteins | sample SalPonR2_B_D2_MG_FD_185706 | JGI IMG/M metagenome (GOLD analysis project Ga0209947, IMG submission 185706) | Salt pond soil microbial communities from South San Francisco under conditions of wetland restoration - Salt Pond MetaG R2_B_D2_MG... ...
TTTAAGGTATAAGGTTCAAGGAAATCAAACTGTTATACTCATATTGGCCTTACACACACCGAAAAGTTACTTTTAGGCTCGGTCCCGGGCAGCCGGCCCGGGGGGAACACTTCCAAGGAACTTCATCGTATTCATTCCCATAGACGTAATCAAAATTTAAAAGCCGATACATAATAAAATTATCATTCGTCCTGTCCGTAACAAGCCAATATCTTTTCCCCCCGGTTTTTTCGTCAGCCTAAGCATAAAGGTTCGCCTTCGGCGCCTTGACGGGATCGGCCCTTAAATCCATCCGTTTCAGGGTATGAATACATTCTTCTCCGGATCGCCGGCATTTTCACCGGCGGGGTCTTGGTATCATCCCGTTTTCCAGAATGAGTTTCCGGCCGGCCTCTGAAAATGTGTAGTCAACAAATTTTTTCACCTCGCTTAGAGGGGGCTTGCCCCGGATCACATAATAGAAAATTTGATAATACGGGTAGTCCGGATCTCCGGGCAGTCTATCGTCAATTTTTATCAAACGGATGTTCCGGTCTTTGGCCACAGCCCCCTGGCCGATAAAGGAGATCCCGCCACAGGGAAAATATTTCAGCGTCTTTACGGCCATGGTGGAATCCCACGTCATTATGTCGTATTTAATATCCTTGCGTTTCATGAAGTGCCTTCGAAAATTTCTGTTGGCTGCCGTCTTTTCGCTCGGAACGATGACGGTGATTTCGAGGTCTTTGCCCCCGACGGCTTTCCAATTGGTTATGCTCCCGCTGAAGATATCCTGCACCTGTTTCTCCCTTAGGCTGTGGACGCCGCAATCCTTTCTGGCAATCACAGCAAGTGGATCTTTGCAGATAGGAATCTGTCGAAGCCCCTTTTCAATCTGCGGCGGGCTCAGATGCCAGGTAGTCGAGGCGAGGTCACTGCGACCGGACATCAATTGAAAAACGGCGGCATCGGAGGACATGGTGGAGACAGCGATTCGAATGCCCTCATCCCGGGTAAAGGCGTCGAGTTTTTGCTTGTCTAGTGCCTGATAGACCTGATTGGAACAGGTATAGTGCACAAAACCGATATCCTGTGCCAGCGGTTTGCCGTCCCATACCCCAAGCATAATGAGGCAAAAAATGCCTGCAATCGTATACCTGATAATTATGGATGTCATCTTTCCTCCTCCCTATTGGATTCAAAAAATTTTTCAGCGTCTGGAAAACTTTTCCACCGCCATCCTTCAGATTCCGGCAGAGGTCTTGGCAACTGCATGGAGCCGGTTCAGTAACCTATGCCTTCAGGAACTATCGTCTAGAAAGATAGCAAGGGGTATGCCAAACCGTTTGGACCGGTTCCAATGGCCCATCGGCTGAAAAAATATGAACAATCGGCTAGAGAGGGGAAGGGATAGGGGGCTTATGGGAGTTTTATGGATGCGGGGGAAGTTTACATATTGTAAAAAAAATCAGCATCGCGTCGATTTTTTGCAAGAGCCCTCATGGAGGGCTCGGCCTTTAATTTGGAGTCGTTGCGCCTCGCCGGGGCTGAGGCCGGCCAGGCGCCTTTACCGCCGGGCGATTCGGTGTCGGCGGCTTCGGGCCTCCTTTAACTTCTGAGTTTCGCGGCGATATCTTCGGCTATCTGGGCGATATCGAGTTTTTCCAGCTTCTCCTTTTCCGGTATGCCCCTGTCCGGGCTCCAACCCCTTTGCTTCCAGTATTTGGGCAGGGATTCGTCGAAGAGCCTGGCAATGTCGCCGTCAAAAGCTGTCTTGCCCTTGAAGGGGCCGGTGGGCAAAGGCTCTTTAAACCATCGCCCGGGAAACATTTTGGGGCTGTCCCATTCCTCTCTGGGCTCTTTGATATTCTGGGAGCGGAGGTTAAAGAGCCTGGAAAGGGCATAGGCCCTTTCACCGACTTCAAGAAGCGCCTTCTTGTTGAAATCGCTCCAGCCGGTTACCGCCTTGAGGAGTTCCAAATTTCCCTCGTCCCCCCAAAAGCCACTGGCAAAAAGACAGTAAATCATGGAATTGATGGCCGCATTCAGGTTCTGCCCCTCTACCGCCCCTTCATAGTCTATCGGCGTCTTTCTGAAGGCCGCCGAACCGCCGCCGGTATGCTCGCAGGGACGGACCACCGTGACATAATCCAGGGCGTTGCGGTCATGGTTGCTTCGGGTCCCGTGGGCGGGCTGCGCATACCGTTTGCCGGTCATGCAGTAGTCCATGATCGCCCCGTTATCCTTTTTCTTGCTTAAATACCGGGCCGTCTCGTAGACGCCTTTACCCAGGATCCTTCCGATCCCTTTTCGATATATGATTTTTTCAAAAATGGCCTTTACGGATTCCAGGTCCCCCCAACCCGGATCGATGCCGTCGAGATCCGCGGGTTCGACGAGGGCCCTTTGCCGCAATTCCATGAGCAGCCCCACCAGCGCGCCGCCTTCGATAAAATCCATGCCCGCATTGTCAGAGAGCCAGGTCGTGTACTGCGTTTTCGAGGCATTTTCCGTCATGTCATCAAAAGTCCCGGTATAGGGATCGCCCGGATCAGTGCCCGTTGCCTCCAGATAGCCAATATTGCCGCCGACCATTCCCATGGCCTCCCAATCCGGCATGTCGGTAATGGTCTGGTCCAGCAACGGATTTTCGCTGGTCACCCGGGCTGGATACATACAGTGCAGGGCGCATCCGGGGCAGGCCTGTTTGCGGGCAAAACTTAACTGGTCCACAAACGGGCCGGACAATGTCTTTACTGTTTTTGGATCCGCCCAGGATTCCCACTGCCAGTTCCTGATCGGGTATCCGCCCACGATATTTGCCTCCCTGGTGCTTGCGCCGGCAGTTCCGTATGTCCGCCAGAAATGGCTTTTTCCTTCCCGTTTCTGGATATTGTTCATGAGCCGGAGGAACTTTTGTTTGTCCGCGAACTTTTGGCCCCTGGTTCCCCTGACGACGATCCCCTTCAGGTTTTTGGATCCGGCGACGGCGCCGGAACCGTAGCGTCCATGGGCTCTGGCGCCCTCTGTGACCATATTGGCAAACCAGACCCCGTTTTCTCCGGCGGGTCCGATAACCCATGCACTGGCCAGCCGTTTGCCGCCTATGCCCTGTTTTCTCGGCGGCCTGAGTTTTGCCCATTTTTTGATCATATCCGATTCGGCAAGGGTGCTGCCTGAGACCTCGAGGGGCGCGAGAACGTTTTTACGCATTTCGATCTCCGCCTCCTCGGTCCCCATGCCCCAGAATGCTTCGGCGCTTCGGATTTCTATATGATCGTCTATCACGGCGAGGTATACGGGTTTATCCGCCTTTCCCACGATCTGAAGGCCGTCCCAGCCGGCAAACTTTAGATTTGCCCCGCCCTGGCCGCCGCAAAAGGTGATACAGTTAAATCCGTACGGGCTTTTGGTGACGATGGCGGTTCGGGGGTTTGGAGCGATCCCTGTAACCGGTCCCACAAGGAGCTGTAGCATATTATCAGGCCCCAGCGCCTGTTTATCCGGTTCTGCAAGGCCCTCCTTAATAAGGAAATACATCCCCATGGCCCAGCCGCCCAGGTATTTCCTGTATACCTCCTCCGGCGGCGTTATAGTGGTAACCGAGCCCGAGGAAAGGTCTATCCGGGCAATTTTTCCGGTAAATCCGTAAAAATTGTTCATTTATAGCTCCCTTTCGACGTTAAACATTTTTTTATAGAGCAATTCGGCCGCATGATCCGGGCTGTTCGCATAGTAGCGGCCGTTGACCTGGACCGGGATGAAGGCAAGCGCCCCTTCGGGGCAGGCCTTTACGCATTCCGGATCGCCGCCGCAGCGGGTGCACACCTGAGCCTTGCCTTCAATGGGGTCGAAGGATATGCCGCTTCCGAATTGCTCTTCACAAACCTCCAGGCAGCGACCGCAGTCATTGATGCCGAGGCATCTGTCCCTGTCCACGGTCATATAGCCCATGCCGGTAAGGCCCTCTTCGCCGTCGCCTGCTTTGACCCGATGAAGGGCGGCGGTCGGACAAACCGCCTCACACGGGTGCTGCTCGCTACCCTCCGCCCATTTTATCAGCTCGCAGTACTGGCAGACGTTGACAAAATCCACAAACTGAAAGCGCATGGGCCTGATTCTGGAAAACTCCAAATTGATCGTATGGCGGGCCTCTTCCGGTGCGATGGCCTTCATATGTTTCTCGGCACATGCCACGGCGCAGGCCATACAGCCGGTGCATTTGGCGGGGTCAAAAAGAATCGTATAGCCCGACTTCGGTTCCGAATCATCGGTTTTATCAGATGCCGCCGCCGCCGCATCCATAAAGACGCCCGCCGCAGAAACGGAGATGCCGAGTGCGGTCAACATCCTCAAAAACTCACGTCGGCTGATCGCCCCCTTCTGGAATTGGCTTTTCAGTTCAGAAATCTGCTCTTTCTGGTTGCCGTTATCCATGGTTACCCCCCACGCCGTCTAAAGCGGCGTTAAAAAAATGCACCGGTTCACGGGATTTTCTGAAAAATTCAGGCCGCCAGTTCATAGCCGGCATTGATCCAGCCGGTGAGCCCGCCGGCCAGGCTCCTTACATGCATGAATCCGTCCTGCTTTAAGCGGCTGGCCACAATATTGGCCCGGTAGCCGGTGCCGCAGACCAGAATGACCTCCTTATCTTCGGGCAGATCCAGGCTATCGGACAGGATGTCGGTCATGGGCACGTGCATGGAGTCCGCAATCCAACCTCCGGCCCGTTCATCCGGCGTGCGCACATCCACGATATGGCCGAACGCCTGTTTGTCGAGCTTGCCTTTCAACTCCTGTGCCGAAATGGGGGAGAGGCCGTCAATGGGCAGGCCGTGGGCGATCCAGGCGGACATTCCGCCGGCGAGGTAGCCGAAAATATTGTCGTAGCCGATACGATGGAGCTCCGTGGTCATCAGGTCGTATTTTTCACGATCATCGACAACCAGCAGGATATTGGCCGTCGGTTCAACGACCATGCCGATCCAGTTGGCCATCTGCTTTTCAAAACCGATATTGATGGCCCCTGGTATATGAAAGCCACCGAAGGAGGCCGCGTCCCGGGTGTCAATAACCGTTGCCCCCTGCTGGCGGATACGCTCGAACTGATCCGGATTGAGCATCTGCTCCAATGGGCAGCGCTCCAAAAGGGGGGCGCCCTCGGTGTTCGTATTGATGATATGGGTAAAACTCTTGGGCCGCACTGGCGAGGCGCCGACGACCTGTTTATGGAACTGGGAAAAATCGGATAGACGCAGCAGCTCCTGCGTCCTTTGTTCATACCCAAGGGTGGAGCTCGTCTTGGCGCTCATACCCTTGCCGCAGAGCGAACCCTGGCCATGGGCCGGATACACCTCCAGATGGCCGGGCAGGCGGCCGAGCTTTTCGTAGAGTGAATCATAGAGATTCCGCACCTGCTCTTCCAGGATTTCCTCACCTGCCAGATCCGGCCGGCCGATGGCGCCGACGAAAAGCAGATCGCCGGTCAAAATCATCCAGGGCTCATCGGCCCGGGCTTTATCCGTTACCAGAAGGGACAGGGAGTTGGGGGTATGACCGGGCGTATAGAGCACTTCCAGTTTGACCATGCCAAACTCGATGACATCGCCTTCCCTGAGCTTTTGATGGTCAAACGCCACCCCCGCATGTTCGCTATAGTAGATATCCGCGCCGGTGCGGGATCGAAGCTCCTGATTGCCGCTTACATGGTCTGCATGGATATGGGTCTCAATAATATGGGTAATTTTCATTCCCTCATCGCGGGAGATGTCCATGTAATCCTGAACGTCGCGCTTCGGGTCCACCACCACGGCCTGTCTTGCACCCGGACAGCCGATGATATAAGAGTTACATCCAAGCCCCGGCACTGTGATCTGTTTAAAATACATCCGCTACCTCCTTGTCGTACTCGGTGAAATTTTTTCGGATTCGGCTTCGCTGCCCAAAGCATCGGCTAAGGGTTCGTCACAAAATAAGTTGGGCAAAATTTGGCGCCGGCATTTTTTCCGTCTTCGAGGCGCGAGGAGGGAGAATAGCAGGCTATTTGACCGACGCAGCAACAAAGAAGACGGGAAAAAGAACAAGCCAAATGTTCAAATTGTTTTGTAACGAACCCTGAAGTCTACATAGACTATAAATTATCATGCAAAGGGGGGATGGCAAATTTTTTGAACTTGAAATAATTATCCTATTTATGGGCGGACACTAAATAAGAAGTTTTTTTATAAATAGTCTTGACGCTCAGGACAGGTTTGGCCAAAAATCGGGGGTCATTGTGGATATGATAGAATCTTACCCATATGGAGGAGATTTGTACACGATCAGGCGGTTTTATCATTTTATTCTGGCACAACGGGCGGCCAAGGGGGCCGAAAAAGCGTTTGATGTGTACCCATTGGGCCCGGATTAACATTAAAGCAAAAAATAAGGGTTTCAAGATAACATCCTGAAACCCTATAAAATATTTTGGAGCCGACGAGCGGACTTGAACCGCTGGCCTGCTGATTACGAATCAGCTGCTCTACCAACTGAGCTACGTCGGCGAAAATATCGATTTCCAATTAACACGCTATTGACAGACGGTCAAGCGATTTTAAAATGTCTGGCAACGGCAAAAATCCATGAAAATGTTTGGCCACATGACAGGTAATACCCTACATAAACTGATCGAGGATATGAGGGCCGGCAGGCAGGCGGTGTGTACCCATGCGGCGGGCACGGAACGGGCATATATAACCGCGCAAATCGCCCGATCCGTTCAAAGACCGATCTGTCTGGTACTGCCAACCCGCAAAATCTGCGACGCCATGGCCGTTGATCTCCAGTTTTTTTTGGGCCAAGGAAATCGCGAAATCGCTGTTTTTCCTGCCTACAATATCCTACCGTTCAAGCAAATCGCATACCACAATGAAACCGCCGCCCAGCGGATTCGACTTCTCTATCGCCTGGGCACAAACACCGCGGATGCCATGATTTTCCTGCTTCCGGCCGAGACCCTCCTGCAACGGCTCATTCCAAAATCGATTATAAATGATTATGCGGAACTGCTAATGGCGGGGGAGGCGTTTGACCGCGGGGACCTGGTTTCCCATTTACATGCGGGTGGCTACGTAAATACCGCCCTGGTTGAGGAGCCCGGCGAATATGCCATCCGGGGCGGGATCATCGATATATTTTCCCCGATGTATGCCGAGCCCATACGAATCGAACTGTTTGGCGATTTTGTGGATTCCATGCGGTTTTTTTCGCCGAACACGCAGCGAAAGACGGCCTCCATCGAGGAGGCGGTTATCCTGCCGGCCAGGGAGGCGGTGCTCAAAAAGCAATGGTTTGACGAAACAATCCAGCGGGTAAGGTCCCATGCCGAAGGTTTGGGGCTCTCGGCGGAAAAGGCGAACCGGTTTATCGCCCGGCTTCGTGAGCAAGGCGTGTTTAACGGGCTGGAGAGCCTGTTGCCCCTTATATACGCAGAGACGGGCACTTTTTTTGATTATGCGCCGTCGCATACCCTCTGGATCCAAGCCAATCCCGGGGAGATTGAACAAGCGGCCACCCATGCCGAGGATATCGCCGCCCGAAACTACCTGCAGGCCCGGGAGGAAAACCGGCTATGCATTGATCCGGACCATCTTTATGAAAAATTCGCCAGCGTTGAAGAAAGGCTTGACCGACGGACGCATCTGACCTATAGGCCGCTGCCGGCATCTTCAGGAAAAGATGGCGGGGCCGGAACCGTGTCTGCCGGAACCGTGTCGGCTGAAACCGTGGCGATTGATGCATCGGATAACTCCGAACTCGCCGGCCAATTGTCCGGCAGCAGAAAAGAGGGGCCTGCCCTGCAGCCCCTGGCCCAATGGATCGATGCGCATCGATCGGCCGGATTTTTGACCCTGCTCGTCTGCGGTACGGCGTCTCAGGCCAGGCGCCTTCAGGAATTGCTCGAGCCCTATGGGATCTCTATTGATATTTCAGATGATCCGGAGCTTTCAGGCTTGCGGCCAGGCCGGGCCTATATTCTTCTCGGCGGGTTGTCTGCGGGTTTTGTCTGGCCCGAGGTATCGCTTGCGATTGTTACCGAAGCCGAGATATTCGGCGAGCGAATCGGCCGGCGCCGAAGAAGGAAGGGCAAGGCAGGGGTAAAGACGGAGCTCCTTGATTTCGGTGAGCTAAATATTGACGATCGCGTAGTCCACATTGAACACGGCATCGGAGAATACAAGGGCCTGGTCAAACTCTCGGTGGAACGGATGACCAACGATTTTCTGGAGATTCGCTACAAGGGCGGGGACAGACTGTATCTGCCGGTTGACCGGATGGATATGGTCCAGAAATATATGGGCGTTGAAGGCATCGAGCCCTCACTTGACAAGCTTGGCGGAAGTTCGTGGCAGCGGTCCCGGGCAAAGGCCAAGGCGTCAGCGGAAAAGATCGCCAATGAACTCCTCGAGCTCTATGCCTCCAGACGGGTCCAAAAGGGCTATGCATACAGCCCGCCGGATGGCTATTACAAGGACTTTGAGGCCGGCTTCCCCTATGAGGAGACATCAGACCAGCTAAAGGCCATTGATGATGTGATAACCGACATGGAGCACCCCACGCCTATGGATCGTTTGATATGCGGGGATGTCGGCTATGGTAAAACCGAGGTGGCGCTCCGTGCCGCCTTCAAGGCGGTAAACGACGGAAAACAGGTGGCCCTGCTGGTCCCCACGACGGTTTTGGCAGAACAGCACTATGTCACATTTACCGAGCGATTCTCACGATATCCGGTCAACGTGGAATGCCTGAGCCGTTTTCGAACCCCCAAAAAACAGCGCGAGATCTTAAGCCATATGAAGAAGGGGACGACCGATATCGTCATCGGCACCCACCGGCTTTTGCAGAAGGACATCGAATTCAAGGACCTTGGCCTGATGGTGATCGATGAGGAGCAGCGCTTCGGCGTCAAGCACAAGGAGAAACTCAAGCAGCTGAGAAGCGTGGTGGACGTGTTGTCCATGACCGCCACCCCGATTCCCCGAACGCTGCATATGTCCTTGATGGGAGTCCGCGATATCAGCGTCATCCAGACGCCGCCGGAGCTGCGAAGGCCGATCATTTCATATATTTCCGAACTCGACCCGATGGTTATCACGGAAGCTATTCGCAAAGAGCTCGAGCGCGGCGGCCAGATCTTCTTTGTCCACAACAATATCAATACGATCTGGAACATGGCGAAATATCTGCAGGACCTGGTGCCCGAGGTCCGCATGGGGGTGGCCCACGGGCGATTGGAGGAGGATGCGCTCGAACGGGCCATGTATCAATTTATGAGCAGGGAGATCGATATGCTGGTCTGTACCACAATTGTCGAGTCGGGCTTAGATATTCCGAATGCCAACACCATGCTCATCAACCGGGCCGACAGGTTCGGCCTGGCACAGATATACCAGCTTCGCGGCCGCGTCGGAAGATCCAACGAGCAGGCGTATGCCTATCTCTTTGTGCCAAAAGAGGCCGCGCTTACCCGGGATGCCCAGAAGCGCCTGAAGGTATTGATGGAACACAGCGATCTCGGGGCCGGCTTCCAAATCGCCATGAATGATTTAAAGATCCGCGGCGGTGGGGCGGCGCTGGGGGTCGAGCAGTCCGGCCATATTGCGGCCGTCGGCTATGACATGTTTCTGCGCCTGCTTGAGACCTCTGTCAGCCAAAAAAAGGGGGAGACCGTTGTGGAGAGACTTGAGCCCGAGATCAATGTTCCCATGTCGGTCCATATTCCGGAGGCCTATGTCCCGGATATCGACCAACGGCTTTCCATATACCGTCGGTTGGCCAAGATGGCGGAGCTAACGGAAATCACCGACATCAAATCAGAGTTGGTCGACCGGTATGGGCCCCTTCCCGAGCCCGCCCAGAATCTGCTCCTGAAAATTATGCTCCGTATCCTCTCCATTAAAGCCGGGGTTAAAAAGCTGGACCTGACCCATGATCTCATGGTACTAGGTTTTTCTGAAGCCCATCAACAGCACCCGTTCGGCATTTTTGATGTGATCGATAAGTCTCCTGACCAGTTTAGGTTTACGCCGGAAAACACGCTGCGGGTCCGGATGAAGGCCGCCCATACGTCACGGGTGATGGCGGAGGCAAAAAATACCTTGATGGAAATTGCAAGGCATGTTAATTATTAAAAATTTTTACGAGTACGGTTAAAGGAAGGATCCATGCAGGCATCATTTTCTTGCAGACGATATTTTGGGGCCGGTTTTGTTCTGTTTATCCTCTGTTTACAAACGATTGGCGGTGTTTCGGCAACGGAGACGGTGGACCGGGTTGTCGCCGTCGTCAATGAGGATATTATTCGGCTAAAAGAACTCAATGAGGCGTTCCAACCGGTGGCCCAGGAGGTTTACGCGAAAAATTACGGCGATTCCAAAGAACAGGAGATTTTGTACGAAAAGCGGACCGAAGTCTTGAACCGGCTCATCGAGGAAACCCTGGTCGATCAAGCGGTCCAGAAAAGGGGCATTTCGGTCTCCTCCGCTGAAATCGACAATGCGCTCGAGAATATCAAATCGATGAACAGTTTTACCGATGATGATCTTCGGGGCTATCTGAGCATGAATGGCATGGATATGGAGACCTACCGGAATGAAATCCGGCAGCAGATTCTTCGAAGCAAGCTGGTGAACCGGGAGGTCAAGGCCAACATTGTGATCACCGATGAGGAAATCCGGGACTACTATGAAAGCCACCCGGAGAAGTATGAAAAAAAGCCGAAGTACCATCTCAAAAATATATATGTCCCGCACGCTGAAGATGCCGGTGCGCCCGCCGGACGAACGGGCAGGGACAAGATTTCCGAGGCTATGGCCGAACTGAATAAGGGCCGGGCGTTTGAATCCGTGGCCAGAGAATATTCGGAATCCGGAAACGCTTCGAACGGCGGGGATCTTGGAAGTTTTGTGCTCAATGATTTACGGAAAGATTTGAAGCCGGTGATTAAAGCGCTGCAAGCCGGTGAAACCTCCTCTATTGTAGAAACGGAGCAGGGGTTTCAAATTTTTTATCTGAAAGAAATCGTCAAGGCGCCGGCCAAACCCTTTGACGCGGTTGCTGACGATATCCGGAGCATTCTGTACGAACAGGCGGTTGATGAGAAATTCGATGAGTTTCTCAGTTCCCTTCGTAACGCGTCCCACATTGAAATTACCCGCTAAACGGTTGATGAACTGCGTTTTTGCGGGACGTAGCCTAGGGTAAAACAATTTTAACCTGCGATTTCATTGGTGTCAGGGGTTTCTATTGCATACAAACCGCTTCAACCCTGATTTGATTCCGGTTTCTTGCGGCCGATATATCAAGGCGATCCGGGTTCAGATGAGAATCGATCTTCAAACGGTTTCCGAAGCCCTCGGGGTCAGTCTGCATCAGCTGCATCTTATCGAGTCCGAGGACCATGAGGAACTGACTGATGAGGATTTTGTCAAGGATACCCTGCGAGCCTATGCCCATTTTATCGGCATTGACGCCGAGGATATCATTGATCGCTTTGAAATAGGCCGTGCGGCCTATACCTCCGGCCGCCGGGCCGGCCAAAAAAAGTTGGGCCTTGGCGCGCAAAACCTGAAACGGGCGCTTTTGACCGTATGCCTTTTGGCGGGCATCAGTCTGCTCTTGATGACCGCGTTTTATGGATGGCAGTCCTTTTCGGGCGGGGATGAGCGGCGTACCGAAGCCCCGAGCGCCTCATCGCCGAAAACGGCCGCCGCTGCACCGGTTGCCGAAGAGTCGGCGGCGGAAAGCCTGGTGCTGACCATCGATGCCATTGAAAAGACATGGATCGAAATCAATATGGACGGCCAGGAGCAGTTGAAATATCTCCTTTCTCCAAAGGATCATGTGGAACTCGAGGCAGGCAAGTACTATCATATGCTAATCGGCAATGCCGCCGGGCTGAAGATAAAGCTAAACGGTGAGCCGGTCGATATCCCCGGAAACCGCGGGGAAGTGATAACCCTGGAACTGCCGTGACTTGAAAAAGATATGGGCCGATAAATGCTGGGCGAACGGAATAAAATATTGATAGAAACCATCAAGCGGCTTCTAAGGCGGGGCTCGTATGTCCGACTGAAGAAGATTATCAGCAAGGTCCATGCGGCGGATCTCTCCGCGGTGTTCCCCTCGCTTTCCGCCTATAATCAACGCAAGCTTTTCGATTTGATCGAGGATCAGGAAAAACGAGGGGTCATTCTCAGCGAGCTCGATGAGGATGTTATTCTCTCATTGAGCGAGGATCTCAGCGTCGAAGAGCTGGTCAAAATCCTGGAATACATGCCCTCCGATGACGGCGGCGCCCTGATTCGGCTGCTTCCCCAGGAAAAGGCGGATGCGGTCGTTGAACGGATGAAAAAACAGGGTGCGGAGGAGGTCGAGGATCTGCTCCTGTACGAGGATGACACCGCCGGGGCCTTAATGATCCCGGACTTTATCGCATTGAACGAGGAAATGACCGCCGGCGAAGTCATCGAACGGCTTCAGACCCAGGAATACAAAGATATCGAGATGCCCTTCTACATTTATGTGGTGGATGAGGGCGATTGCCTGGTAGGGGTTTGTTCACTGCGCCAACTCGTCGTCGTGCCGCCGAAGACCCCGTTGAAGGCTTTTATGGCCACGGATGTGATATCCGTTAAAACGGATATGGACCAGGAAGAGGTGGCCAAGATTGTCGCCCGGTACAACTTTCTGGCGGTTCCGGTGGTTGATGAGGAGCAGCGGATGGTCGGTGTTGTAACGGTTGATGACGTCATCGATGTTTTCCGCGAGGAGGCTACCGAGGATATCCTGAAAATGGCCGGCGCCGGAGAGGAGTTCGTCGAGACGAAGTCCGTCCTGCGCAGCACACGGATTAGGCTGCCCTGGTTGTTCGCGAGTTTTGTGGGCGGGGTTATCGCGGTATTTATTATCGGTCACTTCGAAGACAGCCTCAGGCAGATCTCCTATCTGGCCGCTTTTATTCCGGTTATCATGGGGATGGGCGGAAATATCGGCATTCAATCCTCAACCATCGTTGTGCGGGGAATTGCCACGGGGCGCATCAACATCCGGCATTTGTGGCAGGTCGTATCCAAGGAACTCTTGATCGGCCTGATTCTGGGCGGGGTCTATGGGATCATCCTGGCCTCCTTCGCGCATTTTCAATACAATGCCGGCGTCGTCGCCATCTCTGTCGGGTTCGGCGTCGCCTCATCAATGTCCATCGCCGCGCTTGTGGGCTCCCTCTTGCCGATGATTTTTGCCCGCTTCAAAATTGATCCGGCGGTGGCCACCGGCCCCTTTGTCACCACCTTTATCGATATCCTCAGTGTCTTGTTCTATTTTCAGCTTGCCTCGTTCTTTCTTGGTATTTAGTCCATGTCGAGCATATCCACCGCCGGTATTCTTCTTCGCCGCATCGAATACGGGGATCACGACCTGATTCTCACCCTGTTGACCCAGGATTACGGCAAGATATCGATGATTGCCAAGTTTGCAAGAAAAAGCCGCAAGCGTTTTCCGGGCACGCTTGAACTTTTTTCAGAGATCACCCTTGTCGGCGTATCGCCCAGGAAGGGCGGGATGCCGGTGCTCCAGGAGGCCGCCTTGAAACAGCCTTTTGCAGGCATCCGGGGCAATCTCTTGAAGACCGCGTATGCCAGCTACTGGAGCGAACTGGTGCTTACCTGGCTCGAAGAGCAAAAGGCGCAGAAAAACATCTATCGGCTCCTCAGGTACTGCCTTGGCGCCCTGGATGCCGGACAGCCCCCGGCGGTCACCAGCATCGTTTTTCAGCTCTATTTTTTGCAGTTTTCCGGGCTATCCCCCAATTTAAGGCAGTGCGGCCGCTGCCGGGGGGCGCTGGAAAAACTGCCTGGAGAAAAATTCGGTTTTGATCTTGAAAAGGGCGGGCTGGTATGCAAAGGCTGTTTAACGGGTAAAACGCCCGAATGGCAGCTTTCCAGGGGGACCGTCAAACAACTCCTCTGGATCCAGGCCGGCAACCTGAAAAATATTAGACGTCTGAGGTTTACGGAGCCTGCGATCAAAGAGAGCCAGATGTTTCTGGAAGCATTTATTCCCTACCATCTGGGCCGGGAGCCCAAGAGTTTGAAGTTTTTGAACCATATACGTCAACTTGGATCCTGAGAGCGACCCATGCAGGAATCGGTTCAAGACATACTGGAAGAGGGAGCCGTAATAGCCTCCGCCCCGTGCCGTCTCGACGTGGGCGGCACGCTAGATATCGGCAGTTTCTATTATCCATTGGCGTCACTGGCTCCATGCACGCTCAATATGGCGATCAATCTTCGGACGACGGTTCAATTAAGCCCTCACCGCAGCGGTTTTATCAAAATATCCTCCCGCGGGTTCGAAAGCGCCGAATACCCAATCGACCACCTGCCGTTTGATCATCCCATGGGGCTGATGTTTGCCATAGCCGCATATTTCCATATCGACGGGATTCACATCCGGATTGACTCCGCCTCCCCGCCAAGAAGTGCGCTGGGCGGTTCATCGGTTGCGGCGGTGGCCATGATCGGCGCCTACAAACGCCTGTATGCGCGTTTGAACCAAATACTCGTCCCGGATGAACGGATTCCGCTGCTCGCGCATGCCATCGAGGAAAGCATTGCCGGTATCCCCTGTGGCCTTCAGGATCATCTGGCTGCTGTTTACGGGGGGGTTAACCTCTGGCATTGGAACGGCAAGGGTTTAAAGGAACTATACAAACAGGAGCCCCTGATTTCTGAAGATCAGTATTCGTTACTTGACAAATCCCTTTTATTGGCGTATTGCGGAATACCTCATGCGTCGAAAGATATCAACGGTAAATGGGTTCGACAGTTTCTAGCCGGCGACTTCCGCTCCGAATGGGCTGAAATTATTCAGTGTACCAGGGAGTTTGCAAACGCCCTAAGGGCTTTTGATTTCGAGCGGGCTGTTCACTGGATCAACCGGGAAACCGATATCCGGCGTCGGCTAACGCCGGAGGTGCTGGATGGGACCGGCCGGGAACTGGTCATATCGGCACGGGATATGCGATGCGGGGCTCGATTTTGCGGGGCGGGCGGCGGCGGATGCCTATGGGCCGTAGGGGATTCGCCCCGTATTTCTGAGTTACAAGAGAAGTGGAAATATTTGCTGCGTTCCGAAAAAGACGCCAAGATATTGGAGTTCAGTGTGGATGGAGCGGGTTTGAGCGGGTTCGCACCGAATGCGCACGTCATATGAATCAACTAACAGGTGGTAGCTGCTGATGAAGTTTCAGGAGGTTATCTTTTCCCTACAAAAATTCTGGGCCCGTAAAGGGTGCATTATTGAACAGCCCTATGATCTGGAAGTCGGCGCGGGCACCTTTCATCCGGCCACTCTATTAAAATCTTTAGGGCCGGAACCCTGGCATGTCGCCTATGTCCAGCCCTCAAGGCGCCCGACAGACGGCAGGTACGGCGAAAATCCATACCGCCTTCAGCATTATTACCAGTTTCAGGTCCTCCTCAAGCCGTCTCCGCTCGATGTGCAAACCCAGTATCTGCAGAGCCTCAAAAAACTAGGCGTGGACCCGTTAGAGCACGATATCCGGTTTATCGAGGATGACTGGGAATCCCCAACGCTGGGGGCGGCCGGTCTGGGATGGGAGGTCTGGCTCGACGGCATGGAAATCTCCCAGTTCACCTATTTTCAAATCGCCGGCAGCATCGAGGTCCATCCGGTATCTGTTGAAATCACCTATGGGTTGGAGCGGATCTGCATGTATCTGCAGGGCGTGGACAATGTGTTTGACCTGAAATGGAACGAACAATTGAATTACGGGGATATCCATCACCGGGAGGAGGTGGAGCAGTCCGCGTATAATTTTGAAGCTGCCGATGTGGATATGCTTTTCGGCTTTTTCAACAAGTTTGAAGCCGAATCCCGCAGCGTCATAAAGGATGGCCTGGTCATGCCCGCCTATGAATACTGCCTGAAATGCTCCCATGTGTTTAATCTTTTGGATGCCCGCGGGGCGATCAGCGTAACGGAGCGAACCGGCTACATCGCCCGGATCCGGCAGCTTGCCAGACTGTGTGCAGAGGCCTACATCCGTCAGCGGCAAGACATGGGCCATCCGTTGATGGGTTAGGTATTGGGTATTGGGGGTGAGATGTTGGATGGGGTAATGACATTGAGATATTTATTCCTAAACTGAGCGATTTTCAAGTTTGCTGCAGATACAAGGAAGCGGATGTTGAGCTATAGCGGGCTATGCGAGACATCCGCTGACAAAGTAGATGCGGCAAAATTGGAAATCCCGGAGGGTTTCAAATTTTTAAAGCTAGAATTGATTGAAGTCTTTTAAAATAATAAAAAAAACAAAAAGTTTAAAAATTTGAAACGCTCAGTTTAGGTCACTAATTTATTTGATATCGAGGTAATCATGTCTCAGCTGTTGGTTGAAATCGGCACGGAGGAGATCCCCGCCGGATATATTGAGCCGGCCTTGAATGCGTTTGCCGATAGTTTGTTTCAACATCTGGATCAAAGCCGGATTGCCCATGGAAAGGCCCGGGTCTTCGGAACACCGCGCCGGCTTACCGTCGCCATCGATGACGTGGCCGACCGGCAGCAGCCCCAAACCCAGGAGCTTATGGGGCCGCCGGCACGGATCGCCTTTGAAAAGGACGGCACCCCGACGGTGGCCGCGAAAAAATTCGCGGAAAAAAACGACGTTTCAGTGGGCCGTTTATCCGTCAGGGAAACCGAAAAGGGCAGATACGTAGTGGCCCGAAAAACGGATGCCGGCCAGGCGACCCGCTTGATACTTAAAAAATCGCTCCCATCGATCCTATTGGCGATTCCGTTTCCCAAAACCATGCGGTGGTCGAATTTGTCCATCGAATTCGCCCGGCCGATCCATTCCATCCTGGCGCTTTTTGGCGGCCAGAGCCTGACGTTCGTCGTGGGCGACATTAAAAGCAGCCGCTATACCTTCGGCCACCGGTTTCTCCATCCCAAAAAAATCAAGCTCTCGGGGCCCGGGCAGTATTTGTCCGCATTGCGCGAGGCCTGGGTAATTGCCGATATTGATGAGCGCAAGCGGCTTATGGAGAAGCAAATGGCGGAGGCCGTTGGCCGTATTAACGGCAGTGTGCTCTCCGATCCGGAGCTCGCAGATATCGTAACGCATCTGATTGAGTATCCGGCGACCATCCTGGGCAGATTTGAAGACCGGTTTCTCGAGCTTCCCCGCGAGGTATTGGTTACCGCCATGCGGGAACATCAGCGCTACTTTGCCGTCGTGGATCCGGATAACCGGGTGATGCCGTATTTTCTGGCGGTCAATAACACCCTGGCAAAAGACATGGATCTGGTGAAACGCGGCCATGAGCGGGTGCTCAAGGCCCGCTTGGAGGATGCCCGGTTCTTTTTCAAAACGGATCTGAAGCTCTCGCCTGATGAGATGACCGACAGGCTTAAAGATGTCCTCTTCCAGGCGGACCTGGGCTCCGTTTATGACAAGGTCAGCCGGGTCCGCACCGTTTCCGCCGGGCTTGCCGACCGCTTGAGGCTGGATGCGGAGACGGCAAAATCCCTGGACCGGGCCGCCTGGCTCAGCAAGTCCGACCTGGTATCCCATATGGTGAATGAATTTCCCAAGCTGCAGGGGATTATGGGACGTATTTATGCCCGCTCCGCGGGTGAGGCGGAAGTGGTGGCCCAAGCCATAGAGGATCATTACCGGCCCGTCTATTCCGGCGGCCGGCTTCCGGAAACATTTGCCGGCGCTCTTCTAAGTATTGCCGAAAAAATTGATACCATCTGTGGATGTTTTCTGATCGGGCTGATCCCGTCCGGCGCCTCCGACCCCTATGCGCTGAGAAGGCAGGGCATAGGCCTGCTTCAAACTGTTATCGAAGACGCTCTGGCGGTTTCCGTAAACGAACTGGTCCGGATGGGCCTCTCGAGCTTCGCCGATATCGAGCCCCATACCCCTTTTGAAGAGGCGTTCGGACAAATTGCCGCGTTTCTGATGCAACGGCTCTCCCATATTCTGGAATCCGAGGGCGTCAGCAGGGACGCTGTTTCGGCAACGCTCGCTGTCTCCGAAAACGACGCCCTCCCGATCGTTGCCGAAAAGGCCCGCTCGCTCGAGCGCTTGAAAGCCGAGCCGGAGTTTGAAACCCTGGCCCTCGGATTCAAGCGCGTGGTCAATATTATCCGAAAGGCCGATCCCGCGGATACCGAAAGCGCCTCGGTGGACCCGACGCGCTTCGAATACGAGGCGGAAACGGTTTTGTTCGATCGTTTCAACGCCATTAGGGACCAGGTAAAACAGCTGTTGGAAGCCGGGGAGATCGAGGAGGCGTTTACCGCTGTTTCCACATTGCGCACCGCCGTGGATCGATTTTTCGATGATGTCCTGGTTATGACGGAGAATCCTGCGGTTCGTCGGAACCGATTGGCGCTCCTGAACCAGATATCCCGGCTTTTTGCCCTGTTGGCGGATTTTTCCCGAATTTCAACCTAATATCATTATATACGGAGGAAGCATTTATATGGCCGGCTATGACCCCGAAAAGGACAAAATGATCAAAGAATGGAAAAACGAGGATACAGGCCTTCATATATCGATCAATCAGTACGGGGAGGGCGAACCCAAGCTACAGATCGGGCCCCGCATCCTGATGAAAAAAGACGGCACCGAAAGGCGACCGGCAAAGGCCGGACGCCTTTCCATAGAGGATGTCATGTGGCTCTACGAGATAATTGACGAAGTAAAAGAGGAGCTGACCGGCCGGGTGGACCCGAATAAATGAATCGCTTCTGTTTTTTGGCCGTCTGCCTATGGATTCAACCAATGGCATAATAAAGCCGCTTCGTGCGCCCACCGGCCTGTACCCGGGCTTTCAAGCCCTAATGGTCAGCCATCCCGCAGATTTGGAGGCGATCCGAAAACGGTTGGATATGGATGGGAAGACCTCCCGCCGGGTGTTGATGAGCCGATTGTATTGGCGGGGGGACTTGGCGGTGATCGGCCCCTTCATGGGGGCGCCCTATGCCGTGGCATTGCTCGAGCATCTGATCGCGTGGGGGGTTGAGAAAATTGTCTGCTACGGCTGGTGCGGCGCCATTTCTCCTGACGTGGCCATCGGCGACCTCGTTATACCGACCAAGGCAAAGATTGATGAGGGCACCTCGGGGTGTTATTTTTTAAATGGGTCGGGGGGTTCGCTACCGGATCCCGCTATTCAGGAAAATCTGCGGGCCGCAATGGATATCACCCGGGCGAGAACCCATGCCGGCGCCGTGTGGAGCACGGATGGGCTTTTTCAGGAGACGCCGGAAAAAATCGCCCGTTACCGCTCACAGGGGGTTCTGGCAGTGGAGATGGAGGCTTCCGCCCTGTTTACCGTTTCGAATTATCGATCGGTCGCACTCGGATGCCTGCTGGTAGTTTCCGATGGGCTCTCCAGCGGCGAATGGACGCCCGGGTTTTCCGACAGGGGCTTTAAAAATAGTCGAGACCGGGTCTGTCAACATCTACTCGCCATATTCGAAGCAGAAGGGGCGCCTTGATGGCAAACGGCGTTGATCCCAAAACCGAAGAGCGCGCCGAATTCCTGCGCAGGGAGCTGCATCGGCACAACTACCGGTATTTTGTTCTGGATGAACCGGAAATCTCAGATACCGAGTATGACCGGATGATGCAGGAGCTCATTGGCCTCGAGCAATCCCATCCCGAACTCGCCCGACCCGACTCCCCCTCTTCCCGCGTGGGCTCTGAGCCGCTTGAGAAGTTTGACAGTGCGGCCCATTCGATTCCCATGCTGAGCCTTGATAAAGGTTTCTCCGATTCTGAAATTTTAGAATTCGACAAACGGGTTAAGCGCTCACTCGATATCGCCGAGGATATCCGCTATACCGCAGAGCCCAAGCTGGACGGCGTGGCGGTCGAGCTGGTCTATGAAAACGGCCGGCTGTCAATGGCATCAACCCGTGGGGACGGGGAAGTCGGGGAGGTTATCACCCCCAATATCAAGACCATCTCTTCGGTACCGCTGGTGATCGATTCGTCGGGCGAAACACCGCCGCCGGCGCTTCTCGAAGTAAGGGGCGAGGTGATCATCTCCAAGGCCAATTTCGAAGCCCTTAATAGGCGTCGGCTCTCTGAGAACCAGCCCCTTTTTGCCAACCCGAGAAACGCTGCTGCCGGCTCCCTCCGCCAGCTCGACTCACGGATTACTGCCCGGCGGCCATTGGAAATCTTTGTCTACGGTGTGGGCACCGCCCCGGCGCTTACCGCCGCTGATTCGCATGCCGAGGTCCTCCGCGGGCTGGAAGGCTTCGGATTCCGCATCAATCCGCTGATCCGTTATCAAATCGGCCTTCCGGAGATTCTCGAATACTACGAATATTTAAACGCGAAGCGGCTCTCGCTCTCCTATGAGATCGATGGCATGGTGGTCAAGGTGGACCGGCTCTCCTACCAACAGCGGCTCGGCACCACCTCGAAACGCCCGAGATGGGCCATTGCCATCAAATTCGAGGCGCTTCAGGAACGGACCCGTGTCCTTGACATCCGGGTCCAGGTGGGGCGAACCGGCGCGCTCACCCCCGTCGCCCATCTGGAGCCGGTCAATGTCGGGGGGGTAACCGTCAGCCGGGCTTCGCTTCACAACGAGGATGAGGTCAAGAAAAAGGACGTCCGGATCGGGGACCAGGTATTCGTGCAGCGGGCGGGGGACGTGATTCCGGAGGTGGTAAAGGTGATTAAATCCGTCCGGGACGGCTCGGAGAGGCCTTTTGAAATGCCCGGGGCCTGTCCGGTTTGCGGGGCAAGGGCGGTTCGGGACGAAGAGGCGATCACCCGATGCATCAACGTGGCGTGTCCCGCCCAGCTAAAGGCGAATATCAAGCATTTGGCTTCCAAGGCGGCCTTTGACATCGATGGACTGGGCGATAAACTGATTGATCAGTTGGTTGAAAAAAACTACGTGCGCTCGTATGCGGATATTTTCGGGTTGTCCTGGGGGGGACTTCGCCAACTGGAACGAATGGGGGACAAATCCGCAGAGAATCTGGTCAACGCTATCGCGGCGAGTAAGGATGTCCCTTTCTCCCGGTTTCTGTATGCCATTGGCATTCGCCATGTGGGCCAGCATACCGCCGCCATCCTTGCCGCCAACTATAGAAGCCTGGATCAACTGGCAGAGGCGAGCCGGGAAGAACTTGAAGCGATAGACGGCATCGGGCCGGTGGTGGCGGCCAGTATCGCCGAATTCTTTAGCCGCAGGGAAAACCTCGCGACGATTCAGGCCATGTTTGAAAACGGCGTCGTGATCCGGACCTCAGCGTCTGAGTTACTCCAGGACGGGGAACTGACGGGTCGCACATTTGTGCTGACCGGCAAGCTCGAAACCATGACCCGCGAAGACGCCAGAAAACGAATCGAGGCGGCCGGCGGGAAGGTAACCGGCTCCGTCAGCCGAAAAACCGATTATGTCGTCGCCGGCGAGTCGCCGGGGTCAAAAACGGACAAGGCGAGGGAGCTTGGCGTTACGATTTTAGATGAATCGGAATTCAAGACGCTTATTTCGTGAGCCGTTGTTTAAGTTGTATTGCCGGCAACCAGAGACCCCTGGCTTGAATTCAGTAGGATGGTGTTTAATGTTTTAACCAGCCTGTTGTTAAGGAGGTGCAAGCTATGGCAGATAAAAAGAGAGTCCGTGCCGTCATCAAGGGACGCGTGCAGGGGGTGAATTTTCGAATGGAAACGTGGCGGGCGGCCGAACAGATCGGCGTATGCGGATGGGTCCGCAATAAAACCGACGGCAACGTGGAAGCTTTGATAGAAGGGGACGTATCAAAGGTCGATCAGATGATCGAATGGTGCCGGAAGGGTCCGCCCGTTGCCCATGTAACCGATATCAAGATAACCGAAGAATCCTATCAGGGGGATTTCCAGGATTTCAGCGTGCGATACACGAATTAGCGTCCGAATTATAAAAAAAACGGCAGCGATTTTCAGAAGAAAACCACTGCCGTTCAAAGATTTAAGCGGGCTAAAAACTTAAATCGATTCCCTTAACATTTTACCCGGTTTGAATTTCACAACATTGCGGGCTTTGATCTTGATCGGTGCACCCGTCTGGGGGTTGCGTCCGGTTCTTGCTTTGCGCCGTACTTTTGCAAAGGTACCGAACCCAACAAGGGTAACCTTGCCATCTTTTTTCTTGAGCGCTTTGGTAACGCCGTCCATAAAAGAATTCAACGCAGCGCTCGCCGCAACCTTTGAAATACCGGCATCTTTAGCCATTTTTTCGACAATTTCTGCTTTTGTCATGATTCCCTCCCTTTTTAAAAATTAAAGGTTAAAAAAGCCCTGATTATTAGGAACCTTATAGTAGGCATTACCCCTTGTCAATACATAAAATGTGATTTTTTCAATTTTTTTTAAAATAAAGACCTGTTAAGCTCCTTGTCCATTGCTTTTCAAATTACACAGGCATCAAGATACTGTATTAATATGTACTGAAAACCCCATTATCATGGCATCTGCCGAAGCATGGCCCTTAAGTCAGGACGAAGAGACTCAAGCGTTAGTTGATCATGGAAAAAGGGGGGCATATCATAGAGGTGGGGCAAAATTTTTTTGTCAAACCGTTTTCAGGCAACTTTGTACGCCTTCTTGAATCAAGGCTCGCCAGGAACTACAAAAGGGCATCAATGAATAACTGGGGGTCAAAAGGTTGAAGGTCGGAAATTTTTTCGCCGATCCCGATGTAGCGAATGGGTATATTCAACGTATGGCTGATACCAAGGACAATTCCGCCTTTAGCCGTACCATCGAGCTTGGTCAACGCAATACCCGTAACCCCCAGGTCCTGATGGAACATCTGTGCCTGTGAAACCGCATTTTGACCGGTGGTGGCGTCGACGACCAGCAGGACTTCATGGGGGGCGTCAAGAATTTGCCGTCCAATGGTTCGCGTGATTTTTTTCAGCTGCTCCATGAGATTGACTTTCGTATGCAGCCGGCCAGCCGTATCAATAATGACGATATCCGCCTCCCGGGCCAACGCGGCTTGAACCGTGTCATAGGCGACTGCCGCCGGATCGGCTTTGTCCCGGTGTTTGACGATGTCGGAGCCGGCGCGTTCGGCCCAGATTTCGAGCTGCTCCACGGCAGCGGCTCGGAATGTGTCCGCCGCCCCTAAAACGACTTTTTTGCCCTCGGATCGATATTTGGCCGCCAGCTTCCCGATGGTCGTGGTCTTGCCAACGCCGTTGACCCCGACCACCATGATGACATAAGGCCTGGAGAAACTTGCGGGGGGCTGGCCGTAGTCGATGAGCGAGCGCATTTCTGTTTTCAACAGATCCCTGAAGGCCTCCATATCCTCGATTGACCGGGCGGATCTGGCCAGCCGCGTGATCAGCTCAGTGGTTGTGTCGACGCCGACGTCGGCAGTTATCAGCGCCTCCTCGATCTGTTCAAGCGCCTCGTCATCTATGCCCCTCCCACTCGTAATGGCGGATTCGATCTGGCGGGAGAAAGCGTTCCGGGTTTTTGAAAGGCCGTTTCTCAATCGTTTAAAAAAACCGACGCCTTCTTCTTCTTCAATTTCAGGGGCCGGGGCGGCTTCCGCTGGCGCCTCGATGGGTTCGGCCGCCGGCGTTGACGTATCCGTCGGGGTGGGGGGCGGCTCTACGGCCTCTTCAGTTTCGATTTCGGCCTCTTTTGCTTCAGCCTCTTGAACGGCCTCCGGCGTTTCAACGGCTTCATCCGCTGTCTCCCCTGTCTGTGTCTTTTCCAGAGCGCCTTGGGGCGGTGCGGCACTTTTTTTCATCCGGCGCCGGTAACGGAGGCGCCGGATGATGCGTATCAGTAAGAAAATGACAAGGATCCCCAGGATTTCGGGCAAAAAATCGGTCATAGGGGCAAGCACCCGGTCAAAGAAAGATGCCGTCGTCTCTAACAGGTTCAGGCCGAATTCGATCATTGGGTCTCCTTTGCCGGTTGGGCTGTATTATCAGTGGATGATTTCTCGTTTAGGATCCGTTCCACATCTACGGATACGATTTTTGAGACGCCGCTTTCGCCCATGGTAATGCCATAGAGCATATCGGAGAATTCCATGCTGTTTTTGTTATGGGTCACCATGATAATCTGGGATTTCTCCCCGATGATTTTCAGTAGCTCATTGAACCGATGGATGTTTACCTCGTCCAGCGGCGCATCGATTTCGTCAAGAAGACAGTAGGAGGCGGGATTGATAAGGAAGATAGAGAAAATGAAGGCAATGGCGGAAAGCGCCTTTTCCCCGCCGGAGAGCAGGCTCAAACGGCTCAACTTTTTCCCCGGTGGATGGATCATCAGTTCCACGCCGGTTTCCAGGGGATTATTCGGTTGGGTCAGCACCAGCCAGGCTTTTCCCCCTTCAAACAGGCGGGGGAAAAGCTCCCTGAACTTCTCATCGATCGCAGAAAATGAATCCATGAAAAGCTTCTGGGTAATTTTATTGATTCTCTGGATAACATTCTGCAAATCATTCAAGGCCCCCACCAAGTCGTCGCGGTGTTCGACAAAAAAATCGTAGCGCGCCTTCTGTTCTTCGTAGGCGGCAATGGCCCCCAGGTTCACCTCACCCAGCGACTCGATTTCTTTTTTCAGCTCCGTGCGTTCGGCCTCAATACGGTCGATGGAAAAATCGGCATCTTTTACCATCCCCTTGTATTCATTGACATACTGGGTAAACGAGGCCGCATATTTTTCCAGAAAGCGGTTGGTCACGTTGTCCTGGTTGATTTTGTATCTTGACAGGTCAAGCTCGAGCTGGTGTTTTTTTTCCTGGGTTTTCGTAAGGTTCTGCTGGGTATCGGAGATAGTGCTTTCAATGGATTTTATCTCTTTTAGGAGCGACTGATAGTGGTCTTGCTCGGATTTGAGGTCCCGATTCATCGCTTCCAGCGTCTCACGTTCTTTTGCAATCCGGAATTCCAGTGTTTTGCTGGATGCTTCAGCGCTATGCTGCCGCTCGGTTTTCGCCTCAATGTCGGCGTTGATATTCTCGATCTGCGAGGCGCCGTCCTCGCTGAATTTACGAAGCCGGCGAAGCGTCGAGCGGGAGCTGTCGAGCTCAGCCTGAAGTTTGGTCATATCAAGCTTTAGCTCCATCTCATGCTGATCATGGGACTTGACGGTTTCCGAGAGGGCATCGATCGTCTGCCTGGTTTCATTAACCGCGGCCTCCGCTTCCGCGATATCCCTTTTGACGGCCGCAAGCGCCGTGTCGTGCGCTTCGATCTCGGTTTCTATGTCCGTCTTTTCACCTTCAAGCCGTTTTTTTTCCAGGCAGATGATTTCATGCTGCTGGCGGGCGTGCTTTAACCGTTCAGCGGTTTTGTAAAGAGACTTTTCAAGCTGGTTTAGCTCATCGTCAATCGTCTTCTGCTGCGTATTCATTTCGTGAAGCCGGGTTTCAAGCTTCCGGATCCCATCTTCGAGTTCGCCCTGGACTTTCTCCTCCTCTGTGATGCGTGCGCCAATTTCCTTGATCCGATGATCAAGCTCCCGGATCTCGTGTTTTTTTTCATAGATGCCGGTAAGCTTACTGGTGCTGCCGCCGACCATCACCCCGTTTGATGAGATGAACTCCCCGGTCTTCGTCACAATCGTCGTATGCGGCGAGGCCTCTTTTATCTGAAGGGCCGTTTCAAAATCCTCGGCCACCACCATTTTGCCGACCAGCTGTTGGATCGCCCCTTCAAATCCATTTTGGATGGATAGGTGATGGATCAGGAAGTCGGCCCCGGGGGTCTCACCCAGAGATGACTCGTCTTTACCTCCGGCCGGATACAGGGGCATGAATCCGCATCGGCCCAAATCATTTTTCTGCAAATAGAGGATCGAATCCACGCCGGTCTGTCGATCCGATACCAGAATAAACTGCAGTGCTTCACCCAGGCAGGCCTCGAGCGCCAGTTCATAGCCGTCATCAGGGGTGACGGCGTCGGCAATGGTGCCCCGGATGGCTGCTCCTTTTTCCGCTGTCTGTCCGATAACCGATTTCGGATCCTTCATAATGGCCTTCACGCCGTCCCTGTACCACTCATAGTTGTCTTCCATTTTTTTAAGCGCCGCGTATCGGCTGCGCAGCTTGCTTCGCTCATTGGTCAGGGTGTTGACGGTTTTTACCTGTTTGCCGAGCGCCTCGTTTTTTTCCGAAAGCCGCTTTTTCGCTTCATCGATCTGCGTGCGAAGCCCGTCGCGTTGTCGGCCGAGGCTTTCAAAACGCTCTTTTGTCTCGGATTCAGTTCCGGAGAGCTCCTCGACCCGCTTGGATGCTTCGGTTTCATCGCTGATTAGGCGTTTGAGCCGCTTTTTCAGATCGTCCTTGTTGGCCTGGGCATTCTGGTAAATATTCTGATACTTGGCCTTATAGGCGGAAAGCTCCATGACCCGGTTCTGCTTTTCCTCCAGCTTTTCATTGGCGCTTTTTAGCTGCCCGCGGATGTCTTTCGTTTTGGCGTTTTCCTGCTCGATAGTCTTCTGAATCGCTTTTATATCCGCGTTCAACCGTTCTTCGTTTTCCACCTCCTCTGAAATTTCGGCATCCAGTTTCTCATTCTTCTCCACCAGTCGGTCGTAGGAAGATCGCAGGTCGGCAATCTCCTGTGCCAGTCGATCCTTTTCCTGTTGCCGGTATTCGAGTTCCGAGGATAGTTTGTCCATCCGGCGCTGCTTTTCATTGGCCTCTGATTTTTGCCGCGAAATGGCCCTGTTTTTTTCCTCGGTTTCTGATTGCAGCGCCTCCAGGCGGGCGTTTAACTCTTCAAGTGCGTCGGCATCGTCGGCATCTTTTTGGGACAGCCGATCCAATTCGGCCTCGGTTTTTTCAATCTGCTCCGCATAGACCAGATAATAATGGACGGCCACCTGGATGTCGGCCGCTTTTAACCGGCCCTGCAATTCCTTATAATGCCTTGCGGTACTGGCTGCCTGATAGAGGCCGGCCAGTTGCTGCTCAATCTCATTGATGAGATCGTTTAGGCGATCCAGATTTCGGCGGGTGGTCTCCACCTTTTGAAGGGCTTCCTTTTTACGGGTTTTATACCGCATCACACCGGCCGCCTCTTCGATAAAACTTCGTCTCTCCTCCGGGGAGGCCTCAGTTATCGCCCCGATATTTCCCTGCTGAACGATTGCGCAGGATTTTGACCCCATGCCGGTGCCCAGAAAGATATTGTGGATATCCTTTAACCGGCAGGGCTGCTTGTTTAACAGGTAGACGCTTTCACCGGATCGATAAAGCCGCCGCGTTATCATGATCTCGGAATAGGGGCGGATGGCGTCGGGGCCATTTGTGCCGTCATTTGTCAGGATAAGGCAGACTTCGGCCAGGTTGGTCGGCGGGCGCCGATCGGTTCCGGCAAAAATCACATCGCCCATTGATTTACCGCGCAGTTGCTTGATGCTCTGCTCGCCCATCACCCATTTGATCGCATCAAAAATGTTGCTCTTCCCGCAGCCGTTCGGCCCCACCACAGCGGAAATGCCCGGCGGAAAATCAATGACGGATTTCTCCGGAAACGATTTGAACCCCGAAATTTCAAGACGCTTTAATCGCATAAGACAGGCCTGTCGTGGACCGGAAGCATACCTTTTGCGTCAGGTTTTAAACTGGGAAAAATAATGTCCAATGTTGGCGAATTCTTTGTGGATGTCTTTTTTTAGACTTGATATATAAAAAATTTTATATTTTTTAACCCGATTTGAATCGACTCTGCAATAAAAAATTATAACGTGGGGAAATGGGATGGGACTGCCGGCCCTGGTTAAGAAGTACTGGTTTTTGACTGGTTTGGCGCTGGTTTTTGTGGTGACACTGGCGGATGTGACCGAGATGACGGCTGAGGCTGGCAGGTGGTGCAAGCAGCACCACGGGCCGAACCTGGTCATCTTCCTGGTATTCTTTTTTTCCGGACTGATACTCGATGCGTCCCATCTCAGGGCGGGACTCATCAATATCAAGGGAACCGTTCATGCCCTCATCCTGATTTTCCTCATCTCCCCGGTTATCGCGGCAGCCCTTCAATTTCTCCCCTTTAGCACGGCGATAAAGATCGGGTTGTTCCTTGTCGCCGTTATGCCGACCACGATGAGCAGCGGAGTCGTGATGACCGGAGCCGCCGGGGGGCGTATGGCCCACGCTTTGGTCATCACCGTGGTTGCCAATATGCTGGCGGTGCTCACCATTCCGATATCCCTGTCCCTTCTGCTCGGGATAACGGGAAAAGAGGCGGCCATCGTGATCGACAAGTCGGCAGTTATGGCAAAGATCGGATTGTTCGTGGTCCTTCCATTATTGGCAGGCCTTGCCGCCCGTTTTAGGTTTTCCCGCTGGATTCCGTCGCAGAGCCACCGGTTTCAGCTGTTCAACCAGCTTCTTATCCTGGTTATCGTTTGGATGGGCATCTCCCAGTCGAGGCCGGTTGTATTGGAATCCGGGGCCCAACTGATCGTCATCGTTCTGCTTATATTCGCATTCCATCTCATGCTCCTCTATACGGCATGGACAAGCATTCGGTTCCTTAAGATCCCTCCCGGGGAGCGGGAAAGCATTCTATTCATGGGGATTCAGAAGACCCTGCCCCTGTCGGTTATTCTCCAGGTCACGTTGTTCCCGGAATACGGCCAGGCGCTGCTGGTATGCGTGGGGCATCATTTTATCAGCCTCATGATTGATGGGTTCCTGGTGGGGCGCTTGCGCCCGGCAGCCGGTTAAACGGTTTCTGAGGAACTTCGGGGATTATATTATATACTTACTCCCCCCTTAAACGCTCAGAGGAAGCTGTTTGAAGGATATGACGGTTTAGGAAGTCGACGATATCTTCCCGGTAGGCGACGGGAAAATCGTTGTGCCCGCAGTCATAGGAAACCATTTCCGCGTTTGGCGAGGCTTCATAAAGCCTTTTGCCGTGCCGCCAGGGAATCACTTCATCCCGGAGGCCGTGGATAATTAACACCGGGTTTGGATAGACGGATACGGCTTCCCGGTTCTCGAATGGATCCCGGGTGAGGCCGGCCGGAGCCAGATACCGTTTTACAAAAAAACGGGTATCGGTAAAGGTGCCCATTAATATCATCGCGGCGGACGGTCTGTGGCGGGACAACTCGCAGACGGCGCCGCCGCCCAGCGAACGCCCGAAGAAGACCACCCTGGAGGCATCCACATCCGGCCTTTTGGCAATCAGATCATAGGCGGTGGTAAACGTTTTTGATATGCTTTCCAGGCAAGGACGTCCCGGAGACCGGCCGTATCCGGGATATTCGACCAGCAAGACCCCGATGCCGCGGTCCGCCATAAAACGCGCCTCTGCCAGGTTGTCATCAATCAACTCTCCGTTTCCATGGGCAACGATCATCACAGGTAAAGGCGGGGTCCCGGTTTGCGGCTTCACAAACCAGGATTCCACTGACCCGAAACCGGTCGGAATCCAGACAACCTCATCCGATGTATCGGAGAAGTCCGGCCGGGACGGGGTCTGAATGATATAGCGGGGGAACATGACCGGTCGCTGCGCCAGAAAAATCAGGCCGCAGTAAGCCGCATATAGAATGCCGGCGCCGGCGATCAGTTTAAGAACCATGAGACTTGGTATACCGTGTTTTTAGGTCAAGCATTCGGCGGACCGAGGCCCGCCCGGCCTCATAAAGCGCGTCATCCCCGCAGGTGGATGCCAATATCTGATCCCGGGCGGCTTCAATGTTGGGGCCCGGGTGGCAGATCAGGGCGATATCCACGGATGCGCCAAGCACCCGCCGGATAACGGTTCTGATATCATAATGCTTGCGAACAGCGCCCATGTCAAGATCGTCTGTAATCACAAGGCCGTTATAGCCGAGTCGTTGACGAAGCAGGGTATGGGCGATTTCTGTGGACAGACTGGCCGGCCACTCCGGATCGATACGGGAATAGCGGATATGGGAGAGCATGATACCGGCCACACCGTTTGCAATGGCCGTATTAAACGGAATCAAATCATAGGCTTCAAGCTCGGGGAGGGGGCTGTCCAGGCTCGGCAGCTCATAGTGGGAATCTATGGTGGTTCTGCCAATGCCTGGAAAATGTTTGGCCACTGAGATCATACCGTTTTTTTGCAGGTGGCCGATCACCGTGCTCCCCATGTGGGCCACATATTGCGGATCATGTCCGAATATGCGTTTGGCGTTGACGCTGTCGAAGCCTTCGGGGGCGACATCCAGGACCGGCGCCATGTTCATGTTAAAACCGACGTCAGTGAGCTCTCCGGCAGTTATTTCCGCGAATTCGACCGCATCCTCAATGCCGCGCATGGCATAATTACCGGGAAACTCCGTGAACGGCGCCTTGAGCCGTGCCACTACACCACCTTCCTGGTCCACCGCAATAAACAGGGGCGGTTGGCCGCAGGCCCCGGCATAATCCTGAATTGCCCCACACAGCTGACGGATCTGTTGCGGACTGCGGATATTTCTGGCGAACAGAATGACTCCGCCCACCTTTAGGGTATCGATCTGAAATTTTAGGCCATCCGTCAGCTCCGTGCCGTCAAAGCCCACCATCAACCGCTGACCGGCAAGCTGCTCGGGTGACAACGCATCAATAGGCTGCATCTCTATCCCGGATTAAAAGGAAGGATACTATCTAAGCAGGAAACAGAGCCTCTCAGAGAGCACCCCCCGGTTAATCTTTTCATTAATTGATGGCTTCGTAAAAAGCGGTTTATACCGCTAACGCGGTATTTTTACAGAAAGGAACTCTAAAAAACATCCGCATTGTCATTTCGAGCGGCAGCGAGAAATCTTGAACAAACAAGATTCCTCGTCACTTTCGTTGCTCGGAATGACAGCAGCGAAAGCATCTAAAATAATATTAAATATTGTCGAATTCCTTGGAAGTCCAATATCTGTGTTGCGCTTCCAGCCCTCGGAATTTTACGTACAGCTAAGTACGCTGCATTCCTCGGGATTTTGCGCGCCTTGATCTTGAACTTTTTACGAGATTGTCATTAATTGGCCTTCTGAAGTTTTTTGGGCGTATAGCTGCACAATGGCTCTTCGGCCAGGTAATCGCCGGTGGCCTCATAGGCTCTGGCGCGGCATCCGCCGCACACGGATTTGAATTCGCAGGCCCCGCATTTGCCCTTGAGGTTGTCGAAATTTCGAAGCGCGTTAAATATTTCTGAATGCCACCAGACATCGGCAAAGGAGGTTTGAGTGATATCGCCGCAGTTCAGATCCAGGAACCCGCAAGGCTGGATAATGCCGGTATGCGAAACAAAACAGAAGGCCGTGCCGCCAAGGCATCCACGGGTTACCGCATCCAGTCCATGGGTATCATAGGTCACGGCGATGCCCTCTTTGCGGGCGCGCTGCCGAAGGATCCGATAGTAATGCGGCGCACAGGTAGCCTTGAGCTGAAGAGGGGTCTTTTTCTTCTGGTCATAAAACCAGTTCAGCGTGTATTCATATTCCTCTGCCGTAATCGCCTGGTCGATAATATACTTGCCCCGGCCCGTGGGTACCAGCAAAAAAATGTGCAGCGCAGCGGCCCCCAGGTTCTCAGCCAGCTTCAGAATGTCGGGGATCTGATCGTAGTTGTATTTGCTGATGGTGGTATTGATCTGAAACTCGACCCCCTGGGATTTTGCCGCCTCTATTCCCCGGAGGGCGCCTTCGAATGCGCCTTCAACTCCGCGAAAGCCGTCATGACGCTCTTTTGTGGCGCCATCCAGGCTCACGCTGATGCGCTGGATGCCGGTGTCTATCATTTTCCGGGCAACTGTCTCCGTAATCAGCGTGCCGTTGGGCGCCATGACCATCCGAAGCCCTTTTTGGGTTCCGTATTCGGCCAGTTCAAAGATATCCTCCCGCATAAGCGGCTCGCCGCCGGTTAAAATGATAATCGGGCGGCCGACCTCGGCGATCTGGTCGAGCAGGCGCAAAGCGGCGGACGTATCCAGCTCCCCGGCGTAGTCCTGGTTCTTTGCGGCGGCCCGGCAGTGGGCGCAGTTCAAGTTGCAGTTACGGGTGACCTCCCAGGCCACCAGCCGGAGATCAGCGTTCTTGACCGGGGATTGTCCGGTCGGTGAATCGGTGTCGGATTTTTCAGGGGGCAATGCGTTCTTCTCCAAAAAAATGTTTATTTTGCGGCATTCAATACAGAGGCGGCTTCCAGGGCAAAATAGGTCAGGATCATGTCCGCCCCCGCCCGCTTGATGCCGGTCAATGTCTCCATCATGACCTCTGTTCCGTTGAGCCATCCCATCTGGTCGGCTGCCTTGATCATGGCATATTCGCCGGAGACATTGTAGGCGGCTACCGGCAGATCGATCTCCTCGCGTACCCGGTGGATGACATCCAGATAGGGAAGGGCGGGCTTGACCATGATAATATCGGCGCCCTCCTCGACATCCATGGTAACTTCCCGAATGGCTTCTAAGGAATTGGCCGGGTCCATCTGGTAGGTTCGCCGGTCGCCGAACTGCGGCGCAGAATCGGCGGCCGCCCGGAACGGACCGTAATAGGCGGAACAATACTTGGCCGCATAGGACATGATGGGGATATGGCTCAGATCCTTATCATCCAGACCCTCACGAATGGCGTTTACCCGGCCGTCCATCATGTCCGAGGGGGCGACCATATCCGCCCCTGCCTCGGCATGGGAGATGGCGACGCGCGCCAGCAGATCAAGGGTGGCATCGTTGTCGATAACCCCCTTTTCCACCACGCCGCAATGGCCGTGATCGGTATACTGGCACAGACAGACGTCGGTGATCACCATCAGCTCGGGCCGTTTTTTCTTGATTTCCCTGACGGCCCTCTGAACAATTCCGTCCTTGGCATATGCCCGGGTTGCCAACTCATCCTTTTTTTCAGGAATGCCGAACAGCATGATTGCCGGGATGCCCTGTTCATAGGCGTTTGTCGCCGCTTTTACCAGATGCTCCAGCGAGAGCTGGAAATGATCGGGCATGGAAGGAATCGGATGCTTTACATCCTTGCCGTTAATGGCAAACAGCGGCAGGATGAGGTCGTCGACGGAAAGCGTGGTCTCCCGTATCATACGGCGAAATGCCGGTGTTTGCCGCATTCGTCTGGCTCGATAGTCCGGAAAAAGCATTTTTAACACCCCTTTATGTCGTTGCCGCGGATTTCTTCATCCGTCAGATAGCAGGCCGGATCCGGCGCCCAAATATCTCCGGTTACGGCTTCGGCCCGAACCCTGAAGTTGCCGCCGCAGATATCCAGCCACCGGCAGTCGGCGCACCGGCCGGTAACATAGGCTTTTTTGTTCTTGAGCTTTTTCATCAACGGGTCCGACAGGTCGGTCCAGATCTCGGAGAACGGCCGTGTGCGCACATTGCCGAAACTCCTGTGCCGCCAGAACTGGTCCGCATATACCTCGCCGTCCCAGCTGACACAGCCGATGCCCCGTCCGGAATTGTTGCCTTCGTTCATGCTGAGCAGCTCAAGGACCTCCTTTGCCCGCTGACTGTTCTCTTTTAGCATGCGAAGATACAGGTAGGGTCCGTCTGCATGGTTGTCAACGGTCAAAACCTCCTTGGGTTTGCCAAGATCATGCAGACGCTTTGTCCGGTCGATAATCTGATCCACCGTTCTTCGGGTCTCCTCATGGGAGAGATCCTGATCCACCAGGGAGGAGCCGCGGCCCGCGTATACCAAATGATAGAAACATATCCGGGGAATGTCGCGCGCTTCTAAAAGATCAAAAAGAAACGGCACCTGCTCGGCGTTATACCTATTGATGGTAAAGCGCAGGCCCACCTTGATGCCTTCCGCCTGGCAGTTTTCGATGCCCTTCATGGCCGCATCGAAGGCGCCGTCCACGCCGCGGAATTTATCATTTATGGCCTTGTCCCCGTCTATGCTGATGCCGACATAGGAAAGGCCGATATCTTTAAAAATCTTGGCTTTCTCCGGATCAATAAGGGTTCCGTTGGTGGAGATAACCGCCCGCATGCCCCGTTTGATGGCATAGGATGCGAGCTCCGGCAGATCCTTTCGCATTAGCGGCTCTCCGCCGGAAAACAGGAGCACCGGTGCCCCCATCGCCGACAAATCGTCAATCAGACGTTTGCCTTCCTCTGTGGAGAGTTCGTTGTCCTGCAGTCCAGCTTTGGCATGGGCATAGCAATGGATGCATCTCAGGTTGCATTGCTGGGTGATATTCCAAACCACCACGGGTTTTTTATCTTCTGAAAACTGAAGCAGATGAGAGGGCAGATCCTTCGACTGACGGCTGTAGCGAAGGGCATCGGAAGGTTCGATCGTACCGCAATAGAGTTTTGATATACCGATCATAGCGTTTTTTTTCTTTCAAGGAACTCGACAATATTTAATATTATTTTAGATACTTTCGCTGCTGTCATTCCGAGAAGCGAAAGTGACGAGGAATCTTATTGGTCAAGGATTTCTCGCTAACGCTCGAAATGACAATGCGAATATTTTTTGCGTGCCTTTCTGCAAAGATGCCCCGTTAGCGGAATAAACCGCTTTTTACGAAGCCATTAAATTTAATCCAATAACAGTTACGGCGTACATCGGTGTACGCCGTAACTGTATTGTTTAATCCCTTATAAAATTAATCGGATCGTGTAAATGGTTTTTATATGCTCGAATTGTCCTCGTTGTGCTTTTTGAGATCAACCGCAGCCAGGTCCGCATCCGCCTTGTTGAACTCCGCCTTGATCAGCTGATTGAGAAAGGTTTCCGGGTTCTCCAGGGCATAACGGGAGATAAAGAAGCGGTTGCGTCCGGTCTTCTCACGGATCAGCTTAAGCCCGTATTCAAAGTCTGCCGACAGTTTGTCGTCTATCGCCCTGATGGCGGCGGAGCGATCAATGAGCTTGGCCAGAATAAAGTCCACCGCATCCTCTTCAAGCACAATGTTTATCTCATGCCGGTTGTAAAACTCGATTTCAATCCGTTTAATCTGATCATAATAGGATTTAACCGCTTTTACCGCCTGAGCGATTTCGGCCACATGGTTGCAGTAGAACTCCGAAATCCGATCAATTCGGTAGGCAGAGAGCGGCAATCCGTATTGGCCGGTCAAGCTGTTCCGGTTGTTTTGGAGATAGGTTTTAATAAACCCCTTATATTCTTCCGTAATTTGATCAAACTCCGCCCGTCGCTGCTCACCGCCCATACCGCTTAGCCAGTTATTGAGCACGGTTTCCGGATTCTTTATTACCTCCAGGGTCACCGGAAAATGTTTGATATTGGTGGAGGGCAGATGGGTTTCAAACGGAATCAATGCCTGTTCGATAACGCTTACCAGGCCCCGGGCCCCTGTATTTTCCCCCAGCGCCTGGCTGGCCAGATGCGAGAGGGCATCATCCGAGAATTTGATATCGATTCCATAGGTCGCGAAATCCATCCGCTTGTTCAAGAGTACCGGGTTGTTGGGATTTCGTAGGATATTGAGCAGATCCTCATGCGTCAACTCTTCAAAAATCGCCTTTACCGGCAACCGACCCACGAATTCGGATTCAAACCCATATTCAATCAGATCTTCCGCCTTCGCTTGCCCGAGGATACTCACCGTTTTTTCCTGCGTGTTCATTTTCGCCCCGAAACCGATGCTCTGATCGGTCGTCCGTTTTTTGATGATTTCCGGCAGCTCCGCAAAGGCACCACTCATGATAAAGAGAATATTTCTGGTATTGATCGATTTTTTTTCGCGTTTGCCGGTTTTTCGGAATTGTTCAACCTCCTGGATCATCGAAATCGGATCATGCGGCACCTTCATCTCGACTTCGGTCTCCTCCATCGGCTTGAGCAGCGCCCGCTGCACGCCCGTACGGGAGACATCCGCCCCGACATAGTTTTTGCTGGAGGCGATTTTGTCGATTTCATCGATATAAATGATGCCGTACTGGGCGAGATCAATGTCGCTGTCGCTTTCACGAACCAGGTCCCGCACCAGGTCATCCACATCCCCGCCAACATAGCCGGTTTCGCTGAACTTGGTGGCATCCCCTTTAACAAACGGGACCCCCAGTTTTTGGGCGATCAGTTTGATCATGTAGGTTTTGCCGACCCCCGTCGGACCAATCATCAGGACATTATTCTTGATCCCCCCGGTCATTTGTTCTCCGCTGGCGTCCTCTCCCTTCTGATAGCGGATTCGGTTGAAGTGGGTACAGATTTTTGTTGCCAGGACCTGTTTGGCGAGATCCTGGCGAATAATATACTGATCCAGATACCTGATCAGTTCTTCGGGCCTAAGATCAAAGTTAATATCATGACGATTCTTCCCACTCTCAGAGCTGTCTTCGGATTGCTCTGACTGGGGCATGACGATAGGGGATACGATCTTTACCTGATCCCCGTATTTACGATTCAGAAAATCGCTGATCTCTTTTTCTATTTCTCGTGGATTCGGTATTTTTTCGTTTTTTTCTTTCATAGCATTTTCAATATAAGCACAATACGTTTTATATTCAAGAGCCGCAGGCCTGAAATTTATATGGGGACTCGGCTATGAAATGCTTGCAATTGATGGATTGATTATTATAGTATAAAAACATAGTTCATGAGTATAAACAGTATTTTTTAAAACCTGACAATCTCGTAAAAAGCGATTTATTGCGCTGGCGCCCCATTTTTGCAGAAAGTAACTCTGAAAAGCGTCCGCATTGTCATTTCGAGCGGTAGCGAGAAATCTTTAACAATCAAGATTCCTCGTCACTTTCGTTTCTCG
>Ga0209947_1000204_pt1 | contig 36514 bp, 30 predicted proteins | sample SalPonR2_B_D2_MG_FD_185706 | JGI IMG/M metagenome (GOLD analysis project Ga0209947, IMG submission 185706) | Salt pond soil microbial communities from South San Francisco under conditions of wetland restoration - Salt Pond MetaG R2_B_D2_MG... ...
TCGAGGCCCTGCTGGCCAAAACTGATGTGGCCCTGCCCTATTATAACAACACCGAGGGCTATTCCGCCCATCTGTTTACTTTTCCGACAAAATTAACATCAATCGATGATTCCTGCGACATAACTGATGTAACCGGACCCTTCTTCGGCCAATTCGCTGATGACTACTGTGTAGACGTCGGCCTGGATTACTGGGATCTGGAAGAAGAACCGAACACCGGGGATCCCGGAAGCCCATATTCCGGTCAGGAAGCACCGCCGGCGACTCTGGAAATGTGCAATGAGTTGGATATATTCCTGACGGCCGGTGGGGCGACCACAACGACTTTTGGTACCTTTGAGCCCTTTCAGTTTGATGAAGGCTGGGCCAATTGGGATTTTATGACCACCAGCACGAATCAGAACGCATGTGGACCTGTGGCTTCAACCAAGGCCCCAAGCACTGGACAACTGTGTTACACCGGCGCTCCGGTAATTCCGCACGTCCTGCACCTGGGAGCGGACGGCCTTCGCCTGATGACGGGATCCTATACCGACGGGGTCTATGAGTATGATTCGAACTGAATTGAATCCTTCTTAAGCGACTGGCGCGTTAAGGGATAGCGATTTATCCCGACCCACTGGATAAAAACGGTTGTTGGTGCTGGCTCAGCACCAACAACCGGTACTTTCTATTTAATTAAACCCTAATCGGGTTAGGAGCCGATGAATGAAGCCTATCATTCCGTTTAAGATATTTGTCCTTACGATCTCCATGCTTATCGCCGCAACCCTTAGCGCCTTTTCAGCAAGCGGCTACTCGCCGATTTACGATCAAGGCTGGTATGGCTGGTCAGGAGAAATCGGGCATGATTTCGAGACCCTTTTTGATCATACAGCACAGTTTTGTTATATTGAAAACAATAATTTTACTATAGAGTTGGATACGGACGACCGCGGCATATCGTATTATTCATTTGATACGTTCGCCATTTATATCCCGCCGGGAGCTAAAAAAGTTAAACTTAATGTCACAAGTGACAACAAGGCGGAGGTGGGCCTTGCCGTCCGTTTTAAGAGCCCCCCAAAAAATAACGACTATAGCAGTTTCAGCTATGCGGATGTCAACAATTGGGAAGGACAAGGTAGCATATCTCATCCCAGTGAGCTGGAAGGCAGTGATTATTTTTTTCGAAACTGTGATGGGATTACGGCGATTTTTGTGGAGGGGAGTTTTTCGCCCCTTAATGACGGTGGCTGGCTGTATATAAAAGTGTTGGGGGAAAAAAATCGCATTGGAAAGGTTCTCTGTCGGCAGGAGGTGGATTCAGAAACATATAAAAATTGGTATGATTCTCTTGATACCAGTACCACAGAAAGCCCCGATGTGTGGGATAAAGGCGAGCCGCCAGGAGATGTGTCATCCGGGACTTCCGACGATGGCGACACCGGCAGCGGAGATTCCGGCACTGGAGATTCCGGCAGCGGAGACTCCGATGGCTCTGATGATACCTGCACGGAATATCCACCCGGCGATATTAACCAGAACTGCGAAGTTGATCTGGGCGACGCCATAAAAATACTGCAGATTCTATCCGGACAGGAGTAAGCGTAGGTCAACGATATATCCAACCGGTTACAGGGGTAAATAGGACTAATCCCTATTTTTTGGTAACTGTTTAACCCGTATATTGAGATCGACAAATTTTTAGAACCCTCAAAAAGTGGTGAAAACCACTTTTTTTGTTTTTATACCCGCGATCCCTGATTAATAGCTTTCGGACAATTCCGCCCAAAAGATACCATGGGGCCGCTTAACCGCAAATCCTGCTTTTCGTTCGGACACAAAATAGTAGAATAGATGAAACTGATCCTGACATCGATCCGCTCGCTTATCCGGCATCAATACCTGTTCCGGGAATTCGTGGTTCGAAACATCAAAAGCCGTTTTGTGGGGTCTATGGGCGGCAACCTTTGGGTGGTTTTAAACCCCCTGGCCACCATCCTCGCCTATCTTTTCATATTTTCCGTGGTTTTGCGGGTTTCCGTAAGCGCGGCGGAAAACGGGACCAGTAATTTCACCATATATTTTCTTTCCGGGTTTTTCCCCTGGTTCATGTTTGCCGAGAGCCTTTCCATATCGGTTATGGTGCTGCTCGAAAACAAGGACCTGATCACCAAGGTGGCCTTTCCCGTGGAGCTGTTGCCGGCCGGTGTCGTGCTGTCCACGTTTATCGTCAACGGGATCGGGATGCTTTGTTTCCTGGTCTTTATGGTGGCCGTGGGCTTTTTCCACTGGACATGGGTGTTTTTGATCTACCTGGTCATCGTTCAGTTTCTATTTACCTGGGGCCTTTCCAACCTGGTGGCGGCCCTATGCGTTTTTATACGCGATATGAAGGAGCTTTTGGCCATTATCCTGATGGTATGGTTCTACGCCACGCCCATCGTGTATCCGGTTTCCCTGCTGCCGGATACCTATCGGGCGCTCATGGGTTTTAACCCCATGTGGAACTATATCGCCCTTTACCGGGATATTATTTTAAAGCACCAGGTGGACGGCCTGATCGCCCTTAAGGCCGGCATCCTGGCCCTGCTCGTCTATATCGTCGGCACCTGGTTCTTCATGCGCTCGAAAAACGCCTTTGCCGATGTCCTGTGAGTTGAGGCCAAGGCCATATGAAACTTTTGCATGAGCCGAACGAATCCCTCAAACGGCTCCTTGTTAAATTCCCCACCACCCATGAGGCCGCTTATGAGAAAAAGCTGTTATGCGTTGACGCCTATCCCAGAAGCGGCAACTCCTACGCGACGCTTGCGGCTACGGATATTATCGCCACCGAAGTGAAAAAAAACCGTGAATGGGGCCATGCCGACGTCTTTCGGAAACTGGTTCACCATACCCATAACGCGGATGTGCTCCGCGAAAGCGTCCGAAGCGGTATCCCGACCCTGACCGTCGTCAGAAGCCCGTTAAGCGCCATATTTTCCGCCTACCGCTATTATGCCGGGGAAAAGGGGGCCTTTGAGCTGTGCGAGTGGTGGCGGGGGTTTTATCTTCAGTGCCTGGCGATGGCGCAAAAGGCGCATTTCATGATCGTCGATTTTGAGGATATCGCAAATTCCACTGAAAATATCGCCAGATGCCTGATAAAACTCGGGCTCATCCACGCCCTGCCCGAAAAGACGGTCCCGGTGGAACGGGTTCTGGATTATATACGGGAAGAGGACAAAAAGCACGGACGCCATTACAAGTATCGGGCGGCCGCGCCGATTGACCGGGAAGACGGATTCAGAAAACGATTTGACGAGGCGCTGAAAAAAATCCCACACGCCCGTGAAACGCTCATCGACTTATACGCCCGGGTTCTAAATGAAAAGGCGGTTCTGGAGGGATAGGGACCTCTTTCTAATCCAGATGGAAGGGATGATCACATGGCGGGGATGATTTGACGGCGCTTATCAGAAATTCGTTTGTCAAGAGCGCCGTTTCATCCGCATAACCCGACGCGACCATATCCGAAATAAACTTTTTCCCGTTCGGCGTGGGCTCGACCTGCTGCCGTTCAAACCGGTCTATGGTAAATCCGGTTTGATTTAATGCCTCACGGATAGAAGCCTCGGTAAACCACCGGATATGGGTGATGCATAAAAGCCCCCATGGAATATAGTCGAATCGGCCCTTCATTAAGTCCTGGACGATTGACCAGTGCCCGATATTGGGCAAACTCGTAACTAGTGTCCCGCCCGGAACCAACAGCCGGTTCAGCCGGCTTAAAGTGCCCCACGGGTTTTGCAGGTGCTCCAGGATATCCCCGCAGTTGACCGCGTCAAAAGCGCCCCCGGCCAACCGGGCCTTCTCAATGGGGCTGTTGATGACATCATCATAGTACAATGAGGCCCGCCGGGCAAGCCCGCTGTCTGCCTCAACCCCGGTCAATCTGACGCCCGGCCGCAGTTCCTTGAGCCGGCGCCCATATTCGCCCATGGCGCAGCCGATATCCAGAACGTTCTTGGCGGTATCCGGCAGCAGCCGGATCAGGTCCTCGCGCTGGCCCTTGCTGTAATCGCCGAACCGGTGGGCCAATGCGGTATTGTCAATCGCCACTGGAAAATTTATACGGGATACGAATTCATGGGGGGTAAGCCGTGAGACGGCCTGCCGGTCGAATTTATCGGTTGAAAGGATATTTTTGTCAAACAGAAGGCATCCGGGGTCAATCGATCCTTCAGCTTCAAAGGGGTGGCGCTGGGCCGGGCCGAGTCGGGCCTCGATCTCAAGGAAGCTCGTTACATTCACATAGGGCGGGTTCACGGGGAACTGCTGCGCGGATGCAGACGATTCGTTGTAAACCGGGGCCGCGCCATTGGCATGCCGCTCCTTTAGGGTTTGGGCTAAACGGCGGATGGCCCTGGCGCTGACGATGATTTTAGGGTCGGTAACAAGCAGGCACAGGGCGGTCGGGCTTTTTTCCGGGATATCGGCCATCGTCTCAAAAGCCCGGTATTCCTGCCAGTGGACGGCCCCCGGCTCATGAAGGCACAGCTCGCGGGTCACTTTTCGGCAATAAAAATGGCAGAACCTTTCTTCTTCAGGGCCTTCCGGGGGTTTAATCGGCCACAGGATGGTGACTTCGTCTGACATCGACACAGGGCTTTCCTTAAAACGGTTGAATACGGATGATCGGCTAATCTTCCGATTTTTTATATGAGGTAAACGCCGGCGTTTCTGTGCGCTGAACAGACATTTCGCCCAGCCGCAGGCGTTCAGACGCAAGCGGGATATCCCCGGCCCAGACATCACAGTCCCGGCAGAGGGGCAGCCCATCTATGTCGTTGGTCTCATGTTTATGTCGGTATCTTTTGATCGCGTCGCTGTTGTATATTTCTTCAATCGGGCGGTGCAGGATGGATCCCAAATTGACGGTCGAGTTGATATCCTCGCAGCAAAGCCCCACCGTGCCGTCAAAACCAATGACGAACTGGTGGTATAGCAGCGGGCACGGCCGGAAATCGACGGGCGGCGCGTCCTGCCAAAGCCGCCTGGAGCCGATCGGCCGGAATGTGGCGATGCTGACAGCCGATGCATGGGGGAGCCATTTTTGCACGTAGGCCTCTGACTGGTCGATTATTTCGGGATAGGCCACCATGTTAAACGTCAACCGCGGCAGGAAAGAGTTCCTCTTTTCCTTTTCGTTTATAAGGTTGAGCACATGGCGCTCAATTTTTTCCAGATCAGCGCCCCGGCGGAAGTAGTCGTGCGTGGCCTTCTCGGTGCCGTCAATACTAAAAGCGATAAGATCAATCTGATGGTCGATCAAAAAATCGGCCCACCTGTCGTTGAGCAGCATGGCGTTTGTCATGAAGCCGACGTTGAGGCCCTCGATTTTTTTCGCTTCGGTTAGCAGCGCCTCGAGCTGCGGGTATAACAGCGGCTCCCCGGCCCCGTGGGTCAACAGGGTGACCGGTTTGGGCAGTGTGCCGATCGCCTCGAGCGCTCTTAGCCAGGTCTCTTTCTTCATCGCGCCCAGGGGCCTTTTTTTTACCGCCTCTTGTCCGTGGAAGTGGCAGTGACGGCAATTCAGGTTGCAATGGTTGGTTACCTCCAGGATGATTTCATTCGGATAATAAAGGCTCTGTTGCCGGTCTTCCATTCAGCAGGATCCTTTCCAGGTTTTTTGCCACGCGTTCAAACGTATAGTTTGAGGCGACTTGCAGGCCTCTTTGGATAAGATAGGCCTGTTTTTTCGGGTCTTGGATTAATGTGATGAGCCCTTCGGCCATAGCGTCCGGGTCCTCATGGCTGACAAACTGGGCATAGTCACACGGCGAAGCAAAAGAGGTGTAGCTGGGGATGTCGGTCAGCACGGTCGGAACCCCGCATGCCATGGCCTCCAGGGCCGGCAGGCCGAAGCCCTCCCCGGGGTTTGACGGGGAGAGCAGTATGCCTTTTCTTTGGCGGAACGCTTCTCCCACGGATGCGGGAGGCACATGAACGTGATATTCAGATATGGTGCCGACCAGCGCCTCCTCCGTTTGGCGCGTATCAATCGTTGAAAACCGGATAAGCCGCATCTCCGGAAAAACCTGGCGGGCTTTTTTATAGGTCATAAGGCCCAGCCGGATCTGCTTGATCGAGACGCTCAGGGGCCCGACCAGGAACAGATACAGGCCCTTTTGATCCCGATGGGGGGCCTCATGGGGGCCGTCCCGATCAGGCCCCGGATAGAAACAGTCGGTTTCCAGTCCCTGTCCAACGGATTGAAAAACGCCCGACGGGTAAAGCGCCTGCAATCTGTTCGAAAGGCTCTGGGATACCGTAATTTTGGGCACAGGCAACCGGTAGGCGCGCTCTATCAGGGAAAAGAGGTGCTGATATTCCGTATAGTCCCCCTCATAGCCCTGTACCAGATGCCATAATCGGCCCCGTGATTCGGGGCGTTGGAAATGATGGTGAACCAATCGGGGCGACGTACAGATGACGGCGTCATAGGTATCCAAAAGCTTTTGATCGTATGGGTCGCGGACCTGGTAGGGCACGTCCCCTTCAGCCCATGCGGGCCGATGATCCGGGGAGACGATGCTCACCCCGATCCCCCTTCGGCGGAGCGCTTCGGCCTGACGAAACACGACTTTTACGCCGCCGCACAGCGGCGCGGATTCCAGTATATAGGCGATTTCCATTTATCTAGGACAAAATTTTCCAATCATGCTTTAATTCCAAGAGGCCCATTTCATTTTGAAGGCTTTCAGGCGGGGGAATCGTAAAGCTCTCGGATTCTTTTTTATAATAACAATGCAGGCCGGATTCGTCCAGCAGAAAGGCGATAACCGAATATTGCCCGTGCAGAAAGGGCAGGTTGGGATAGATGACCTCGATCTTCTTTCTGCCCTTCCCCCGCAGGGTGTAGTTATAATTTTTTGCCAGATTGACCGCATGGCATACCAGGCCGTCATTGCGTTTTATCCCGATGGCCAATGCGTAATCCCCGTCGAATGAACTCTCAAATTCAATCCTTATCCTCAAATCCTCGTTATAATGCATTTCAATGGGGGACAGACTGTTATTAAGGGCAATCGAGTGGATATAGAGGGGAAAATGCTGCTTTTCATTGGCCGGCCGATTATCAGCGGATTCCGCCTCCTGGTTCTCCTTCTGGCGCAGATAGTTCTCGTAATCAGCGGTGATTTGGCTGGTTTTCCCCTGTTCCCGGATGCCGCCCTTGTCCAGCCAGATGGCGCTGTCGCACAACAGGTTGACCGTATACATGTCATGGCTGCAGAAGAGGATGGTTTTGCCCATTTCGCGGAAGCGCAGCATGCGATCGATGCATTTTTTCTGGAAGTACTGGTCGCCGACGCTTAATGCCTCATCAATGATCAATATATCCGGATTGACGCTCGTTGCGATTGAAAATGCCAGCCGGACGACCATGCCGGATGAATAGGTTTTGAGCGGCCGGTCAATAAAGATGCCCAACTCCGCAAACCCGATGATATCATTTTCTTTGTCTTTAATCTCTTTTTGGCTCAGCCCCAAGAGGGCGGCATTGAGGTATATATTCTGGCGTCCGGTAAATTCGGGGTTAAACCCCGAGCCCAACTCGAGCAGTGCGGCCACCCGCCCATGGATATTGATATCCCCGGAGCTCGGCGTTAGGGTGCCCGCCAATATCTTGAGCAGCGTGCTTTTGCCCGCCCCGTTTTCCCCTATAATCCCGAGGCTTTCGCCTGCAGACAGGGTAAAGGAAATATCCTCCAGGCTCACATGGGGCTGGTGCATAGGTCGGCGGAATATCGATTCTTTTAGCCGATCCACCGGCTTGCGATAAAACTTATAGACTTTTGAAATATGGTTTGCCGTGATACTATACAAATTTGATCCGATCAAAAACTGATGGCTTCGTAAAAAGTCCAATATCTGTGTTGCGCTGCATCCCTCGGAATTTCACGTACAGCTAAGTACGCTGCATTCCTCGGGATTTTGCGACGCCTTGATCTTGAACTTTTTACTTTGCCATCCCAAAATCGATTTTTTACGAGACTGTCAAAAACTAAAATGATAAATATCCATCCAAGACAGTATGCTGAAACTATCAGGCCCCTTATGCGGCCACTCGTTCGCCATCCGTCTGAAAGTTGGATTTGACAATGGACGATAAAAAAATTTATTGCAATAATAAAACCTGGTGTCAAGCTGGAAGGTCCGTGTGGTTTTCTGTGGATTAGGGGGGAGTGCCATAAATGAACGTATCTGTTGTAACCGTGAACTATAAAACGCCCTTGCTCACAGAGGCGCTGGTCCGGCAACTGTCAAAGATCAGCCTTATATCCCGGATTATCGTTGTGGACAACAGTGCCGATCTGTCTCCGGAGCTGTTTGAGGGCCTGCCCAAACCCATTCTGGTCCGCAGCCGGGAAAACATCGGATATGGAAGGGCGGTTAATCACGGCATAGCCCATGTAGAAACCGAATGGGTGCTGGTGATTAATCCGGACGTCCGTCTGGATGAAGCCAGCTTGGCCCGGTTGCTTGAAGCGGCCGCTTCGTATGGGGCGCCGCTTGCGGGGCCTCGGTTCTATTGGGATGACAGCCATACGTTTCGTCTCCCTCCGGCCACGGGGATGTCTTTATGGCATTCTATCGGGGCCCGGACGGCCCAATCCTATATGCCGGATGCGCATCTGTTCTCGTTTTATTGGCAGATTCGGCATGACCGGTTCTGGCAGGCTTCGGAACCCTTTTACGAACCGTTTCTATCCGGTGCCTGTTTGCTTATAAATATGGACCGGATTTTTCCATCCGGCGGCCGGCTCTTTGATGAGCGTTTTTTCATGTATTACGAGGATACGGATCTTTGCCTGCAAACCTTGCTCGGCGGGCAAACCCCTATTTGCGTGCCCGGGGCCGAAGTCGTTCATTACTATAACCAGGCGCCGGCAGCCGAGTCTCACAAGCAGGCGATGATGCAGGCGTCGGAATCGCAGTTCTTTCAGAAATATTACGAGGCGCTGCCGGATCTTCATCTCGGGCGCCAGGAGCCTTTGGTTGACTGTGAAGACCTCGGCACAATCGAGGCCCCGCCGGCATTGGCTTATTCGGGAAATCCGGCGGGCGGCCGCCGGAGAGGCGGGTTGTTCTTTGAGATGGCGTTCAACCCGTTTTTCTGTCCATTCGCCCAGGCTGTCGTCGAAAATGACGGGTTCGCCGTTCCGGCCCATATATGGGAACAGCTGCCCTCATCAGCCACCTATTTCGCCAGGTTCAGAAAATTTCAAGGACCGGCGGGGAAAATTTGGAAATGGATCAAACGATAACCCTGGACTCGGGTCAATATGGTATCCGGCCGTATCAGCGCGCCGACAAAGAGGCGGTCATCAGGCTCTGGGAAACCGTCTTTGAAAAGCCGCTTAACCGGGATTACTGGGATTGGAAATATTTCGCCAATCCATACGGCCAACGGATCATGCTGGCGACATCCGAAGCCGGGGAGCCCCTGGTTTTTTACGGCGGCATTCCCTACCGGGCGAATCTGGAGGGCAGAACCGTTGAGGTGATCCATTTGATGGATATTATGTCGCACCCGGCGTATCGAAAGACCGGGCTGTTCGTAAAAACGGTGGAGGCGTTTATCGATCGGTTCGGCGCCGATGACAGGGCGGTGCTTTTCTACGGATTCCCCGGACAATACCATTTTCAGATCGGCAACAGGTATCTGAAATATAGGGAGCTCTCCGGTGGCGCCAATTTTTGGACGGCGGATCCCCGAGCCCTGTCGTCACATGGCGACCCGCCCGGCGAGATTTTTGAAATTGCCGGCGACGCCGGGGCGTTTGATGAATTATGGCTAAAAAATGCAAAATATTACCCATTCTCCATTATCCGGGATGCAAAATTTATCAATTGGCGTTTTAAGTTGAAACCTGAAGCATCATATGAGATTTATGGGTATCGGGTGGAGCCCGGGCAAGGAAGGGCCCAAGGAATGGCCCAAGGAATGGCCGGATACGCCGTGTTTGTCCGAAATGCGGACGCCGTCGTGATGGCGGACATGCTGATGCCGCCGGATAAGGCAATATTTCAGGGTTTTATGACGAAAGTGGCCGATAGATGGGTCCAAAAAGGCATAAAAAGGGTCGAGACCTGGCTGCCGGCCAACCATTTTTTGAATCGCCTGCTGTCCGAAACCGGTTTTTCCAGGCTCCCCGAGCCATTGGGGTTTATTCCGACGGGCCGGAGCTTTGCGTCGTTTCTGCCGCTGGATTGGGTCGTCAATCATATGTATTATAGCATGGCGGACGCGGATCTATTTTAGGCGGATGGATTTTATGCCGTTTTTCTTACCCACCATATCTTAAAATTTCTGAGATGCAGCCAGAGAACGCTATCATTCCCTACCATGCCACTGACCCAACCGGCAACCGGGCCCTCGTTTTTGCGCCCCACCCCGATGATGAGATACTGGGGTGCGGGGGCTGTTTAGCCCTTCACGTCGCAGCAGGGGACGCGGTTAAAATCGTGTTTATGACAAACGGCGCCGCCGGCGACATCCAAAAACAGTGCGACAGGGCCGACTATATTCAAACAAGGCAGGCGGAGGCGATTCGTGCCTGCCGCCAGATCGGTATCAGGGACTACGAATTTTGGGATTTTGAGGACCGCCAACTTTTTGATTCCCCCGGGGCGCTGGCGCTTGTTTTAGACGAAATAGCGGCGTTTGCCCCTGAACTCATCTACGCCCCCTCTGCGTTAGAGTTCCATCCGGACCATCGGGCCGCCCATTTTTTGGTTTCATCCGCGGTCTCAAGCTGCCAAAACAGGTTTGATGTCGCCTTCTACGAGGTTAACCAACCGCTCGCCCCGAACTCTCTTGTGGATATTACCCCTGTGGCGTCAAAAAAATTCAGCGCCCTGGAGGCCTACCAGAGCCAATTGAGGGAAAGGGATTACAGGGATATCGCGGAAGGATTGAGCCGATTCCGCAGGCTGACATTGCCGGATGGCACTTTTTTTGCAGAGGCATTCTATAGGGTTAATGCCGAGGCCCTAAGGGAGAGCAGCTTCATCTGCATCTACCAGCAGGAGGTGAAAAGCCGGATACCCGGGCTTGAAACCATTGGCCCCCTGGTGTCGGTCATCATAAGAACCAAAGATCGGCCCGCCCTGTTGGCCAATGCTTTAGCCTCCGTTGCCGGGCAAACCTATCGGAATATAGAAGTCGTGCTGGTCAATGATGGGGGGGAGGATGTCGGTTCACTGGCGGATCGGCTTTTGCCGGATATGCCGGTCCGATATACGGACCTGCCGACCGGCAGGGGGCGGGCCGCCGCCGCAAACGCGGGGTTAGAGGCGGCCCGGGGGAAATATGTCAATTTTTTGGATGATGATGACATTTTGTATCCGGAGCATCTTGCTACATTAGTGGCTTTTTGTTACGTCACAGATAAAAAAATTGTTTATTCCGGGGTAAAAAATATATACTTCGATGGCTATTCCGGAAACCAGGCATCAACGCCCGGTTATGAAGAAATTGTCTATAACTGTAATTTTAACCCGGACGCCTTGCTTTTTTTTAAATACATCCCGATAATGAGCGTCCTCTTTGACAGGCGGGTTCTCTCTGATGTTCCGGGCTTCAATGAGGCTCTGCCGGTATTTGAGGATTGGGATTTCTGGATTCGTTTATCCCGGTGCCATACATTTAACCATATGGATAGGATTACGGCGGAATACCGTTTTTATTCTTCAGATGCCCGGGAAGTATATTGGAAAACGGATAAAACCACCACCCGATACCGTGACCGGGTATTTAAATATGCGCTCCCCCATATAGGTGAGCGGGCATGGGGGGAGTACCTGAATTTTATCATTGCAAACGGCCGGACGTTTGCAGGCAAGGGGGCGGATTCTAGCCGGCGATTGAATAAGCTACTAAAACTATTTAAAAAACAGGCTAAACTGTATTGCTCTCGAAGCCACCCGGCAAACAAAGGCGCCGAGGGCTTCAAAAGGGTCCGCCTTGTGAAAAGATTTCTCAAACTAAAACAAGGGATTAAGCTTTTACTGGATTAGCAAAATATCTGTCTAACTTTATAAACAGCTGTCGGGGTCATAATGAAAATACTGATCACAGGGGGTGCCGGGTTTATCGGGTCCCATCTGGCGGACCGTCTGATTGAAACGGGCCATGAGATCTATATCGTCGACAACCTGTCCTCCGGGAGTATGGACAATGTCAAGCATCATCAAACCAACGATAAATTCCATCTCATCGTCGATACCATTCTCAACCAGGAGTTAATGGAAAATATCGTCAGGCAATGCGACCAGGTTTACCATCTGGCGGCGGCCGTGGGGGTGAAGTTGATCATGAATCGTCCCGTTGAAACCCTTGAAACCAATGTGCGGGGAACGGAGATGATTCTAAAGATGGCCAATAAATACAAAAAAAAGGTGTTCATTACCTCCACCAGCGAAGTGTATGGAAAGATAATGAACGGGAAAAACTCCCCCCTATTGCTGGAGGATACCGATCGGTTAATGGGCTCGACCACCAAGAGACGATGGGCGTATGCCTGTTCAAAGGCGTTTGATGAATTCCTGGCGCTGGCCTATTATGAAGAGAAAAAACTACCGGTCGTTATTGCAAGGCTTTTCAATACGGTGGGGCCCAGGCAGACCGGGCAGTACGGCATGGTGCTGCCCAATTTTGTCCAAAAGGCGCTGATCGGGAAGCCGATTATTGTTTATGGCAACGGCAGCCAATCCAGGAGCTTTCTGCATATCGCGGACGCGGTGGAGGCAATGATTTGTCTGATGAACGAGTCCAACGCTGAAGGGGAGGTCGTCAATATAGGCAATACGGAGGAGATAATGATCAAGGATCTGGCCTTTATGGTCAGGGAAATGGCCGAGAGCTCCTCTGAAATTGAATATATTTCCTATGAAAGGGCCTACGGGCCCGGCTATGAAGACATGCTGAGGCGGACCCCGGATATTTCGAAGCTAAAACGCCTTGCGGGTTTTGAGCCCCGCCATAAAATCGACGAAATCGTTCGAAGCGTAATCGACTACTATAAGATATGAGCGGATTCTTAATTTTTGCGATAACCTTTTTTCTGGCCTGCTTACTGACGACTTGCCTGACACCTGCCCTGAAACTGCTTGCCCAAAAAAATAACATTGTTGCCAAACCGAAAAAAGACCGGTGGCACAAAACCCCCAAGGCCCTGTTGGGCGGTGTGAGTATTCTTTTTGCCACGCTGGCGGCCTGGCTGACGGCCCTGCTTTTTTTTGCCGATTTTGCAGCCGTCGGAAAGCCGATATGGATCGTTGTCGCGGGCAGTATCGGGATTTTTGCGCTTGGGCTGATAGATGACGTATTGGAAATCAATCCGCAGTACAAACTGATCGGCCAGGTCGTCATCGTTTCCTCCCTTGTGTTTCTGGGAATAAAGGTCAGCTGGTTTGACTCCCAGACGGCCAATATTTTAATCAGTATCTTTTGGATCGTCGGCATCAGTAATGCCTTCAACCTGCTGGACAATATGGACGGCCTCTCAGCGGGCATCGCTTTTATCGCCGGGGTTTTTCTTTTCATATGGCTTTCGATCATACCGGTTGAACATTTTCTAAGTGTTCCGGTTCAGCTCTTGATCGCGGGTTACCTGGGCAGCCTGGTGGGCTTTTTGATCTTTAATTTTAACCCCGCCTCGATTTTTATGGGCGATGCCGGCAGCCTTTTTATCGGGTTTATGCTGGCCTGCCTGACGGTCATTGTGAAGCCGCCGCCCGGTGGAGAGGGCAGCGCCTTTTTCAGCCATGCGACCATGATTATCATCCCCTGCCTCATCCTTTTCATCCCGATTCTGGATGTGGCTTTTGTCAGTTTTATGCGAAAACTGTGTGCCCGATCGATTTTTCAGGGCGGCAAGGATCATTCCTCGCATCGCATGGTGGCCGTCGGCATGTCGGAGCGCAAGGCGGTGCTGGTGCTTTATTTCTTTGCCTTTATCTCAGGCCTTATCGCCCTGGCCACATATCCGTTGGAGATGGGCGTAAGTATTGTGGTTATTGCGCTCTATTTAATTTTTGTCCTTCTGTTCTGGCTGTATCTGGCCAATGCGGAGGTATACGTCGACAGTCCGGGCGATAACAACGGCCGCCGCTTTGGTGGAGCAATATTTAATGAATCTAACTATTTAAGGACATTCTTGGCGGTTCTCTTCGACCTGATCCTGATTACCGTCGCCTATTATGCGGCCTACCTGCTGCGGTTTGAAGGCGATATCGGCGCGGATTTCTCAAGGTTTTTAATCTCTTTGCCGATACTGTTCGCCTGCCAGGTCCTCTGCTTTTATCTGTTCGGGGTCTATCAGAGGCTGTGGTGGGGATCGCGCCTCGGCGATATCGGCGCCTATGTTAAGGGGGTGACCGCCGGTACCATCATGGCCGTATTGATACTGCTGTTTTTATATCGTTTCCAAAGTTTTTCAAGGGCCGTCTTCGTTATTTACTGGGGGGTGATGCTGATTTTTGTATCGTTCTCCCGGTTTTTCTTTCGAATGCTGGATGAATGGATGTCGCATGAGAATAAAAACGGCAGGCCGACGCTGGTATACGGGGCGGGCGTCGGCGGGCAAATGGTGGCCCGTGAGATTGAGACCAACAGGGAGCTGGACCTATCGCTCGTCGGGTTTATCGATGATGATCCGATGAAAAAAGGCAAAAGGATTCATGGCTATCCGGTTTTCGGCAATAAGGAAAAGCTGGGAGAAGTGATAAGAAAAAATAACATTAAAGAGATTATCGTGTCCTTCAGAACCAACGGGTCTGAAAAAAAGAAGGAACTCGAACGGCTGCGGATGCTTGAGGGGCTTGATATATCGATTCAGCAGATGCGGCTGGTGATTTCGCCATAAGCCGGCAGGCAACGGGAGGGCTGTTGAAAAAGGGGCTTCTGATATATTTGGGTTTTTTTATCGTTTTTGGCTGCTGCCATGCTGCCGGCGCCTTTGCGGTAACCTTGATTATTCCGTCGCTGGAGGCCAGAAGCGGGGGCTATATCGAGGTTCCGGTATTGGTGGACCGGGTGGATAACCTGGCCGGCGTCAAACTGACCCTCCGATATGATGATGAAGTGCTTCAATACGAGGATGCGAGGCCATCGGAATGGACGGATGCTTTGATGCACGTGACCAACAGGAAAACGCCCGGATGCCTGATCGTCGTTATGGCGGGTGCTGAAGGCGTAAAGGGAAGAAATATGCCTTTAATCTATATCGGTTTCCGGGTCAAAAACGGGCTCAAGGAAAAACAGTCCCTTGCCCTAAGAATTTCAAATATCCAGTTGGTCAGCGATCAGTTAAAGAATTTAAAATCCGATACCGGCATCCATCCGCTGACTATTTTGCCCGAATCGGATAAATCCTGCGAAAATCAATAAAGATGGCTTCGTAAAAAGCGATTTATTCCGCTGGTGCGGTATTTTTACAGAAAGGAACTTTTGCGACAGGTTAAAGGCACTGAGACGATTCATCCAATTTTGTCATTTCGAGCGGCAGCGAGAAATCTTGAACAAACAAGATTCCTCGTCACTTTCGTTCCTCGGAATGACAGCAGCGAAAGCATCTAAAATAATATTAAATATTGTCGAGTTACTTAGAAGTCGATTTTGGGATGGCAAAGAAAAAAGTTCAAGCTCAAGGCGCGCAAATCCCGAGGAATGCAGCGTACTTAGCCGTACGTGAAATTCCGAGGGACGGAAGCGCAACACAGATATTGGACTTTTTACGAAGCCATCAATAAAGAAATTGACTTTGTATAAATAATATCGTATAAATAGATAGTTATAAATATAATTTTACGGTGACAGGGGCGCGGTTCGGTGTAATGCCCCGGAACTTATGGTATATTCCAGGTGATGGCGGCCCGCCGCTGTCTTTGAGCCCGCATTATGAAAAAGACAAGATGGAAAAATATTTGCACCTTTATCTTTATGGGGATTTTTTTGCACGCCCTTATTCCTCTCCATCTGCCTGAAGACATTAACAGGGACCGCCAGATCAATATCCAGGATGCCGTTATTATGGCGCAAAACTTGAATTCCGCCGACGATCGGGGGAGTGAAAGCAAGTTATCCGATTTTATCTCGACCGTTCAGGTAGTGGCGGGGCTAAAGACGGTGATCCATTCACAGGATAGCGACAACAGCGCACAGGGTGGCGGCGATTTGATCTACATTCGCTCCAACACGCCCTGTATCATTAAATGCCCAACCGCCTCGAAATTTTATTTTGTTGAGGATCATTCGGAATCCGTCCGCTTTGCTCCCCCCATTCCGCCTCCTGTCAGAACTGATCAAGCCTGATGTTTCACATGTGATAAATGCCAGTGCCTGATCGGGCGCTATTGAGAAGCAAAAACGCCTCTAAAGAAGGGCCGATACCGCCCAATGCTTTAGAAAGGCTGATATAAAAGGAGCACAATCCAATGCATTATATAAATCGCGTCATATTATTTTTTACCGCGCTGTTTGCGTGTTTGATTCTACCGCTTTATGCCCAGGCGGCGCCTATGCTAACGATGAACGATGGCACAGGAGGCGGCGATGACACCCTGATCGTCCAGGTTAAGGTGGATAACCCTGACCAGCTGGCCGGAGCTTCATTTACCTTCAAATATAGTAAGGCCTTAGAAGTAGACGTAAGAACCGGTTTTTTTGATCATATTGAAACCTGTAATCACTATACGACTGACGATGTGCACCAAAAAGTCGCCACGTTAAGGGCGTTGGATGGGTCCGGGCAGCTAGAGGAGCGATCTTCGAATATTATTTTTACTTTAAGGGTAAAGTTAAATGGAGTGGCCGACACCTACCCCATCAAAATCATCCCAACCGAATTAAATAATGCGGAGGCGGGGTATGATAATAACGAAAAGATCGATCTGCTTTACGGCATCGATGCCAACCAGGAGGTGGTTACACTTCTTAAGTATAAGGACTATAACAACAATGTATCTGGCAGCGTTACATTCACATCAGATTCAAGCACGTATGACAGCGGCAGCGGGGATACCGGCACGGGCGGTATCGGCAGTGGCGGCGATGGCTGGTGGGGCAGCTTTCAAGATGGTTTCACTGGCGGCGATACCGGCACGGGCGACAGCGGCGATACCGGCACGGGCGATAGCGGGGATACCAGCACGGGCGACAGCGGCACAGGCGATGGCTGGTGGGGCAGCTTTCAAGACGGTTTCACTGGCGGCGATACCGGCACGGACGACAGCGGCGATACCAGCAGCGGCGATACCGGCACGGGCGATTCGGGCACTGGCGATAGCGGTACCGGCGATAGCGGTACCGGCGATACCGGCACGGGAGATAATTGGTGGGAGTTTGGCGGCAATGGCGGAGACAGCGGCACGGGAGATGAAGCGGACGAAGCAGATGCTGACGCCGATGGCGTCGCCGATGATTCAGACAACTGTCCGGACATTTACAACCCAGAGCAAAAGGACTCCGACGGTGATGGTATCGGGGATGTTTGTGATGACGAGATCGTCCCCGGCATAGCGGCCAATAATTCGCCAGACTATATAAACATTACCTCGATCGAAAATCTTCGCATCACCATTGAATTATGTCCCGGCAGTCATACAGGCGAGGATGCGGACTGGTGGCTATTGGCGAATACCCCGTACGGCTGGTTTCACTATAAACCGGGCAATGGTGCCTGGGTTGACGGGTTTGAGTGCAGTTTTCAGTGTCCCTTATTCAATCTGGATGAATTCCCTGTCTTTGATACGGCGCTTCCTCCCGGGGTCTATACGATCTATTTCGGTGTTGATACGGATATGAATGGTTCATTGGATATGGACCAGGCCTGTTATGAGACGATAAAACTGAATATAGTAGACCCGGATGATGCGGAAACGATCTCCAATTCCCTGGGTATGGAGTTTGTCCGAATAGAGCCGGATACGTTTAATATGGGCAGTCCCCCGGACGAATACTTCCGCTATGAAGATGAAACCCGGCATGAGGTCACGTTAACGCAGGCGTATTACATGCAGAGCACCGAGGTCACCCAGGGCCAGTGGGAGGCGGTGATGGGGAACAACCCGTCTTATTTTAACGACTGCGGGGACGACTGCCCGGTGGAACGGGTTTCCTGGCAGGAGGCGCAGAATTTCATCGATAAACTCAATGCGAGGTGCGAAGGCACCTACCGGCTGCCTACGGAGGCCGAATGGGAGTATGCCTGCCGGGCGGGGAGCGAAACGGCATTTGCCAATGGTAAAATAACTGAGGAATATCTGGTGCCCGATGCCAATTTAAATGCCATGGGTTGGTACTCCTACAACTCAAACCGCCGCACCCATCCGGTGGCGCAAAAAAACGCCAATGCCTGGGGATTGTATGATATGCATGGCAATGTGCGTGAATGGTGCCAGGATTGGTATGATACGTATCCAGACGCTGAGGTGACGGATCCCAAAGGCCCTTCAGACGGGCTCTATCGGGTATTTCGCGGCGGCAGCTGGCATGGCAGCGCCATCATCTGCCGCTCGGCGTATCGCGAGCATGGCGATCCAGGCAGTAGTGATAAAAAAATCGGGTTCCGGGTGGTCCGAGTCCTGGATAAATAGCATCGGAAACCGAATACCTGAAGTTACTTAGAAGGGGAATGGAATTTTTTCATTCCCCTTTGTTAATTCCGTGTGAACAAACAGGCTGACGAATCGCCCGGTTCAGGTAAGACCGGCCCCTTTGCCGTCGGGCAACTGGTTATGGAGAATCTAACATACACATCAAAAGAAGCGGCGCGGCCGTTGGTTTCGATTATCGTCAGGACAAAGGACCGTCCGAAGCGGCTTACAAACGCTTTGAATTCAATCGCCCGGCAGGACTATCCCAATATCGAGGTCGTGGTGGTCAATGACGGCGGCCAGGATGTGGCGCCTATTGTTGAGGACTGCCTCAAGAATTTTTCTTTTAACTATGTCTTTTTGGAAAACAGCCGGGGCCGGGCGGGAGCGGCGAACGCCGGCTTAAACGCGGCAAACGGGGATTATTTAAATTTTTTGGACGACGATGATGCGTTATATCCGGATCATATCGCATCCCTTGTCTCCTGTATTCTGGAGACCGGCTGTTCTGTCGCCTATTCGAATATTTTGAGCGTCTATTTTGACGGGGCCCCGGAGACGCCGGAGACGCCGGAGACGCCGGGGAGCCGGGTCAAGGAGGAGGAGGTCTTCAATCGGGCGTTTGATCCGATCCGACTGCTGGTTGAAAACTATCTCCCGATCATGAGCGTGCTTTTTTCAAAGGCGGTTCTGCTGGAGGCGGCGGGCTTCTGTGAGGCGCTGGACCTGTTTGAGGATTGGGACTTTTGGATAAGGGTGTCACAGCATTTTCATTTCTGCCATTTGGATAAAACTACCGGCGAGTACCGGTTTTATGAAAATGACAGCATGGAGGGGCTGCATCGCCGGAAATACAGCTATGATGAATCGAGGGCCAAGGTTTATGACCGGGTGCTGCCATTATTAGACGGCAAGCGCCTGGTCTCGGCGTTTAATCTATTTCACCGGGAAATAGACGCGTTAAAAGACTTGCTGGGGCAATGCGAGGCGGACCGCAAGGCAAGGCTGGACAGCATAGAAGAGTTAACCGATCGGTTGACCGAATGCGAGAACGATCGGGCCGAGCGGCTCAAGGTTATCCGGCGGCTGGAAAAACAACAGCCAGCCAGTGGCGGGGAGACAGAACAGGCCTCACCCGATGGAAATGCGCCGGGTGTATCTATTATCATACCCACGCTAAACGGGGGGGAGGTTTTCAAGGCGTGTCTTGAGAGCATAAGCCGGCAAGCGTTTGCCGGGCCGACCCAGCTCATTGTTATTGACTCCGGCTCCACGGATAATACCCTGAAGTGGGCGGAGGCCTATGGCGCAGAGATCATCCGGATCCGCAGCAATGCGTTTCACCATGCGAGGACCAGGAATTTCGCATTGGCCCATGCGGTTTTTGATATGGTGATCTTTATGGTCCAGGATGCGGTGCCATACGGCAATCTATGGCTGGCCCATCTGGCCGCCGCATTGAAAGAAAACGATGTGGTCGCGGTGCATGCCGGGCATATCCCCCATGACGGGGCAAGCGTTTTCGCCCGTTTTGAAGCCGGGGCGCACAACCGGCAGATGGGGGATCAGCCGCAGATTCAGTCGATTCAGGCGCCCGAAAAATTCCCGGAAATGCCTTATGAACTCGCGTATCACAGCATCCGGCTGAACAATGTATGCGCTATTTACTATAAATCGGCACTCCTTGAATCGCCTTTTCCTGATGTGGACTATGCCGAGGACATGGCATGGGCAAAGGGGCAGCTTATCCGGGGCAATCAAATTATGTATCAACCCGCCGTTAGGGTTAAACATTCGCATGACCGCCCCGCCTTCTACCGGTTTAAAAGGGAAGTCGTGAATGCCCTGTATTGCGCAAGAATTATGGGGCGGGTGAAATCCGATTTATCCGGCGTGGGCATCAGGGATCTGGTCAACCTGACGGTTGCCTATCATACTTATATCAACCGGTATCGGGGGCTGATCGAAGGCCAATATGGCGCTTCGGATAAAAAGCATCATCCTGCGGATTGGATGGTTAAGCAGCTGGCGGCGGCCTATCCCATGAGGAATCGACTACGCTTTCTGCTCTCCCGCATCAGTCACAGAGCGATGGATGGCAATAAGGACGATATGCGATATCATTGGCTGCAATGGGGGAAGGATCACGTGGACAACTGCATGCATATCATACAACAGGACTATGCGGTTCGTGACGTCAGCGAACTGTTTGACGCTCTGGCGGTTTTATCGGCCAGCGTTTTGGGGAAGCTATACGGCGACGTATATGCCAGCCATGAATTAAAAAATGGCCATACCCCCCAAATGGCCGATTTTATGTCACCCTACGTCAGGGGTATCTGAATGGATAGAAGCAAGGATGGGTGATAGAGCACAATGAGAATCTGCCATGTCAGCACATATGATAAAAGGGGCGGTGCCGGGCGGGCGGCCCTTCGTTTGCATAAAGGGGCCGCTTTGCTTGGCGAGGATTCCAGGCTGCTCGTCCGGTTTAAAACGGTTGAGGACCCGACGATTTCGGCGGTTTGCGGTAATCGCGGCGACTGCGGCAATGGGTTTGACGGTTTAAACGCCGAAGGCTTTTTTCTGCAAAAGGTGGTCCAGGAAAACTATATAAACGCCAATCGGACGGATTTGAGTGATACCCTTTTTTCTTTGCCTTACCCGGGATATGATTTGACCGGGCTGGAGGCAATAAGAAGGGCGGATGTCATAAATCTCCACTGGGTGGCCTTCTTTCAGTCCCCAATGACGCTGTCAGCACTTTTTTCCATGGGCAAGCCGGTCGTCTGGACTTTGCATGATATGGGGCCGTTTACCGGCGGCTGCCATTATTCGGCCGGATGCGATGGCTATTGCCGGGATTGTATGAATTGCCCCCAGCTTTTGGATGATCCCCATAATCTGCCCGCCGCGGTATTAAAGGATAAGCTCGAATCGTTTCAAACGCCCAATTTGACCATCGTCACCCCCAGCCGCTGGATGGCGAACTGCGCCGGACAGAGCCGGCTATTCAAAGATCGGCGGATCGAGGTGATACCAAACGGGTTGGCGACCGAAGGGATCGATCCGACTTCAAAATCGGAGGCCAAGCATGCCCTGGGGATTGACCCGGATACGATCACCCTGTCGTTCGGCGTCGAAAATGGCAGTGAAAAAAGAAAAGGGTTCCACAAGCTTGTCGAGGCCATCCGGTATTGCGCCAAAGACGCGAGGATGCGGGATCTTATCCAGGGGCAAAAGATCCGACTGATCTGCTTCGGCCACGCGCATCCCCGTATCGAGGAGACCGGAATCCCGGTAACGGCGTTGGGCTATCTGGATTCAGAGGCGGATGTGGTAACCGCCTACTGCGCCTCGGATTTATACCTGCAGCCATCGCTCGAGGACAATTTTCCAAACACCATACTCGAGTCGATGGGCTGTGCGACCCCGGTGCTCGCCTTTGATGTCGGCGGCATCAGCGAGATCATCTCGCATGATATCAACGGCCGGCTTTCACCGGCGGGCGACAGCCGCCATATGGGGGAGAGTATTATATCATTGAGCCTGTCGGCTGATCGGCGTCAGCAAATGGGGGAGAAGGCCCGCCAACGGATAGAAGCGGCGTATACATCAAGGGGGCAGGCAGAATCGTACCGGGATCTTTATCAGGAGCTAACGGGGCAGGAGCGGGCGAAAAATGCCTTCGATGGGCATACGGCGGAAGAAAAACCGCTTACAGGTGCGCCGACAGCGGCATGCAGCCATGCGGTGGGACCGCACACACAAGCGATCTATGATAAAATTTTGTATCAATCATTGAGACGCTTCGCCCTGGATACGTTCCAACGGTTAAACGAAAGTGAAAACGACCGCGCGGCAAGGAAGGAACAGATCGATCGGCTGACCCGTTTGGCAAAGCGCTATGAAAATGACAACCGCCTAAGACAGGATCAGATCGATGAGTTGACGGAAAGGCTCAAGGCATGCGAAAAGAAGAAGGCCGCCCGCCAGACACAAATCGATGAATTGCATTCACTGCTGGAAACCTGTGAATCGGATCGCAGGGCGCGTCTGGACCAGATCCATGAGCTCGAGGCCCTGCTAAGAGAATGCGAAAGTGACCGCGCGGCGCGTCTGGAAAATATGCATGCGCTTGAAGGCATAATAAACAGGCTCTCCGGGGAGATAGAACAAATGGGGTCAGAACTCCGGCTCACAAGGGATATTCTGGATCAACTGGAGCATACCTTTATCGTACAAAAAGCGAGGAAGCTTGGCTTGATCAAAGTCGGCAGGCCCCATGAGGATAAAAAACATCTTTCTGACAAAGGCCCTGACGTCTCTGAATGAAATTTTGAAAGGCGCTTGATTATTCTTTGGCACTTATAGCAGTCGATTTAACACCGGTAAGGTCCGGCGGGGAGAACGGGGGGGCCAAGGTTTTGGCCGTGGAACTCCTCAAAGGGCTGCCGGCAATCGCCGTAAATGACCGGTTCCTTTTATTGACCGCCTCATGGAACCATGAGGAGTTGGCTTCTTTAGAGGGTGCCCGCATGCAGCGGCTCTGCGTTATTGCTTCCAAACCGGCCGAAAATGCCGGCTGGAACTTTTTTCAGAGCTACATCCCCGAGCGGCTGGTGCATTTTGCCGGGAGAACATTACAGGTCTTAAAGAGAAAAATTAAAAACAGCGGGGTTTTGAAAAGAAGCGCTGTTTTGTCCGCCAAAGGTGTGGATCTGCTTTTCTGCCCTTTTTCTGCGCCGACTTTTTATGAGCCGGGGATTCCTGTCGTCTCGGTGGTTCATGATCTGCAGCACGTGGACTATCCGCATTTTTTTGATTCGGCTGAAATCCGGCTGAGAAATGAGTTTTTCGAAGATATCCGCAATAAGGCCTCGCACATCATATGTGTTTCGGAATATGTCCGGCAATCCGTTGTTGACCACCTGGACGTCGATCCTGGCAAGATTTCATGTATTTATAATAGCATCCATAAAAGGCTCGCGACGGAATCCCCATCCGCCTCAGCTACGTTGGAAGGACTCGGACTGGATAAAAACCGCTACGCGTTTTATCCGGCCAACTTCTGGCCCCACAAGAACCATCGTATGCTGCTTTTGGCGTTTAAGATTTTTCTTTCCAGAAATCCGGATCAAAACCTATCGCTTGTTTTTACCGGGGCCCTGGAAGAGGCGGAAAAAGAATTGAGGCTGGATGCCGAAGCCATGGGAATTTCAGACAGGGTGCATTTTTTGGGGTTTTTGCCTTCGAAAACGTTTGAAGCCGTGTGGCACGGGGCCCGATTTCTCCTGTATCCATCTTTGTATGAGGGCTTTGGGATGCCCATTCTTGAAGCAATGGCCATCGGAAAACCCGTTCTATGCAGTCATGCGGCAAGCCTGCCGGAAGTCGCAGGCGATGCCGCACTTTTTTTTGATCCCAGAAAACCGATGGATATTGTGGAAAAAATGGAACGCCTGATGGCCGACCCGGCCCTGGAGAAACGTATGGTCGCCTCCGGCTGTCGCCGGGCTGAAGCATTCAGCCCTAAAAAAATGGTTGATCAGTATGATAGGTTGCTGCATTCTGCGATGCGATCCCCCATGCCGGCAAGGGATGAAATGACGGGCGTATACGAGGATGGGTGGACAGGGGGCGAAGTGACGGTTATGTGCGCCGCCAAAACCCCCTCCCGGGTTTTGGAAGCCCGATTTGAGGCGCCCGCCCATATACCGAAGCAAAGGGTCAAAATCGATCTTTACCAGGGCGGCCGGAAAATTCAAAAATTTAAAGTCAGCCGCGGGGAGACCCTGACCATCCGGCAGCCGGTAATGAATGGGCACGAACGCCTTGTTTTGGCCATACATCCGACATTTTGCCCGGAAGCCAGGCGGATGGGGCCTGATAAAAGAGAGCTCGGGCTTTTATGCAGAAGCTGCTCGCTGGTAGGCAGCGGCACCAGAAATAATTTAATGGAGAGGCGATAACGATTGGTTCCTGTTAGTATTATCACCCCATCTTTTCAGAAGGGCCGGTTTATCGAAAGGACGATCCAAAGCGTGCTGGATCAGGCGGCTGCCGGCATGGAGTATGTCGTCGTGGACGGGGGGAGCACGGATCAGACGGTTGAGGTGCTGAAGCGATACGACTCCCGGATCCGATGGCTATCGGAAAAAGATGACGGCCAGGCGGATGCGGTCAATAAGGGGATCCGCATGACCCGCGGCGAGATTATCGGCTGGCTGAACGCGGATGATATCTACTACCCGGGCGCCATTTCGACCGTTTTGGCGTATTTTAAAAAACATCCCGAGGTGGATATCGTTTATGGCGACGCCGATCATATCGATGAGGATGATCAAGTGCTGGAGCCGTATTATACAGAGGATTGGGACTATGAGCGGCTCAAGGATATCTGTTTTATATGTCAGCCGGCCGTATTCTTCCGGCGGCGGCTGGTTGAGAGGATCGGTCTGCTGGACAGGAACCTTCAGTATTGCATGGATTACGAATACTGGCTGCGGGCGGGGCGGACGACCGATTTCGTCAGGTTAAACCAAAAACTGGCGGGTTCGAGAATGTATGACGACAACAAGACGCTGGGCGAAAGACTGCCCGTGCATAAAGAGATCAACCGGATGTTCAAACAGCGGTTCCGCAGGATCCCCGATAAATGGCTTTTTGCCTATGCCCATGTATTTACGGAGGAAATGGGGTTTGACCGCACCATTCACAGGGAGAATATCAAATTCATTCTTGTCCTTGTATGCGCCCTGTTTGGGAGTTGTATGCGCTGGCGGCAGCCCATCTCGATGCATGCGTTAAAAACCGCCGCTAATTGGCTTGCAGGAATCTATAGATAAATGCGCATCGGATTCGACGTCAGCCAAACAGGCGCCAGTAAGGCCGGATGCGGGTATGTCGCGTATTCACTTATCGAGGCGCTGCTTGAACAAAATACGGCGGATGATTTTATCCTGTACCCGTATTTCGGCTCAACGTATTGGGACCCCAACGCCAAAAACAACACCTATTACGTCAAACGGCCGGATGTCGCCCGAAAAATCGTCGGCAGCGCCTGCCATGAAAGCATGGCATTCTGGCGGCGCCTGCCCCCGGACGGTGAAGAACGGCTTGGCCGTCCGGATATCGTTCATTCGAATAATTTTTCCTGCCCGAGAGGCTTGAAAAGGGCCCGGCTGGTCTATACGCTGCATGACCTCGGCTTTTTGGAATCCCCCGAATATACGACGGAATTAAACAGATGGGTGTGTTTTAACGGGGTCTTCGAGGCCTCCCTTTACGCCGATGCCATCGTCGCCGTGTCGAACTACTCACGACAGAAATTCCTGGAATTTTTCCCCCATTACCCGGCCGATCGAATTCAAACGGCCCATCTCGGCAGCCGCTTCGCCTATAAAAACGGCCCGGCTTCGGATCGCCCCCCTGTTTTTGGATTATATCCGGAGCAGTTCTGGCTTTCCGTGGGCACATTGGAGCCGCGGAAAAACATTCGAAGCCTGTTGGAGGCTTATGCCATTTATACCAGGGAAAGCCGGCCCAGCTACCCCCTGGTATTATGCGGCGGCGAGGGATGGATGGAAGAGGGGCTTGACGATTATATGGATTCCCTGGGGATCGGATCTAAAGTCATACTGACCGGCTATACGACCGATGAGCAGCTGGCCTGGCTCTACCACAATTGTTTCGCGTTCTTGTACCCCTCTTTTTATGAGGGGTTCGGGCTGCCGGTGCTTGAGGCCATGAGTCTGGGGGCGGCGGTCGTGAGCTCAAACGTCACAAGCCTTCCTGAAGTGGCGGGCGATGCGGCGCTATACGTGAATCCGAACCGCATCGGGGATATTGTCAGGGCAATGACGCGTCTGGGTGAAGATCCGGATGTCCGAAAACGTCTAAAATCGGCCGCCCTGGACCAGGCCCATCAGTTTTCATGGGAAAGCTTCGCCTTGGAGGTAAGGGAAGTCTATAAAAAAGCCCTTGATAGAAAAAAATATAGAGAACCCGAGCGCTAGGATATAAAAACAGGCCGCCAAAAAGGCTCACCTTATTTTTTTCAACAACTGCTGAAACTCTTCTTGGGCTAACAGATCCTTGAACCTGGCATCCAGCAGGATCCTTTTCAAATCGTTAAATCCTTTATCAATCGCCTTTTTCATCCAGTCCAGGGATTTCTCATCGCTGCCTTTTCGTGCGTATAACGCCGAAAGGCGATAATAGCGGTGTGGGTCGTCCGGGCGCTTATCCACGGCTTCCAAGAGCAGGCGGATGGCTTGATCCGTCTCGCCTGAGCGCTCATAAGCCATTGCCAGGCGTTTTGCTGCGAGATCGTATAGCTTTGGGTCCGATCTCGGCGCCGAAACGCGATCAAGGGCGTTTTCATAGGCCTGGATGGCCTGATCCGGTTTATTCTTGGATTCAAACAGGATGCCCAGCTTGAAATAGAGGGCCGGGTTATCCGGATTGCGCCGAATGCTTTTTTTGACGCACGCCATAGGGGTTTGGCACCGTTTTAGAAACTTTATAAGTGCGCGGCGGTTTTGCCGGGCTGTTTGGTCATCAGGATTTTCTTCGATGGCCTGTTTATAATATTTCAAGGCCTTTTTGAACTCGCCCATGGCGGCGAACTCATATGCGAGCTGGCTTTGAATGTTGTTTTTACGGTAATCCATTTTTAAAGCCTCGAGAAAGGCTTCGGCCGCGCTGACATGGTGCCCCAATTTGGCCAGTGAAAACCCCCGCTTGTAATAGGTGTCCGCATCCTTCTCAATTTTAAGGGATTTTCGGTAATATCGGGCGGCCTTTGCATGCTGATCCTTATGGGCATAGGAATACGCCAGGTTTTGCCAGGTTCTGGCCTTATTCGGGGATTTTATCGCGCAATCCCGCCAGAATGAGATGTTGTCGGACCAGATTTGATTCCGCTGATGGGTCCATGCGCATAACAATACGGCGATTGCCCCCAGGATAGCGACAGAGGCCCACCTCACCCTGATATAGCGATAGATCAAACCGACAAGGGCGAGAGATATCATCATAGACGGCAGGTAGAGCCGATGCTCATAGATAATTTCAATCCCCACGACCGAAGATTCGATTATCAGGTTGCCTAAAAACCATAGCAGGCAGAATGAAAGGAGCCGATAGTTTTTGGCCGCGTACAGGGCGAGAAGGACAAGGGCGAATAAAGCGGCCGCGGCAATGCCGGTGGTCATGGGGCTAAGCAGCGCATCGGACAAGGGGTAATCATAATCCAGGTTCAGCCGATCCGGATGGGGAAAAACGATCAGGCTGACATAGTAGGCGATCACCCGCAGCTCGGTAAAAACCCTTTCCGTCAGGGTAAAATCCAATGACCTGTAGGGGCGCAGGATCCTTTGAACCGGATGGCCGCCCAGATAAAAATGGGCGACGGCCAGGAATATGATAATGGCCAGAGCGCCTGCGATAATAAACTTTTTTGATTTGAGGGAGCGTAAATCCTGGAAAAAATACCATTCATACAAAAGGATGATAAACGGCAGGGTGGCTGCAATTTCTTTGCTGGTGACAGCACAGGCGATGCAAATCAGGCATCCGGCGAAATAAAGGGCGGCTGTTTTATAGGTTTTCCCCCGTATCCGGATCCGCGCCTTTACATACAGGAGCAAGGCGAATATATAGAACATCACCGCCAGGCTGGTCATCCGCTGCACGATATAGGAGACCGCATTGGTCTGAAGCGGACTGATCATCCAGAGCAATACGGCGAAAAATGCGATCAGGTAGAGATCCAAAGAATTGTGCGCCGTTAGGTTAATAAGACCGTGCTTTGTCTCTCGGGTCCCGATCCGGAGGGTTTCAATCAGAAGAAAAAACAGCCCGACGGCGGTCAAAAGATGGATGAGCAGGTTGACCACGTGGTAGCCCACCGGATCGGTTCCGGCGAGGTAATAGTTCAACGCCAGGCTGATAAAGGCCAGCGGGCGCAGTGATGTCCCGCCCTCAAATATCGGGCCTATTTGACCCCAGGACAGGCTCGTAAGGTGAAGCTTACTATTTTCCGCAATCTGGGAGATATCGTCAAAGACAAAAGGGGCGTTAAAGGTGCTGGCGTAGGAGGTAACGGCAAAAATCACCAAGATGCCGAGAAAAAGGAGGATAAGACGGGGCGAAGATTTCATAGCGCTGTTTTCGGAGACCGTCGATTTGGCGTTTGCAGAAACCATTCAATGCCTTTTAAACTAATCGCTATTCTCCCGTTGATTTTCATAAAGCGCCAGCCGCTGGGCCAGGATTTTAATCTGCTGCTCGTGTTTGGACCGGTGGATGTCCATAAAAAGGATCTTGATGAATACCATTAAGATGGCGATGATCACGAATAGGATGGGGGGGTAATGGACGCCCAGAAGCGCCCCGACAAAGTCTGTCAGCCTGGGAATAAACCCGGTTATAATCAGGCCGGCGGCCACCAGTCCCCACCAGAGTGTATAATTGACGGACAACCGGTCCTTTCGGACCAAATACAGAATCAGCCCCGCTGTGGCAAGGCCTAAAAGCGCAGTGACAATGTTGTATACCGGCATTATCGTTTCCTCCGTATCTTTGTGCCGTCGTTTTCCAGATGACGGAATTTAGAAATGCATAAGCCTGTGCTCAAAAGCATATAGCGGATGACGTGCCACCAGTTTGCAAATACCCGGGAATGGCCATCCAGGCGTTTTTGCATGGGTACCGCCACCTCCTTGATGCGCAGACCGAATCGCTGCATCAATAGCAGCGCCCCGATGTCTTGATAGTCAAACAAATACGCCCGTTTACGAAGCAGCAAATGCATGGCATGCGTATTGTAAACCTTTAGCCCCGAGGTGAAATCCTCCAGATCGATTGTCGTAATCAGCCGGAAGAACGACCAGGACAGCTGCCGGTACCGGGTCGCCCGGGAGGGGTTGGCGCCGATAATAACATCCGCGTCGGTGCTATGAAATTTTTCAAGAAGCAGCGGGATACATTCCGCAAAATGCTGGCCGTCCGCATCCATTGTGAGAACCGCCTCATAGTTATTGGCGAGCGCGTATCGGAAACCCGTCTGTATGGCGCTCCATGCCCCGAGATTCATAGGCAGGGAGATCACAATGGCCTCCGCCTTCCGGGCCAGGCGGCCGGTACCGTCGCTGCTGCCGTCGTCCACAACCACCACATCCAAGCCGCATACCTCCCGCACGGATCGAACGACCGGTTGAATGCTTCCTGCTTCGTTCCAGGCGGGGATGACGACGATTGCATTTTGGCGCCATTCCGGCGCCAGCTCATGCCTGCTTGACATATATGCCTGAATATGATGTTAAAAAATGGTTAATTAAGGCCCTAAGCTATCGATATCGAGTATTAACATATTGGATGCGCAATGTCTAAAAAAGAAATCGGTTGAAAGTTGAAGATCCTGCATATCTCCAAATTTTATCCGCCCGAGCCCGGCGGGATCGAAAATTTTGTATGTGATTTGGCGGGCGCCCAGGCAAAAAAAGGCCATGATGTCTGCGTTCTGGCCCATCAGGCGGAATTCAACCAGCCAACCCGCTGGGAGCGCGTAAACGGGGTAAATCTGGGGCGCGTCCGCTCTTTCGGGGAATTGGCCCATGCACCGGTCACCCCGGAGTTTCCATTGCAGTTGTTGCCCTTGCTGTCCCGTTTTAGACCCGATGTGATCCACGCCCACCTGCCGAACCTTTCCGCCTTTTGGCTGCTTTTTATCAAAAAGTCCTGCCCGCTGGTGCTTCATTGGCATGCCGATGTGGTAAGCTCATTGATTGATCGTAAGATGAGGATGTTATATAGGCTCTATAAGCCCTGGGAGCTCTTGCTGCTTAAAAAGGCGGATCGGATCATCGCCACGTCTGATGCGTATCTGAATACCAGCCGGCCGCTTTCGGGCTTTAAGGAAAAAATCCGGGTCATCCCCCTGGGACTCCATCCGGCGCGGCTGGCCGGCGGCCGGTCAGTGAGGGAAACGGCAGGTCCGAATGCCGCCTTTACCGTGCTGAGCGTGGGCCGGTTTGCCTATTACAAAGGGTTTGAATACCTGGTAGAGGCGGCGGAAAAAGTGCCGGAGGCCAATTTTATCCTGGTCGGCGGTGGGCCGCGCTACCCTGATATTCAAAAACGGGTCGCGCGAAAAGGACTTCAGGGCCGGATCCAGCTGCCGGGACGGGTGACGGCGGAGCGTTTAAAGGAGCTCTTTTCCGACTGCGACTTGTTCTGCCTGCCTTCTGTGGAAAGAACCGAGGCTTTCGGTATGGTGTTGCTCGAGGCCATGAGTCTTGGCAAACCGCTTGTGACAACAAAAGTGGCCGGTTCCGGCATGAGCGAGGTTAATGTGAACGGCAGCACCGGACTTCAGGTGCCGCCGGCAGACGCGGATGCCCTGGCCGATGCCCTCAATACGCTAAAGCATGCTCAGCAACTCCGGTTGCAAATGGGTGAACAGGCGCGCCGGCGTTTTGAAGCGCATTTTCATATCAGCTTTGTTGCAGAGCAAATTGAAAGTTTTTACGAAATTTTATGAAGCCATCATATGTGAGCCCTTAACAGATGACCATTCCCCCTGAACAGAACCCGGAACCCCTTTATCCCCATGATCTGCTTACGGCCGATCAGCCGGTCAAACCCTGGCGCATCGCCCAGGTCAAAAGCCGGCGGGAAAAAGCCCTGGCCAGTTATCTCGCCGGGAAAGATATCGGCTATTACCTGCCCATGTACTGGCGGCCGCAGGCCTCTAAAAAACGGCAGCGCCATAGCCTGGTGCCGCTTTTTGCCGGGTATCTTTTTTTTCAGGCGGATGATTTTGACCGGTACGCGGCCCTTCGGACCAACCATATCTCCCGGATCATTGATGTGAAGGACCCGGTTACGCTGGTCCATGAGCTCCGCAATATCCACAAGGCCCTTTCCGGGGATCGACCGGTTTTTCCGGTTGAGTTTTTGAATACCGGGCAGCTGGTGCGGATTAAAAAAGGGCCGCTAAAAGATGTGGAAGGCATTATCGAAAGAAAAGACCGAGGCTGCCGGCTGATCCTTTCTGTGACGCATATCATGCAGTCCGTCTCCGTTGAAGTGGACGCCGACATGGTCGAATCTTTATGGGGTCGGACCTAAATATATGGCTGAATTAACAGGTTAAAAGTTTCCTTAAAAGCCATAAATTCGTCTTAGAATGCCCTTTTTAGGGCCAAAAATTAGTTGTAAGCAAATATGCCCAGAGCAAACAGATATTTTTTGCCTGATCATGTGTGGCACATTACCCATAGGTGCCATAAAAAAGATTTTTTGTTGAAGTTCGCCAGGGATCGAACAGCTTGGATACAATGGCTGTTCGAGGCAAAGAAGAGATACGGCTTGGAGGTCTTAAACTATACTGTGACCTCAAATCACATTCATCTTCTGGTGTACAGCAACCATGATCTTGATGCAGTTCCTCGGGCCCTGCAGCTTGTGGCAGGCAGAGTCGGTCAGGAATATAATCAGCGGAAAAACAGAAAGGGAGCCTTTTGGGAAGATCGCTACCACGCAACTGCTGTGGATACTGATGAGCATCTGGTTCGATGTTTGGCATATATTGATCTTAACATGGTCAGGGCTGGCGTAGTAGCTCATCCGCGGCAATGGAGGCACGGGGGATGGCATGAGATTGTTGACCCGCCCCGGCGATACAGAATAATAGCCAGGGACCGTTTAAAACAATTGTTGGACACAGACGAGAAGACGCTGACTGACAGCTATGAGCACTGGGTGGAGGATTATACCGGGAAAAACACAAATCGGCAAAAGATCTGGACTGAATCCATAGCAACCGGCTCTGCCGAATTTGTTGAGGGCGTCAAAGCCAGGCTTGGATTAAGGGCTATGCATAGACGAATTCACAAAGAAAATAGTGCCGTATATACATTACAGGAGCCGCTCGCTGCTTACAACCCTGATTTTGAGGGTGAAAACGAGGTTCTAAGGGCCAAAAACCGGCTTTTGTGGGATATATTTGATAATATTTGAATAAGTTATGTTGGTCCGACCCCGACCCATGTCCCCCGACCCATGTCGGTCCGACCCCGACCCCCCTTACAGGGAACGAATAAATTCTGCAAAATGCAAGATGCGCTGGCTGTTGTCACGATGAAACAGAAGATGTTCAAAATCCTTTTGTTTCCGTCGCAGATCAACCGCTTGAAGCGAATCCTCAACAGCAGCCTTTAATTCGGCAAGGTTGTGTATCGCGCAGCGGATAGCAAGAAACTGATAATCCGGTTCTGTCCGTGAGAGCAGGAACATGACATCGTAATAATCACGTCCTTTGCCTCTGCTGAGCATGGCGGCAATCTTCATGGCACACAGTACCGCTTCGGACGGTACCGGAAATGGGAAGAAAAAACCGCAGCCCCTAATGAATTCCATGACGGGTTCATATGGCGTCTGCTGATCCTGGGATTCGATTTTCAGCAGGAAACGCGCCTCCCGATGCCCTGAAAGGCCTAAACTGAACAGAAGCTCCGGGAAATAAAGGCTGCGCCGAAACGCCTTCAGCCCGTTCTTTTCTCGCTCTCTGGCCGCCACGTTAAATCCGCTGCGCTGCAGAAAGCTAAGAACATCATCAGACATCCGGATGAATTCTTCTTCGGCAAGGTCTTTGCAGTCAAAATCCAGGTCTTCGGAAAAGCGATCGATGCCCTTGACCAGCCGCAAGTTTGTGCCTCCGATAAAGGTCATTTTACGGATGTGCGCTGTGGTGGAAAGATAATCCAGGATCACTAACTGTACATATTCTTTGAGAATGTGCCTTTGAAAGACGGCATTCTCAGCCATTGCGCCCGGATAGTAGTTTTTGATCTGCTCGATTGAGATCATAGGTTATACACCTTTTCAAGTAACTGCATGCGCTTTTCAAGACGTCTGCATTGGAAGCGTTTTCCCATTGACAGCCATGTCCGCCGGTCCCAGTTCTCACGCAGTATATCCCGATCGAGCCGGAGCTCGAGAAGCTCGGACTCGGTATTATAGAAAGGATAAAGATATAGCAGATCCAGCAGCGCCTTTTCTCTGGTCGCATAGGGGGTTGCCCGGCCGTCTGCAAACGATCGGCGGAAATAGCCGAACATCAAATCGCTTTTCACACTTTTATATGAGAACTCCCCGAAGTCGTTTGTAAATGAGGCGGTTTTCAGTGATGTGACGCTGGTTATCTGGACCACGGATTCGGGGATCAATCCATAAAATGCGAGAGCCGAGTGCAAACTGATGTAGGAGGGGGCGTAGATTTTGCCGGCGATATATTCCGCGAAATTTGGCTTATCCTTGTATTCGGGAAAGGCGTACCATCCACGCCGCAGACGCACGAGGTACCCCTTTTTCGTCCAGCGGACCAAATTATTGCGATCAAACCCAGGCCGCCATGCATATACCTGATGGATGCTGAAACAGCCAAGATCAAACATCTTGTTTTTAAATTCAATCCAATTCATATTTTGTTTCCATTATGCAGTAAATATGCTGATTTTTAGAAATATACCAAACAGCCGGCCATGTCAAAAGGATTCGTATAAGTTCAGAGCACTTGATTTACTCACCGGATATGCGTTACAGAAGCCGCTCGCTGCTTACAGCCCTGATTTTGAGGTTGAAAATGGGGCGCTAAGAGCCAACTAAAACAGGGGTTGTGGAAGCTGTCCCAAGGCACACCGAGATCAAAGAACCCTTGGCCAAAAAGATACTGAAACGGCTGGATGCAGAATAAATTCCCCCGAAATTTATCGCTGCCCATACAATCTGACGCGTGAGCCTTTGGTAGTCTCATCAATCAAGTCTCCCTATTTAGTGCCCGAACGAAAACCAGGATTTTTTGTCAAGATCAAGGAAGGCGAAAATTTTAACCGCAGACATACGCGAAGTATTTTGAGGATTAAAATTTGAGCCTGACACAGATATTGGCGAAAAAGACGGTTTTCGTTCAGGCACTATTAAAACACCGCTTGACAGTATAGGCCATCAAGGATATAACCCAAATGTTCAATTTTGAACATCTCTTTCGGGACGTCCTTTCGCCCCCGACGGGGACGGAGTGCGTCTTTCCCCTTTCCCCTATTTTATCATGCAGGAATCCATCCGCTACCATATTTTAAAGCAGATCCAGGAGAACCCTGAGATCACCCAGCGGGAGCTGGCCCGGGTAGCCGGCGTATCCCTCGGCAAGATCAACTACTGCCTGCGGGCGCTGGTGGACAAGGGGCTGATAAAGGCGGAAAGGTTCCGCAAAAACCCGCACAAGGGACGCTACCTCTACGCCCTTACCCCTAAAGGCCTGGAAGAGAAGAGCCGGGTCACCTCCCGGTTTTTGAGAAAAAAGATAGAGGAATATGAAGCTTTAAAAGAGGAGATCAAGCAGCTCCGGGAGGAATCCGAAGGCGACCCGGAATCGGAGTTGGGGTAACCAAATGGGCACCCACTATTCATTAAATAAGAAGGCGGATCTTGAAAAGAAAGCATAAACCCGATGCTTAATGCCGGCATGGATCTTGAAGCCTATCCGGTAAAGCGGCTGATCGGCAAAAAAAATGTCAACTCCAATACGCCGGAGGTTTTAGAGGAATACAGTTATGATGCGTTGAAAAGTCCTGGTGAAAAAAAGAGGCAGGGCGATTTAAGGCAGAGGACATTATTTTGACCTAAAACGAGTGGCTTCAATGAAACTCTCGCAAAAAATGCTCAAGGCCGGCTGGTCCATCAGCCGGGAAAAAGACGGAAACGTCTCCGTTTATGCACCTGACGGGGTTAAGTATACGTATTTTACCGCCACAAATACCTGGTCCGAGCCGGCAGAGGCGATAGAGGCGGAGCTGGACCGTCAGCTAAAGGAGATATCGGAAAATAGGCGCTCCCCTTTTATCAGCGCCTCCCGCATGACCGCGCTTTATCACAGCAGAAATGCTTCCCAGCCCGTAAAATGGCTATGCGATAAAAAACGCCTCCAGGGAAAATCCGTGCTGCATCTGGGTACCGGCCTGGACAACCTGGCCAAACAGCAGCTTCTGGAATCCGGGTGTGCCGAGGTGACCGACTATGACCCCAACTTCTACCCGGACACCCGGGCTCTGGACACCCAATACGACGCCGTCCTCGCCAATTACGTGTTAAATATCGTGCCCCCTGAGGAGCGCAAAAATATTTACCAGCTCATCAAGGCTACTCTCAAAAAGGATGGCACAGCGTATTTAACCGTTCAGGGTGTCTGGCCCGTGGAAAACAAATATAACATCATCAAGGCTTACAGCGACGGCTATCTGATAAAAACCGGATACAGCATTACCTTCAGAAAGGGATACACCAAACAAGAGTTTCTAAAAGAAATCGAACAGACCCTAGGCGGCACCCCCCGTTTAATTACCATGTTTTACAGCAATCCATTTGTTGAATGGCCCAAGGTCGAATAATATTTTTTGTGGACACTGATGAGCATCTGGTTCGATGTTTGGCATATATTGATCTTAACATGGTCAGGGCTGGAGTTGTAGTTCATCCGCGAAAATGGAGGCACGGGGGATGCCATGAGATCGTTGACCCGCCCCGGCGATACAGAAGCAACCGGCTTTGCCGAATTTGTTGAGGGCGTCAAAGCCAGGCCAGGCTTGGATTAAAGGCCAGGCATAGACGAATTCACAAAGAAAATAGTGCCGTATATGCGTTACAGGAGCCGCTCGCTGCTTACAGCCCTGATTTTGAAGGTAAAAACGAGGTTCTAACTTACATTTCGCACTTAGCAAAATTAAATTCTGCCATTTATCCGACGCAGACCAAATAGTGCGCAAGTGCTCGGTATTAATGCAAATAAAAAAATCTAGACTTTTCTGCTCGCTTGCTT
>Ga0209947_1000205_pt1 | contig 36459 bp, 32 predicted proteins | sample SalPonR2_B_D2_MG_FD_185706 | JGI IMG/M metagenome (GOLD analysis project Ga0209947, IMG submission 185706) | Salt pond soil microbial communities from South San Francisco under conditions of wetland restoration - Salt Pond MetaG R2_B_D2_MG... ...
CCTTGAAATGTTTAGCTTTGAACATTTTATCCATCCTCCATGATCCATATATGATTTTATATTTAACCTGTCAGAACTTGATTTTTACTGATCAAGGTACGCAAGTGCTGTTCTTACATGCATTTCGATCCCTATGGGCAATGAATCCTCGTCGATGTTGAATTTCGGGTGATGATGGGAATAGTCTGTCTGTTTGTCACGATTCCCTGTCCCGACGAAATAAAAGGCACTTCTGACGCTCCGGCTGAATTCGGCAAAATCCTCTCCTACCATCATTCTCATATTTTTTTGTATGTTTTTCTGGCCAACCGTTTCGGAGGCTTCCCTTAGGACCAGATCAGTCATATCGTTATCATTGGACAGAAGCCTGTTCCCGATAACAATTTTGAGTTCATATTCAGTTCCGGTCATAGCACAGATATGAGAAATGATATCTTCAAAACGTTTTTCGACAAATTCCCCCCTGTCATGAAGAAATCTGATGGAGCCCTGAATTTGTATCTCTGCAGGTACAACTGTTGGTGCAGTTCCGCCATGTATTCCGGTGAACATGATAACGGTAGGTTCCTCGAGGCTGTCCAGCTCTCTTGTCTGTAGATGCTGAACATCTTCAATGATCTTTACGGCAGTGCTTATTGGATCTATAGCTTTATGGGGCATGCCTGCATGTCCACCCCTACCTTTTATGGTAAGGTAAAAATAATGACTTGCCGCCATGACAGGGCCGGGGTTTAGTCCTATGGTCCCTGTCGGAAGGGGAGACCATAGATGAAGGCCCATTGATGCATCTACTTCAGGATCTGAAAGGACTCCATGTCTGATCATTTCCTCTGCTCCGGCTTCTTCTTCGTTTGGCTGGAAAGCGAATTTGATATTGCCCTTAAAGCTTTCCCTGTGTTTCGTCAGTATTTTTGCTGCGATCAGTAACATTGACATATGTCCGTCATGGCCGCATGCATGCATCACTCCCTCATTTACAGAGGCAAAGGGTAGCCCGGTCTCTTCGTTAACCGGCAAAGCATCCATGTCCGAGCGAAGTAAAAGCGTCTTACCCCCTTCCTTTCCTCTCAGCAGGCCTGAAACGCCTGTCCCGGCAATGTTTCGTTTTACCTCGAGGCCGAGGTTTTCCAGGAAAGATGCTATCTTTTCCGATGTACGGAATTCCCTGAAACCCGTTTCAGGATGCCTGTGAAAGTCTCTTCTCAGTTCAATGAGTGTTTCAAGGTTGTTCTGTATTTCATTTTTGATATTCAGCAACATATGACCTCCTTTCGGAGCAGAGAAGTAATTGAACAGTTCTTTCTAATGTCGACATTCAGACAATATCATAATCATGAATATAAGTAAAATGTGTTTAAGGGAATATCTAACTTGTTGTAAAAATAATTTCAATTGAAATAGTATTAAGCTGATTAAAGATTTAGTTTTCTTTTGCAGGGTTGGCCTGTCTTTGGGAAACTGTTATTGTAATTCTGGCGGTATCTAAGGGATATCCTGGTTCAAAGAGAGAATGGAATAATAATTTGCAGATATTTTCGTCTGCTTATATATAAAAATCTTATTTGTATGTTATCCTACTATCAAGATAACTCTTCAGCTTAATAAAAAGAGGTGATCACAGGTGTTATCCAGTTTGAAAGGAAAATTGTTCCTGTCAGTTCCCGCCATGGTTTTGTTGATTCTTTTGTTTCAGGGGGTTTCTTTCGCAGAAAGTCCTATGTTCAGGGTCAATAGCCAGCAGACAGGGAGATATGAGAAAAGTGAACCACCTTACCATGGAGAGGTTGAATGGACCTTTGATGCAGATGCGGGGATATCGGGTTCTCCTTCATGTTCTGAGGGAAGGGTATATTTTGGAGATTCCATGGGTATGGTCTATGCTCTTAAAATCGAAACAGGTGAGTTTTTATGGAGTTTTAACACGGGTAATTCGATATATGGTGCGCCGGCTATAAAAGAAGATATGCTTTATCTGGGGAATGCTGGAGGACGGTTCCTTTGCCTGAAGGCATCTACAGGTGACCTTATTTGGGATTTCAATGCTGGTACAGAGATCAATACAGGTGCGATCCACTCTTCTCCCGCTATATCCGGAGAGTATGTCTATTTTACAAGTGCAGACGGAAATCTCTATGCTCTTGACCGTAAAAGAGGTAAAAAGGTATGGAAATTCGATACTGGAAGGGAATTAAGATGTTCACCGGTCGTCCATGATGATCTGATATATTTTGGAGATCACACATGGAAATTCCATGCTCTTGATGTCAAAACCGGCAGAAAGATATGGGGAGGTGGAGCAGGGGGACCCATTGATGCTTCACCTTCCATCTATGACGGAATGGTGTATTTCGGCGGTTGGGATGGTACCCTTTATGCAACGAAGATCAGGGGAGTTATACCTTCATGGCGTTTCGAAACGGGATTTGAGATAACAACTTCCCCCGCTGTAGATGGAGGTCGTATATTCGTGGGGACAGTAGCAGGCAAGCTCTTTTCCATAAATGCAGAATCGGGGAAACATTTGTGGACTTTCTCTTCCAGTGGAGGTATATATTCATCACCTGCTGTGACAGAAAAGACTGTTTTTCTGGGGAGTTCTAACGGAAATATGTACGCTGTAAATGCAGTTACGGGAGATCTTATGTGGACTATCTCTACGGGCAGGGAAATTCTTTCTTCTCCTGTTATTGTTTCAAAGAGACTTCTTTTCGGAAGCATGGACGGGAGATTCTATTCGGTGAAGTGATCTGCGATTTTAAATGTCAAGTTCCTGATGGTCCTGTTTCTCATCCACAGGTTTAAATGAATTGCAGGCTCCTGGAGCCTGCAATTCATTTTCAAACGATATCAGGTGATATTTCTGACCTGGCTTTCCTGAGGGAGATCTTCGATCTCCAGCTTGTCTGAAGTTTCAGCCATATCGTATTTCATGCCACTGTAGAGACTTCGGCACATAAATACCATTATTATTGTAAAGGGAAGAGCTGCTGCTATTGCCATTTTCTGAAGAGCATCAAGTCCTCCTGAAAGAAGAAGTATGGCAGCTACAGAAGACTCTGTAAGGCCCCAGATGATCTTTCTTGAAGTTGGAGGAATCAGTTTCCCGTTCGAAGTCATCATTGCAAGTACATAGGTTGCAGAGTCTGCAGACGTAATGAAGAAAACTACAAGCAGCATTATTGTAATAATTGTCAGCGCTGTACTGAAGGGATAATAACTGTATAATTCGAACAGTCCTGTAGAAATATTAGAAGTTATGGTTTCCGCTATCCCCGGTGCTTTACCGAATTCCAGATTAAAGGCCGATCCTCCAAAAACACTGAACCATAGGAAAGTAAAGATCGTAGGTACGGTCAATGCTCCCAGAACAAATTCCCTGACAGTCCTTCCTCTGGAAATACTGGCCACAAAAAGTCCGACAAATGGTGACCATGATATCCACCATGCCCAGTAGAAAAGAGTCCATGAATGCGTCCAGTCATAGCCCTTAAACGGATTAGTGGAAAGGCTCATGTTCAGAAATGATGAAAGATAATCTGCAGTTGTACTCGTAAGAATGTCAAGAATATACGATGTTGGACCCACTGCAAGCATGAAGAGCAGAAGACACGTTGCTATAAGTATGTTGAGCTTGCTCAGAAACTGGATCCCTTTATCCAGGCCAGTCAGGCTTGATGCGAGAAAAAGAACAGTAATTATAGCGATAAGTATCAGATATACAGTATTGGTTACCTCAAAATCCAGGACCATCCCAAGTCCGCTCGATATCTGTAAAGCTCCAAATCCCAGGGAAGTTGCTATTCCAAAGATAGTTGCAAAAACAGCAAGGATGTCAATTATATAACCTGTGAGCCCGTAAATCTTTTCCCCTATCAGTGGATAGAAACAGCTTGAAATAAGCGGTGGCATTCCTCTTCTGAAAGAAAAGAATGCAATTGAAAGGCTCATTACTATGTATATAGCCCAGGGCTGGATACCCCAGTGAAAGAAACTGTGGGTCATGGCAAATTCCGCAGCTGTTCCTGAACCGTTGGCAATATATGACGGCGGGTTAAGAAAATGGCTCATTGGTTCTGCCACACCCCAGAATATAAGGCCGATCCCCATACCGGCAGCGAAGAGCATGCTGAACCATCCAAAATACGAATATCTTGGTTTTTCATGGTCCTTTCCGAGTTTTATATCTCCAAACCTGCTGAAAGCAAGAAAAAGAGAAAAGCAGAGAAAAAAGAAAGTTGCTGTAAGATATCCCCAGCCAAATGATCTTATGATCTCTTTGTGAAGTGTTTTGGAAAGCTGAAGGAGGAATTCCGGGCTGATGATACCGGTTGCCACTACTGTCAGCACCATGATCAGCGACATTATGAATACGGTGTTGTCAGGTTTTTTATCCATTTAGAACACTTCCTGACTTTGAGGATCCCGTTGCCGGTATAAGGATAATATTCGTATGTGATTTTATTGCTACCGATTCTGCCGTAGATCCCAATATCCTGTCGATACTTTTTTTACTGTCTGTCTTCCCCATAATTATCATGTCCGCTTTTTTCCTTCTTGCCTCCCGAACTATTTCGGTCCTTACCGAGCCAACTGTTTCTATGGTCTCTACATTATCAAAATTGACACGACATTCTTTTGCCAGTCTATCAAGACTGTTCCTGATAAGTGATCTTCTTTTCTGGTCTGCTTCAGGATCGGGAGCCCTTTGCCCTGCATGCAAAAGGTATAGAGTCCGGGCATGGAGAGAGTTTCCACTGAGATATGGAACTACAATGCTGTCGGTTCTTTGAAAATTGGTTGCATATATAATCGAGTCCAACCCCGGGTTCGAGCTTATACTTTCCTTTTTATAAATAAGGGCAGGAATGTCAATAGATCTTACTATGTCGATGTCAATGCTTCCCACAAGTGATCTTCTCAGGGGGTCTATGTTATGCCAGGGTAGTGCTGCAAAATCTGGTGTAAGTTCTTTTGTAAGATCCATTATTCCGTCAACAACAGATCCCTTAAGGCTGTGTGTACTTACTATAAAATCCATACTCCTGAGTTCCTCTGCTATATCTCCCATCTTTTCAGATTGTTTCTGTCTGATTCTTTTCCCTTCGAAAACGTGTGATAAAAATATTTTTTCTGTACCAAGGTCTTTAATGAACGATGCGATCGAACGGATCGTTCTGAAAGATTCCTTAAGTGACAGAGGCAGTATACATGTACCAAGCAAAATAACTCATCCTTTCCCTTCGATAAAGACTTTTATCATGTTTATCCCTGTCTTTACAACTAAGGGGAAACTGAACCCGAAATGGATAGTATCAATTGAAAGATCTTTTTTCAAGGAATTGCTAAAAAGTATATAAATGGCCTTGCAATTTTGAAAATTAGTAGTATCATTTCATAGCTTGCAAAAGGGCTTTATTTGTATTATGTATAATGTATCAGAATAAGCCCCGGATCAATCGGAGTTATAGAGTCTATCGGAGATGTTTTTCATAATGAGTATAGTCCAGTTAACAGGTCTTACGATCTTTCTGTTTACATATGTTTTGATAGTAAGTGAAAGGCTCCACAGGTTAAAAGCTGCCCTTGCCGGAATTGCCGCCGTTCTCCTACTCCACGTTATTGACCAGTCAGATGCTTTTTCCTACATAGATTTTAATACCATAGGCCTTCTTTTTGGGATGATGGTAATAGTTGGGATCATAAGAAAAACGGGGATCATTCAGTTTGTCGCTGTAAAGGCGGTAAAACTGAGTTTCGGAAAACCCTGGATACTTCTTTTTCTACTCTCTTTTTTAACAGCAATTATTTCGGCACTTATTGATAATGTCACTACAGTTCTTCTTATCGGCCCAGTTGCCCTTGCTGTATCGGATGTTCTTAGAATAGATCCGATGCCATTTGTTTTTGCAGAGATATTTTCATCTAACATAGGTGGTACAGCTACTCTTATAGGAGATCCCCCCAACCTGCTTATTGGCTCTGCAGCAGGTTTTACATTTAATGATTTTATTATTAATCTGGGGCCTGCAGTACTTGCTTCTCTTGTAGTGATGTATTTTTTCCTTTTTATCTGGTATGGGAAACAACTGAGACCCAGCGAAAAAACGTCTGAGATAGCCGAAAACTTCAAGGAACCCAGGAGCACTGATGATAAAGGCCTTACAAAGAGGATCCTTTTTGTTATGCTGCTTGTTCTCGTTGGGTTTGTCCTTCATGGCAGGCTTGGTATTGAAGCTGCTACAGTAGCTCTTTCTGGAGCTGCTCTCGGGCTGATAATCTGTCCTGTTGATGTGGAAGAGATAATGAAAGAAGTTGACTGGGTGACCATACTGTTTTTTACAGCTTTATTCATGCTTGTCGGGACCATTGAACATCTTGGGTTGATCCATATGCTGGCGAATTTTGTGTTCAGTACCATTGGAGAAAACCTCAAGATCTTAAGCGTTTTCCTGATATGGGGATCAGGGATCCTGTCGTCCATAGTGGATAATGTCCCGTATACTGCCGCTGTAATACCACTGGTGAAAGAATTTGCATCCATGGGTTCAGCCAGCCCGGATGTACTATGGTGGTCCCTTGCCCTTGGTGCATGTTTTGGGGGGAACGGAACCCTTGTCGGCGCTTCTGCAAATCTTGTCATGGCAGGAGCAGCAGAGAGATCAGGCCTGAAAATAGATTTCAAGGCTTATCTTGTAAAGGGAGGAATCCTGATGCTTTCTACACTTGCCGTATCCAATCTATATATTTTTATAAGATATTTTTAGGTTGAAACTTATAATTAATGATCTAAACCCCTATTCTCGATAAATAGCTCTCTGGATGAAGCTTTAAACTGATGGTATCATTATCAGTGGATCTTTATTGACTGTTTCCTGAAGGGGAGTGTGAGAATTGACATTGAAGAGAGAACTGGATGAGCAGGTGCGTAATAGTTCAGCAAAGTTCCCTGATAGTGCAAGAAAAATCCTGGAAAAATTTCGAAATGATCTAAAATATTCAGGTATCGAGGATATTATTCCGGATGAAGGTGCATTCTTTCCGGCTTTTGACCTTCAGGATCAGGAAGGGAAACAGGTCTCCTCGGAAGACCTTCTTGAAGAAGGTGATCTTGTAGCTGTTTTTTTCAGGGGTAAATGGTGACCTTACTGTCGTCTGCAGTTGCAGGCCTATCAGGAGATTTTTGCTTCAGTCAGGAAGAAAGGTGCTTCAATTGTGGCGATATCACCTATGCTTCCTGAATTCTCAAAAGAACTGAAAAATGAGCTGGGACTTGATTATCCCCTTCTTTCAGATATTTCGAACAGCTTTGCCGCTGATCTTGATCTGGTCTTTACCGTGCCTCCTGAGGTAAGGGAAATTTATAAAGGTGCTGGACTTGTGATACCAGAATACAATGGAGATGAATCCTGGCAATTGCCTGTTACTGCAACCTTCATCGTGGACAGGTCTGGAATAGTGCTTCTGTCATGGAAAAGATCTGACTACAGGCAAAGACTGGAACCAGAGGATATTTTACAGGCTCTTAAAAGGTGATCGGTCAAAAAGGTCCCGGAATTCAAGATCTTTATTCCGGGACCTTTTTCTTTTCTATTTATAGAGGATCAGTTAAATCGTTTCCTTATGATATCTATTATTATGGAATCGACATCTTTCATTCCTTCTACATTTACTCTCGCAGCGTTTTCTACGGTTTTTTCGATAGTTGTATCGATAACGCCCTGACATCCTGACAGGTGCTGTCCCTTTAAGGCAAGCATAGCTGCGTAATAAGCTTCTGAAGCTCCTGTACTGACTTTCAGCGAACAGGTTTCCTTCGCTCCATCACAAAGCATTCCTACAAGATTTCCTATTACTATCTCCACTGCCTTGACTGATTGATCAATGTCGCCGCCCATTAGATGGACCATACCTGCCGCGGACCCTGCCCCGGCTGCTACAGCGCACCCGCATACAGGGCTTAGACGCCCCATCCTGCTTTTTATAAATGATGTTGTAAGGTGACTTAACGCCAAGGCATGCGCAATATCTTCTTTTGATCTTTTATAGTGTTCACCTGCTATTGCTACGGGAATAATTGCAGTTATACCATGATTTCCGCTTCCTGCGCTGCTCATAACTGGAAGAGGTGCTCCATCCATTCTTGCGTCAGATGCAGCAGCACATACAGATTTTATTTTCGCGCTGAGATCATCTGATTCGTATTGGTCCCCAGCAATTTCTTTTATGGTCGAGCCCAGATTAAGGCCGACATTATTTTCAAATCCAAACTCTGCGATCCTGTAATTCATAGCCACACCCTGAAGAACGTGGTCTATGTCTTCTTCGTCCATATGTTCAACAAGAGAAACAAGCTCTCTGTAATTCATTTTCAATACCTGATCCGGAATTGATCTTCCGCTATTTCCATTAGAATTATCGGTATCATCTGCAGAAAAGACTATCTTATTATCTTTTGTAACTCTGGTTATGTTGGAGTGTTCTTTCTCTATTATGCAGGTTGCTGAACCTTTCGAGGATTTAACAGAGGCTTCTACATAAACTCCGTGACGATCCATGTCGGGGATTATGTAAACTTTGTTGCTTTCGATCATTTTCCCGGCTTTTTCGAGGTTTTCCTTGTTGCAGTCTTTCAAAACTTCAAGTCCATATTCTGATCTGCCGCATATTGCTCCAAGGGCTGCCGCGATGTCGTTGCCTTTCAGCCCTCCTGTTCCGGGTATGCCCACGTACATTCCGTTCTTGTATATACTGTCACTTACGGTTACTTCAAGGACATCAATCTGAGTTTCGCCGAGTTCCTCTACAGCTCTTGCTACGCCCAGTGCTACTGCACCGGGCTCGGTACATCCTAAAGCCGGTTTTACTTCTTCATTGAGAAATTCCTTGATGGTGAACATCGATTCGCCTCCTATTGAAAATCAGTATCAGCCTTATATTTTACAACAAGATCTGCTTTTCGATCTCGTTTTTAACTTTGGCAACATAATATAGCTCTTGTTCCTTAACTGGAATATGTTAACATGTTCAAAAAAAGTGAGGTATGTTAAATGGGAAATTCCTGTGTTGACATCAAGGATCTTGAGAGGATCTCGTCCACGGCTTTAAATGAGTTTTCCGAAAAGTCAGACCTTCTTACTCAGAATACCGATCAAATTTTCCGTTCTCTGTATAACAATTCAAATCATTTTCAGACCATGCCTCTCTGATGGCTATAGCAGTGTATGTATAATTTAAGAAAAATTAATCTTAATGAAACATGCTATACGAACCTGATCGTTGAAGATCATTTCTGTTTAAGCTTTTGTTCCATTTACAAAATAGTTTTTAATTGAGATCCCTTTTCGAAAATTAAGCTGTTTCCTTATATTCACTTTCTCTTTTATGATATTTTCCAGCAGTAAAAGCATTATGCTTTTTCAATTTCATCTCCTCTCCTGAACTGTTCCCTGTATATTTCCAGGTCCGGTAATATTCCTGTATCGTGAAATATGAGCCTGGGAGTAGAGTGCGACATTTCTACTACAGAGAAGCGATGATCTTGAAACCACAACTCGGAAAAGTTTCTTTTAACTTATTGTAAAAATATCAAGGCAAAGCTCTCTATAAAACTATAAGATCTTCATAGTTGACCAACTATACTCCTTTAAATTATTAGAAAAATCTTCTATAATGCATTTTAAGCAAACATCAGTTTAGTCAATATGTATGCACTAAACTGAGTTTTATTTTTTCATTGCATGGTTCAGGAGGTGATATTGTATTTTATCTGAGAGGTTGAGGAAAGTCTTTATCTTGATCAGGTACAAAATTCTGCACTGAGGAGGTTTGGAGTACATGTCTTCTTTGAGAAAATCAAAAGTTCCGCACACCTATGTTCTACTTTTTAGCCTAATTATTTTAGCGGTTGTTGGTAGTTACGTATTGCCTGCTGGTCAATTCCAGAGAATAGAGGACCCTAATACTGGAAGAACTGTAGTTGTTGCTGGCAGCTTCGAGACTGTTGAGCAGAGCCCGGTTTCATTTTTTGATACTTTCATAGCTATACAGAAGGGTATGATCGATGCTGCGGCAGTGGTATTCTTCGTTTTCCTGGTTTATGCTTCATTCTATGTGGTGATGCAGACTCACGCACTGCACGCTTTTATAGGTTGGTTATTACGAGTGATGAAGGGCAGGGAGATCCTTATAATCCCTGTATTCATGTATCTTTTTGCCCTTGCCGGATCAATATTTGGTATGTTTGAGGAGACCTTTGGTTTTATTCCGCTTTTTGTAGGTCTTGCTGTTGCCATGGGTTATGATGCAATAGTTGGTATGAGCATGGTCTCCATGGGTGTTGCCATGGGTTTTGCTGCTGCTTTCATGAACCCCTTTACCGTTGGACTTGCACAGAAATTTTCAGAACTTGCACTGTTCTCAGGAATGGGTTTCAGGATCATGAGCTGGTTCGTCCTTGTAACTATGGCTGTTCTCTGGACAGTAAGATATGCACTGAAGATAAAGAAAGATCCTACCAAGAGTCTCATGTATGGAGTCGATATGGGAAGTCTTGCTTTTGATCATGATGAGCTGATCAGATCTGAGTTTACCGGAAGGGACAAGCTTGTACTTGGTTATGTTGTTTTTATAATTGCTCTGCTTATCTGGGGGGTTATCACCAAGGGCTGGTATTTCAATGAAATTGCAGGTCTTTTCCTGATAATGGGTATTTTTGCAGGTTTCATGGCAGGGATGAAACCCAGTGAACTTGCCGGTTGCTATGTTGAAGGTCTTAAGGATATTACCTTCGGTGCTCTTGTCATAGGTCTTTCAAGAGGTATCCTTATCGTAATGCAGGAAGGTAATATCATTGACACGGTTATATACGGTCTGGCTCAGCCCCTCTCCGCGTTCCCGAGGTGGGTGGCTGCAGAAGGGATGCTCTTGATCCAGACACTTATCAACTTCTTCATACCTTCCGGATCAGGTCAGGCTGCTACAACCATGCCTATAATGGCACCTCTTTCAGATCTTTTGAACATATCCAGACAGACTGCTGTTCTGGCTTATCAGTATGGTGACGGTTTTTCCAATATCTTGTGGCCTACAACACTGTTGCCTGTTATTTGCGGTATCGCCAGGGTTCCCATCGAAAAATGGTGGAAATATTTTGTTCCTTTCTTCCTCATTCTTCTGCCTGTCCAGATGTTGTTCATCGCATTGGCCGTCTTTATTGGCTATCAGTAAGGCGTAGAGATCTTATAACTGTCAGAATATAACTTTTCATATTATAGTGGCAGGGTAGATATATATCCCTGCCACTGTTTCATTGATCTCTCTATTATGGAGGAGGTTTTTAGAAAATGGCTGAATATGATCTTCTTATTCGAGGTGCTTCGATAATTGATCCACGAAAAGGGGAGAACCAGAAAAAGAACATTGCCGTCAGGGAAGGAAAGGTCGTCAGTACAGGTGATCGTCGCCCTGAGGCTGATCGAGTGATCGAGGCAGAGGGATGCATGTTAAGTCCCGGTTTTATAGATACACATATGCATGATGAGGACATAGATGATCCGGATACTACACAAAAAGCGCTGCTCCGCCAGGGTGTAACCACGTGTATAGCAGGAAACTGCGGTGTCGGTCCCCTGCAGGACAGGATAAGGCCATCCCGTTCAGATCCATGGCTGAACATAGGTTATCTTACAGGCCACACTGCCCTGAGACAGGAGGTCGGTATTACAGATAAAGAAAGGTACAGGCCTGCAAATTCACAGGAAACAGCGAAGATGAAAGATCTTCTCACTGAAGAGTTGGAAAAGGGATCTTTCGGTCTGTCCTTTGGTCTTGAATATAACCCTGAGACCAGCTGGGAGGAAATAATTGCTCTCAGTGAAGTTGTGCCTTCCTTTGAAAAGAGATGGATATCCTCTCACATAAGGCATGACGGGCCGCGATGCCTTGAAGGTGTGGATGAGATGATACGGCTTGCAGGTTATGTCAATGCGAGGGTCCAGTTATCTCATCTCGGCAGCATGACTTCATTTGGTTTTGCGGAACAGGCTCTCGAAATGCTTCATAAAGGAAGAGAAAATGGTCTTGACCTTACATGGGACAGTTATCCATATGATGCTTTCTGTACCTTTATCGGTTCTGCTGTATTTGATCCTGGTTTTGAGGAAAGATTCCAGAAACCCATCGATGCTCTCGAAGTTGGAAGCGGTCCATATGCAGGGCAGAGACTTAATAGTGACCTTCTGGAAACACTCAGGAAAGAAGCCCCCGGAACTCTTGTAATAGCTCATGTTATGAATGAAAAAGAGATGAAACTGATCCTAAAAGATCCCTCCTGCGCCATTGCTTCAGATGCTGTTCTTTTTGAGGGAAGAGGGCATCCCAGGGCTGCCGGAGCCTTTCCGAGGGGTATCAGGTGGTTAAGGGAAGAGGGCCTTTCATGGAGTGAGGCTGTGGCCCATGCAACCCTGATCCCCTCAATGATGGGCTGGCTTGAAAGAGGAGAGATCAGGGAGGGCATGAATGCTGATCTTGTGATTTTCGATCCGGAAAAGTTTTGTGATATGGCTACTTTTGAGGATCCTCTAAAGCCTCCCCGTGGAATAAAATATGTTATCGTTAATGGGAAAATAGCAGTGAAAGATGGTGAGGTTGCCAGCGATCCGGCTGGTAGTTTTCTTGTTAGATCGTGAAAATAAATGATCGGGAGGTCTTTTAAATGGAGATTTACGACAAGTATGTAAAAAGTATCGATGAACACATCAGTAATTATAAACAATCTGCCATAGAGTTAAACGATTTTATGGCTGAGAATCCCGAATTGGGAGGGGAAGAATTTCAGGCGAGCAAAAGAATGGTCGAGATGCTCTCTCAGTTAGGCTTTTCCGTCGAGTATCCATTTGCCGGTATTCCAACAGCCTTTAAGGCTGTCTGCGGCAAAGGGAATGGCCCTGTCGTCGCACTGATGGTTGAGTATGACGCTCTTCCAGGTATAGGACATGGCTGCGGGCACTGTCTTCATGGAAGTATGTCGATCCTTGCGGCTGCAGGTCTTACAGGTGTAATGGAAGAGATAGATGGGACTTTGTGGGTTATTGGTACACCAGCTGAGGAGACGAATGGAGCAAAAGTTGCAATGGCGGACCAGGGGTTATTTGAAGGTGTTTCCCTTGCTCTGATGATCCACTGTAACTCAAGGGACAATTTTGTTCGTTACCGATCCCTTGCTCTTGATCCGATCAAATTTACTTTTCATGGGAAAACAGCTCATGCTGCAGGTTCTCCATGGGATGGCCTGAATGCTCTGAATGCAGTCCAGCTTTTGTTTCATTCAATAGACATGCTTCGTCAGCATGTAAAGCCGGAGGTCAGGATGCATGGAGTTATAAAAGAAGGCGGAACTGCTCCGAATATCGTTCCAGAGTTGGCAAGTGCCGAATTCTACTTCCGTTCTCCAGAAAGGAAGTATCTTGATGAGATCCTCGAAAAAGTTTTTAATTGCGCCAGAGGTTCAGCCCTTGCAACAGGTACAGAAGTTTCCTGGGAGAAGTTTGAGACAAGTTTCGATAATATGGTTCCCAACCATCCGGCTGAATCCATGATGGAGGAAGTTTATACAGAGCTGGGTATACCCCTCAGCGAGTCCCCGGGAGCAATGGGTTCATCGGATGTAGGGAATGTAAGTCACGTTTGTCCGGCCATTCAGCCAATGCTTGCTATTATGGACAGAGAAGTGGCTGCCCATACAAGGGAATTTGCCGCTGCAGTTACTACCCAGATGGGTTATGAAGCACTTGAAAAGGGTGCATCGGCACTTGCAAGAGCAAGTCTCAGGACATTCCTTGATAAAGGGCTCAGGAAAGAAATGCAGGAAGTTCTCAAGGATCAGTAACATTTATATTGAGGAAGCCTGAAAACAGGAAATGACAAACATGTTTTCAGGCTTCCCTGTATATATTTTTGCACCTGGTTTCAGGAAGAAGCATTGCGCATATAAGCCCTGTAACGCAGCCCCAGAAACACAGGGAAAAAGCTCTCTGGTATTGAACAACTGCCGGCAGATCTATTGACATGTCGATAATTATTCCCATGAATGTTGCAAGAAGAGCTGTCCCAAGGAAACCCCCTGTATTTACTACTGAAATTGCCATTCCGGTGAAAGCAGGAGCATTCATTTCTTTTGTTATAGCCCATGAAAGGATAAAACACATACCAGTGAATCCCATAAAGAAAAAGAGTGGCTTAAGCAGTTGAACAGGAGGCTGCCCTCCGTTCATGAAAACAAGAACCCCCCATCCAGCAGTAAAAAGTGAGGCCATGGAAATGAGAGGAAGTTTTCTCAGCCCTACTCTGTCAGACAGTCTGCCGGTAAAGATGCTTCCTGCCATAGCTCCATATACAGCAAAAGATATAAAACCCGAAGCAATATTTTTTTCAAATCCATATACTTCCTGGAGATACGAAACGCCCCAGGTTCCTGCAAAAACAAGATAGGCTCCTGAGTAGAAGAAAAAAAAGATAAATGCCGGCCATATTCTCCATTGGCTTACCACTCTTTTTAAAGCAATGGTAACTGGTACTTTTATACCGGGGGCAGAGGCATGTAATATCTGAGCCTCATTTATTGGAGGAAGCCCCATATCCTGAGGTTTATTCCTGATCATTATATAGCAGAGGATGGCAAGAATAATAGAAAAAATACCAATTCCCGCGAAAGTCAACCTCCATGTGAAAAGGGCGACCATTATTGCAAGAGGTGTCTGTGCCATAACTCCACCAAGATTTCCCAACAGGGATGTAAGGCCTGACATTGTGGCGAATTCCCTCTCCCGGAACCATTGTGACTGGATCTTCATGGTACATACGAATACAGTTGACACACCGATCCCTACAAGAAACCTTCCAGTAAAAACAGCGAAGGGAGTAGGCGCGAATCCGAACAGTATAGAGCCTGCTCCAGCAAGAAAAATGCCTGCAGTTACTGTTTTTCTGGCTCCAAGTGAATCTGCAAGTATTCCGACAGGTACCTGCATTATCATGTAGGCATAGAAGTACATCGAAGCGAGGCTTCCAAATGCAGCAGCGCTCAAGTCAAAAGCGCCAACAAGATCCTCCCGGACAACACCGGCTGCAAGCCTGTGAAAAAATACCACCATATATGCGAGTATCATCGTCCCCCAGACGAGCCATCTATATTTTAAAACTTTTTTAAGGCCTTCTTCAGAGCCATGCATTATTAAAGCCCTCCCCTGACATTGAAAGGAATCAAAAAAGATCGTAACAAAATATTGACATAATGACAAAATTTTTTTATAAATATAGAGCAAAATATTGATATGTCAACAAATAATTGTCTAAGGAGGGGTGCAATGGAACTTCATCCGGTGCTCAAATCATTCAAAACAGTTATCAAAGGTCTGGCGATTGCCCTTGGTCCAGATTACGAGTTGGTCCTCCATGATCTGCAGGATCCGGATCATTCTATTATTGCAATTGAAAACGGGCATGTGACCGGCAGAAAAGTGGGTGATCCTCTGGCCGATTATGCAATGTATCTTCTCAAGGTATCTGACCGGAATAACGAGGATCATGTAACCAATTTTCTTACAAGGGACAAAAATGGTAAAAGAATACGTTCTTCAACCATGTACCTGAGGAATGAAAAAGGAAAACTGATCGGATACCTTTGTGTAAATTATGATATGTCAAGAGCTGAGGTGGCAAGGTCAATGATCGAACAGCTTGTGTCTATATCCGATCCTGATTCCTATTCGGAGATCCCCAGGGAGGAAGAGATGCCATCAACTTTTGAGGAGATCATTGAAAGGAACATTGGCCTGATAAGAAGACATATAGGCAAACCCTTGCACATGTCAAGCAAGCAGGAGAAACTTCAGGCTATTAAAGTTCTCGATGAAGAGGGGTTCTTTTTACTCAAGGGATCGGTCGAGACAGTGGCTAAAGAAACTGGAAATACCATATATACGATCTATTCCTACCTCAGGGAGATCCGGGGTGACAGGACTGTAGCGAGGTCCTGAAAAAAGATTTGAAACAACCAAGGGAGGGTTCATGATTGACCAGAAAAGCAATATTAATGGGAAATGAAGCTATTGCAAGAGGTATTGTCGAAGCTGGATGTGAAGTGGCTACTGCTTATCCCGGAACGCCGTCTTCGGAGATACTTCCTTCGATAGCAAAGTATTCTGACGAGCTGGAGACCAATACTCAGGTGGAATGGGGTGCAAATGAGAAGGTAGCTTACGAGACTGCACTCGGAGCAACATACACAGGGAAAAGGTCCTGTGCTGTCATGAAGCAGGTAGGACTTGACGTAGCCGCAGATCCTTTTATGACCTCCGCAAGTTTTAAGCTTAACGCGGGTATGGTCCTCGTTGTAAGTGATGATCCAGGTTGTCATGCTTCCCAGACAGACCAGGATTCCCGTTATTTTGCAATGTATGCGCGCATACCCTGTTTTGATCCCTGCGATGCAAGGGAAGCCAGGGACATGGCAAAAGATGCATACGAACTATCTGAGAAACACAGGGTTGTTACGATGCTTCGGCCAACAGTAAGGGTGGATCACTGTCGGCAGGATGTTGAGCTCGGAGAGGTAAAAAAGATCGGAAGCCCCGCAGATTTTCATAGAAAACCTTTTGGAAATATGATACATATGCCTGCCAGACTTGTCAGGGAATCCATTCCGGATAGAAATGAGCGTTTTGAAAATATTCGTGAAGAATTCGAGACAGGATTTCCGGAATACAACTTCGAAGTCCCAGCAAAAGGCGAAGCAAAAATTGGCGTTATTGCCGGCGGTATATGCTATTCGGCAATAATGGACATTATCAGGGCTATGGGTAGAGAGGATATTTCGGTACTAAAGATAGGTACACCTGCTCCTCTTCCTTTGAAAATGGTTGAAGACTTTATATCACGTCACGAAAGCGTCATTGTCTTCGAGGAAACATATCCCGTTATAGAGATGCAGATCCCTGACAGAACACGCCTCCTGGGAAGATGGAATGGACATGTTCCCATGGATGGTGAACTTACAAGTGATGTTATCAGAAGGTATCTGCTGAAAGCCCTTGGTGAAGATTCCGGACTTTCGGAAACAGGCATGAAGCTCCAGGATGCACAGGAAAAGCTTGGACTTTTCGTGCGTCCTCCAAAACTTTGTCCTGGATGCGGTCATCGTCCAGGTTATGCATCTATCAGAAAAGCGTATCCGAATTGCATAATCTGCAGTGATATTGGATGTTACAGTCTCGTTATCAGGCAGAATGCCATTGATACAGTAGTAAGTATGGGTGCTTCAGTTACAGTTGCTTCAGGGATGTACCTTGCATATAAGGCTGATGGAAGAGGAAAAGAACGTCCCATATTCGCTACACTTGGTGATTCAACATTTTTCCATAACGGAATCACAGGACTTACGACAGCCGTTTATAACCGGCATTCATTAGTTCTGGCAATTATGGATAACAGTATAACAGCCATGACCGGAGGACAGGATCATCCAGGGACAGGCTCAAAGATGAGGAATGGAGAAAATGGAAACCAGGTTTCCATCGAAGAAGTTGTTAAGGGGTGCGGTGTAAAATATCTTAAAGTAGTCGAAGCATATGACCTGAAGGCTAATACAGCAGTTGTAAAGGAAGCCTGGGAGTATGCAAGAGATAATGAACAGCCAGCCGTATTGATCTTCCGGCATCCGTGTCTCACCAAGCTGAAGGTAAGGCAGGAGCAGAAACCAGTACGGGTAGACCAGGAGAAATGTATAGGCTGTCGCTACTGTATTGATTTTTTCAACTGTCCCGGGCTTGCGTTCGATGAGGACAGGAACAAAGCTTATATTGATGAGCGTTTCTGCGTGAACTGTGGAGTCTGCACCGAGATATGTCCACATGGGGCCATTGTTCCTGTAAAGGAGGATGAGTAATAATGCAGTATATTATTGCAGGAATAGGTGGTCAGGGTATTCTGTTTTCCAGTAAGGTTCTTGGTCATATAGCTCTTTCCAGAGGATTGAACGTAATTGGCAGTGAGGTCCATGGAATGTCCCAGCGGGGAGGTTCTGTGATAAGCCATTACAAGATCGGTGAGTACAATAGTCCTCTGGTTCAGAAAGGGGAAGCTGATGTACTTCTCGCTTTTGACCAGATGGAGGCATTGAGAAACTATGATTTCCTTGCCGAGGGTGCCCAGGCAGTTGTCAATGTCCACGATATGGATCATTTCGAGAATCAGGAATTAAGGTCCTATCTCCAGGAGAGAAATATTGCAGTTCATCCTATTGAGGGTTATGAGCTTCTCAAGAAACACATGAATGGCAGTTTTCTCTTTCTAAACGTATTGATCCTTGGTGCTATGTGTGGAAAAGATATGGGCAATTTTTCAATAGAGGATGTCAAACAGGCTATCGAAGACCTTTCTCCCTCCAGATTTGTGGATGATAATCTAAAAGTGGTGGAACTTGGCTACAGGGCAATGAGGCAGGAATAGTAAAAAATACAGGTTATTTAGAGGGGATCACCTGATCCCCTCTCTTATCTATTTTCCGACATTTCTTTCTATTTATGGATCCTCTGTATTTTATGATGTCAGAATCTGATGAAAAACCTCATCAAAGTTGGATAATCTTTTAACAGATAGGAAAATAATGTTATATTTAAATGAAAATGGACCTTTTAAAGTCTTACAGGAGGTTTGGACCTTGAGATATGAGATAGAAAATGAGATATTTGACCGTTACCCCGGATATTGCAGAGCTGTCGTAATTGCAAGAAACATAGATAATACAGGAGAAGATGATCAGCTTCGAAAAGAACTTTCGGATTGCGAAGAAAAGATCAGAAACGATCCTGCCATGGCTCAATATAAAGAATTGCCAAACATTGCTGCCTGGAGGGATATTTTCAGAAATCTTGGACTAAACCCCAACAAATATCCCCCTTCAATAGCAAATCTTGTTAAGAGGACCAGCGCTGGAAAGGATCTTCCGTTCATAAATAAACTGGTTACCATATTCAATTTGATCAGCTTAAGACATATTACTCCCTGTGGGGGAGATGATCTTGACGTTGTTACTGGTTCCATTCGACTTGGTTTTGCTTCTGGAAATGAAGAATATGTTCCTCTTGGACAGCCGGACAAGGTAGAGCATCCCGCCGAGGGAGAGGTAATATATTATGATACAGGCAACAATGATGTTTTCTGCAGGGTATGGTGCTGGAAGAATGGAGATAGAAGCAAGTTAATGCCCGAGACCAGGAATGTGGCGGTTAATATAGAGGGGATGCCGCCATTGGAAAGGGATCAGCTCCGGAAAATAGCCGAGGAGCTTGCTCTCAAGATAGAAAAACATTGCGGTGGGGAAACGGAAATCCATATTCTCAGCTCCGAAGGGGCCTCATTCGAGGTGGAGCTTTAGGTAGAAAGGGTGGTGTCGCAGGTGTTCAGAAACTTCGCAGAGATGAAGGAAAAAGCCAAAAGCCTTGGTCCGGTTCGTATGAGTGTCGCGGTTGCCGAGGATAGAGATGTACTAAGGGCAGTTAAAATGGCAATGGATGAAGGTATCATCGATCCTGTGCTTGTAGGGGATGAAGGGCCCATAAGTTCTTTTATTGAGGAAACAGGTCTACCTTCTGATATCCCTGTGATCAATGAAGCAGATAATTCAAGGGCTGCCCTTAAGGCTGTTTCGCTTGTCTCTGATGGTAAAGCAGATATTTTAATGAAGGGACTTGTAAATACAAGCGTATTTATGAAGGCGGTGCTTGATCGCGGTTGCGGGCTCAGAACCGGAAGGCTTCTAAGCCACCTTGCCGTGTTCGAGATCCCGGGGGCCAAGAAGCTTCTTTTCAACACAGATGGAGGCATTAACGTAGCTCCGGAATTGGCACAAAAAAAAGAGATCCTCTTGAATGCACTTCTTGCAATGAAAGAAATGGGTATATCAAATCCCAATGTAGCGATCCTGACCGCCAACGAAAAAGTTAGTGAAAAAATGCCTGCGACCATGGATGCAGCAAGACTTGTCAGGATGAATAACGAAGGTGCTATCAAGGTCCCATGTGTTATTGAGGGGCCTATTGCCCTTGATGTTGCCGTTAATCCCAAGGCTGCAGAACACAAGGGTATATCAAGCAGGATAAGCGGCAATGTCGATCTGCTGATATTTCCGAATATTGAAGCGGGCAATGTAATGGGGAAAACCCTGATCCATTACGTAAAGGCCAATATGGCAGGGATAGTACTTGGAACGACCAACCCGGTGGTTCTCGCCTCGAGAGCGGAATCTGCTGAAGGTAAACTGAATTCCATAGTTCTTGCCGCAATGTCGCACAAAAGGTAAGCTTATAAACTCAACTTTCGCAGTACGAAATAGTATAAATCTTTTATAACGTTACTGGCAGAAGAGACTTGAAGAATGTAAAGAATTCATTGAACTTTTCTTCTGATAGAGCAATGAAGTATGGGCAGACTTCCCATATTTCTATTTTGTATTTTGGATCAAACCCAAAAATCCTGTTATATCAGGTTTTAGTAGGATGGGCTTTAGCCCATCGGGTTTAAAAGTTTTGATTCTGTAAACAATCTTCTGATTGTTAGGTGCGCCCATCCTACCAAACTATTTTACCTGACTTTCGGAATATCTTATATTAATTTATGCAGTCATTGCAGGGTTTTTTGATTTTCAAGATACTGCGAAAGTTGAATTATAAACTGTTACAGAGAGACAGCCTGTTTATTAAGGGTTGTCTCTTTTTTTTGTTTAAAGGTACTTCCCCGTAAAATTTAGATCTTCCAGTTATCTTTATATCCCGAGGCAAAATACAATGTTTTTACTTAAGCGAAATAAAAGGTAAAGTTTGCCGTTACAATTCTTTGATAAAGTCATCCCGGATATAAATGCCGTCCATTGGAACGGTAAATATAATAAGGGGTGAAATTGGATGACAAGAAACATGAGAAGGTTCGGAAAAGTTGGAGTAGTCCTAATGGCTGCCGTCTTTGTTTTCAGTCTTTGCGCAGCAGTTAACACTTCACAGGCTTTTGCAGCCGACGCAAAGTATGTTTTTCTTATGATCGGTGACGGAATGGCTTCTCCCCAGAGGAACGCAGCGGAGATATATCTTGCTGCAGCCAACGGAGAAGGTGCTAAGCCCGGAATAGTCAAGCTCAACATGAGCAAAATGCCTGCCCAGGGAATGTGTACCACATATTCAAGCAATGCTCTTATAACAGATTCTGCAGCTGCGGGTACAGCCCTTGCCTGCGGACACAAGACAAAATCAGGCGTTGTGGCCATGGATGAGACAGGAACAGCAAGTTACCCAACCATTGCAGAAATGGCAAAGGCCCAGGGAATGAAAGTCGGCATCATCTCAACAGTTGATATTGACCATGCCACTCCCGCCTGCTTCTACGCCCATGAGCCTACCCGCGGAAACTATTATGAAATAGACCTTACCCTCGGTGAGAGCGGTTTTGACTTCTTCGGCGGTGGAGATGTAAAAAAACCCACCGGTTCCAGGAAGGATAAGCCTGATGCCAGGAAAGCCATTGTTAAAAACGGTTACAAAAGAGTTCTTGACAGGGAAGAGTTCCTTGCCCTTAAGCCTGGAGTAGGCAAGGTAATGGCAGTTAATCCCAGAGTTGACGGTTCCAAAGCTATGCCCTACCACATGGACAGACAGAGTGACGAGATCACCGTTGCAGAATTTACAAAGAAGGCAGTAGAGCTTCTTGACAACCCCAAAGGTTTTTTCATGATGGTAGAGGGCGGTAAGATCGACTGGGCCTGCCACGCCAATGATGCCGTAGCATCCATCAGAGATACCATCGCCTTCGACGAGGCTGTTGGTGTTGCCATGGATTTCTACAACAAGCATCCCGAAGAGACCCTCATCATCGTAACAGGTGACCATGAGTGCGGTGGTCTTACCATTGGATTTGCCGGAACCAGGTATGACACCTTCTTCAACAAACTCAGCCACCAGAAGATGTCCTACCAGGCCTGGGACAGAGAATTCGCTAAATTCAAGGAAGAAAAAGGTTCTGATGCCACCCTTGAAGACCTTATGCCCATGATCACAGATTGCTTCGGTCTCAGAAAGGTATCTGAGGACAAGATGGAGGAACTTGTGAAAAAGGCTGAAGAGGGAGACGTTGTAGCCAGGGAAATGGTTGGCCTTGCCCTCAAGCCTCATGAAGTTAAAGATCTTGAAGCCGCTTTCGGCCAGAGTATGCGCGGGAAGAAAGAAAAAGCCGGAGATGATCAGACCTACCTCCTCTACGGATCCTATGAACCCCTTACAGTTACCATAACCCATCTTCTCAACCAGAAAGCCGGACTTGCATGGACCTCCTATTCCCATACCGGTGTACCTGTACCTGTATCAGCTATCGGTGCAGGCGCAGACCTTTTCAACGGTTACTATGACAACACGGATATTTTCTTCAAAATGGTTGAAGCAATGGGTATACAGGAAGACAAGGTCGCCTGCAAATAAATATCTGTTCCAAAGGTAAGGATAATATACCTTCAAAGCAGGTTCGAATCTTTCTTTACAGCTTACAAAGGGGCAGGCATGAAAGAGCCTGCCCCTCTAACCTTTTGAATGAGGTGTTGAAATGTTGGGAAAATCCATAAACTGGTTTTTTCAGGGATCAGGTAAAAAGGATCATTTATTTACATTTTTTGTTCTTTTTCTTGTGACTTTGCTCATAATGATCCCAACCGGTTTTGAAGATCGTATTCAGAGTAACAGTGAACATGTGCTCGGAGAAGTAGTGAAAGTTGATAATTCTGATGTACAGCAGTTCGGAATTGTAAAGAGCGGCACCCAGGTTCTGGAGATAAGGATCCTTGAAGGCCGGTTTGAGGGAAAAGAGATAAGTGCTACTAATAACCTCATCGGGAAAATGGAACTTGATAAAATATTCACTCCGGGAGACAAGGCCCTTATGGATCTCAGCATCGAGGGAAACAGAATTATTTTTGCAAATGCCTCAGACCATTACAGACTTAATGTTGAAATTATACTGATATCCCTTTTTGCCCTTCTGCTTATTCTGCTTGGAGGATTCACCGGTTTCAAGGCTCTTTTATCATTTGTATTTACAGCTCTGATGATATGGAAGATACTTCTTCCACAGTTTCTCATGGGAACTGACCCGATCTACCTTTCTTTAGCAGTTGTTACTGTTCTCATAGGTGTAATAATCTTTCTTGTGGGAGGATTGAACAGGAAAGGTTTCGTAGCTTTTCTTGGTTCATTCATGGGACTGTTATTGACCTGTATACTTTCAATAAGTTTTGCAGGTCCCTTCAATATACACGGTGCTGTAAAACCCTTTGCGGAAACGCTTCTTTATTCCGGTTTTGCCCACCTTGATCTTACGAGAATATTTCTTGCAGGTATATTTGTGGCATCTTCGGGAGCAGTTATGGATCTCGCTATGGATATTTCCTCAGCCATCCATGAAATTGTGGAACATCATCCTCAAATCTCGACCATTAATCTTTTTAAATCCGCTCTTACTATTGGGAAGACTGTTATAGGGACGATGACGACTACTCTTTTACTTGCATATTCCGCCAGCTACCTCACCATGCTCATGGTATTTATGGGTCAGGGAATACCAATGGTAAATATCTTGAACATGAACTATGTTGCAGCCGAGATGCTTCATACCATAGTAGGCAGTTTCGGTCTTGTTACCGTCGCTCCCTTCACTGCCCTCGTAGGGTCTGTACTTTATACACGAAGCAGATCTCTTTAAGTGTGTTTTAAAGATATTGTACATGAATTTCACTGGAGAGATCCTCTTACAGATCTCTCCAGTTTTTAAATATTGCAGGGAATTCATCAGGTTGTAGATTTATGAATATGATCTATTAGTTGTATAATACTCTTAGAAAATATTTTCCTGATCGCTACCTGAAAGGTTTTTCTCGATGTCAGATTGTCATTTCAAGGAGGACAATAATGAGGTATTTGAGAAATCCCAGGGAAAAAGCAAAGAAGCAGAGATATCCTCTCAATCTCTGGGATGAAGATGTGGATAATCTTTTCCAGGAATTGTCAATGGTTTTTGATGATCTCTTCGCACCTCCATCTTTAAAATGCATGTCATCCATTCCCACTATTGATTTTTACAGACGTGACGGTTTTATCGTAGCAGAAATAGAACTTCCCGGCATCGATCCTGGCGATATCGATCTGAAGGTTTACAAAGACAGAATGATCTTAAAAGCTGTTAAAAGTCAGGAGACAGATCATGAGGAGGATCTTTTCCTTTGTTCTGAGAGATATTTCGGGAATATTTCAAGAGTAATTCAATTTCCTGCCGAAGTTGACCCGGAGACTGCAATCGCATCATTCCGGAATGGTGTCTTGAGGATCGAGGTTAAAGAAATTGCAGTGTCAGATACTGGCAGAAGCATAGATATTGAATTAGACTAAGACAATGAAACCTTGCTTTAAGGCATTATTCCTTAATTATCTTCAAAAGTTAAGCCTTTTATTCCTGGGGCCTCTTGTTGGATTTTTACAAAAAACACATTGGAAATGAATCAACCCCTTTTCATAGCATTTCATGGCTGATTTTTGCGATCCTCCTGTTTTGATCTTGAAAAAATATACACAAAGGAGACTCTAAAACCATGATTTCAGAACAGTTATTTCTGGTTTTAACCGGAACTGGAGCTGGGGTACTTCTCTTAAGTTATCTGATCGTGAAAGTTGTAGTAAAAATTATTTCTAAAATATCTCGATACTTCGATCCAAAAGCTTCAAGTTCAAAAAAGTGTTCAGGTTTTGCAACGATGATAGTCTTTTTACTTCTGTTGAGTTCCCTTAATCCTTATGCAGCATTTTCTGCCGGGATCCAGTTACAGATGAAACAGATAGTGAGGATACTTCTTATCTTGTCACTTACAGGTTTTATTATTTCATTAGTTCTTGTTCTTGAGGGTATACTTCTTGAAAAATACAGGATGGACGAAACCGATAATTTAAGATCCCGTAAAGTATACACACAGGTAAAGATACTTAGAAAGATACTCTTTATGGTAATAATTCTGATATCTTTCCTTTCTCTGCTTATGTCCTTTGAGAACTTCCGAAGGATCGGTACAGCTCTGCTTGCTTCCGCCGGTGTCGCAGGTCTTATAATTGGACTTGCTGCACAGAAGACCCTCGGAGCTGTCCTTTCCGGTTTACAGCTTGCAATAACTCAGCCTATCAGGATAGATGATGTTGTAGTAGTTGAAAATGAGTGGGGCAGGGTAGAAGAACTGACTCTTACATATATTGTTATAAGAACATGGGATTTGAGGAGGCTCATAGTTCCCACATCATATTTCCTTGAAAAACCTTTTCAGAACTGGACACGTATTTCCGCAGACCTTCTTGGTACTGTTTTTATATATACAGATTACAATGTCCCAGTAGAAGATCTTAGAAAGGAGCTTTCGCGGATCATTTCTGAACAGCCGGAATGGGACGGGAAAGTCATGAATATACAGGTGACTGATTCGACAGATAAAGGTGTTCAGCTCAGAGCTCTTATAAGTGCTTCAGATTCCTCTCGCGCATGGGATCTAAGATGTTCGGTCAGGGAAAAGATGATCGAGTACATAAGACAGAATTATCCTGGATCACTCCCGAGAACCAGGGTAGAAGTAGTAGATAGACTTAAGAATATCTCTGAAAGAGATCAGTCTTGAATCTGCTATTTCTCATTAGTTTTTACTTTCATGTTCAAGAAGCCACTGTTTTCTCCACAAACCTCCACCATAACCTGTAAGAGAACCATCTTTGCCAATTACCCGGTGGCAGGGTATGATCAGGCCTACTGGATTGCGATTGTTTGCTCCTCCAACAGCTCTTACTGCATCAGGATTCCCTATTTCTTCAGCTATGTCAGAATATGATACTGTTTCCCCGTAAGGGATATCTGACAGTTTTTCCCACACTTTTTTCTGGAATGGAGATCCGTCCAGTTTAAGAGGAAGATCAAAGATCCTGCGTTTGCCTTTAAAATACTCATCAAGCTGAATGGCGCACTCCTTAAGCAAAGGAAGACCGGCACCATTATTGGATAGTGTATCCGTTCGTTCAAAAAAACCGATCCTGCAGATATTCAAAGAGTCACCCTTTATCTCAATAATTCCTATAGGTGATAAATAGATAAGAGAAGCCATAGGGCTTTCCATAATTCCATGTACTCCTTTCCTGAAAGTAATGTTTTCTCGCCTCTATCCTGGTTATTTATAAACCTTTTTTTACATACTGACCTGCTGGCATTGCCCAGAGCTATAACCAGTTCTGATAATTATCTGCACTTGATTGTTATCATACCATTTCTTATCAGATAAGAAGTCCCGGTATCGGCATTTGTTATTACAGCGGACCTTGTAAAGTTTTCATAATGGTACAGATTTGCCTTTTTACAGATAGGTCCTGGATGTTACCACTTAAAGAAGATTTTATTTTCAGTGCATGTAAGGGATGTTTTCAGGTTATATTAATTTCTTTCTGGAAGTGAAAAAATTATAATAAAAATGCTTATAAAAGCAAAAAGGCCTCTCTTGGATTCTGGAGAGGCCAGAGCTGTTGTCAGGGGGAAATTTTCAGGGTGAAATATCCGAAGTGGTTTATACCCGGGAGTATCACTCAATCTGGAGATTTTTCTTTTTTGATTATCTTCTCAAGGCCGTACATGAGATGCTTCCTCATAGTTTTTTGAGCTTCTATGGCTTTATGCTGTTCTATCAGGTTCACGATCTTTCGATGTTCGACCATCATCTTGTCCCAGTCTTCATTTTTGAGATCGAGATATTCATGTCTCTGGGCATCTATTTCGCTTCGAATTGAACGGAGCAGTCTCAGAGCCAGTTTATTACCGCCTATTCTTGCTATGGTTTCATGGAACTCGGAATGATATTTTAGATCTTCCTCGTTTCTGGGATGAATTTTTTCTTCGGAATCTGTGCTGCTTTCAAGAACCTCCTTGAGAATTCTGATATCTTCATCGCATGCTTTCTCCGCTGCCCAGTATGCATTCTGGCTTTCCAGAAGTATCCTGATCTGCATGAGCTCGATCCAGCTGGAATCTTCGATCAGATAATTCATCAATTCCGAGTTTGTTATCTTTCTCAAGGCTTCATGTGAAACGAAAGTTCCCTGTCCCGGTTTTGATTCGACAATTCCGAATACGGCCAGGGCTTTAGTTGCTTCCCTTATGCTGTTCCGACCTACCTGGAACTTATCAGCAAGTTCCATTTCACTGGGGATCTTATCACCTGGAGACCATAACCCCTGTTTTATGGCATTTATCATTTGTTTTAGGACATCCTGGTACAGTGTGCTTCTGCTTGCCGGTTTGATCATTTAAAATCACCTTTATTTAGAATCTATTGAATCATCATTAAAGCCGAGTATACATTATAAAGCAGTATGAATAATTTGACAGTATTTATTCTTGAAATTATTATAACAGAAGTTCACAATATCCGAATGTAGGATGTTATGAACAGGGGATAAAGTTAAACTGTTCACAATCTATCAGTAATATTTCCGGGGATTAAATGAAGAGTAATGAACAGAAGTAATAAGTTTTCATTATTATAAATTCAGGGAGGGATAAATTTGCTTGGTAATTCGAATGGTTCAGGGTTTATATCATGGATGGAAGGGACACAGAAAATTCTGCTTTTCTGTCTGATGCTCACCATTGCAATTCTGGTATTTGTCCAGGTGCTCTTAAGGTATGTTTTCAAGGCTCCGTTGATGGGGATCGAAGAAATTCTCCTTTTCCCGACTGTATGGCTTTATTTTCTTGGAGGAGCCAATGCATCCCTTGAGAGAAGTCAGATAGTTGCCCGTGTTCTTGAAGTGTTTATGAAAAAGGATAAAGCGATCGCCTTTATTAGATCACTGGCATCTGTGCTTTCTCTTGTAGTTGCAGGCTGGCTTACATACTGGGGATGGGATTTTCTGAAATATTCCATGAGAATGGATAAGGTAAGTCCAACCCTTTATATTCCCACTATTTATGCTGATGCCGCGGTTTTCATATGTCTTTTGCTCATGAGTATTTATACTGTTCTTGAAATATTACATAACTTCTCTCTTTACAAGAGTGGGAAGTTAGATTAGAAAGGGGAACGATCCAAGATGATGGGAATTGTTGCAATAGCACTTTTGATACTTGTAGCGTTACTAACTCTGGGAGTTCCTCTTCCCTGGTGCTTCGGTGGAGGCCTTATGTTCATGAGCATCGCCGGCGGCACGACTATGAAGGGTATGATGCTCTGGGGGCTTGGTCAGTTAACTAACCCAGTCCTTCTTTGTGTTCCGCTCTTTATTTTTGCAGGGACCCTTATGAGTGAGAGCGGGATAGCAAAATATCTTCTTGATTTTGTAAATGTCTTTGTCGGTGGCAAAAGGGGCGGTCTTGGAGTTGTAGCCTCTGTAAGCTGTGCCATTATCGGAGCAATTTCAGGCAGTGCTTTTACTGGAGTTGCTGCTACAGGACCTATTCTTATTCCGAGAATGGAGAAGGAAGGATATCCGAGGGGATACGCCACAGCCCTGGTAACTGATTCCTCCATACTTGGCCTGCTGATCCCTCCAAGTGTGGTCATGATCGTCTACGGATGGGTTACTGAGACATCTGTCCTTGCATGTTTTCTGGCGACGGTGGGCCCAGGCATTCTTGTTACAATACTTTTTTCCGTTATTAACCTTGTCTGGTCAAGAAAATTTGATCTCCAGCTTGAGCCTAAACTTAAAGGCAAAGAGAGAACACAACAGCTTAAAAAAAGAACATGGATGGCTTTGCCTGCGCTGATGATGCCAGTCATTATTCTTGGTGGTATCTACGGGGGAATTATGACTCCAACAGAAGCTGCAGGAGTTGCTGTTATATATTCAATACCTGTTGGGTTCTTTGTTTACAAAGGATTGGACTTCAAAAGCTTTTTCAATATAGCCTGGAGTGCTGCAACATCAGTCGGGGCAATAATGGTAATGATAATTTTCTGCCTGATGCTGAGCCAGACCCTTGTAATGGAGAGAGTTCCCCAGGCCCTGGTGGAAATGATATTTAACATTACCCAGAACAAGGTCCTGCTTCTGTTACTTGTGAATTTCCTTCTTTTTATTGTAGGCATGATAGTCAACGATATTACAGGAGTGATCCTTGTTGCTCCTCTTCTTCTTCCGCTTATGGGAGCTATAGGGATAGACCCTATCCATTTTGCCGCTATTATGGGCGTCAATCTTGCCATGGGAGGAGTTACTCCGCCTTATGCAAGCGTCCTTTATCTCGGTATGAGAATAGGCAATGTAGAATTTGTGGATATTCTTAAGCCAGCCATGGTATTTCTGATCCTTGGATATGTTCCTGTTGTTTTCCTGACTTCTTTCTGGCCCAACCTTGCGCTGTTCCTTCCAAGACTTCTTGGATATCTGTAGGGCTGGAACATTTAGATTAAAACGAATTGGATAAGGATTTACGATCAGGAGCTTTTTGAGAAAATACTTTTTATCTTTGCTTTGCGAGCAACTGGGAAGACAGAATTTCGGGGTAATAAAGGGGTAATAGAAACACTAATCATATATTACAGGAGGTATGGAAATGAAGAAGTTTATTTTGTTGATCGCTGTTTTTGCACTCGTTTTCAGCATGGCAGCAGCAGGAACGGCAGAAGCCAAACCGGAACAGACTTGGAAGTTGTCGCATGTACGTCCTCAGGGTACTACCATTGACAATGATCTTCACTGGTTTGCAGATCATGTGTTCGAGGCTACTGACGGCCGTATCAAGATCGAAGTGTATCCAGCAAGCCAGCTGGGAGATTACACAGTGGTCCATGAGAGGATCAGCGTCGGAGCAGTAGATATGGCTTGCCAGCCTCCAGGAGTTGCGGCTGACAAAAGGATCCAGATCCTCAATCTGCCTTATCTTGTAACAAACTGGGAAGAAGCCAAAAAGAACTACGCAACTGGCAGTCCTCTGATGGATGTGGCAGCAGATCTCTTCGCAAAACAGGACATTAAATATCTTGCTGCATATCCGGTCTACTTCGGCGGAATAGCCCTGAAGGCTGATCCTGTAGCACCTGGTGATCCGGATGTCAAAAAGGGGATCAAGGTTCGTGTTCCTCCAATGAAATCCTTCCAGCTTCTCGCTTCAACCCAGGGATACCAGGCTACTCCTATTCCTTTCTCTGAAGCATTTACATCACTCCAGACCGGTATCGTTGACGGTGTTATCGGATCAGGAGCAGAAGGTTACTATGCCAATTTCCGCGATGTTGTAAATTATTACATTCCAGCCAATACACATTTTGAGCAGTGGTATCTTTACATGAACCTTCCTCTCTTCGAGGAGCTTTCTGACGCAGATAAAGAAGCACTCCTGAATGTAACCTCTGAGTTTGAGGCCCGCAGAATGGTGGCAGCCCAGAGAGACCAGTCCTTCAATGAAGGCCGTCTAGCAGGATATGGTGTAGAAGTTGTACGCCTCAGCGATGAAGAGCTTGCTGCAATAGGCGCAAAGGTCCGCGAGGAAGCATGGCCCGAGATCATGAAGGATCTCGGAGTTGAATGGGCACAGGGTGTCATTGATTCTCTTCACTAAGACTCAATAGTTATTTACAGCTGCGGGAGGCTTTTTGCCTCCCGCTTTTTACCGTCTGTTTTCCCGTTGTTATCGCAGAGTAGTTTTTTCCTTGTATTTTTTTAGATATAAAATGTAGGATGTTAGCAGATTAGGATAGATATACTGTTTTGACAATTTTAAAGGGGGCAAAAACAAATGAAATTTGCAGTTCTTGGCAGTGGAAATGGAGCAAGAGCCTGGTGCGCACAAATTGCCGCAAAAGGACATCCCGTAATGATGTGGGAACCACTTGAAGAAACTGACGACTATAAAAAGATCCGGGAAGAAAAGGAAATGTTCCTTGAAGGTGATATGAGCCTTGGCGGAAAGCTTGCTGGAGCTACAATGGATATAGCGGAGGCCATGGATGGAGCGGACTTCCTTCTTGTTATCGTACCTTCATTCGCCCACAAACCTATATTTGAAAAGATGATACCTCATCTCAAAGATGGCCAGAACATTATTGTGGTACCCGGAAACTTTGCTGGTTTAAGGCTGCGCCGAATGATGGAGCAGATGGGTGTAAAGAAGGATATTACCATATCTGAAACAGCATCTATGCCATATGCATGCAGAATAGACAAGTATAATACTGTCATGGTCTTCAAGAGGAAGTTCCAGATGAAGATGGGGACAAGTCCCAATACCAGAAATGCCGAGATGCTGGGTGTAATGAACGACATCTTTGAAGGTTATGTAGAGTATCTTCCAGCCAAAAATCTTCTCGAGATAGACTTTGAGAATATTAATTATACGCTTCACCCATTCCCTGTTCTTCTCAACTATGGAGAGATAGAGAAGAACGGCAAGTCCTACAGGCATTATATGGATGGTATTACTCCTGAAATATCAAAGAAAATGTGGAAGATGGATGAGGAAAGGCTGGCAATAGGTAAAAAACTTGGTGTGGACCTTCAGGACTGTCTTTCCCAGTTAAAGATGTACTATGGGCAGAATGACACTACTACCATTTATGACTTTGTACAAAGCGAAGATTCCCCCTATAAGGATCTGGTAGGGCAGAATATTATGGGTCGTTATATAGCAGAGGATGTACCTGGTGTCGTCGTACCGATCATGCTTCTCGCACAAAAGGCAGGTATGGATGCACCCATATCCAGGCTTGTGGCGGAACTATCATCACTTCTTCATGACAAGGATTACATCAATGGAGGAACGACTCTGGAATTGCTTGGGATCGACCACAAGAGCATAGATGAAATAATCGAAATGGTTTCCTGATCGGATTATAATTTATCAGTTTATAAAAGAGAGGTTATCAAAAAACGATCATGAAAGATCCAGTATTTGCAGTACTCGGAAGTGGAAATGGAGCAAGAGCCTGGTGTGCCCAGATCGCCGCTAAGGAATATCATGTGGTAATGTGGGAACCTCTTGAAGCAACAGAAGATTACCTGAAGATCCGGGAAGAAAAGGAAATGTTCCTTGAGGGAGATATGAGCCTTGGTGGCAAGCTTGCTGGAGCTACAATGGATATAGCGGAGGCCATGGATGGAGCGGATTATATCCTGGTCGTAGTCCCTTCTTTTGCTCATGAACCCATATTTCAGAAAATGATCCCTCATCTGAAGGATGGACAGAATATAGTCGTAGTACCTGGTAACTTTGCCGGATTCCGTCTTAAGAAGATGATGAAAGAGTCAGGTGTAAAGAGAGATATAACGATCTCCGAAATGACCACCATGCCATATGCCTGCCGTATCAGGAATTATAATACTGTAACGGTTTATAAGAAAAAATATGCTCTTGGCATGGGCACTTGTCCCAAAGAAAAAAATGCAGACATAATTGAAGTAATGAACGAAATATTTGCAGGTTATGTCGAATATCTTCCTGCCGGTAATCTTCTCGAGGTTGACCTGGATAACTGTAATTGTATAGTTCATCCTCTACCAGTTCTCCTGAACTATGGGGAAATAGAGAAAAATGGTAAGACCTACAGACATTATATCGACGGGATCACACCACTTATCTCTGAACAGATCATGAAAATGGATGAAGAAAGAGTCTCCATCGGCAAAAAACTTGGTCTTGATCTCACGCCATCCCTGACCCAGTCAAAAATGTTCTATGGCCAGAATGATTGCAAGACTATCTATGAATATGTTCACAGCCCGGAATCACCCTATTTTGATCTGGTTGGTCAGAGTGTTTTCAGCAGATACATAAAAGAAGATGTGCCGGGTATAGTTGTTCCTTTAATGCTCTTAGCTCATAAGGCAGGAATGAAAGCTCCTATCTGTGAGCTTGTGGTCAACCTCTCATCCCAGCTTCATGGGATCGATTATGTTGCGGAAGGCACGAATCTTGAAACACTTGGGATAGCAGATATGTCTGTAGAGGAAATAATCAGGATGGTTTCATAGAGACTGCCTGAAGTTTTACAGATCTGAAAAACATCAAATCCAGAATGCCCCCGAGAATCTTTATAAGGATACCCGGAGGCATTCTTTATGGAAAAAAGCTAACTGGAGGTTGAATCATTATGGATCCAAGAAGCTCAAAATCCCCATTCAGGATCAATAAAAAGAATATATTGATATTCCTTGCTCTTTCTCTTCCCATATTGTCCTGGGGTTCAGCTTTTCCCAGTATACGAGTTGCCCTGGGTGGTTATAGCCCGGTTCAGATCGCATTGATAAGATTTCTGACTGGTTCTTCACTGCTTGTCATTTATGGTCTTTACAGAAAGATGGGTTTACCGGACCGAAGGGATCTTCCCATGATCTTTTTTCTTGCTCTCACTGGTATTGCGCTATATCATATTCCGCTGAACATGGGTTCCAGGACGATAAATGCTGGTACTGTAAGTCTCCTTAACGCTACAGCTCCTGTTTTTACAGCGATCCTTTCAATGTTGCTTATCAGGGAAAGACTACAGCTAAAAGGGTGGATAGGTATTGGCACAAGTTTTACCGGAGCAGCTCTTTTAGCTTTCAGTGGAGGAGATGGGTTCAGCATTGCTTTTGGAGCTTTCTGGGTTCTCTTTGCAGCTTTTTCAGAAAGTTTTTATTTTATTTATCAGAAAGGGCTTGTAAAAAAATATGGTCCTGTAAATCTTACTACTTATGTTTTCATGGCAGGTACGCTTATTATGCTTCCATTTTCTCATGGGCTGGCTTCGGCAGCAAAACAGGCACCTCTTGTAGCCACAGTTGCAGCCATATACATGGGTATTTTCCCCACTGCAATAGCCTACGTCCTTTGGGCCTATGATATGTCTCTTTTCCCCGCATCCAGAGTGGCAAGTCTTCTTTATCTTTCTCCGGTAATATCTATAATTATTGGCTGGTTATGGTTGAAGGAAATACCTGACCTTTACATGCTCATTGGTGGATTGCTTGCTATAGCCGGTGTTTCCCTTGTTCAATCATCAAGGTTCGCTACAAAATAAAACGGTTTAAATAGTAAAAGAAAAATCCTCTTTTCTTTAATTATCGTCTCATTCTCTGTGTATAGCCTTGATCTATTTCATTTTCAGGAATACTTTGGCTAACTTTTGATTATAAGATGGTAATTACAGATTTATATTTAATAAAGCGCTGCTTCTGTGCTATATTAGTAGAAAAGCTAAAGGAGTTTTTGCCTTGTTATTCGATAACAGATTGTTTAAAAGCATGCACATGAGAAACAGGATCGTACGTTCTGCTACATGGGAGGGTATGGCAGGAGGCTATGGTACCTGTACCCCCGAACTGGTCGAAATGATGAGAGATCTTGCAGTTGGGGGAGTTGGACTGATAATTTCCGGTCATATGTATGTTTCTTCCGAGGGGCAGGCAAGTCTCAAGCAGCTTGGTATTCACAGGGATGATCTTGTAACCGGACTCTCGGGTATGGTTAAGGCTGTACATGAAGAGGGTGGCGCGATAGCGGCACAACTGGCTCATGGAGGTTGCCATGGAGCTTTCAGGATCTCCGGGCTGGAAACTATAGGGCCTTCGGTCCCTGATGAGGTCAATGGTTTTTCCTGCAGAGAAATGACATACGAGGATATCCAGAAAACTGTCAGGTCTTTTGGAGATGCTGCAAGGCGTGCAGAGAATGCCGGTTTTGATGCAGTTCAAATACACGCTGCGCACGGGTATCTCTTAAGTCAGTTCCTTTCCCCCTATTACAATAAAAGAAACGATATATACGGAGGGGATCTCGCTAACAGGGCGCGATTTCTTATTGAAGTTGTTAAGACTGTAAAGATAAATACAAGTGATGACTTTCCTGTGCTGGTCAAGATAAATTCAGAGGATTACCTGGAAGGTGGTTTTTCTGTAGATGAAATGATCATGGTATCGAAAATGCTTCAGGAAGCTGGAGTGGATGCTGTTGAGATGAGCGGAGGAACTGTAAACGAGGGTAGCAGATATAAATTCAGCAGAACATTGACCCGGGAGTCAGAGGATGATGAGGTTTATTACAGGGATGCAGCTAAAAGATATAAAGAATTCTGCAATGTACCACTTATTCTTGTTGGTGGAATTCGCTCTTACAATGTATCCGAGGAACTTCTGTCCAGTGGGACTTGCGACCTGATAGCAATGTCAAGGCCGTTTATCCGGGAACCACATCTTATCAACCGTTGGGGTTCGGGGGATACACGCCCTGCCAGATGCATTTCCTGCAATGCCTGTTTCAGGCCAGCCCGTCAGGGGAAAGGTCTTTATTGTGTGGTAGAGGACTGCCTCAGAAAAAAAGGATAAGCTTTTTTAGAAATGCTAAACTGCAAAAGTGGGGATAGTATGTTATGAGAAGCCTGTCCAGTGACTATGTTAAACTTCTGTGCTTTCTGGTCTTTATTTTCCTTGCCATAGTACTTTTAAGATATATGGGTGGATATGAAAAACTTCTTTCGCTTTTCAAGGAGATAGAAAAGCTCGGTAAAGGAGCTCCTCTGGCTTTTGTGGTTATCTATGTAGCTGCCGTTATAGTTTCTGTTCCCGGCAGTGCCCTGACCGCTATGGCAGGTATGCTTTTCGGCCCGGTTATGGGTGTGGTCTATGTCACGATCTCATCGACCTTAGGTGCGGGTGTTACCTTTCTGCTTTCCCGTTATCTTCTCAGAGATCTTGTTCACAAAAAACTCTCTGGAAGGCCATCTTTTCGGAAGATCGAAGATCTTACCGAAAGACACGGAGGCCTTTTTGTGGCCCTGGTAAGACTGATTCCGATATTTCCTTTCAGCTTGGTCAACTACGGTTTCGGGCTGACACAAGTTCGTTCGCTGATCTACCTGGTTTATTCTGCCATTTTCATGATCCCGGGTCATATTCTTTATGTGGCAGGCGGGGATGTTCTTAATGATGCAATACTGCAGGACAGGATACCCTGGAAACTGATGCTCCTCGCAGGGGCAATAGCTTTTTTGTTTCTTGTCCTGGCAAAAAAGATCAGGTCGAGTCTCTAAGAAGACCTTTATTTCTTTATGCGGTCCGGAACTTATCCAACTCCTGAATTGACGATCTCAAATGGAGGGGATAAAAAACGACCCTGATCGTTTCAAAAATTTAATACCTGTTGAGTTCTTCCGGATAAGGCCAAAGATATTGGCCGCAAAGAGGGTTGCGGTGAAAGTTGTAAAGATCAATCTATATCTTGTGGATCGGCGAGTATTTTCAATATCCTTAAAGATCAGGCAATTCATATTCTTTTCAATTAGAGCTTTGAATTATGCCTATTTTCTCGACCTCATCCAAACATTTAAAAGTTTTTTTACGAAAGGTGTAAGTCTTTTACCGTTATAAACATCAGCCGCCTTTTTAA
>Ga0209947_1000206_pt1 | contig 36157 bp, 30 predicted proteins | sample SalPonR2_B_D2_MG_FD_185706 | JGI IMG/M metagenome (GOLD analysis project Ga0209947, IMG submission 185706) | Salt pond soil microbial communities from South San Francisco under conditions of wetland restoration - Salt Pond MetaG R2_B_D2_MG... ...
TTATTTATTGTTTAGAACATTCATTCTGTCTTCTAGATCATTTTGTATAACATTATCTACACATACAAAATAATTTATTATGCAAGGAGTTCTTAGTGAATAATAAACTTTTAGTCCATCTTTTTCTGCTTTTACTACTCCAGCAGTTTTTAATATATTTAAATGTTTTGAGACAGAAGACTGATTTAAGTCAAGTTTTTTTACTAAATCAGAGACACACATCTTTACATTTTCTCCTAAAGTATCAACCATTTTTAATCTGTGTTTATTTGCAAGTGACTTCATTATTTTTGCCCTTGCTTCAAATAATTTTTCATCCATTTCTCCACCACCTCATTAGAATATTACCATATTAGAATATAGTTGTCAAATTGAATTATTTTTAGCTAAAAGAGAATTCATAACTTCTTTTAGCTCTGTGATGTTTTGGACCTCTGCTTTATCTAAAACCTTACGGATTGTACTTTCATCAGGTGGTATATTATTATCTTTAATTCTTGCAAACCCAGGATCATTGATGAGGTCATTGTAGTGTAAAAAAGAATGTTTACCAACTAAATTAGAATCTATCATATGCTCAAATATATCATAATTGGAATACTGGATGTTATCACCGCGGTTAAAGTTAACAAAGTCTTTGAATGTTTTTTCTAACTAAATGTAATTTTTAAAGCGATCTAAGAAGACAAAGTTACCAAAGGAAGTTACAGTATCATTATCAAAAGCAAAATCAGGAAGTTGAGATAAAAGTGATTGAAACATTTTATTAGCTTGATTATTTAATATTTTCTTTTCTTTTAAAGCAAGTGAACCTTAGTGTAAAATAACTTTTGGGTAAATTTTCAAATATCATAGGTTAGGTTTGTTTTGTGTTTTTACTTTCCGAATTCAGGAAAAAAGTAATATTTACAGTTAAAATAGCCAGTAAAGAAATCAAAAAAGACAATAATAACTATTTATCTATTGACTTAGTTATTAGTAATTTAATAAGCTGTTACTGTAATAAAACTAAAGAAAGTTTTATCATAGATGGAGGTCAGCATTTGTCCATAAAGAGATACTTTGCTAAAAAGATAAAACACTATCAATCAATACTGAATGGTAGGGCAATAAAAATTCTCAAAGAATCCAGCATTTATATTCTAAAAGCACAAAACAGTTAATTCATTTAATTCATAGTGCTAAAAAAATAGTAAACTATGCAGTAGATAATGATACAACAAGGGTTACTATCGTTGATATTAAGTAAATTTTAGACGAAGTCAATCTTGGTAAAAAGAATAATTAAAAATTTTATAGATGACCCTTTAAAAGAATAATTCAACAACTGGAATATAAGCTAAATGAAGCAGTAATATTATTAATCAAGAAATAAGAAAGCTATACAAATAGTTGTAGTCCCTACTCTAAAAAGGTAATAAAAAATATTCACAGCCTGCTAATAGAATATAACGGGGTTTATATGAAGATAAAGGAAGTAATATAGCATTTAATTGTGATCTAGTAGGTGCTTATAATATTATGAGAAAACACCTGCAGTCAAGACAAAAAGGGGACGATATAGAATTAAAAATATAGGGTCTCAATAAGATAAGTAAAAATAAATGTAATAATCAGCAATTTGTAGCTTAAAAGATATCTTTTAAGTCCCTAACAGGATAAGGATAGTGGTGTTGGACATACCAAGAGGGTAACATAATCGATATTACGGGCAACACCCATGAGATTATACGACCTTGAAGCTCTCTGCTTTAGCTCTGAGTAGTTCGGACTCTTTACCTTTTTTGTGTTGTATTTTTTTAATTGTTGAATGGTATTAATAAAAAAAAGGAAAATCCTGATGAATATATAATTATGAATAATAAGGGATATCTGCAAATATCCCTGAATTTTTTATAAGGGGTTGTTTAATATTCTCAACAAAAAGAATTTATTTTTGATTATTTTTATTAGTTTGCTAATAATCATGAGTCCAAGTATTATTGATGCCCAAAATAATGATGAAGCTTTTGAAGATCTTGAATTACCATCTAATGTAGATGAGTTAGTAAAAAATTTCAGTTATATGAGTTATGATGTAGTAGTGATTCGAGGTGATCAGAAAAGTCAGGATTCGACTATAGAATATGATTATTTAGCTAAAGAAAATGTTGAAAATGTGGAGACAGATAAAGTGTCATTCCAAATTAAAGATAGTTTAAATAAGGATATACCTGCTGATATGTTATTCTGGTTTGATGGTTCAGATATCAAAAAAATGGAAGTAGAAGGAGAAATTATTCCTACTCAAGTGGCTGATGTTATGGGAGATAGGGTACTTAGTGCTATATTTTCACCATTTTATACTTTATCAGAATATGATATAGATAAACTGAGTAAAATGGGAAAAGTAAGTCACTCAAAGGAAAAGTTCGGAGAAGAAAATATAGATATAACTATAATTGAAGTTCAAAATATTCCTGAATATGAAATTGAATCTATTATAACAAAAATTGGTAAATATAAAAATGTATCATTTGTATTAAACTATAATTATGTATCTTCTGAAGAAGATTTAAAAATAAAGTTCGAGGTCAATGATATTAAATTTCATTAATATTTATATAAATATCAATGTTAAATATAAAATTATATAAGTTTGAATACTCAGCTATATAATCAGATTATGAGGACAGAATATCATTCAAATATATTATTGAACAGATACATATTAAAAATACATATTATTAAAAAATTTGATAAGGATAATTATTTAAGGGGGAACGAGGATGTTAAAGGATCATAAAAACTTTTTTATTGGGGTTTTGGTTATCTCATTAATTTTTACTTTTTCACTCACAATTTATGCTTTTCCTGAAGATGCACATTTAAAAGATGTACCAAATAGTAGTGATCACCCCCTCATCTCAAGGTTTAAAGGATCCTATATTAGATATTATGATCACATAAATTACGATGAATTTACTTTTCCTTTTAGTAGGTTAAAAGATACTGAAGAGGATAAAAAAGTAGAAGGTGAGATTACTAAAAACTTTTATGTAATACCTGACGGTCATTCAGTATTAGAGGTATTTAGAAATTATGAGATTGCCTTAGAGGAAGCAGGATTTGAGACTATACGTATGCAAAAAAAGGATTTTGGACACGGTATCTCCAGTCAAATTTATTCTAAAGTTAATTGGAATTCCTGTCCTGGCAACAACTTTAACGGAGTAGGAGTTCATTATGATAGTGGCGATCAATCGTATCTAGCAGCCAAGCTAGAGCGTTCTGAAGGAGATGTATATATTTCCCTTTATGTAGCAGACCACGGAATACATGGAGGTAATTGGGGAGAAGAACGGCCTGCAGTATATCAGGTGGTTGTAGAAGAAAAAGAAATGAAAACTGGTCTTGTAACTGCAAAAAGTGATTATAAAAAAGACGAAAAAGATGAAGAAAAGGTTTCATTTCCTGAGGATGTACAATTAAAAGATGTACCAAATAGTAGTGATCACCCCCTCATCTCAAGGTTTAAAGGATCCTATATTAGATATTATGATCACATAAATTACGATGAATTTACTTTTCCTTTTAGTAGGTTAAAAGATACTGAAGAGGATAAAAAAGTAGAAGGTGAGATTACTAAAAACTTTTATGTAATACCTGACGGTCATTCAGTATTAGAGGTATTTAGAAATTATGAGATTGCCTTAGAGGAAGCAGGATTTGAGACTATACGTATGCAAAAAAAGGATTTTGGACACGGTATCTCCAGTCAAATTTATTCTAAAGTTAATTGGAATTCCTGTCCTGGCAACAACTTTAACGGAGTAGGAGTTCATTATGATAGTGGCGATCAATCGTATCTAGCAGCCAAGCTAGAGCGTTCTGAAGGAGATGTATATATTTCCCTTTATGTAGCAGACCACGGAATACATGGAGGTAATTGGGGAGAAGAACGGCCTGCAGTATATCAGGTGGTTGTAGAAGAAAAAGAAATGAAAACCGATCTTGTAACTGCGGGGAGTATAATACAGGATATTAAAAGCAAAGGGAAAGTCAGTATTTATGGAGTATATTTCGATACAGACAGTGCTAAAATAAAATCAGAATCAGAACCCTCAGTAAAAGAAATTGCTAAAGTACTTAATGATAATCATGATTTAAACCTCTATATTGTAGGACATACTGATGATACTGGAGAATTTGAATACAATATGGATCTCTCTCAAAGAAGAGCAGAATCGCTTGTAAATGTACTTGTTGAGGAGTATGATATTAGTAGAAATCGCCTTAAGCCGGCTGGAGTAGGTCCTTTAGCTCCTAAAGCAAGTAATGAAACTGAAGACGGTCGAGCCAAAAATCGGCGGGTAGAATTAGTAAGAATGTAAATGAGTATATTTATTTATCAGAAAATTTTTGATTGACAAATCACGTTAATTATATTATTATAATAACAGGTAATACCATATTACAACTTATTTAAAATAATAGATATTCTGAAATTAAAGGTTTTTAGGAGTGAAAACATAATGCCATTTGTAAATATAAATAAACACTCTACTTCGGAAATGGTTATTAACCAAATTAAAAATGAGATTAAGTCAGGTGAATTAAGACAGGGCGATAAGTTACCTTCTGAGAGAAAATTAGTTGAAATAATGGGCGTGAGTCGTACCTCAATCAGAGAGGCGATACGTGCATTGTCATATTCTGGATATTTAAAATCAATTCAAGGAAAAGGGACTTTTGTATCTGAGAATGCTAAAAAGTATGATGAGATAAGTAATTTTTTAACCAATTCTTCTGATTATTCTTTTACATCATTGTTAGAAGTAAGAAAGATGTTGGAGGGCGAGCTTGTTAGGTTGACTACCTTAAGATCTACTGAAGAAGAATTGAAAAAAATATATAAAGCTTTTGAAAAGATGAAAAAAGCTGATGATATCAGAGAATTTGTGAGAGAAGATTTAAATTTCCATTTATGTATAGCTAATAGTTCACATAATCCTTTAATGAATACTTTAATGAGGGTTTTTGGAGAAATATTACATAAAGAAACAAACAACATTATAAAAGAATCGACTAAAACCAGGGCAAAAACTCTTGAGATAACAGAAAAGATGATTGAGGCAATACGAAATAGAAATGCTTTGGAGGCAAAAAAACTAATGATTGAACATATTAGAGTTTTAAAGGACAGGTACAAATAATTTTTTTGATTTAAATGGTAATACCATACTACATATTATCAATTTGAATTTAAATTATAATTTTAATAATTCAAAAATATATTTTAAGAGCTTATTTCAATAGAAAAATACAAATATTAATATATTAACAAATATTAACATTAAAATTATAAGATGACAATCTATTCATATAAATATAATAGATTGATTTAAAATAAACTGTATTTAAAAATGAAGCCAAAATATAGCAAATAATATATACAAAGAAATTTGGATTATAGCCTTTTTAAAAGTATTATTAGATAATAATAATTTTAATTATATCTGTTAATCCAGAAATTTGTTTATATTTTTTCCTCTTCCCCTTTTCACATGATTTTTTGATATTTTTATTTGGTAGATATGATAATACAGAGTAATGAAAACTTTCATTAAATTTTTAATTTATACCACAACAAATTAATATTTATTTTATAAATTTTATTTCATATTGTGATTCTTTTAAAAAAAGATTGTAGTTGCTAAATTTAAGTTTTTTAAATATAATAGTCAGAAAAATATATAAAATTTTTAAAAAATGAGATGGTATAGATTTTAAAAGGCAAGTGTTAATCAGGTAATCTTAAATTTATACGAGGAGGTATAATATGGAAAAATTAAAATTTGGACTTATTGGAGGGGGAATGGCAGGTCCGCTTACTGCTAAAGCATTAACCGATATACCCCATGCAGAATTAGTAGCGTTTTGTGATCTAAATTCAGATCTTTTTGCAAAATACAAGGAATATGGAGCAGAAAATTTTTATACAGACTATCAAAAAATGTTAAAACAAAAAGATATTGATGTAATCTGTATAGCAACTCCTCCTTTCCACCATAAAGAAGCGGTGATTGCAGCAAGTAAAGCAGGCAAACATGTTATTGTTGAAAAACCAATAGCTATTAATCTTATGGAAGCTGATGAAATGATTGAATCATGTAAACAAGCTCAAGTGAAACTTGGTGTCATATCAATGTATAGGTTTATGAAGCCTGCAAAAATAATTAAAAAAGCCCTAGAAAAAGGTAAATTGGGGGAAATTATATCAGCAAGTTGTATTGGTAAATCTTATCGGGATAACGATTATTATGATATGGCAAAATGGAGGGGAACTTGGTGGGGTGAAGGTGGAGGCTCTCTTATTAGTCAAACTATTCATTTTATTGATTTATTGATTTATTTTCTCGGAGATGTAGATTCAATAAACGGTCAATATCGAACAGCAATTCATCCTAATATTGAAGTTGACGATGTAGCAATAGCGAATCTAACTATGAAAAATGGTGCTATTGCTAATATTTACAGCAGTACTGCTGTACAACCGGGATATCCACGTCGCCTCGAAATCCACGGCACAAAGGGAACGATAATTTTAGAAGAAGAAAAGATAATAGAGTGGAAAGTCCAGGGGATGGATGAAACAAAATATTTAACCAAAGAAGAAAAAGACTCAGGAGATACCAGTAGTAAAGCAGGTTTTATTAATAGTGAATATCATCAAGAACAAATAGAAGATTTTTTATTATCTCTTCAAGAAAATGGGAAGGCCCTTATAGATGGTCTAGAAGGACGTCGTACACTGGAGGTGATTAGGGGGATTTATCAATCTGGTGATTTAGGAAAAACCGTCAAATTACCAGTACAAGATAGTAAAAAGTTTGGCAGAAAACATCTTATTAAATAAGGGGGAAATATATTGATAAATTTTGATGAAATAATCGAAGAAGTTATTAATGAACAGTCTAAACGCACAATTGATAAAATAGATAAAGCCATTGAAGAAAAAGATATAAAAAAAATAAAAGAACTACATAAAGAAAATGTTGAAGGGAAAAAGGGTTTTCATGATTTTGCTGTAAGATGGGTTAATTTGACATTAAAATATTTACATAAATATGGTGGTGACCAAGGAGTTTTAGAATGCATGCAAGAATATGCACAGACCTTTTATCCCCCTGTAGTCCGCGAGTGGATTGAAGGTTATGAAAAAGGTAATCTAGAGCCAAAAGATTTTCCTTTTGAAGATTTTATGCGAAACAGGGCAACTTTATGGCAGATGGTCCATGATAATTTACAGGAATGGTATCAAGATGAAGAAAAGATAACATTTGTCTTAGACCCCTGCAATAGCGGAGGATTTTTGGTATCAGAGTGTGCTAATGAAGTGGTAAAAACAGATAAAGCGCACAACTGGACTTATGATCGTAAAATTCAATGTTATTGTTTAAATTGCACAACGATGTGGGAGTTTGGTTGGTATGAATGGTATGGGTGGCCTTTATTTATCATGGATGTTCCAGAAGTGGGTAGTGATGGAAAGTGTACAATGGTTATGTATAAAAATCCAGCAAACATACCTGATGAATATTATGAGAAAAGAGGATTAACTAGAAAAATCTAAGGAGGAAATATTTGTGAATACGTTTGTGCCAGAAAATACACTTCCTATAGAAATTTTTAATCAATTAAGCAAGATTAAAATTGAACATCCTCAATTAGTATTTGAAATTGCAAAACTAAGAAAAAAGCCTGAACCTTTAGGTAGTAATGGTAATGTTTTAATAGTTGCAGCAGATCATAATGGCAGGATGATTACTGCTTATAGAGATGATAAAATTGGACTGGGTAATCGTTATCTTTATCTTGCTCGCTTATGTCGTATTTTAACTAAAGAAGCAGTAGATGGAATAGAAGGAACTCCTGATATTATAGAAGACTTACTTTTATTAAACCATTTATTTAAGAAAAATGGAAACGAAGAATTTTTAAATAATGTTAACCTTATAGGAACAGTTAATAGAGGAGGACTGTTGAAAACAGCCTGGGAATTAGATGATCGACCTTTATCTTTTACAATTAAAGGTATTAATAGGTTAATGTTAGATGGTATCAAAGTAATGTTCCGTATAAAAGATGATGATCTACAGAGCGGAAAAACCTTAAAATATTGTGCTGAAGTAATAAATGAGGCATCTTATAACAACATTCCTGTTTTTATTGAGGGCCTTTATTTAAAGAATAAGAAAAAAAGTTATGAAATAGATTATGATACAGAAGCATTAGTGAAAGCAGTTGGTGTTTCTCTTGCTTTAGGTACAAGTGCGGTCCGGAAATGGTTAGAGGTGCCTTTTACCTCTGATCTTTCGAGAGTTGGTCTTGCATCTTCAGGACCCATGATAATGATACAAGATGAAAAGGAAAGCGATCCAAAAAAAATTGTTAAAGAATACTGTCAGGGTTTTTCTGAAGTGCCCAATGTGTATGGTACACTTCTTGGCCGTAATATACTTTTTGCAGAGCAAGACCCTCTATTATTAGCTGAGGTAATTGCTTCTATATGGAAAGATGGATTAGATATAGATTTAGCTATAAAAAAACATTTTAATAATTAGAATCAGAAAAATAATTCTAATTATTAATAGGAGGTTATAAAAATTAAAGACGATCATGCAATTGTTTATGACTGGGAAAAAAGATTATTGGATGCTAGAAAGCAAAGTAAGGTACGAAAAAATTGGCTTAAGAAAAAAATAAAACGTGTACTTCCCGAAATTATGAAACGAGAAGGGTTGGATATGTGGATAGTGGTTAATAGAGAAAATAATGATGATCCAGTCTATAAATCCTTGACCCTTAAAGTTGCCAGAAGACAATCGATTTTAGTATTTTATTTAGACGAAAATGAAGAGTTAGAGACCTTATCTGCTTCCAGATATGGATTAGAGATTGAAGGATTTTATAAACCACAATGGTTACCAGACAAAGAAGGCCAATGGGAGTGTTTAGCAAGAATAGTTAAAGAAAGAGATCCTGAAACAATAGGATTGGACTATGGTGAAACATTTGCTTATGGGGATGGAATTAGTTATACCCAGTATAATAAGATTGTGGAAGCTTTAGGTTCAAAATATGAAGAAAGAATTAAAAGTGCAGAGAAAGTTGTTGTAGGATGGTTAGAAACTAGAATCGAAGAAGAATTAGAAGCTTATCCTGGAATGATGGAGCTGACTCATGGTGTTATAGCAGAAGCTCTTTCTCCGCGAGTTATTCATCCGGGTGTTACTACTACAAAGGATGTTCTGTGGTGGTTTAATAATCGTTTACCCGGTTTTGGATGTGGTTATGTTAAAGTTCAAAGATGCGGGAAAAAGGGGTCAGAACAAAATTTGGATGAATTGAAAAAAACTGGTTCAGAACAAGATTTGGGAGAGATTAGTGATACAGTAATAAGGCCAGGAGATATTGTCAGATGTGATGTAGGAATTTCTTATCTGGGTTTACATACTGATGTTCAACAAAATGCTTATGTTCTGAAACCTAACGAAGAAGAAGTTCCAGAAGGATTAAAGGTAGCTATGAAAAACTGTAATAGACTGCAGGATATATTAGCTGAAGAATTTATTTTAGGCCGAACTGGCAATGAAATCCTTCAAGCAGCCCTAGACCGAGCAGGAAAGGAAGGCTTAAAAGCCACTATTTATAGTCATCCAATAGGAACCCATGGTCATGGAGCAGGACCCACCATCGGGCTTTGGGATCAACAGGATAGGGTTGAAGGTGTTGGTGATTATCCATTGTATGATGATACTTGTTATGCTTTTGAATTAAATGTGGTAACACCTGTCCCGGAATGGAATAATCAAGAAGTGAAAATTGCTTTAGAACAAGAAGTTGTTTTTACAAAAGGGAAAGCTACTTTTATTGGAGGTCGTCAGACCAAGTTTCATTTAATTCGTTAAGGATATAAATAGCGAGGAGGTGAGTAGGTAAATAAAAAAACTGCTGGTGTAGTAAGGAATATTAAATAATAGGAGGAATATTAAGTGAAAAAAATTATTATAATAACTATGTTATTGTCTCTTTGTTTGATGATAATGACTACAGGTGCTCTTGCACAAGAGCCTCAATATGGTGGAACTTTAAAATTTTCTATGTACAGTTCTCCTGAGGGACTTTGGATACCTGCAAGAGGAGCTAGTACCTATGATGTTAATGTAAACAACATGGTCTATGAACCATTAATACAGCTCGATAAAAATATGGAGCCAACAATACCACGTATTGCAGAAAGTTGGGAATTTAATGATGATAAGACTAAAGTAACTTTTAAATTAAGAAAAGACATTAAATTTCATGATGGTGAACCTCTCACAGCAAGAGATGTCTGGTATACTTATACTCAAATAGGACATATTGACTATGAGGGAACTCATATGGCTTATAATAGTTATCTAAAAGGTTTTGATGCATTTCGCGAAGATGAAAGTCAAAGAGGAAAAGCACTTGACTATGAAGCTTATATGAGTGGAGAAGAAGATTATATAACTGGTATTCAGGTTATAAATGACTATGAAATAGCATTTGAAAGTACAGATTATAGCAGTAGAATGCTTGCTGACCGTGTATTAGGTATAATGCCTTATCATATCTGGAAAGATGTTCCGATAAAGAATCAACATTTAGCAGAAGAGTTAGAAAAACCAATAGGTTCAGGTCCATTTAAATTCGAAGAGTATGCACGTGATGAATATGTACTTTTAACCGCTTATGAAGATTATTATTTAGGCAGACCCTATGTAGATGAATTAATCTGGGCAATTAGAGATCAAGAAGTTGCCTTAATGGAGTTAGAAGTGGGTGAATTACACCTAGCAGAATTCGATCCTAATTCTTATAATCTGATCAAGGGATTTGAAGAGTTAGATGTATATAATGATTTAAGTCCGGTCTATCAGTATATGGGCTTTAATCTTCAGGATCCTAAATTTACATTAAAAACAAGACAGGCAATGGCACATGCTATAGACCGTCAAGGTATTGTTGATAGCGCATTATTAGGTTTTGGAGAAGTAGTCGAAACTCCAATTGTTCCCTTTCACTGGGCTCATAATCCCAATCTAGAAGGTTATGACTATAATCCAGAAAAAGCAAAAAAAATGCTTGCTGAAGATGGCTGGGAAATGGGAGATGATGGTGTACTCACCAGAGATGGAATGAAGTTTAGAGTAGAGCTTCTTTATCCAACAGGTAATCAGGTTCGTATTCAGTCTGCACCAATTATACAGCAAAATCTTGCAGAGGTTGGTATTGATGCCAGGCTTAACATGACTGACTGGGGTACATTACTTGATAAAACCGAACGCAGAGGAGTTCCATTTAATGCAGATCAATTTGATTTAGTTCTAGTTGGTTTAGCAGGTGGAGTTGTACCTGACCAGAGTGCAAAATACCATTCAAGAAATATTCCAGATGGTAACTATGTAGGTTATTCAAATGAAGAATTTGATAAAATGTTAGATGATGCTTTAACAGAACCAGATAGAGAAAAAGCAGTTAAACTATATTGGGAAATCCAAGAGGTAATGAGCCATGATTTACCAGTTTTAACCCTCTACAGTCCTAATCGCCTAACAGCTGTTAGTTCCTCTATCCATAATGTTCGTCCAGAAGCAGTTGAAGATAATGATTGGAGAGCATTTGGTTTAGTTAATATACATGAATGGTGGATTGAAGACTAAAAACTAAAGTAAAATGAAAATATATTCAGAAGCTGTATTGATTTAAATGCAGCTTCTGAATTAATAATGAGGTGATGAACTTGAGAAGCTATATTTTACAAAGATTTCTATTAATGATTCCAATATTGATTGGAGTAAGCCTTTTTACTTTTTTTCTCAGTCGTATGGCCCCAGGTGATCCGTTAATGCATTATACAGATCCCGATTTTACTCAAGAGATGCGTGAAGAAATGATGGAAAAAATGGGATTAAATAAACCTATATATGTTCAATATATTAGTTGGTTAAGAGAGGCTTTAAAGGGGAATTTGGGTGTATCGCTTAGATATCGTTCTGAAACAGTGGTTCATCTAATTCGGGAAAAGATTTCTCCTACGATTGCTCTTACCTTAACTTCATTAATTTTAGCGGTATTCATTGCAATACCAATAGGAATATATTCCGCCGTTAAGCAATATTCTATAGGGGATTATATATTTACTTTAGGTTCGTTTTTAGGTATTTCTGTACCTTCATTTTTCCTTGCTTTAGGACTTATATATATTTTTTCATTAAAATTGAGGTGGTTCCCCATGGCTGGAATGCAAACTATTGGCAGCAGAGGTGGCGGATTTATAGATATTCTTAGACATTTGGTTTTGCCTGTTACTGCTTTAACACTGATGCGTTTAGCTGCCTTTGTACGCTACTCCAGAGGAGCGATGTTGGAGGTTATTTCTCAAGATTACATTAGAACAGCTCGTTCTAAAGGGGTCACAGAAAAAATAGTTATTTTTAAACATGCCCTTCGTAATGCAGCTATTCCGATTGTAACTATGGTGGGTATGTCGATTGCAAGACTATTCAGTGGAGCCTTAATTGTTGAAACTGTTTTTAGCTGGCCCGGTCTGGGTAAGCTATCTTATGAAGCTGTTTTGCAGAGAGATTACCCAGTATTGATGGGCACAACTTTACTTGTGGCTTTAATGGTTGTAGTAGGAAATATGGTTGCAGATATTACATATTCTTTAATAGATCCCCAAATTCGTTATGATTAGGAGGTAAATAGGATGTATGATGAAAATGTAGAAACTACTAAAGAAATAAAAAGTTCCCCTGGGACATTGGTATGGCGGAGGTTTCGTCATAACAGAATGGCTTTAATAGGTTTGGGGATGTTATCTATAATTGTTCTAATATCTATTTTAGCTCCTTTGTTAGCTACTCATGACCCTAATAAAATTTATATGGACAAATTTAGACAACCACCAAATGATGAACATATTCTTGGTACAGATTCTCTTGGTAGAGATGTATGGTCAAGATTAGTATATGGTAGCAGGGTTTCTATGACTGTAGGAATAACAGCTGTTGCAATGTATTTATTAATTGGAGTTACTATTGGGACTTTAGCGGCCTATTTTGGTGGAGTGGTGGATATGGTATTGATGAGGCTTACCGACATAGTAATGTCTTTCCCTTTTTTACTATTTGCTTTAGTTATAGTGGCTACTCTAGAAGGGGAGGGTAATATTTGGGTTGTTATGGGCGTAATAGGTCTTTTAGGTTGGACCACTAATGCTCGTTTGATTAGAGGGCAAATATTATCTCTAAGAGATAAAGATTATGTTCAATCTGCAAGGGCTTTAGGGGCAAGTCATTTTCGCATAATTTTTAAACATCTACTACCTAATGCCATGGCACCTGTACTAGTGGCTTCTACTCTTTCTATGGCTTTTGCAATAATGACAGAAGCAGCCTTAAGCTTTTTAGGAATGGGGGTTCCACCAACCATGGCGAGCTGGGGAAGCATGCTGTCAGAAGCAAACTCAAGACTGGTAATGGATCGGATGCCTTGGTTATGGGTTCCACCCGGGATTGCAGTCCTAGTTTCTGTTTTAAGTATAAACTTTGTAGGTGATGGACTGCGAGATGCATTGGATCCAAAACAAAAAAATAATAAAGAAGTATAAGGAGTGGAAAGATGTTAAAACTTGAGAAAGAAATTAATAATATACTCCCCAAGGTGATTGAATGGAGGCGTCAAATACATCAATTTCCCGAACTGGGTTTTAAAGAATTTAAAACTGCTGCTTTAGTTACTAATGTACTTGATAATTTAGGGCTAAAAATAGTGAGATACCCTGATTCAACGGGTGTTATTGTTGTTTTAGAAGGGGAAAAACCGGGTCCAACGATCGGATTTCGGGCAGACATGGATGCTCTAGAAGTCACCGAACAAGTGGACGTTCCTTTCAAATCAAAACATAAGGGAATAATGCATGCATGTGGACATGATTTTCATGTTGCTATTTTAATAGGAGCCGCTAAGATTTTAAGTTCTCATAAAGAAAATTTAGAAGGAAAAATAATTTTTGTATTTCAACCAGCTGAAGAGGCTCCTCCAGGTGGTGCACAGGAACTAGTCAAAAAGGGATTGTTTAAGGATTTTGAAATAGATAGAATGATGGCCTTACATGTTGCAAGAGACTTAGAAGTTGGTCATATTCAAATTACTCCGGGTTACAGTTCGGCAAATACAGACGGTGCAGTTATTGAGATTCATGGAGAAAGCTGTCACGGAGCAACACCTAATAAAGGTGTAGATGCAGTAATGATAGGAGCTCAACTTGTTGTAGCTTTACAGAGCATTGTTAGTCGTAATGTAGATCCCCTTGATGCAGCAGTGATTTCTGTTGGTATTTTAGAGGGGGGAGAATTGGATAACAGTATTGCTGATAAGGCAACTTTAAAGATAACTATACGTTCCCTTACTCAAAAAACTAGAGAATTATTAAAAAAGAAAGTTTATCAGGTAACTCAAGGGATATGTCAAACTTTTGGAGCGGAAGCAACCATAGATTACCAAGAGGGTTATCCTGCCGTATATAATGATGATAAGGTTATAAAACAGATAAAAGATACTGCAGCTGAAGTACTGGGTAAAGAAAGGATTCATGAAGTTCCTCAATCTAATATGGGTGGAGATGATTATGCGTATTTTCTGCAGGAAGTACCTGGCGCAATATTTCTTTTAGGTGGAGCATTTCCGGATAAGAAAAATTATCCACACCATAGTCCTTTTTTCCAAATAAACGAGAATTGTATAATTCATGGACTGCGCATGGTAACCAGTTTGTTACAGAATAATGGAAATGAAGAAAGTGGGATTTAGATATGGATTATAATAAATTAAAAAAGCAAACTAGCCTTTATATTAATAAAAACAAGGATGATATTTTAAAATATTTAAAGGCGTTAATACGCCTGCCCAGTCCTAAAGGTGAAGCCACTTATGCCCAAGAATTAGTTTATCAGTTTTTGGCAGATTTAGATTTTTCAATCGATATGTTCCCGGGAGATTTAGAAAGTACTAAAAAATATAAAGATTACTGCCCCTTACCTCAGGGAGAATTAAATAATAGAGCCCTAAATTTAGTAGGGACAAAAAAAGGCGGTAATGCACCTAAATTGATGTTGTTTAGCCATGTAGATACAGAGCTCCCTTTAGAAAATATTTGGGAAGGGGAGGCTTATTTACCCGCAGAAAAGGATGGTAAAATATGGGGATTAGGTGCTGCAGATGCAAAGAGTGGTCTTGTCATGATTTTGATGGCGGTTAAAGCTGTTTTAGCTGTAATGTCGGAAGATATTCCAGGTGATTTATTATTAATGAGTGTTCTGGGAAAAAGAGGCGGAGCAGCTGGAGCTCTTACTGCTATTGATAAAGGTTATACTGCAGATGGTGCAATTTATTGTCATAGTGCAGAGACTCAACACGGTTTTAGAGAAATAAAAAATTACTCTATGGGGACTTTAGATTTTAAGGTGTTAGCTACCGGGAAACCCGGAGTTCCTTTTGAGGATTTGGATATTAGTGATGTAAATGCTATTAAAAAAGGAAAAAAAATTATACAAGCTTTAGAAAAATGGGATGAAAAAAGAAGACAAAAAATGGTATTTCAAGATGGTAGTTTTACTGGAGAAGCGATGACAAAACTACATTTTGGTCGTTTGATTTCTGGCGATTATGTAGGTAATGATCCTATTTCCTTTGAATTACAGTGTCGTTTATATTTCCCTCTAGGGGAGACGGTTGATGAACTCTTAGACTCTATACAGAAATATCTTAACACAACTTTACGGCATGATCATTGGTTTGCTGCAACCCCCCCGCAGGTAGAACCGATGTTCATCAGGGCAAACCCGGCTGAAACAAGTAAAGAAGAATCTTTGATAAAAATAGTAGAAAATAATATTAATTTAGTTAAAGGCCCCCAAAATTTTATCTATCAGCACCATGGAGCTAGTGATATTAGATTTCCTATTTTATATCTGGATATTCCTGCTGTTGGTATAGGTTCTTTGGCAGGAGGATTTTCAGGTAAGGAATGGATAGATAAAAAAGACTTAATTAATGGTGTAGAGATTTTGGCAAACACAATTTTAGATTGGTGGTCACACAATAGTTAATCAGTAATAAAGATTCTTAAAACTTTAATGAAATTTTGTGCCGGGTTTGCCAAAAATATTTTAGTAATTGAAATAATTATTTTAAGATAATCAGAACTTAGAACTCCTTGTTTTGTTAGGGAGTAATAAATAATATTTTGATGATTGACACCCAAAAAATATTAGGAGGATAAAGAAATGAAGAAAACAGGAATTATTGGTTTGGGCAAAATGGGATATTCTCTTCTTACGGGTTTTATGAATTCAGGTGCTCTCAAAGAAGAACAGGTGTGGATATTTGATTTAAAGAAGGAAAATATGGATAAAGCGAACAGCCATTGGCCCAAGATAAATACAGGAGAATCTGTTGAAGAAATTGTGGAAGATGCAGATCTTTTATTCATTGTTGTTGAACCAAAAGATGTATTTAATGTTTTAATGCAAATCAAAGATTTACTTAAACCAGAAACTCATGTTATTTCTTTAGCTGCCTGTATCACTATAGATAATATTTCTAATGTAATACCTTCAATGATAACTAAAGTTATACCGGCTGTTTTGTTTAAACATCAAGCGGGAGTCACATTAATGTCTCATAGCAGCAGAGTGACATCTCAAGCAGAACGATTTATTGAAAAATTATTTAAACGAGTATGTACGTTAAGGGTTATAAAAGAACAAGATTTTGAAGCAGTAGCTAATTATACTAGTGTCGGGCCTGCTCTCATAGCTAGTTTAAGTGAAGAGATTGTGGCTACAGGTTTAAAATATTCGGATATTTCTAGAGAAGAAACAGAGGAATTATTACTTTTGACAATTAAAGGAACAATTAAGATGCTCCAACAAGAAGGTTTATCATTTGCCAATATGGTTGATATGGTAGCTACTAAAGGTGGTATAACTGAAGCAGGAGTTAAGGTTTTAGATAAAAAGTTTCCTCCGATAATGGAAGAATTTTTTAATATTACTTTAAAAAAACATGAAGATATTAAAGCAGAACTCGGTAAAAAGTTTGAATAATATAATTAAGTAGTATTAAATAACAGGTTAATAAATATTTCTGAGAATATTTTATCGGAGGCTTCAAGTTCAAAAAGGTAAATTTAAAAAATTAAACAACTTGATAAATCAAAAATTTAATTTACTTCATATCAACAATTATGACTATGACGCATCTACTATTCTAAATAGATTAAGCTTCCCATAATTATCATATATTTATGGGAATTTATTAATAATTTCTAATCTTATTTCAAAGAGGGAGAGAGATAAATGTATAAATTACAAGGAGTAATTCCAGCAATGGTAACACCGTTTAAAGAGGATAGAAGTATTGATGAAAAAGGTCTTCAAATCTTGGTTAAAAAGCTTTCGGATCAAGGATGCCATGGAATACTTATTGGTGGAAGTACAGGAGAATATACTTTAATGAGTATTGAAGAAAGAAAAAAAATATTTCAACTTGCAGTAGAAGCTGCTAAAGATGAACCGGTAGCAATTATTGCTAATACAGGTTGCCACGCTACTGAGCATACTATAAAACTATCTCAGTCTGCTCAAAAAGCAGGTGTTGATGCAGTTATGGTTTTACCTACTTATTATCTAAAAACTACTAAAGAAGGTATAAAGAATCACTATAAGAATATATCAAAAAAATTGGATATACCTATGACAATATATCATTATCCAGAGGCTACTAATGTTTTATTATCACCTGAAGAAATAATTGAACTAAGTAAAATTGAAAATATAATAGGCATAAAAAACACAGCTCCTATGCAGCATACAAGCAAACTTTTACATTTAACAAAAGATATGGATAAATTTGATGTATTAACTGGCTACGAGCATTTGTTTTTGTCAACCCTTGCTTGTGGGGGAAGTGGCGTTATTGGTATTGTTAATAATATTGTTGCTGAAGAGCTTGTTGAAATGTATAATTTAATACAAATGGGTGACATAAAAAAAGCTAGAACAGTAAATGACAGTCTTATAAATTTATATAGTCTTATGGAAGAAGAGCCCTGTCCCGGCCCTGTAAAAGCAGCATTAAATAAAATGGGATGGCCGGCTGGTCCAAGTAGACTTCCAATAGTACCTGCCTCAGAAGAAATGAAGAAAAAAATAGAAGTGGAATTAAAAAAACTGGGGAAAATATAATATTATAAAATATTTTAATAAATTCAGAAGAAATGAGTTTATTTATTAAAACACTACTTGTATTTCAAATTTTTATTCTTTTTTCACATAGTTTGGTTAGTCCCCAAAAAGTCCAAATAAATATCTCTAATAATAAAATTTTTTAGTAATTCAACAGTAAATATATCTTTAATCATGAAAAATAATATATCTGAAGATAAAAAAGACTATTCTGTCCTATGTGGTGACTAGTTTTAATCCTTTAAACAACTTTTTGAAGTTTACTGCTGCAACTTTAAATCCAAACCAGATTTTTTGACATACTTCACCCCTGACAGGCATATTATCGACATTGTATTTGCGTCTCAATACAGAAGGAATACCTTCTATAGCAGCTCTTTGATTGCATTCTTTGATATATTCTTCTTCACCCATTGTTTTTCTAAGTCGGCCAGTCTCATATCTTTTTTCAGTGAAGCGGACTGAATTATGTTTTTTATTGCTTTTGATTCTACATTCGCTTTGTCTATTGCAATCGGCACACTTTTGTTTATCAAAAATAGCATAAAATGAATTTTTATCAGGATTTTTCTTCTGATATTCTGGTTCAACACCTTCTGTACAGCTTAGAATATTTTCATCATTTACATCAAGGTTAAAGTTTTCATAATAAGTCATTTTATCAGCAGCTGGTTTTTTACCCGTTAATTCACCAGGCATATATATAATGCCTTTATCAAAAGCTTCTTTTGCAAGCTCATATGTATAATAAGCACCATCCATAAAAACTTTTAACGGGTTATTAATACTAATGTTTAAGGTTTGATCATTACTCAGTTTTTTTAAAGTATCAGCACTAAAATCTTGATCAGAATATATATTGGGTTTAAAATCATAACTTTTTACTACAGAATTGTCTTGATCAAAAACTTCAACTACATTGGCTGTATATCCGATGTTAGCTTTATATTTTTTCCGGTAGGTAGCATCAGGGTCACTGGGATTTTGTAAAGTATCAGACTTTAAATCCTTACCATCTTTCGGATCAATATTATCAAAATCATTATTATCTTTGGTCTGTTCACCGAGCATTCTTTTTAATAAAAGGAATTCTTCGGTTTCAATAACTTTACCACTAGTGCTAACTGCTTTATCATAAAGAGTTTTTGCATCTTCTAAAAGTTTTTCTAGTTTGCTTTTGGTTTCATCATTTTTGGTGCGATAGATTATATCATTACGGTGCGATTTTTTAAGATAGACTTCCAGATCTTCAGGTATCAAATCTTTAAATGATTTAGAAAGCATCTTGATGAATTTGGCATTTACTGAATAAACAAGTTCTATTCTGGATAATTCCCTGGCGGAAGAAGATACCATAAAGGAATCTACTCTTGCTTTGTTATCTTCGATCTCTAGGTGGTTGGCAATTATATCTGCTAAAGCTTCAACTTCTTGCTGTATTAAATCTATATCATTTTCTTGATAGTACTTTCTAACCCGTTTTCTAAAGTTAAAGAAGGTATTTTTAGAGACAGGAGGTCTTGTTTCACTGGTTAACCTTAAGGCATATTGGAACTCCATACTAAGATGAATATTAGCCACCAGCCTTTCATCAGTAAGATTAAAAAGCTCTTTGATAATCAGGCTGCCAATAATTATATTAACAGGAGTATTTGGTCTGGACCCTTTATCACTGTATAAAACAGAAAAACGTTCTTCCTTAATTGCAGGAAAAATAATTTGTTGAAAAGTATTAGCCCATGAATTAAGGAGATAATCCTGTAGATATTTGGGCATATCATCAAATGAGTCGTATAAACTTAATTGTTGGTAACTATTTTTTAAAAACATTATATCATCCTTTCACTTTAATCCCTAATTACATTATATCACATAATGCCTGTCATATAAAGGATTATAGGGAATTAGTTGAACTAATTTAAGGATGATAAAAGCAATTCATAAAGGATATTTTATTGGTATTATTTGGTTATATAAGAAATATATTTAACCTTTTTGGGGGCTAACCATAATATGAGACCTTAAAGTTGGAGGTGTTTTATGAAATATAGTAAAAAACATATTAAAAGAATTGAAAATTTAGTTAAGAGGCTGAAAGATGACCATAACAGCTTAAAAGAGATGTTGGATCTTTTACCTGTAAATATATATATTAGAGATTATGAAGGTACTTTTATCTACTTAAATGATAAATATGCCAAGGAATATGACAAGACAGTTAAAGAATTATTGGGTAAAAATATATTTGAATATTTTAAAAAGTTAGATCAAGCTAAAGTAAAGAAGTTTGTTGAGTTTGATAGAGAGGTTATTGACAAACAGATAAAAATGAAGAGAATAGAAAGTGGAAAAGATTTAGAAAATAATAAAAAAATATTCATTGTTGTAAGGATACCGTTTGGAAAAAACAAAGTATTAGGTGTGATGTTTGATATAAAAGAAGAGACACTAAAAAATAGAGAACTCAATAAATGTATTTTCGATTCTTTTTTATCACATGAACAATTAGATGAATTAATTGAATTTGCAAGTGGTATTCACAGATTAGATTCAAATGATATAAATAAATTCTGGAAGGAATTACTATTTGCTGCAAAACAATTAATTCCTAAAAGTGATTATGGTAGCACCTATATTAATAAAGATGGTGTTATTAAATATATAGCAACATTAGGACATGATATAAAACCTTTAAATGAGCTGAAAATAGATAGCAAGTATTTTAAAGAGCTTGATAGAAAAGGCAAAGTAATAATAATAACAAAAATAATTGATTCTCATAAAGGATTGGATTTTTATAAAAGCATTAAAGAAGCAGCTAAACCTATGAAGGAATCTATAACTTTTCATATTTATCTAAATGAACTAATGGTTGGTGGTATATCACTTGATATTAAAGAAGGAAGTGAAAAGAGTTTTGATCAAGACGATAAAAAGATTTTAGAGCTCTTTTTATCATTGGCTGATTATTTCTATAAATCTAAGCAATATTCTTTAATAAAAGATCAATTTACAAAAGAAGTAACAGTAACATTGACAAAACTTTTAGAATTCAGGGATAAATATACAAAAGGCCATTCCCAATATGTAGCTGCATTAAGCAAGCTTATTGCTGAAAAGATGGGCTTATCAAGAGAGTTAGTAGAGAGGACATATTGGGCAGGTTTATTGCATGACATAGGTAAAATAAGTATACCGGATAGGATATTAAATAAACCGGGAAAACTTACAATACAGGAATATAATCTAGTCAAAAAACACCCACAATGGAGTTATAAATCTATTAATGCTTCTGAACAGCTAGAAGATATTGCAAAGCCAATATTATATCATCATGAAAGGTGGGATGGAAAAGGTTATCCTGAAGGTTTAGAAAGTAATGATATACCATTAATCTCACAGATTATTGGTTTAGCTGATAGCTGGAATGCAATGATTTCAAAAAGGGTATACAGAGATGCTTTAAGTGAAAGCGAAGCTTTGAAAGAGATCAAAAAAAATAAAGGAACACAGTTTTCACCTGATGTTGCAGATGTATTAATTGCAATAGTCGAGAATAATAAGCTTGAGGATATAGATATTATTGAAGATGAAAAACTGTTTCTTAAAGATCAAAGAGAAGAAAATCAACAAGTGAAAAAAGCATATTTTGAAGTACTATTTGACCAATCAGAAGAAGCTATTGTTATATTGGATGAAAAGTTCCGATTTGTAAAAGTGAACGACTATTTTGAAGAGATGTTTGGTTTTAAGCAGAGTGAAATTCAGGGAGTAAATATAAAAGACACTATAATACCAAAAGAAAAATTAAATGAAACTGGAAAATTTATCAATCAGTTGCGTAAGGGAGAGATTATTAGAACGGAAACTTATAGGCAAAAAAAAGCGGGAGAAAATAAAGATGGAAAGAATATTGATGTCTCTTTACAGGCTTTTCCTATAACCTTAAAGGCTGGTAATATTGGTTATTATGTAATATATAATGATATTACAGAACTTAAGGATGTAGAAACTAAATATGAAAATGCACAGAATAAATATAGATCTCTTTTTTATAATGGAAAAATTATCATGTTAATCATTGATCCTGAAGATGGAAAGATTGTTGATGCGAACCCAGCAGCAGAAAAATTTTATAACTGGTCAAAAAAAGAGTTGACTTCAATGAAGGTATCAGATATTAATATGCTTTCTAAAAAAGAAACAAAAGAAGAGATGGAGAATGTTGAAAATGAAGAAAAACTATATTTCAATTTCCGACATAAGACGGCCAATGAAGAAGTAAAAGATGTTGAAGTTTACAGTCAACCGATTAAATTTGGAGAGAAGGACTATCTATATTCTGTTATACATGATGTTACATCAAAAATAGCTAAAGACAAAAAGATAGAATATCTTGAATTCCACGACATTCTAACCAAACTTTACAATAGAAGGTATTTTATGAATGAAATTGGTAGGTTAAATAAATCACGTCGCATACCGATAAGTATAATAACAGCAGATATAAGAGATTTAAAGAAAATAAATGATAAATATGGTCATAAGAGAGGAAATAAATTTATTAAAAAGGCTGCTTGGATTCTTAAAAAATTAATACGAAAAGAAGATATATTAGCAAGAATTGGTAATGATGAATTTGGAATAATCCTACCCGAAACAGGAAATAAAGCAGTTGTAAAAAAATGTAAAACAATAAAAACTGAAATAGGCAGATTTAATAATCAAAAGGAGTTAGTAGAAGATATAGAACTATATTTAGGCTGTGCAACTATGGAAAGTAAAAAAGAAAAGTTGACCGATATATTTAAAAAAGCTGAAGATTTATTGGGCAAAGATGTTTTTAATTAAAGTTCGTGATTTTCTTTTAAAGATTCATAACTAAAGTTTTTAGATCAGAGGATGATCTGAATGGTTAAATGTAAATATCATGATAGTTGTTCTGGTTTTAATGGGCCAATAGTAGATAATTTTAAAAACCAATAAGTATTATTGAAATATATAAAACGGACTACTGTAATGGAGAGCCCAAAAAAGTAGGTTGTTTGGAGTTAGAAAAGAACTAGGTATTGAATATATAATTGAAAAATTACTTCCTACAGAAAAAGATAAAACAAGAGAAATTATTGTATTATTTCAGAAAAATCAAATGATTTTTAAGAATTAGTTTATAGTATTTGGTTATAGAATCAAGAAGTTTGTAGTTAACTTTTTCTATTAATTCGTTTTCTTCTTTCAATAACTTTTGTGTGTTTTTATTTTTTGTTAATTTTTTGGATAAAAATTAATTTGCGAGGTCTATTTTTACTTATTTACCGAATTCAAGTTTAATAGAGCAAGATGAAATTTAAAAAAATTAAAATTATTTAAAAGGAAGGAATAAATAAAATGGGAAAAATTTTTTCAAAAAAGTTAGGTCAAACAGAAATAAAATCTTTTCCAATTGGATTTGGAGGTATTCCTATCCAGAGGGTTAATGAAAGAAAAGCCATCGAGATAATAAGAGAGGCTGTAAAACAAGGTATTAATTTTTTTGATACAGCAAGGGCTTATACAGATAGCGAAGAAAAAATAGGTAAATCTTTATCTGATATAGATAAAAAAATTTATATTTCTACTAAGACCCCGGCTAATACAAAAAAAGCTGCTTTAAAAGATGTTAAAAAAAGTTTAGAAAATTTGCAACGAGATAAAATAGATATTTATAATTTACATAATGTCAGTGATGAAAAAACTTATCAAAAGATGGTCCTTAACCCAAATAGTGCACTATCAGGTCTAAAAGAGGCCAAAAGAATGGGACTTATTGAACATATAGGAATTACTGGTCATTCTATTGAACTACTAAAAAAAGCTTTAAAAACCGGTCAATTTTCAGTTACAATGTTTTGCTATAATTTCATAGAAAATGAATGTGAAAATGATTTTTTAGACTTTTGTCGTAGCAAAAATATCGGAATGATAGCTATGAAACCTTTTGCAGGGGGAAGATTAAATGATGCCAGTATTAATTTGAAATATATATTACAACAAAATGATGTTTTAGCCATACCAGGCATGGAAAAAATCGAGGAAGTAAGAGAAAATGTATCAATTGTTAATAATCAAAATGTACTAACCGATAAAGAAAAAGAATTAATGGATTATTATAAAGAGAAATTTACAACACAATTTTGCAGACGTTGTGGTTATTGCCAACCTTGCCCGGAAGGTGTTAATATCCCAATAATTTTAAGAGCACAATCTTTTATTAATAGAATGCCTGAAAAAGATCTAAAAAATGGAGAAAAAGCAGTTTATAAAGCGTTTCAAACGGCATACAATTGTGTAAATTGTGAGGTTTGTATTGAAAAATGCCCATATAATTTACCGATTCCACGTTTAATAGAAAAGAATATAAATATTATTGAAAAATTTTTACAGTAAATAAATACAAATCATCAAGAATAAAATTTATAAACAAAAGATATATTTTTGATTTGAAATAAGAAATTATAATTTTTAAATAAACATATATTTATGCAATAAATACTAATAAAAACAAACTTAAACTACATTGCTATTTAATTGTTTGTTTTTCTTATAATTTGTGAATGTAATATATACTTGACAGCAAAGAAGCCTTAATGCTATAATACTTATTGTTAGTTGTAAAACTTGTAATTAGCCGGGGTGGCGGAATTGGCAGACGCATCGGACTTAAAATCCGGTGGGAATTATTTTCCCGTATCGGTTCGAGCCCGATCCCCGGCACCACTTTAAGTGGGTATAGCTCAGTTGGTCAGAGTGCTACGTTGACATCGTAGAGGCCAGTGGTTCGAATCCACTTACCCACACCACTTTATTTTTTATTTAATCCCGTATTTACGGGTATTTTTTATTTTAAAGGAGCTTGTTATGAATTACTATATTTTGATTCCTATATTAGGAGCTATTATCGGTTATTTCACAAATTATATTGCTGTTAAAATGTTATTTAGGCCGATTGAAGCTGTTAATATTCCAATATTTAATTTAAAGATACAGGGCCTACTCCCAAGGAGAAGAGATGAACTGGCAGTTAATATTGCAGAAACAATTGATAATAACTTGCTTTCTATTGACAATATTATAGATGAATTTGATCAGGAAGTTATTAAAGGAGAACTCGATATAATTATAGAGGATACGATTAGTAAAAAGATTAATGAGAATTTTAAATACGTTATGCCGAGGCTTTTAAAGGATATAAGCCGTGAAATAATTGTAGATGTTATAAAAGAAGAGGTTCATGCTAATTTTGAAGACTGGATGGAGAGTTTGACAGAGAAAGTAAAAAATGAAGTAGATATTAAAAAAATGATTGAAGAGAAGATCAAATCCTTTCCTATGTCTACCTTGGAAGAGATTATATTAAAAATAGCAGATAAAGAATTAAAGCATATTGAATACTTAGGTGGCCTAATTGGCTTTATTATTGGGCTGGGTCAGCTTTTGTTAATTACTTGGATTTAAATAATTTTTGTGGTATATTTTATCATATGTATAACAAAAATATAGAAGTGTCTTTCTTGACATAAGCACTATATAATAATATAATTAAGAAAATAATAAATATTTTAAAAGGCTATGAAGAGAAGAGTAAGCTATTTTAAAATTCAAAAGAGAAGGATACCTCAGGCTGTAAGTATCTGAATTTTAGATAGGTGAAGACCATCTCTGAGCTGATAGGAAGAAAGCAAAGTATTTCTATCCGGTTTTTATGGATATCGTTAAATTTCAACAAGAGGGTTTTACCAAGTAGAGTGGGACCGCGGTTTAATTCGTCTCTAAAAGAGATGGGTTAGGCCTTTTTTTATTTTAAGATATTTTTAATAACACAATAAGGAGGCAATAAAATTGAGTAAAATTAAGGTAGAACTTCCTGACGGCAGTATTCTCAGTTTTGATCAGGCGAAAACGGTCAAAGAAGTTGCCTATTCTATCGGAAAAGGATTGGGCAGAGATGCTGTTGCAGGTGTAGTTGATGGACAAAAGGTTGATGCTGACTATTTATTAGAAGAAGACTGTAGTTTAAATATCATAACTATTGATTCTAAAGAAGGTTTGGAAATATACAGACATACGACATCACATATAATGGCACATGCTGTACAGCGCCTTTATCCAGATGCCAAACTGGCCATTGGACCTGTTATTGAAGACGGATTTTATTATGATTTCGATTTAAAAAGCAGTTTAAGTACAGATGATTTAGATGAAATAGAGGCAGAGATGGAGAAGATTATTGCTGCTGGTTATGAGATCAAAAGAAAAGAAATGCCGAAAGAAAAGGCAATTGAATTGATGAAAACAAAGGGAGAAGAATACAAGGTTGAATTAATTAAAGGGATAAAGGATGATAAGGTCAGCTTTTATGAACAGGGAGATTTTATGGATTTATGCAGGGGGCCTCATCTACCTTCAACTGATTGGTTAAAGGCTTATAAATTGCTCAATACGGCCGGTGCTTATTGGCGTGGCGATGAAAACAACAAGATGCTCCAGAGAATTTATGGGACATCTTTTTTAAAAGAAAAAGCACTCGAGGATTATTTAAAAAAATTAGAAGAAGCAAAAAAAAGAGATCATAATAAACTGGGTAGAGAGCTTGACCTTTTTATGACTTCAGATATTATCGGCCAGGGATTACCTCTTTTAAAACCAAAGGGAGCTAAAATCGTCCAGCTACTTCAGCGTTTTGTAGAAGATGAAGAGGAAAAACGTGGCTATAAGATGACCAAGACTCCTTTTATGGCCAAAAAAGATTTATATGAAGTATCCGGTCACTGGGATCATTATAAAGATGATATGTTTATTATGGGGTCTGAAGAAAAAGATGAAGAAATACTAGCCCTTAGACCGATGACTTGTCCCTATCATTTTACAATTTATAACTCAAAGTTAAGGAGTTATCGTGATCTGCCTATTAGATATTCAGAGACCTCACCACTATTTAGAAACGAATCTTCCGGTGAAATGCACGGTTTGATTAGAGTAAGACAGTTTACTATTTCAGAGGGTCATCTGATTGTAACTCCACAACAGTTGGAAGAAGAGTTTAAAGGAGTGGTCAATTTAATAGACTATTTTATGGATGTTTTAGGTATAAGAGAAGATATTTGGTTTAGGTTTTCTAAGTGGGACCCTTCCAATAAAGGAAAATATATTGATAATCCAGAAGCCTGGAAGGATTCTCAGGAAAAAATGAAAAATATTTTAGACAAACTGGATTTAGATTATGTAGTGGCTGAAGACGAGGCTGCATTTTATGGACCTAAACTTGATATACAGTTTAAAAATGTACATGGTAAAGAAGATACAATAATCACAATACAAATTGATTTTGCCTTGCCGGAAAGATTTGACATGACCTATATAGACGAAAATAATGAAAAGAGAAGACCCTATATTATTCATAGAACTTCAATAGGTTGTTATGAAAGGACTTTGGCGATGTTGATAGAAAAATATGCAGGTGCCTTTCCCACTTGGCTTTCTCCCACTCAGACCGTTGTTTTACCTGTATCTGATGATCAGCTTGATTATGCTTATCAAATAAAAGATAAGTTGTTTGCAGAGGAGGTTAGGGTTGAGGTTGATGGAAGCAATGAACAGCTGGGATATAAGATCAGGCAGGCCCAACTGGAGAAGATTCCCTATATGTTAATAGTAGGCTCTCGTGAGGCTGAAAAGGGGACTGTATCAGTACGTGATAGGGATGAAGGCGATATAGGAGAGTTCGGTTTTGCAGAATTTAAAGCTAAAATATTAGAGGAGATAAGAAAAAAAGTTAGATAGAAAGTTGACATAGGACAGCTGGCTGTGGTAAAATTTAATTCGACAATAAAGTAGAAACCACTGTTTCTCACCAATAATAGGATTATTGGTTAATAGTTAGAGAATTTATCTTTAGTCAGAGTATGGCTTCTAACTTTTTGAATTTAACGGGTGGTTTCTACCACCCGTTTATTTTAGTTTGTTGTCAAAAAAAAGTGGAGGTGCATAAAATCAGTAATAATAATTTAAAGGTTAATGAACGGATTAGGGCTAAGGAAGTTAGGTTAATTGATAATGAAGGTGAGCAAATTGGTATAAAAAAATTTGATGAAGCCTTAAGAATGGCTGAAGAACGAGGATTTGACTTAGTGGAAGTAGCCCCTCAGGCTAGCCCGCCTGTCTGTAAGATCATGGATTATGGTAAATATAAATATGAACAGGCAAAAAAAAGACAAAAACAGAAAAGAAATCAAAATGTAATGAAAGTCAAAGAAGTTCAGATGGGTGTTAAAATACAGGATCATGACTTTAATGTTAAATTGAAACAAGCACGTAGATTTCTAAATGATAAAAACAAGGTAAAAGTTCGCATTCGCTTTCGAGGCAGAGAAATGGTTCATAAAAATCTTGGTTATGAACTTATGGATAGACTCAAAGAAGAAACTGAAGATATCGGTAAGGTTGAAAGCAGTCCAAAAATGGAGGGCCATAGTATGCTCATGTTTTTAACCCCGATTAGTGAAAAATAAGGAGGAATTATAAAATGCCTAAGCTTAAAACACACAAGGGTATTAAAAAAAGAGTAAAAGTTACTAAAAATGGTAAAATAAAGCGACATAAGGCTTTTAAAAGCCATATTTTGACTAAAAAATCAAGTAAGAGGAAGAGGCATTTAAGAAAGACTACAATAATGAATAAAACATATCAAAAAAAATACAAAAAACTTTTACCATATGAATAATTTATATTTTGGGAAGTTTCGAAAAGGAGTGAATAATTATGGCTCGTGTTAAGAGAGGTTCAAAAGCACGTAGAAGAAGAAAGAAAGTTTTAAAGTCTGCCAAAGGTTTTATAGGTTCGCGTAGTACACTTTTTCGTCCTGCCAAACAGGCAGTCATTAAATCATTACAGTATGCTTATCGAGATAGAAGGGCTAAAAAACGGGAATTCCGCCGCCTTTGGATTACCAGAATAAATGCAGCTGCCAGACAAGATGGTCTTTCTTATTCTAGGTTTATCAACGGTTTGAAAAAAGCTGATATTCAAATTGATAGAAAAATGTTGGCTGATTTAGCAGTTAATGATAAAGATGCCTTTAGCGAATTAGTTAATGTCGCCAAGGGAGAATTATAAATTTCTGATAAAACCCGGTTTAACCGGGTTTTATATATTTAGGTGATCATTTATGGATGATATTAAAAGTATAAAGAATTCAAAAGTAAAAGAACTGCGCAAACTATATAAAAAAAAATATAGAAAAGAAAAAGGCCAATTCATCCTGGAAGGACTGAGATTAATTAGAGGTGCTTATCAGGCTGGGGCTGATATTAATAATATTTTTTTAAGCAGTCAATTTTATCAGAGCAACAAGACAGAATCATTTTTAATAAATAATGAAGACAAACTAATTTTTGTAACTGAACAGCTAATTGAACGGGTGGCAGATACCAAAAATCCTCAATCAGTTATCGCTGTGGTCAATCAAATTAAGTTCACACAAGATGAGGTTGTTGCTAAGGATTATATTTTAATTTTAGATCAAATTCAAGACCCCGGGAACATGGGTACTATCATCAGAACGGCTGTAGCAGCCGGTTTTCAATCCGTTGTAATTTCTAAGGGTTCTGTGGATATATTTAATCTTAAGGTTTTGAGAGCCTCTATGGGGGCAGTTTTTTGTCTCCCGATGATCAAAGATGTTAAAATAGATGAACTAATCAAACTATTAAAAGCCAAAGAGCAGACTATATATGCAGCTGATTTAGAAACAGACAGCTATTATAATGATCTTAAATATAAAAAGCCTCTTTCTTTGATTATAGGTAATGAGGCACACGGAATTAGAAAAAAAATTCTTGATAGGGCTGACCAAAGAACCAAAATACAGCTTAGAGGAAATATAGAATCTTTAAATGCGGGAGTTGCTGCAGGGATTTTGATGTTTAAAATATTAGAAGATTCTTTTTAAATAGATTAATATCCTTGTCAAAACAAGGAAGTTATGATATAATGAAAAAAAATTAAAGGCAACTATCTCTGTGAAAGGATGTGGTCCTGGTTGGGAATAACTGCATCATTATTCTGGAAATTGTTTGAGGAAACAGGGTCGGTCAATGCGTATTTGGCATATAGGAGGATTTTTAAAACAGAGATTAAAAGAAGCACTTAATTTTTTAAAGACAAATATAAAAAAACAGCTGAGAAGGAGAGAGTAGTTACAAGAAATTAATACAGGGAGAGTTTGCTAGTTGACTGAGAGCATACTCATTAATACCTTGTAATGAAGTTCACTCTGGAGCTGAGGGCTGAACTTTGCAGTAGGTCTCATCCGGGTAATTCCGTTATCAAATTCAAGTGATCTTATATTTTAAGGTAACTAGGGTGGTACCGCGTTGATCTCGTCCCTTAATTAAGGGCGAGTTTTTTTTATGGATAATTGGAGGTGTTAAATATTGGATTTATTAAAAGAAATAAAAAAGATTGAGTCTGAAGCACAGGAAAAATTTAAAGAGGTTGAAAATTTAAAACGTCTGGAAGAATTGAGAGTAAAGTATCTGGGTAAAAAAGGTAAAATAGCTCAGATATTCTCTAAAATGGGACAGGTAGAAGAAGATAAAAAGCCTATAGTTGGTAAAGAAACCAATATTTTAAAAAACAAGATACAGAAATTATACAATCAGTTAAAGGAAGAAAAAGAAAAAGAGCTTAAGGCGGATAAATTAAAGTCAGAAACAATTGATGTTACTTTACCTGGTAGTAAAGTTAATGTTGGACATAAAAATCCCTTTACTCATATTATTGATGAAGTTGTTGAATTATTTTTGGGTATGGGCTTTTCTATTGAAGAAGGTCCAGAAGTGGAAACAGAATACTATAATTTTGAGGCTTTAAATATTCCTAAAGATCATCCAGCTCGCGATCTTCAAGACACCCTTTATATAGATGATAAGTATTTGTTAAGAACCCACACTTCCCCGGTTCAGATTAGAACCATGGAAAAAGAGGACCCTCCCATAAAAATTATTGCTCCAGGACGGGTTTACAGATCTGATGAACTCGATGCTTCACACTCTCCTAATTTTCATCAAATAGAGGGTCTTGTTATTGATAAAGATATTTCTTTTAGTGATTTGAAGGGTGTTATTGAGATTTTCATACATGAGATATATGGAAAAGAAAGAAAGATAAGATTTAGACCCAGTTATTTTCCTTTTACTGAACCAAGTGCAGAAGTTGATGTTTCATGTAATGTCTGTAAGGGAGAGGGATGTTCTTTCTGTTCTTATACAGGCTGGGTAGAAGTATTGGGTTCAGGCATGGTTCATCCCAATGTATGTAAGATGTCTGGCTTAGATCCAGATATATACAGCGGATTTGCTTTTGGAATGGGCTGGGATAGAATAGCGATGTTGAAATATGATATAGATGACATTAGAGTTCTTTATGAAAATGACAAAAGATTTATCCACCAATTCTAAAAAAAAGGAGTGAGAATCAAAGTGCAAGTTCCATATAATTGGTTAAAAACATATATAGATTTCCCCTACTCTCCCTTTGAACTGTCAGACAAGCTAACGATGGCAGGTTTGGAAGTAGAGGAAGTAGATTATTTAGGTGAAGGTTTAGAAAATATTATAATCGGTGAGATTATCGAAATTAAAGACCACCCTAATGCTGACAAACTGAAGATATGTAGAATAGATATTAAAGAAAAAACACTCCAAATGATTACAGGGGCTCCTAATATTAAAATGAATATTAAGGTACCTATAGCAGGAGTTGGAGTAACTTTGCCAACTGGAATGGAAATTGAAAAGACCACTATTAGGGGAGAGATTTCTGAGGGCATGATCTGTTCAAAAGATGAACTTGGTCTACAGGAGAAAAGAGCCAGTGGAATTATGGTTTTATCAGATCAGGCTAAAAAAGGAGAAAAGTTCATAAAATATCAGGGTTTAGACGAGTATGTCTATAAACTTGATTTAACTCCCAACTACGCTCGTTGTTTAGGTATGATTGGAGTTGCCAGAGAGGTTAAAGCAATGCAGGATGATGATTTAAGTATAAAATATCCAAAGATAGATATAAATGAAACAAAAGATCAGAAAACAGATCAAATAGCCGAGATTAAAATTGATGATGAAAATTTATGTCCACGTTATGCAGGTCTAATCATTAAAGATGTGAAAATAAAGCCTTCCCCAAAATGGATGCAAAACCGACTGCGGGCAGCAGGTATTAGACCTATAAATAATATTGTTGATATTACCAACTATGTTTTGCTGGAATACAATCAACCCCTACATGCCTTTGATTTAAATAAAATTAAAGATAATAAGATTATAGTGAGAAGGGCAAAAGAAAAAGAAAGTGTGACAACCTTAGATGGTGTTGAAAGATGTCTGGATGAACAGACACTTGTTATTACTGATCCCCAAAAAATTATTGCTATAGCAGGAGTAATGGGAGCTGCGAACAGTGAAGTTACAGAAAACACGACTGATATATTCCTAGAAGCAGCCTATTTTAATCCGACCAATATTCGCAAAACTGCCCGCAAATTAGCCTTACCGAGTGAAGCATCACACCGTTTTGAACGGGGTATTGACATAGAAAATGTAGTAACAGCGGGCAGAAGAGCTGCATTTCTCATGCAGGAATATGCAGAGGGTCAAGTTTTAGTGGGGGTTATAGATAATTATCCCCTTACTTATCAGGAAAATATAGTTAAGGTCGAAATTTCTAAAATAAATCGCCTTTTAGGTATAAGCCTAGATAAAGATGAAATTGAAGATATGCTGAATAGATTAAAAATAGAGACAATAAAAAAAGAAAAAGACTGTTTAAAATTCAAAGTACCATCTTATAGAAATGATATTAAAGAGGATGCTGATATCATAGAAGAAGTAGCTCGAATCTATGGATATAATAATATTTTCTCTACTATACCGAGATCGAATCAAGTAGGTACAAGAACCCGAATTCAAAAAATTGAAAAGAAGATTAAAAACGTTATGAATGCAACTGGGTTGGATGAAATTATAACCTTCAGTTTGACTGGATCTGATGATTATAGGAAGCTTGATTTACCTTTAGATCACAGATATAGGGATTGGGTAAGTATTAAAAATCCCTTGAATAAAGACTTCGGTTTGTTAAGAACTTCACTTATACCGGGATTAATTGAGGCCATGTCAACAAATGCAAAAAGGCAGATCGAAGAGCTTAAATATTTTGAAATAGGGCGTGTTTTTTTTAATCAGGGTAAAAACGAACGACCTCTTGAAAAAACAAAGTTATCTGCAGGCTCGATGGGATCTGTTCAGGACAGATGGGATTTAGATGCACCTGACTTTTATTATTTAAAAGGGGTTTTGGAAGAGTTTTTTAAAAAGCTTAATATTGATAAAAATATAAAATATTTAACTGGGAGTCAACCATTTTATCACCCGGGTAGAGCTGCTGATATATTCTATAAAGATAAAAAAATTGGTATTTTAGGAGAATTAAAGCAGGAAATTATTGAGCAATATGATCTTAAAGAACGGAGTGCGGTCCTTGAGATTGATTTAATGACTATTTTTGAAGAGGTTGAAATAGGAGATTACTTATTTGAAATGCTGCCTAAATATCCTGCTGTAGTCAGAGATCTTGCGGTTATGTTATCAGAAGATATTCCAATGATGGAGGTTCTTAATCTTATAAATAGTCAGGGACAGGATATTTTGAAGGATACGGAGCTTTTTGATATATATCAGGGAGAACAGATCCCTAAAGGCAAAAAGTCAATTGCCTTCAAATTATTATTCCAGGCCAAAGATAGAACCCTGACTGACCAAGAGGTAAATTCTGTTGTTAATCAGATAATTGAAAAATTAAAAAATAAATATGAGGCAGAAATCAGAAAAAAATAACTGTGGTTGCAGGATTTTAAGATATAATAGTGAATTTATAAAAGTAAGAACTTAAACAAACAGGGGTTGTATTATAATGGAAAAATATGAAGAGGTAAACAAATTAAAGGTCAGGATTTTAGATGAAGACTTAGTGGTCAAAGGTAAGGTTTCAGAAGAATATGTTAATCAATTGGCAGAATATATTAATAATATCGGTCAAGAGATACAGGAAACCTATCCCCGTTTACCGCGTAGAAGTCTGCTTGGACTTACTATGGTAAATTTGGCAGATAGACTTTTTAAGGATAAAAAAGAATTAAAAAGTATCAAAAATGAAAATAAGGAATTAAAAAAACTTAAAAACAAGTTGATCAAAGACAACAAATCACTGAAAAGAGCTAATAGAGAACTAAATAATCTACTGGAGGAGGCATAATAATAATTGGATGGTTCAATTACTGTTATAGATATTATAATAAGCATTATCCTCCTTTATTTCATATTTGAAGGATATAAAAAAGGTTTTGTAAAACAAACAGCCACATTTATAGGCATTTTAGTATCTCTTTATCTTGCAATAACAAAGTATCCTGATTTGCAATATTATTTAAGGCCTTACTTAGATGTATCTGAGACCTTTTTACAGTTTATCAGCTTTGCACTTATTTTTATAGGAGTAAATATAGTAATCCAGATTTTTTGTAATGTCTTAGAGAAAATGACTGATAATGCCTTAATAAAACCGATTAATCAGGTCGGAGGAGCCCTGTTTGGACTGATTAAAGGAGGCATTTTAGTATATTTTATTGTTTTGATTTTATCAGAAATTCCCTATCAATCTCTGGCAGAATCACTTGATAAATCATTTTTAGCAGATAGATTTTTGAGTTTTACTCCCTATGTAAAAGAGAATTTGGAGCGACTATTTGACCATAATTAAGATTATGGTCAATTTTTAGGTGTGTCTTGTGAATTCTAAAGATAGTAGGTGGAATTAGAATCCTACCCGTGCTATTTTCGTCGGATCGGTATGTGAACCCGACAGTGACAGGGTGTCTGTTGTGAGACAGAATCTGAAGAGTCTGAGGAGAGGATTAGTCCAAAAAATTAGGTGAACCAGAGGTGGCCTTTTGTTATGGTGACCCGCCTAAAAATCGGGGAAGTTCGGAGCCTACTTGGGGAGAAGAGAGTACCGATAGGTGCTTGATAACGAGGGTGCCCAGGTAGAAGAGCAAGATGTGATTAGGGTTGGAATGATCCAAAAGAGAGTGACTTTTGAATTGACCGAGGGATTAACTGATGAGTCTCAAACCAGACTGGATTGAGTAAGCGAAGGTATAATCTTTAGTGGGAAAAGCGAAGTAAAGCTACATCAGTATTCAGACGGTACCACATAGTAGTTTTGATAGTTGGTCTGATGACTACAGAGTGAGTTATGCAAGGAGAAGGCCAACTGTAGCGAAGGGTATTGATCTTATCCGAAGTTAGAGACAAGATAAGAGTGGTTGATTAACTGTTAAGTAGTTTAGCTGCTGATAGAGGTCAGCGAGTCTGCCGGATGGTGCACCGAAGGCAAAGCAGGGCAGAAATACTGCGACCTGAGTATTGGTATACCAGCAGGTGCGATTGGATTTTTAAAACACAGTTGGTAATATCATGAAGAACAGGAGTTAATGAACTAAATTATCGAGTTTAAGACTGGTAAGTTGTGAGTAAAATATACACCTATGGTGACATAGGGATGATGACTTGCTCCTTGAGATGGGGCAACGGAAACAGTAGGCTGCTTTCGGGAGAACCGTACCTGCAGTTTGATGAAAGGTCCCAGCTGAAAAGCTGGTCCTACTCTATGTGTGCCTTGTAAGTTACAGAAACAACAGTGCAAGTCTTGTTCATGCTGTTTTGACGTATCGGTATGTA
>Ga0209947_1000207_pt1 | contig 36092 bp, 25 predicted proteins | sample SalPonR2_B_D2_MG_FD_185706 | JGI IMG/M metagenome (GOLD analysis project Ga0209947, IMG submission 185706) | Salt pond soil microbial communities from South San Francisco under conditions of wetland restoration - Salt Pond MetaG R2_B_D2_MG... ...
AATGCCGCTTTGCTCTGGCCATGACTAAAATTCCGTTTTTGAGGGTCAAAAGAGGCTTATTGGATCGAATATGGGCCCTGATTTATGACTATTCTATTTGATTCTAATGAGTTATTTTGGCCCGACCCCACATTACTATCTTACGGCAAACTGCCTCGCCACATCAAGCATTCGTTGAATCGAGGGAATTGAGAAGCCCATATCCCTTAAAGCCGATTCACAAACCGTGCATAACCGGCCGGACGTGAGTTTTAATGCAATATCCGGCTTGTTTTTGCAAAAATCGAATAAACAGCCCCGCGCCTGTTGATGGAGCAGTTGCGTCAGGTTAAAATCAGTGTTTAGCGCCCGGAGGCTGTGAAGAATGATGGTACTGGCGATCTGTGCTTCCGCCGGCAGATGGGTCAGGCGATGCCACTGATACAGCGACGAAATACCCACCGAATAATGGGCATGATAATGGATAAACCAGTTATCACTAAGCCCTTTGCGTGTGACAAGGATGCGAAGACGGCCTGATGGGCAATATTGGTATGCAGATTTAACCAGCTCTTGTTCTTCAAGAGGGCTTAAAACAACATCCCCGTATTCTTCGGGTTCGAAAACAAGCCTGCGGCATATATCAAAACGCAATTCCGGATGCGAGCCGGCATTCTGAAATGCCGAAACCACCCTTTGACTCATTTTTAGGAGCTCCGGCGCCGTCGGAATGATATGAACCAGTTTTTGCTCTTTGACTTTATTGGTGTCCACCGAATGCTTGTGTACATCAGGGTCGAACCCGGTTTGATCACCGCTAAAAAATAACCCTACATGAATCGGGCAGTCGTTAATCTCCAGCGCCGCCCCTGTGGTGCTGCCGGAAACCACGCGTATATCCCTACCCAGGCCTGGAGACGCGTAGGATTCAAATTTTTCATGACTCACGGCTTTTAACCATTTATTGATGGCTGTCCGTTTGACCCGGGCCGATTTTTCGAATCCTTCAAGGGCATCGATCATATAGGAGTTAAGTATCTTCTGCCGCAGATTGGCAAACGTTTCTGGTTTATCGAATAAATCCATTCCGATAATTTTCCCGTTGATTGCAACCGCTATCCCGCAGCAGTCCTCCGATAATCTGATCGAACGAACCTGTTTTTCGATGTATGGCTGGTAGTCCTGATAGACTTGGTGAAGCGCAGCAGAGTGTGAGTCACTTTCCATTTTCCTCATTTTCCGGTCAACCTCATGCCAGACTTTTCCTTGATTGGCAAAAGGCCTTTTCTTTTTTTGGTAACTTGAGGTAACATCCCTGGACATTCCGGCTCTTAACCGGGAATGAGCACTGGATTTTTCACTGGTGAAAGTGCGCTTCCGATACTGCCAGCGATTTTTTTCCACACAAGAGACCGGAACATGGATTGAAGTGTTGGCTTCAACCATAAGGCTCGTATTTAATACCCGGTTCTGCTTTGCCCCTAAAAGCTCTTCCCCAGCCATCAGAAAAATACGGTCCATGCCTTTATTGACGAGTTTAATCTCAGAGACCTGTCCCTGATCATGGATCTCGGTAACTTCGAGGGTATTTCTGGCAAATGCCTCGTCCAGGGTTATATACAGCGGTGCGCAGGCAATATCCCAATAAAGCGCAAATATCTGCGCTGATCCCATTTGGATCGCATCGTCAGTGCGAATTTGCCGGATGTTTTGTTTTAACAAAATTTCCATGCGCCCCCCTTAAACACAGTTTTTTTATTATTCGTTTTTTAATTCATATATCGATTCCACGGCTGTTTTTTTTCACCTATTATCGCCCGTTTTTTAATGAAATTTTGCAATAATTTGAAATGTATGAAAAACCAATTGAGAATGTTTTTCGTGACAGCGCGTTTTTAAAAATTTTCGAAAAGGGGTGAAAAAATTAAAACAAAATTTCGATATTGATAAACAGCAGGGCTGTTTGGAAAGCCATTTACTTGCGCATCGAAAATATTAAAGGCTATGATAATAAAGTTCAATTTAGGTAAAGCGAAATAAAGCGCCCGTTGCTAATAGACTTGATTTAAGGGCACTCACCCGGCAGTTTGGGAAGGAAGGCGAAAATTGTAACCGCAGGCATATGCGAAGTATTTTGAGGATTAAAATTTGACAATCTCGTAAAAAGTCGATTTTGGGATGGCAAAGAAAAAAGTTCAAGATCAAGGCGCGCAAATTCCGAGGAATGCAGCGTACTTAGCTGTACATGAAATTCCGAGAAATGCAGCGCAACACAGATATTGGACTTTTTACGAAGCCATCAAATTTGAGCCTGACACAGAAATTGGGTAAATTAGCCATTTAGGGATTGACACTAGGGTAATAATCAATTGGCAGGCCATAATGGATCGCAATAAAATATTGGCCGGATATTACGGTCTGATCTGGCGAATCTCGCAATTCTACTATGACAAGATCAAACGATCCTCGTGGTTCAATACCGTCATAAACCGCGAGGACCTGTTTACGGAAGGGGTTATCGGCGCGATCAAGGGTATCGATTCATTCAATGACCAAAAAGGCTCTTTAACCGCATGGATCAACTGCAACAGCAAATGGCAGATAATCAATTACATAAGAGACGTATCGCCGATTTCGCAGCAACAGTATGAACAAACAAACCACTTGAAAACCTGCGAAACGGCATTGACCCAAAAAATCGGCAAAGAGCCCACGGATCAAGAGCTTGCAGATTATATGAATCTTTCTCTAACAAAAATATTTGAACTGAGATCTGGCCTTCCGGGGACTGTCGACTATACCGAAATCAAGGGTTGCGTCAAAGATCATGAAGAAAAGCCCGACCAGTATGTCATGATTCTTGATTTAATGGAAAAACTTATCCAGTCCTTCTGCGAGTGTATTATTTCCGACTTGAACGAAAACCAGCGCTTTGTTTTTGTCCAGCATAGCGTTTACGGGCTTAAATTTGAGATTCTCAGTAAAATGATCGATCGATCTCTTGGGGCCACCCATAAAAGATACCGGAATGCCGAAATAACTGTTCGTCAATGCCTGACGGCCAAAGGATGGCCGGAAAAGGATCTGGAAATTTTATTTAAATTGTTCGGAATCGAGGAAACCCATGGATAAGGAAATCGCTTTAACCCTATGGAAGAATCAGATGCGGGCATATGTTTCGACTGAGCATCTCACCCGCTCGGAAATTTACAGCCTGCTTGTTGAAAATGACATCCCTAACCGGGATCGAATTCTCAAGCACCTGGCGGTTTGCCCGGATTGTAATACCGAATTTCATAAAATGCTCCAGGCGGCTCAAGAATGCCGATATATTGACGTCGCCCTGCCCACTTATGCGGCCACCCGAAATTTAGGCTATTGCGAAATTGAAACCGAAGGAGGCAAGTATGTCATACGGATCAGACAATCCTTTAAAGACAAAAAAAGGGGCATCATCAGTGTAACAGTTACGCCACCGCTTTCTGAGAACTTGGAGGGCAGTCCAATTATTTTAAGGGACGGGGAAAATCGGAAAATAGTGGAGGGGGTTCTCGTAAACGGACAAATCTCCCAAAAAATAGAGAATATTGACACCATTAACACCGAGCGTTTCTTTATTGAAAGCCAAAAATGATGTGTGTTTATGCGCTTTTCAACAATGAGGTGAAAAAGATACTTATCGAGCGTTGGGAACCCGGGGATAAAAGGATTGAATTAATTCCTTGCGGGATTTCCGACAAGCAAATGATCAACTCGGCGGAAAAAGGCTTTCAATCCATTTACAGCCTTTTAAAAAGAACGGAAAATATCTGCATCTCCTATGAGATTGAAGACACGGCCGATAGCGTCTGCGGTGCCAGCGCCGGCCTCGCGTTTGCCCTTGCCCTGCTTGTTGAATTAACCGGAAACGATATGCAAATCGCTGCGACAGGCGTTTTGAGCAGTGCGACGCGGGACTCGAAAATACTTCCTGTAAACTATATCCCTGAGAAACTTTATATGGCTTTACAAAAACTGCCCGGGGACGCGCGAACCTCTCTATTTTATCCCGCCGCCAATGACGGGGAGATCGGGGACAACCTGAAAAAATCATTGGAAAACAGAGGGGTTTTCATGAAGCCGATACACAAATTAGCTGATGCAGCCACATTTTTGATGCGCCCTGAAAAAGAAGGCTCTTTTATAGAGCGTCTTTTAAGCAACTATGAAGATCAACGCATCAAGGCACTGACGGAAATCGTAAAAGATCAAAAAATTGAATGCCTCAATTCGGCCGCACGGTTAATGCTCAATGACCCCTCTGATAAAGTTCGGGAAAGGGCTGCCTGGGCATTAGACATGTTAAATGACGCTCGGGCCCTTCCGGCACTTCTTAAGGCTATCCATGACCATTGCTGGAGCGTTCGATCCAACGCGGGATGGGCTCTCGTGCATCTTGGCGAAATGGTGAGAACGGAGGTTGAAAATATATATAAAAATTCACCCCGATCAGAGGCAGGAGAGATGGCCTGTCTGGTCCTGAAAAACCTTGACAGGTCTTAACCGCACCCATTGTTTACTAAAGCCTAAATTATCGGCACGCTGAAAATGTCCATATCTTCCCCCTTTTTCTCAACGTTTCGCAGATTTCCATGCGCTTTAATAAGTATCGTATGGATCGCTTTTTCGCTTCAAGCAATAGTCGCCGCAAAAGAAAGTTCCCTTTTTATTGAAAAATCGCTGGTCCTCGGCATCATCGGATTGCCCCTTTTTATCCTGCTTCAACTTGTTGCTGAAAACCGGTTCTCAACGAAAACCGCCGGTATTTGGCTGCAATGCGCGGGCTGGCCGCTGCTTTTTCTGCTTTGGCCGTCTTTTCCGGCGCTGCCGTTTGAGCACTGGGACTACGGCCTTTATTTCAAATATAGTTCCCTTACACTGACTCTCATATTGGCGATTACCCTCATCCCGTATTTTTTCAGATATAAAGACCGGCTGTTATGGGAATTAACCCGAATATTTCTTGGAAGACTTCTAAAGGCCTTGGTTTTTGGAGGGCTAATATATGCCGGCTTGTCATTTATCTTTTTTTAATTATCTCATTCTTTGGGCCGGTATCTGGCTGGTGGCGGCCATGGTCTTTATCACCTTCCACCGCGCCAAGCGCATCCGCTTTATCCAGTCGAGCATTTTCATTGTACTTATTGTCATAACCGTCGGGCCGTTAAGCGTTTTAAATATATCAGAGTACTTTTTGGGCAAACGCTTGGTAACGATATATTCAGGCATCAAAGGGAAAATGGGGAACGCCCGAATACCGCGTTATCATGGCAAATTTCATCGTGCAAAGGCTTATACAGCCCTGCGGCTGTTAGATCTCTGCCATGGATACAGCCGGTTAAGAAATGATTTTTCCCAGGATTCACCGCAAGCCATATGGGCGATACTACGGTGCGAGGGCTATGGTATCATCAGGCTTTTACAGGAAATTCCCGTGGATCTCGGAAGATACCTGGTTATGCTTTATTCCTTTGATAATTGCAGAAGCTGCTGGGCGGCCGAACAAATCGGAAAACTCGGCGAATCCGCGATTCCGGCAGTCCCCCATTTAATCGAAATGTTGGAACGATCGAGAACATATCCCTTTATGCCGCTTTATTCTTGCCTCTCGAACTATTGTTCCCCGCAAAGTGCCGCCAGAAAAGCCTTGATTCAAATCGGAAGTCCGGCAAAGCCGTATTTGATTCACGCCTATCGAAACAGAAGCAAAGATATCGTCCATCAAATATTTCAAATTTTTCGGTCAAAAGAAACTGATTACGGCCATGGCCTATTGGCTGCGATGATACAAGACCCGTCATCGCTTAACGCAAGGCTCTGGACGGCCCAGTTTCTCGGTAAAAGGCTGCAAAGGGGTCAATCGGATTGCCGGGCGGGCGCTATGCTTATTGACGCGCTTAGAGATCCGGCTCCGAAGGTCAGGGCCATGGCCGCCAGATCGCTTGTGCGGCTCGATTATGCACCCGCCGCAAAGCCTTTAACCCGATTACTATTGGACAACAGCACTTTGGTTAAAATAGAGGCAGCAAACGCTCTGGGCGATATCGGCAGGCCGATAGCGATCGGAGCGCTTATTGGATTGTTAGAACTAAAAGATGAAAAAATTCAAGCAGCCGCGGCAAAAGCGCTTCATAAGATTACCGATGAAAAATATGCCCAAAATTACAGAAAGTGGACGCAATGGTGGCAGCAATGCACCCGCAGGCGCTTAGATACAATAAGGCCCTTGAAATGCCGAAAACTACCAAATGAACCGGTTATCCCTTATTATACGCCAAAATATACGAGGCAGTGAACGCCGCCTGTCGTCACATCGGTCGAGATGACTGAAATCGATTAGAAATGGTCTATGGGCGTTGGCATAGGAGAGGCTTGATTCGTTAGGCGTGGTTTTCATGCCGATACGTTTCAAGTTGGCCGGGCAGCAGGCCAGTCCGCAGCAGATTTTTCTGAGTCTTTTGGCCCGAGCGCGTTGACAGAATGGCATGGCAACGAAATGCTTCCATAAATTGAATTTTTGGGACAAACGTGCTGCATTATGGCGATATGCTGACTCATGAGGTTTTTTTCAGTCAATCAAGGCAACCCGTTGACCGAACAGGCTTGCATGCTTTATCATAAGATATGCTTATCGATTTTTGGGTTTCTATTTTATTGGCTATTTCAAAACCGGTTTTGTACGAGAATAATTTAGGATCTAAAATCACAGGATCGATTGAGTTACATCAAAACAAGTCAACTATAGGTTTTTTTCAGAATGGGGCTGAAAATAAAGCCTAAAAGACTGCGTTTATCGATACGGCTCACCGTAGTGAGCGTATTCGTTATAGCCACGACATTGACAGCCGTCATTGCGATCAGCCTGCAATTCTACTTCAGCCGGACCATGGCCATGGATTCGGCGCTATCCAGATATCAAAATGCGGCCAACAGCACCGGCAACTTCCTAAAAAGTATCGATGCCAGTGCATTTCAGGCCACGCAGATGCTGGCCAACTACCCGGCCCTCACCGATGGTAACTGGGTCGCCCCGGGCATATTGCCGCTCTTTTCCAAAGTAATGAAGAACAACAATATGTTCTATGCCATCTACATTGGTTTTGAAAACGGCAACTTCTTTGAGGTCGTCAACCTTGACAATATCCAAAACATCCGGCGCCAGCTGAAAGCCGGCCTTCAGGACCGCTGGGTGGTGATATCCGTTCGCGGCAAGGGGGATAAGCGCCAGCGGCGATTTGAATATTATGATAATCAATTCCGGCTCCGAGAAACGCGCACGGAAAAAAGCGATTATGATCCAAGCCTGCGGCCCTGGTTTACGAATGCCGCGAAAGCGCATGTATCTAAAACCGATCCCTATCTGTTTCAGCATCTGCAGCTGCCCGGGCAGTCCTATTCTATCCGTCTCCCCGACGCTGATGCGGTCCTGACGGTTGACATTACTTTGTCTTCGCTATCTGATTATCTGATGGCCCAGGACCTGGGTAATCAGGCGGAAGTCTATATGTATCAGAAAAGCGGGGAACTCATCGCATCCAACCTGTCCGCAAGCCGTAATCGGGAGCTGCCCGAGGTGCCGGTGCTTGAACTCAGCACAGAGCAGCAGGCCTATATCCACCGCGCCGGAAAAATCCAGGTATCCAACGAGATGGACTGGCCGCCCATAGATTACGCCATATCCGGCCAACCGCAGGGATACAGTGTCGATATCATCCGGATGATTGCCCGGATGACCGGCATGGAGATCGAGTTCGTAAACGGCTACACGTGGCCGGAACTAAAGGACCTGTTCATAAACGACGAAATCGAAATCCTGCAGCCGGTCTTCGCCAGCAAGGCCAACGCCGCTTTAGGCATTTTGAGCGATCCTGTTCTCTCCCTGTCCTATGCCGCGGTTACCCGGCCGGGAAAACCGGATATCAGCTATCTTGAACAGCTCTCAGGCCGGACCATCGCCATTCCGGCCGGCTGGACCATTATTCCGGTAGTTCACCAGCTGTTTCCCGGGATCCGGATTGTGGAGGTCAGCTCCCCCAAAGCCGGCCTTCAATCCGTCAAGCAGAACAAGGCCTATGCCGCCCTGGACGCCTCCATCATTCTGCACTATACAGCGGATTATTATTTTATCGATGGGATTAAATTTCATGAAAACATCGGAGTCAGGACTGGCAGGCTGCCGTCAGATCTTCATTTTTTAGTACACCGGGATGACTCTCGCCTGGCTGAAATCCTGAACTCAGCCATTGCCCGAATTGGTGATGAATCCATGCAGGCACTGAAGAATAGATGGTGTCATGCGCCGGGATCAGACGCCGGCTGGCCTCGGCAAGCTACCGTCCCCTACCCGAAGCTGATTTCAATGACCGAAACCATTAAAAAAACCGATCCGCTGGCCCGTACCATGATCGATGGCATCCCCATGTTCACCTATATTACCAGGCTCCGAAAGGACAAATCATCGGCCGAATTTTTCGCCGTGCTCACACCGGCGGCGGCGTTGCTTGCCCCCAGTATGAAACGGGTGCGGATTTCGACTTTCATCACCATCCTGTGCATGCTCGCCCTGCTGCCGGTCACATGGCTGTTCGCCGCGCCCATTGTTCGCCCCATTAAACGCCTGGCCCTGGAAAATGATAAAATCAAGCGACGGCGCTATGCAGACGTCACCCTATACGACAGCGCCATTGCTGAAATATACGAACTCTCCCGATCCATTGTCGATATGGCCGACACCATCAAACAGCATGAGGAAGAGCTAAAAACCCTGATGGATTCGTTGATCCAGTTGATTGCCCAAGCCATTGACGACAAATCCGCTTTCACAGCGGGACACTGTGCCCGCGTACCGGAGCTGGCGATCCTGCTGGTGGATGCGGCATCCAGTTCCAGGAAAAAGCCCTTTGATCAGTTCCATTTCGAAAGCGCCGAGGAATACCGGGAATTTCGTATGGCCGCCTGGCTGCATGACTGCGGCAAAATTACCACCCCCGACTACATCGTCAATAAAGCGACCAAACTGGAAACCATCTATAACCGGATTCATGAAATCCGAATGCGGTTTGAGGTGCTGTGGCGGGATGCGGAAATCGAATATCTAAAACAGGTATATCATCACCCCGAGGATGAGGCCCTGCTTAGGCAGGCGTTAGAAAAAAAGCGCTGGCAGCTGCAGGCCGATTTTGAATTTATCGCCAATGCCAATACCGGCGGCGAATCCATGACCCAGGCGCAGCTTGACCGGCTGCAGGAGCTGGCCATGAAGACTTGGCAGCGGCACTTTGATGACCGCCTGGGCATTTCATCTACAGAGGCCATGCGCTATCCCGCAGGAAAACAACGGCTGCCGGCAACCGAGCCGCTTCTGGCGGATAAGCCCCAGCACATCATTGAACGCCGGCAGAATGCGGATTATGGCAAACAATACGGCATTAAAATGGAAATCCCTCAGCACCTGTATAACCTGGGGGAGCTCTACAATTTGTCGGTAAGCCAGGGCACCCTGACCAAAGAGGACCGGTTTAAAATCCAAGAGCATATAATCAGCACCATCAAGATGCTGGAGAGCCTCCCGTTTCCCGATGAATTGGCCAGGGTTCCCCGCTATGCTGCAACGCACCATGAAACCCTAAAAGGTGACGGCTATCCCCGGAAACTGACCGGCGCCGACTTATCCATACCAGAACGGATTATCGCGGTAGCCGATATTTTTGAGGCGCTGACTGCCTCCGACCGCCCCTATAAAAAGGCTAAAAAGCTAAGCGAAGCCATCCATATTCTCTATCAATTGACAAAATCCGGACACATTGACAGGGATGTATTTGAGCTGTTTTTAACCAGTAAAGTCTATCTAACCTACGGCAAACGCTTCTTAAAACCCGAGCAGCTTGACGTTGTGCCGATTGTACGCTATTTGCGACGCCCCTAAGCCCGGCAATCCATTGACAGAAGACTATGCCGTGTTAGCGGCTGGGTTGAAAATCGCTCAGTTTAGGTGAAAAGAAATTGGCGGCACTTCTTACGAAGCCATCAAACAATAAAACCGCTTGACTTATAAATCGCCATTTATAAGCATTACTCACATCGTAGGCTTCAAACAACCCATAGGGAGGCGATATGACACCAACCGATCAGAGTCCGGAGGGCTTTGTTCTTCATCCCGTCGGCACAGTTAAAAGCGAGCTCAAGAAACCGGTGCTCGGCGCCACCAAAGACGGCATTGAGATTAAAGAAGACATGGACAAAATCAAACAACAGCATCAGCAAATCAAATCCCTGGTCTCCGAGCTGGAAATTAGCCCTGAATTTGACGGCATCCTGGAGGGAATCGAGGACTTCTCCCATATCATGGTGCTCTATTGGCCCCATCTCCTTGCCCAAGAACGCCGCAGCCTTCGAAAAGTCCATCCCATGGGAAGAAAAGATCTGCCGGAAAAAGGCATTTTCTCCACCTGCAGCCCGGCCCGGCCCAACCCGGTCCTGGTTTCAACCGTCCGGCTGTTGGCCAGAGAGGCAAACACCCTTCGGGTACAAGGGCTGGAGGCCGTGGACGGCAGCCCGATTATTGACGTCAAGCCTTTCGTCAGAACGCTGCACGGCACGGAAAACCCATCGATTCCGGACTGGATGAAGAAGATCCATGCAGAGTTCGAAGCCAAGGACGAATAGTTCGGCCCGGGAAATTCCAGGGATATTCGGTGTCTCTGGAATCTGCGGAATTTGCCTACATTATATCCCTACGCATTATGGCAGCGTTTAACTGACCGTTACCGCCCTTTGTTATAAAAAACCGATTCTTCTTACAAGGCCATCATTGACGGATTTTTGGCCCTTTCATGAGGTGAACAAGCATAATTAATAAAAAAATGAATGGGTTATTTTTTAAACCGGCCGTCAAGAAATTTGCAGAAAATCTTAACGCAATAATAACGTTATGTAACGGGTAGTACCGAATTTGCCTGTTGAAGTCCTCTATCGAGGCAGATTTTTGGATCTTCGGGCCCGCCCGCCTTGAAAGAGATAGAATAACCGCCCGACAGGATTGCGCGGGGCAATGACGGGCCAGGAAAAAAACAACAAAATCAGACAAATGGCACAAAAGATGCAGAAGTTGATGTAGGAAGTACGGATTGTTCGCCAACTTTTATGAGAGATGCAGATGGCTTCCGAAAAACAAATAAGGATCGGTGCCGTTCTGGTAGCGGGCGGAGGCATTGCCGGCGTTCAGGCGGCGCTTGATCTGGCCGACAATGGATTTTATGTCCATTTAATTGAAAGCTCATCCGCCATCGGTGGGAAGATGGCGCAACTGGACAAAACCTTCCCCACCAATGACTGTTCCATGTGTACCCTGTCCCCCAAGCTGGTCGAGGTGGGCCGGCACATGAATATTGACCTGATAACCGGCGCGGAGGTAACAAAAGTAGAAGGAGGCAAAGGCAACTTCCGGGTCAGGATCCACAAGACCCCCCGCTATATCGACGAATCCAAATGCATCGGCTGCGGGGCATGCGCCCGGGTCTGCCCCGTCTCCATTCCCAGCGCCTTCGAACAGGGGTTGACCACCCAAAAGGCGGTCTACAAGCAATATGCCCAGGCTATTCCCGCCGCCTATGCCATAACCAAGCGCGGCACCTCTCCATGCAAAGCCGAATGCCCGGCCCATATCAGCGTTCAGGGGTTTGTGGCCCTTGCCGCACAGAAAAAATATGACAAGGCCTTGAGGCTAATCAAAGAACAAAACCCGCTGCCGGCCGTATGTGGAAGGATCTGCCACCATCCATGCGAATCCGCCTGCACCAGGGGGCAATTGGACGAGCCGATTGCGATTAAAACCATTGAACGTTTTCTGGCAGACAGGGATTTAAAAGCCGAAAAACGATACATACCGGATGGCAAAGAGGCAAAAGATGAAAACGTCGCCGTTATCGGTTCAGGCCCCGCCGGGCTCTCCTGCGCCTATTTCCTGGCCAGGCAGGGATATACGGTGCGCATCTACGAACAGATGCCGAGGGCAGGGGGAATGCTCTGCGCCGGGATACCAGACTACAGGCTTCCCAGGGAAATCGTAGAGGCTGAAATCCAGACCATTCAGGATATGGGGGTGGAGATTCGGACCGGCACCAAGCTGGGAAAAGATATAACTATCAGGCAATTGCGAAATGACGGGTATGCAGCCGTATTTTTGGGGATCGGGGCCCAGGCCGCCAGGCCGCCTGGCATTGAAGGCGAAGACCTGGCAGGCGTCCACACCGGGCTTGAACTCCTGAAGCAGTTAAACACGGGGGCACCGCCTTCTTTAGGCAAGCGTATGGTCGTTGTCGGCGGTGAAAATGTGGCCGTGGATGCGGCGCGAAGCGCCCGGCGAATGGGGGTGGATCAGGTCTTCATCCTTTACCGCGGCAGCCTCGAACAGATGCCTGTGGAGCGGGAAAAAATCGAGGCATGTGAGGCGGAAGGGATTTCTGTTTACCCATTTACCGCGCCGGTACGGATTATCGGGGAAAACGGCCGGGTCAGAGCCGTGGAATGCATAAAAACAGAGCTCGGTGAACCGAATAAAAGCGGGGTCCGGGTGCCGCACGATATGCGGGACTCGGAGTTTACCATGGAAATGATAGACGGGGTCGTCTTCGCCACGGCTCAGACGCCGGACGGGTCCTGCCTGGACCGGGAAACCGCCCCCGGCATCCTGGCGGAGGGGGCTATCAGCGTGGATCCCGTCACCCTGCAAACGAATGATCCGGACATTTTTGCCGGCGGGGACGCGGTCACCGGCCCGCGGACGGTTATCGAAGCCATAGAGGCGGGCAAACAGGCGGCAGTGTCAATCGACCGGTACCTGCGCGGCAAAGACCTGCGCAAAGGCCGGCCTGCAGCATATAAAACGGCAACGGATATCCCCACCAAAGGGCACGAATACGCACCCAGACAGATAGCTGCCGACGGCGCTTCCGAAAAAATGCCCGCGGAATCCGGGCCGGAGCAGTCCGGTATCCCTGAAGAGCAGGTCACGTCAGAGGCGAACCGCTGTATCCACTGCGGTGTGTGCGCCGAATGCTACCAGTGTGTGGACGCCTGCCCCTCGGGCGCCATTACGCTTCAAAGCCATTTACAGCAGCCCGAAGAAGTCGAGCTTTCAGTCGGTTCCGTTGTCATGGCGCCGGGTATCGAGCTGTTTGACCCGAAAAGTTTTGACGCCTACGGCTATAATAAACATACGGATGTCATTACAAGCATTGAATTTGAGCGTATTCTAAGCGCATCAGGCCCCTACGGCGGCCATATGGTGAGGCCTTCGGACCAGACGGAACCCGATAAAATCGCCTGGATTCAGTGCGTCGGCTCCCGAGACGTGCACCACGGCAACCCCTATTGTTCCTCCGTATGCTGCACCTACGCGATCAAGGAGGCCATGATAGCCAAAGAGCACAGTAAAAAACCTTTGGATGCCGCCATTTTTTATATCGACATCCGCACCCAGGGCAAGGATTTTGAGAAATATTACATGCGCGCCAGGGATGAGGCAGGGGTCCGGTTCATTAAGTCAAAAATCAGCCGGGTGTCGTCCAACGGCAACGGGGGCCTGGCGCTCCGTTATTTTGACGGCGCCGGAAAAATTATCGAAGAAGACTTTGATCTGGTCGTACTCTCCATAGGCCTGAAGCCAAAAGAAAAAGCCTATGAATTGGCCGAAAAATGCGGCATTTCGCTTGACAACGACGGTTTTGCGCAAACCTCAAGCTTCAGTCCCGTTGAAAGCTCGCGCCCCGGCGTTTATGTTTGCGGCGCGTTCAAAGGGCCGAAGGATATCCCGGAGTCCGTAATGGAGGCCTACGCCACGGTCGGTGCGTGCTGCAGCACCCTGAAGGATGTACGCAACAGCCGGGTAAAAGAAAAATCCTACCCGGAGGAAAAAGATGTAGAGGAAGAGACGCCCAGGATCGGGGTTTTTGTCTGCCATTGCGGCAATAATATCGGGGCCGTCGTCGATGTGCCCGGCGTCCGGGATTATGCCAAGAAACTGCCCCATGTGGTCCATGCAAAAGACAACCTGTTTACCTGTTCCCAGGATACGCAGGAAAAGATAAAAAAGGCCGTTAAAAAGCACAAACTGAACCGCGTCGTCGTGGCATCCTGCAGCCCGCGAACCCATGAGCCTTTATTCAGGGAGACGATCAGGGAGGCCGGGCTCAATAAATACCTGTTTGAGATGGCCAACATTCGCGATCAATGCTCCTGGGTACACAGCCAGGAGCCCGAAAAAGCAACGGCCAAGGCCAAAGATCTGGTTCGTATGGCGGTCGCCAAAGCTTCGCGGCTGGAGCCGCTGGAAGAAATAAAAATAGGCCTTACCCAGAAGGGGCTTGTCATTGGCGGCGGCATTGCCGGAATGACCGCAGCCATGGAACTTGCCGAACAGGGTTTCCCGGTGCATCTGGTGGAAAAAGAAAAAGAGCTCGGCGGCAACGCCAGGTATCTGGACAGAACATGGCAGGGGGAGGATATCGCCGCGTTTACCAGGGAATTTGTTCAGCAGGTGAAGGCCCATCCGTTGATCCATCTGCACCTTGAATCCGTCGTCTCCGAGGCGGAAGGGGTTGTAGGAAATTTCAAATCCACCCTAGCATCGGATCAGGCAACTGAAACCGTGGATCACGGCACCGTTATTATAGCCACCGGGGCCCGGCAGTTAGAACCCGAAGAATATGAATACGGCGAACACCCCATGGTTTTTCTTTCCCTGGACTTTGGGCATGCCCTGACTCAGACGCCGGAAAAATTTAAAAGCGCCAAAGCCGCGGTCTTCATCCAATGCGTGGGCTCCAGGGAAAAGCAGCGCCCATACTGCAGCAAAATTTGCTGCACCCAGTCCATCCAAAACGCCATGCGGCTAAAGAAAATGAAGCCTTACATGAACGTCTATATCCTCTACCGCGACATCCGCACCTATGGAAAAAGAGAGGCGCTATATCGGGAGGCGAGATCCCTGGGGGTCATGTTTATCCGCTATGATCCGGAAGAAAAGCCGCAGGTCGAAACGATGGGCAACCGGCTCCGCGTCACGGTGACGGATCAGGATCTGAGGCTCCCGCTTCAAATGGAAACCGATATGATCGTCCTGGCCTCTGCCATTATTGCCAACGACAGCGCCGCTGTTGTGGCCAAACAGTATAAGACATCCATCAACCAGGACGAATTTTTCCAGGAGGCGCACGTCAAATTAAGGCCGGTGGATTCCTCAACAGACGGCGTCTTCATCGCCGGCCTGTGCCACTGCCCCAAACCGATAGAGGAGTCCATTGCCCAGGCAAAAGCCGCCTCGGCGAGGGCTGCGAGAATTCTTGCAAAGGATATACTGGAAATCGAACCCATCGTCTCCGTGGTTGATCCGGAGAAATGCAGCGGCTGCGGCACCTGCGAGCGGGTTTGCCCCTGGGACGCCATACATCTCGTCGATATGGAAGGCAAAAAGATCGCCCAGACCAACACGGCATCCTGTAAGGGGTGCGGGGTCTGCGCGGCCAGTTGTCCTTCCAAGGCGGTGGATATGCGCCATTTTCGCCAGGCGCAGATAAGAGATCAGATTTCTGCATTCATTAACTGATAGGGGGATAGGTGTCAGGCAAGCCCAATGATTTCAGCCCAAAGATTCTGGCCTTTTTATGTAACTGGTGCTCATATGCGGGAGCCGATCTGGCCGGCGTCTCGAGAATGCAGTATCCTTCCAACATCCGGGTCATCCGGTTTATGTGCACCGGCAGGATAGATCCGATTTTTATTATCAAGGCGTTGACCAACGGCGTCGACGGCGTGCTCATTGCCGGATGCCATCCCGGTGAATGCCACTATGGGAAAGGCAATCTCTATACCCGACGGCGCGTCCTGATGACCAAAAAGCTCTTGGAATGCATCGGGATTGAGCCCGAACGCCTGCACCTGGCATGGGTGGCCGCATCGGAGGGCCCCAAATTCGCTGAAGTGGTCAAGGATTTTACCGAGCAAACGAAGAACCTGGGCCCCAACCCATTGGCAGTATTGACAAAGCAGGAAAGGACGGTTTTGTAAAAAATCGATTTTAGGATGGCAAAGTAAAAAAGGATCATATGAACGCTATTGAACACATCCCAACGGTCTGTCCATGCTGCGGATGCGGCTGTGGCATCGAGCTGGTGCTCAAGAACGGTGAAATTGCCGGAGTAGAGCCTTTAAAAAGCCATCCCGTGTGTAAGGGCAAGAACTGCCTCAAGGGTAAAAACGCCTATCTTTACGCAAACAGCGAGGAGCGGCTGACGACCCCGCTTATCAAGAAAAACGGAAAGCATGAGGCATGCTCATGGGACGAGGCCCTGGATTGGATCGCCCAAAAGCTCTCGGAAGCGGACAGGGATGCGGTGGGCTTTATCAACTCCGGCAAATGCACAAACGAAGATCTGTATCTTATCCAAAAATTTGCCAGAATAGTTTGTAAAACCAATAACTTAGATAATGCCTCGCGCTTCTGCCATTCAACCTCTGTCCCCGCCCTGCTCTCCACAGTGGGCGCCGGGGTGATGCCCACCTCTACGCCGAGTATCGAAAAAGCCGACTGCGTCCTGATTATGGGGGCCAATATTCAGGAGACCTACCCGCTGCTGGCGCAAAAGGTGATCATCGCCAGGACAAAGGGCGCCAAAATTATTACCGCGGATTTAAGGCGAACCCCCACGGTAAAAAATCTGACCGACCTTCACCTGCAGATCCATCCCGGCACAGACGCGGCACTGATCAACGGAATGATGAAAATTATTCTGGACCAGGGCCTGGCGAATACGGATTTCATAGAAAAAAGGACCAGTGGATTTGATGAGCTGAAGGCTTATCTCGATACCCTCGACCTGCAGGAGATTGAGAAAATAACGGGCATAAAGACCGAACAGATGAAAGACGCCGCGCTAAGCTATGCAAGCGCCCATAATGCCTGCATTATGTTTAATGCGGGGATTGCGCAGCATGCGGGCGGCGTGGAAACCATCCAGACGCTCGCGGACATGGCGCTGTTAACAGGAAATTACGGAAAACCGGGGTCAGGCGTAAACCCCTTGAGAGGCCATTCCAACGGGGAGGGTTTCGGTGATATGGGGACGGTGCCCGTATTTTATCCCGGATTTCAAAAGGTAAACGAGGAAACCGCCGGCCGCTTCGCATCCATGTGGGATGCGGCGGATCTGCCGGCCAAGCCGGGCCTGACCTACATGGAGATGGTGGAAAAATGTCCTTTTCTCTATATTATGGGGGCCAATCCGGCCATGTCGGCCCCTGATATCAATGCACTGCGAAAAGCGTTTGAAAAAAAAGAGCTCGTCATCGTCCAGGATATCTTTATGACCGAAACGGCGCAAATGGCCGATGTCGTGCTGGCCGGCGCCTGCGGCGCCGAAAAGGACGGCACGCAGACCGGCGTGGACCGCAGGGTGCAAAGGCTTCGAAAAGCCATAGCCCCCGTGGGGGACGCCCTGCCGGACTGGCAGATTCTTTGCCGGCTAGCGGAAAAAATGGGGGCCGGCGAACACTTCGCCTTTAAAACGTCAGAGGAGATATTTGAGGAAATCAGAAATTGCGTTCCCCAGTATCGCGGCATCACCTATGAAAGGCTGGAACAGGCCGGCGGCATCCAGTGGCCATGCCCGGATGAAGGGCATCCGGGAACCGAGACCATGTTCGTGGAAAAATTCGGGACCCCGGACGGGCTGGCCCATTTCCAGGCGGCCCCGTATAAAGCGCCGCTTGAGCCGCCCGACGACGCCTACCCCTATATCCTGACCACGGGAAGGCTCAACTTTCATTTTCATACAGGCAGCATGACCCGGCGTACCGAACGGCTCCAGAACGAAATTTCCGAAGCGTTTGCCGAGATCAGCCCACAAGACTCCGAAAATACCGGCATCGCGGACGGCGAAGAAGTCATCCTACGATCCAGAAGGGGAGAGGTCAAAACCCGGGCCCGGGTAACGCCGGATATTAAAGCGGGCCAGGTTTTTCTGCCGTGGCATTTTCCGCAATGCCTGGCCAATATCCTTACCGGCCCCAGCGCGGGGCCGCCATCGCGGATGCCTGAATTCAAATTCAGCGCAATCCAAATTGAAAAAGTGGAATCCGATGGAAAATAACCTTTATCTGGCATGGTCTCCAGATGCGACAATTCAAGGAATGGGAAGCAGCGGCGGCGCTGTGACCGCGCTGCTCAGATGCGCCCTTGAGAACCAAATGGTGGATGCCGTGCTGGCGGTAAAAAAAAGAAACAACAGCCGGTTCGACGCCGTGCCGACCCTGATCACCGACCCCGAGTTGGTCCATGAGACAGCGGGAGCCATGCATTTCGCCCCGTTAAACATGGTCAAAATCATCAAGGAATATCTTGACGGCGCCATGGACATGAGGGTGGCCGTCACCTGCAAACCATGTGACGCCCGTGCCTTTATTGAGCTGGCCAAGAGAAACCAGGTCCGCCGCGAGAACCTGTTTTTAGTCGGATTAAACTGCAGCGGCACATACCTTCCCACCGTTGCCGAGCAGATGATCCGGGAGGCCTTTGGTGAGAATCCGCAGGACCTGGCCGGTGAGGAAGTTGATGAAGGGAAACTGATTATCACCCTTAAGGACGGAAGTACAAAGGAGAAGGATCTGGAAGAGCTGGTCCGTCAGGGATACGAGATGAGGGAAAACTGCCTGAGATGCAGTTACAAGGTCCCGAGAATGGCGGACATTGCCTGCGGTAAATGGGGCAATAACGGCAAATCAGCGACCTTTATCGAAATTTGCTCTCCAAAGGGCCATGAATTCCTTGACGCCGCGGCACAAAACGGCGCGTTGGTTATGGAACCCGCGACAAACGAACAAATTGAAAAAAGAAAGCAAAAAGAGACCGAGGCCGTGGAGAATGCCCAGGCCCGGGAGAAGCAGGAGATTGAAGCGTTTAAGCGTTATTCTTCCGAAGAACGTCTGAAATACTGGCTTGGCCATCTCTCTCGATGTATCAAGTGCTTCGGGTGCAGGGACGCCTGCCCCATTTGCTTCTGCAAAGAATGCTATCTTGAACCCTACAGGGGATGCATCCCGGGCGGAGAGACGCCGCCGGACATCATGTTTCAACTGATAAGGCTATCCCACGTGGCGGATTCGTGCGTCAACTGCGGACAATGCCAGGACGCGTGCCCGATGGAGATCCCGCTGACCCGGCTGTATAGTGTCTTAAACAGAGAGCTGGCGGACATATTTGACTATAAACCCGGTGTTGATATCGACCAGCCGCCCCCGTTAACCACCGTTACCGAGCAGGAGCTCTCTATCGATGCGCCGGATATCATCGGGGAAAATTCGAGTGACAGGTGAAACCCCATGTTTTTTCTCGCATCCTTTTATATCGCCTTAGCCCTATTTGTCGCGGGAACGCTGTATAAAATCACCACATGGTTTCGTTTCCGCGTGGGGGCTGAAATTGAAGGGGTAACGAGTTTTACCAGGATGCTTGCCGCCTTCAGGGGGGTGATGAAGACCCTCGCCAGCAGGAAAGTATTCACTTTGGGCCGGGTCTTTCTGCTTGACGGCGTGCTCCAGTTGCGCATTCTACGGGAAAGCTTTTCGCGCTGGCTGATGCATATATGCATTTTTACGGGCTTTATGCTGCTTTTACTCATGCATGCGCTGGGATCGATTGTTACGGCCAACCTGTTCCCGCAATACCTCTCCACCCTCAACCCCTACTGGTTTTTAAGGGACCTTTTCGGCGCGCTGGTCATTATAGGGGTCGTTATCGCCATATATCGCCGCTTTATAAAAAGTCGGCCCTATTTCAAAACCAATTTTCAGGACGCCTACGCGATCATTATAATCGCCGTTATCCTGTTTTCCGGCATCCTGTTAAACGGGGTCAAAATTACCTCCTATACCGTCTATCAGGACATGACATACAGCTATATGGGCATGGCCACCGATGAGGAACTCGACGCCCTGGAGGCCTACTGGGTCAAAAATTTCGGCGTTGTCGCCCCCCACGAACTGGAAAACGTTGATGAAAAAACCCTTGAAATGGGAAGACAGCTCAACGCCATGAGCTGCGCCTCATGCCACAGCCCGCCGCAATCCGCTCCGCTGAGTTATGGCACGGCCAAGATGGTAAGCCCCGCCGCCACCCTTCTGGACAAGCTGCCGACGACATGGATCCTGTGGTATATTCATTACTTTGCCTGTCTGATCGGGCTCGCCTATCTGCCCTTCAGCAAAATGTTTCATATCCTGACCGGTCCGGCCAGCCTGATGGTCAATGCGGTGATGGATAAAGATTCCGATCCCGCCAACATGGCCACCCGCCAGGCGCTGGAGCTGGATGCCTGCACCCATTGCGGCATCTGTACCCAAAATTGTTCCATGAGGACGACATTTGAGACGATCCCCAACCCCGATATCCTTCCATCCGAAAAGATAGGGGCCATCAAAGCCTTCAGCTCAGGCAAAACCCTTGATGAGAAGCAAATAAGGGATCTGCGCGAAGGGGTGTTTCTTTGCACCAACTGCAGACGATGCACGGTCGTCTGCCCCGTAGGCATCAACCTTCAGGAAATGTGGTTCAGTGTTCGGGAAAAATTAATTGCCCAAAACTATAACGAGTATTTTACCCTTTCGCCCCTTTCCTTTTATCGCAGCGTGATAGGCGAGCCGTGCGTCAGGGAACAAGGGTCCCACCCGGCAGAACGGGCCTTGGATTCGCTGGGTAAAATTTTTCCGTTCAAAAAAGACCCGGAACACCCGGTAGCCCTTGCGCCGGCGGATGAAGCGGGCCGTGGGGAGGCTCCCGGAGAGGGGTTGTCCTCGGATACGCAGACCTTTTCCTACTGTTTCGGGTGTGAAACCTGCACTACCGTATGCCCGGTGGCGGCAGCCTACGATGATGCCGAAGCGGCTCTGGACCTGCTGCCGCATCAAATCATGCACTGCCTGGCCCTTGGCATGAGGGATGCGACGCTTGGCTCCGGTATGCTGTGGAACTGTTTGACCTGCTATCAATGCCAGGAGCAATGCCCCCAGGGCGTAAAGGTTACCGATATATTCTACGAACTCAAGAACCTGGCGATTCATAAGGCGCATGAGAAAGAGGATGAACAAACGACGCAAACAAGGGGATATGCATGATGGACTATGCCCTGTTTATTGGCTGCCAGATTCCCGCCCGTTTACCCGCCTATGAGGTATCCGCCAGAAGCGTCCTGTCGGAGGCCCTGGGCATCGGCCTGGTGGATATCAAGGGGTTCAACTGCTGCGGCTATCCCGTCCGAAATTTCGATCATAAGGCGTTTATCCTTGCATCCGCACGAAATCTCGCCCTGGCCGAAGAGCAAGACCTGGACATAGTTGCCCTTTGCAGCTGTTGTTATGGCAGTCTTAAAAAGGCGGAGCACCTTATTGCAAAAGATCAGGGGCTTAAAGAGTGGGTCAACAAGATTTTAGATAAAGAGGGGCTTGCGTATAATGGAAGGATCCACGTGCGGCATTTCCTTTCCGTATTCTACCACGATGTGGGAATCGATGCGATCAGGGAAAAAGTTACCCGCCCCTTTAAGGGGTTGAAGATCGCCGCCCACTACGGGTGCCATGCGCTTCGACCGAGCGATGTGACGGCGTTTGACGACCCGGTGAACCCCTCGCTTTTTGATCAGCTGGTTGAGGTTACCGGCGCAGAAAGCGTTCCCTGGTCCATGCGGCTGGAATGCTGCGGGGCCCCGCTTTCAGGTGTAAACGACGCCTTGGCCATGGATCTGACCGAGAAAAAGGTTAGGAATGCCCAGGCGGCCGAAGCCGACTATCTCTGCACCGCCTGTCCCTATTGCCAGATGCAGTTTGATACCGTGCAGGACAGTATCAGCGCCTGCCGGGGGGGCAACCATCGGCTCCCCTCGATCATATATCCGCAGCTTCTCGGACTGAGCATGGGAATAGCGCCCGGCGCATTAAAAATCGAGGACAACCAGATCCCCATCCAACCGATCACGCAGTTCTTATCCGCCAAATAAGGCATAAAGGCGCTGCGCGGCCCGGCCGGCCCGCGTCGGCCCGGGTCGGGTCCCGGCCCCCGGCCCGGGTCGGGCCACGCTAACTTTCTGGATTTTTTAATATTCAATGCCATAGAAAGGCATTTTCAGGGGCTATTTCGCTCTTTTTACCGTTAAAATCATCAATATAGGGTTGCTGTATTTCTCTTAGTTGATAGGATTCCCCCGCTTCACGGGGCTTGCGCCCCATGGCAGATGCTCCCATCGCCGCCTGCACGTTCTCAACAAAAACCTTGCTCCCCACAGCCAGACTCGCAGTCCATTTCTCATCGCGGATATCGGCGCCGTTTTCCAGGCTGCTTGCCACCCATTTTTTATGAGCCGCCTGCAAGTTTTCGTAGTTATCAAAACCCAGAAGCTCTTGAAGTCGTTTATAGTTTATCAGAACGTTTTTTCTTTTTGGCTTTTGGATTTCACCGTAACCACAATAAGGCCATTCCGAAGGATGCTTGACAGCCCCGGCGCGTACCATGTTGAGATCAATGTATACGAGACACTGCAACAGATGTTCGCCACTTTCCACAGCCGTGGCGTGATAGCGATCCTCCCAGAAGGCACCTTGCCGGCTTTTCCGTTGATTAAACGCCTGTCCGGTTCTTCCGGCAATCAATTTAATGGAATTGGGAATCACGTCCCGACCCTTATCATCAGCAACAAGAAGATGAATATGGTTGGATGTAACGGCATAATTGAGAATTACTAAACCATACCGTTTTTTTGCCGTATAAAGCCACTGCAGCCACCTTCGGCGGTCCTTTGCAAATTTGAGCAAAAACTCTCTCTTATGGCATCGGTGGGTGATATGCCATATCTGTCCGGGGATGTAATGCCGCTTTGCTCTGGCCATGACTAAAATTCCGTTTTTGAGGGTCAAAAGAGGCTTATTGGATCGAATATGGGCCCTGATTTATGACTATTCTATTTGATTCTAATGAGTTATTTTGGCCCGACCGAAGTTCTCGGACCGAAGTTCTCGAAGTTCTGAATTTTGGCCCGACCGAAGTTCTCACAGTTCGCCCCCAGTTCGTACCCCAATTCGCAAAAGGTTATTATGCCAGATCCCGTCGGGTCATTCCTCATTCCTTTTCCTGAATTAGAAAATCCATGTAATTATCGGGCGTTATGAATTGGGTGGTATGGTTGGGATAGGCGTTCAAAAAGGTTTTGGGGAAGCGGGCCTTTTTTTTAGGGTTCCATTTGAATTCACAGGCCGTAAGGATGCCCTCCGCTTCCTCGATATAATCGATTTCCTGCTGTTGTTTTGTCCGCCAGAAGAATTGTCCGGCATGTTTTTGACTGTTATAAAGCAGTTTGGTCCGTTCACTCACGAGAAAGTTTTCCCAAAGCGCGCCAATGTCGACGCGCACTTCCGGAGGTGAAAAGTTGGAAATCAGTGCGTTGCGGATGCCATTATCATAAAAATATACCTTCCGGCTTCTTTTAAGCTCGTTACGAACATTACGACTGAAGGAACGAAGGCGAAACACGACAAAGGCCTTTTCCAGCAGATCCACGTAGCGCTGGACAGTGGCGGCGTCGATTTGAATCAATTGGGCCAATTCATTGTAGGAGACTTCAGCAGTTACTTGAAGCGCCAGGGCTTCCAGCAGCTTTTCGATGACCTCGGGCTTACGGATTTCCTGGAAAGTGAAAATATCCTTATACAGATAACTGCTGGTCAGGTTGTATAGAATTTCTCGTTCTTCCCCCGGATGGATCACTATATCCGGATACATCCCGTAAACAAGCCGATGCCCTGTCAATCTTCGCTCTTCAAGCATCCCCGAATGCTCAGCCAGTTCCTGTATACTTAAAGGCAGCAGGCGATACTCCCATTTTCGTCCAGTCAGCGGTTCGTTGATTTCATTGGCAAACTCCAGTGCTGAAGAACCGGTTGCAATAAGCTGAATATCTTTGAAATTGTCAATGATGAGTTTCATCGTCAGTCCGATATTTTTTACCCTCTGGGCTTCATCGATCATGATGATTTCCGAATTCCCGACCAAGTGCTTGAGCGCCGAAGAGGTGGCTTCTGTCAGCAGGTTACGGATGTCTGGCTCATCACAGTTCAGATATAAGACTTTTTTTTCGGCCTGGCGTTCTAATGCCCGGAGCAGGGTCGTTTTACCGGATTGCCTAGGGCCGGTCACAAGAATTGCCTTGCCCCGGAAAAATTTTTGCTGAAGCACTTTGTGAAGCTGGCGATGTATCATATGAATAGTATATTTAAAGATTATATTCCATAAAAGTTATATTTTTTATAGTATATAAACATAAAAAATAAAAATCATTTTTGCCCTTTTCGCCCCTAAAATGATCAATATACCGGATTTGTAGGCCTCGACACCGATACATTTCCCGCTCGTGAATGCACTTTATCCCCCTTGGCGAGATCCCCACCCCAGGAATACAAATTTTAACGACAATAACCCTGTTTTTGACGCCAAAAAGTGCAATATTGGGCCCATAACAAGGCCCATTTAAAGTTTATTTTATTTAATTTCAAATGGTTATTATGGCCCGACCCGAACCACTACTGAAACAGCCGCCTGGAGGGGACACACCATATGCCGGGCTGATCCATTTTTTTTATTTCATTGCCCTGGTAGGCCACGATGCCACCAAGCCATCGGCCGCCAAGCTGCACCGCCACATCCTTCATTGCCCGCAGGTCTTTTTTGTAAATTTTCTGACGGGATTTGATCTCCATACCCATTATACCGGCAGTGGTTTCAATTAACAAGTCCAGCTCCATACCTGCGCGGGTGCGATAAAAAAACAGGTCTGCATCGAGCTGAAAGGTCTTAATCCATTTATAAATTTCGCTAACCACCATGGTCTCATACAAATCGCCGGTCATTTTTCCTTTAAAACCGGTGAGCTGCCTAAGGATACCGATATCAACCCAATACAGTTTGGGGGTTTTTATAACGGCGCTGGTGAGGTTTCTGTAATACGGCGGCAAACAAAAAGTCTGGTAGGACAAATTTAAATATTCAAAATACCGCCTGGCCGTATCCACAGAAATTCCCGCATCACGGGCGAGATCCGAGTAGTTTAACAGTTTGGCGGAGCGAAACGCCGACAGCCGCTGAAACTTTCGAAACGGGGAAAGATCCTCAATCCGGGCCAGATCCCCGAGATCCCGTTCCAGATAAGTATACCCGTAGTTTCTCAGCCAGTTCCATCGCTCTTCGACCGACAACGGCAGCAGCCCCGGCATCCCCCCCCAATTGAGGATATGCTCTTCCGCCAGTCGATAGTGGGCATCATCTTTTTCCATTAACCGGGGAACTTGATCATTTAAAACAGCCTCGATGGAATGCCCGGACAGGATGCCATGAATCAACGGTTTCCTGGCTTTCTCGGATGTATCCGCGCCTGTCAATTCGGACTGAAGCAGGGGCCAAAGTTCATAAAAAAAGGCTCTGCCAGCCATGGACTCCCGAACTTTCTTTAACAGCAGAATCTGGCTTGACCCGGTTAAAACGGTAAAATGGATTCCCCCCTCATCAAAGGCATATTTTACCTTTTCAAAAATGTCCGGTAGTTTCTGTGCCTCATCGATTACCGAAACCCCAACGCTTTTCGCCCATAAGGCGCTCGACGTGTCATCTAAAATTTCTCGGTTTTCAGGGGCGTCAAGATTAATATAGGACAACTCGGGATAGATGTGCCTGGCAAGTGTTGTTTTTCCGGTCTGTCTGGCACCGGTAATAACGACGATTCGCTTTTTGGATGATTCCGGCAGCGCTTGTTTTAAAAAACGATATTTAAGCGAATCGTCTTGCATAATCATACAATAAGCTGTAAAATTTACGATGTCAACGTAAATTTTACAGCTTATTGTATGAAGTGAGGAAAGCCATTATTACCAGGGCATCAATCCTACCATCGCATCAGGCTGGCGGCCCATGTAAAACCGGAGCCGAATGCCACCATCATGATCAGATGGTTCTTTTCAATCATTTCCTTTTCCAGGACTTCGCTCAGCGCGATGGGGATGGAGGCGGCGGTGGTATTGCCGTAGGATTCAATATTGCTGTAAAACTTCTCCTCCGGCACGCCCAGACGATAGGCCGCAAACTGGTTGATCCGCAGGTTGGCCTGATGGGGAAGAAACAGATCGACATCCTCGGTTTTCAGGTTGCACTCTTTAAGCACCGATTCAACGACCTCCGGAATTCTTGTCACCGCGTGTTTAAAGACTTCCTTGCCCGCCATCTTCGGCCAGATATCGCCATTTGTGAGGGTTTCAGGGGTAATGTAGGGCTTTTTGCTGATATCCCAGATATCGAGCTTAAGTTTGTCTGCAAAGTGGCCGTCGGCGTGCAGGTGCGTTGACAAAATGCCCTGGTCCGAATTCTCTGAGGGCCCCACAATAACCGCTCCGGCACCGTCTCCGAAAAGCACGGCCACATCTCGGCCGTCATTGGTAAAATTCAACGCGCTGGAATGCACCTCCGCACCGATAACAAGAATTCGCCTGTACATCCCCGTCCGGACGAATGCATCGGCCACCGCCAGGCTGTATAAAAAGCCGGTACACTGGTTCCTGACATCCAGGCAGCCGATACCGGCAAGCCCCATTTTGTCCTGTAGATAGACGCCGCTTCCGGGAAAATGGTGATCCGGGCTTAAAGTCGCAAAAATAATAAAATCCAGATCCCCGGCTTCCAGTCCGGCATTTTCCAGCGCCCTGTAAGCGGCTTCACGGGCAAGATCCGAACAATACACCCCTTCGTCCGCAAAGCGCCTTTCCTCGATTCCGGTTCGCTGACGGATCCACTCGTCGCTGGTATCAAACATCTCCTCCAACTCAAAGTTCGAAACAGCACGTTCCGGAAGATAGCTTCCGACACCAAGAATGCGTGATCGAATCATTGCCCCACCCTTTTTCCCTGTAAACTGAAAAATCTATTCTATCCTGAACCATATCCATACAATCAATGGCATCTTTTTTCAACCGCATTCAACCTTTTACCCCGCCATTCTTGGAAAATCCGGCCATTCGGTTACCGGTTCCAGGGGGGATTCCGGGTAAATCCGGCCGTGGGCCGGGGGCATGGAATTATACACCCAGTTAATATCCACGGCGCCGGTAAGGATCCCGCGGCGCCTTGAAAATCCGTTGAACGTGCCGCGAACCAATACATCCGCCATTTCCATGGACAGGCAGAACACGGCAACGGTTTTGCCTTCGGGAACTTGGGAGAGATCCGCCCTGTACGCGCTCTGTGAAAAAACCAGCCGTCGGCTGTCCGCGGCCTGGCACTGGAGCAGGGGAATCAGCACGGGAAAACCGTCCGATCCCACGTAGCTGATAAATTTCAGGGTGCCGAACTGGTTGAACAGGCTCTCGGCAAACGGCGTTAGAATCCGCTTATTATTGCCGGTTGCCGATGCCCCGCGGGAGAACCGGGTTTTCAGGGTGGCCATGAGGATACTTGAAACGGGCAGCGCCATGGGCCCGGCGACAGATACCAGGTCCAGGTAATGCACCGTGTTGATGCCGAAGTACGCATTGTACCGGAACATGGGCAGATCGTTATAGGATTGGTATTCCGGGCCCTCCTTTCTCAAATGCATCCACCGGGCGGTGCCCCGCCACATGCGCTTGTCCATGGTCAGCACCATGAAAGCGGTCTGGCTGTTTTTCTGAATGTAGGACTTGCTTTGCCCCCGGCAGAACTCGCCGAAGGTGAGCTGGGTCTCATGGTTTGCCCGGATGGATGTGATGAGCGTTATGTGGGGCAGCCCCTCCGGGTTGACCGATGCCAATATGCCGATCTTTTCCGCCGGCAAAAACGCCTCGACATCTTCGGCACTAAATGCCGTCCGCTGATTTTCCACCTGCCGCCTCCTTTTCGGATGTATTGTTTTCAAATCGCGAGGAGCCCGTCCAGCAAACCTTTTCCCTGGAGATGCCGGCGGCCACCGCGGTTTGGACATAGCCGTCCAGCTCCGCCTGCGTCATCAATTCGGTCGCAGCAAACATCCAGTTCTGTCCGAGCCGCAGATACTTGTCCCGGCACAGGTTGTTGAATGCGCAGAGCTCCCAGCGGTTGACCCCATCCGAAATTTCCGTATTGATAAAGCGGGCGATCCGGTCGATATTTTCATGATCCGCGGTCGCCCCCGGTATCAGCGGCGTGCGGATCCACAACGCGCTGGGATGGACATGGGAGCGGATATAATCGGCGACATGCAGGAGATTTTCAAGAATGCGGCGGTTGCCGTGCCCGGTATACATCCGGTGCCTTTCGGGATCCATCAACTTGATATCGAAGAGCACCATTGCCGAATAGGGCAGTACCCGGTCAAGAGCGGTTTTGGAGCAGTACCCGCAGGTATCCAGGGCGGTGTGGACGCCATGACCCCGGAGAATTTTAAAAAATTCACCCACAAATTCGGACTGCATGACCGGCTCCCCGCCGGATGCGGTGACGCCGCCGCCCGAAGTTTCAAAATAGGCCCGATCCTTTAAAACCTCGGCCACCAGATCGTCAACGCCCCATGGGGTACCCAAAATCTCCAAAGCATTTCCCGGGCACTCGGCCGCACAGGTGCCGCACGCCCGGCACCGGTCCCGATCGATATGAACGCCGTCCTCGGAAAGCGTCAGGGCATCGTTGGGACAGACGGCCTCGCAGGTGCGACACCCGATGCACCGGTTGGCAAACCAGCAGAGCTGGGGTTCCGGGGATATGCTCTCCGGATTATGGCACCAGGCGCATTTTAACGAGCACCCCTTGAAAAATACCGTTGTCCGGATGCCGGGCCCGTCCTCTGTGGACATGCGGACGATTTCAAGGACCGTGGCTTGTTTAGTTTTTTGGGTCATAATGAATCCCATGCTGAACTTCTGCTTCTTTCGTACTCGTAATTAAAGTTAAATCGCAAGTTTCGAGTACGACTACGAGTACGAGCAAATTTCTATGTGCCATCGAGATTGTCATTTCGAGCCGCAGCGAGAAATCTTTATACACAAGATTCCTCGTCGCTGTCGCTTCTCAGAATGACAAGCCGAATGAACCATTAAAACCGGCTGTGGCTCATCCGGGCGATCACCTCATTCTGCAGCTCCTTGCCAATGGCTGTGAAATAGGCATTGTATCCGGTGATCCGCACCAGCAGATGCCGGTAGTTCTGGGGGTTTTCCTGGGCATCGCGCAGCATGTCCGGATCCACCATGTTGATCTGAAGCGATGTCCCCCCGTTTTCCGCATACCCGCGAAGAAACGCCTTGAATTTCTCCCTGCGCTCCGGGTCCTTAATGATTGAAGGGTTAAAGGACATCGTATGGCTGGCCCCGTTGGGCAGGCTGTTCAGGTAGCCATCCCAGTCGCCCTTGTCCGGACCGGCCTTGCCCCCCAAAACCTTCCCCACGGAGTTGGCGTTGGCCGTAGGGCCGTTGATATCCGCCCCGTTTGACGGGCAGATGGCGTTTGACAGAAACTGGCCTTTTTTCCGGCCGTCCGCACTGGCGGCCATCACAAACCCGTCGCCCGCCCAGTAGTTCCAGCTGAGCATCCCGGGCCGGAACTGCCGGTTGGTGGAGGCGGTTTTATGCTGCCAGGCCGCCTCGGTCCAGCAGTCCATGACTTGCCGGCCCACCTCGTCGGCCGCGTCATCATCCCGGCCGTACTTGGGCGCCTTGTTTTTCGCAATGGCCTGGAGTTTTTCATGCCCCTCCCAGTTGTCCTTCAAGGCCTGAACAAGCTCGGCCATTGTGCATTTCTGCTCGTCAAATACCAGGTATTTGACCGCCAGCAGGGCATCCACCGTGGTGGCAAAGGTCACCGCCTCGAGGGTGGTAAAATTTAACTCCGCCCCGCCCCGGGTGATATCCACACCTTTTTCCGCACACCCCCGGACCAGGCAGGAGAGATAGGGCGTCGGGAAATAATCGGCCCGGATGGATTCGGAACGCTCATAGAGGTCCACGCATTTTTGAATAATATAATCGGTCTGCTTCTGGTAGGCCGCCCAGAACTGGTCCCAGGTTTCAAAGGTTTCAGCATCTCCGGTATACGGCCCATCCTGACGGATCCGCCCGGTTTTCCCGGTCATGGGATCGGTAAACGGCGCCAGGTCCCTGCCCCCGGTCAAGGCCAGCTCAACGGCCTTTAGCAGGTTCAAATTGTTATCCACGGTTCCGGAACGGTCGTTTCCCGCCATGGTGTTCTCCAGGCATCCCACCGGCGCATAGTCATGGACGTTATCCTCGCGGATCAAATGGGTATTGCCGCTTTTTCGGGCTTCGCGAAGCATCCCGGCCATGGATCGCTCGTCAAAATTAAGCAGAAACGGCGCGCCCTGGCTGCTCGAGATCATGTCCACCACCTTGTCCAGCAAACCATCCGGCGAGTTTTTGTGCAGCCGCACGTTCGGCTTGGGCTCAAGAATGGGGCTTAACTCATCAACCACTTCAAGCATGGCATAGGTGAGGTCATTGGCCATGTCCCGGCCGTCCGGCCCCATGCCGGCAAGGGTGATGAGCTGGCCGAACCCGGAGGTGATGCCGTCGTTTCCGTTCCGAATCATGGCATCATAGGCCGTGTTGCAGTGGATCCAGAAGCACCTCAGGATCTCCTTCCCGAACTCCCGGTCCATGCCGTTTTCAATGGAATGCCGCCAGTATGGGTACAAATACTGGTCGATCCGGCCGAAGGAAACGCCGGGCCCGGGATAGTTCTCATCACTCATGATCAGCATATGGTTGATCCAAAGCGCCTGTATCGCCTCCCAGAAGGTCTCAGCCGGCTCCCAGGGCACCCGGCGCAGATTCTCCGCCATCTGCAAAAGCTCTTTTTTGCGCTCCGGATTCTCTTCCGCTTCGGAAAGCGCCTCGCAACGCCCGGCATACCTGTCCGCCAGATCGCGGGGCATGGTGGCCGCGGTCATCATGGCCGAAAGCTGCGCCCCCTTCCCCCCGCGCCTTTCACTTTCCGTCAGCCGGTTGTAACGGTCCTTGAGATCCCCATAGATCCCTTTCCAACCGGTTGAAAGCGCCCTTGGATAGTCCGGAACCAGGTGGCCGCATGTCGCGCCGGTGTTCCCATACCCATGGTCATGGAACCATTTGACCGCTGCCCGCACCCCTTTTTTGCCCATGGTCAGGCGGTCAAAGGCCTTCTGCTCTTTTTCGGTCAAACAAAGCGAGGTCTGAATGTTAAACCGCCCCCCCGCTATCAGATCCCCCGGCAGGATTTCATAGGGAAGGTAATTGACCATGACCTCCCGGACAAACCATGCCCGGCGCCTGACATGCGGCCATTGCCAGAAATCCGCCGGCAAGGCGACCGGCCGGGCCGCCTGCCGGTAGGAACTGCGCAAAGTTTGGAGCAGCAGGTAGGTTTCCGGGACGATGTAGTAGGTCATCTCGTTGAACTGAACATCCCAGGGCGTGCCCGTGGACCATGCGGTGTATTCATTGTTCCACCGGCGCCCGGCCCCCATATAGTAGTAGTCGCGAAGCCTTGAGATCCTTTCCGTAAGGCCGGAGGGCGTCTTGAGCGCAATACGCTCGACTTTATCAGCAGCCGCTTTCATGGGCCACCTCCCTTGTATGGAACTACGTTTGTTTGGCGATGATCTGTCTCAGGCGGTCCTCCCCGTTTGCGAGCATCTCCCGCATAACGGCTTCCGCCTGTTGGCCGTCACGGGCCTCAATCGCCGCCGCCAATTGCCTGTGATATTCGAACACGGATGTGACCACCTCCGGATTTCTAAAGAACTGCCGGGTCAGGTTGGTATAGAGGGGCTTGAATGAGTTGAGCAGCAGGGGGTAAAGCAGGTTGTCCGTCGCCATGGCCAGCAGCAGGTGAAATTCGAAATCAAGCGCGACCAAAGTATCCACATCATTTGCAGAGGCCTCGGCCTCCTGTCGGCGGAGCTGGCGAAGCTGTTCCAGGTGCGCCCCGCTTCGGTTTTTCGCGGCAAGCTTGGCGTTTTCGGTCTCAACCAGCATCCGCATGTTCAAAAGTCCGTCCAAAAGCTTGGGGTCCAGTCTGCCCTCGTTGTAGTTGAGCAGCGAATTCAAAAGCGCGAGCGAGCCCTCCCGCCGGTAGTCATTCACCACGGTCCCCTGCCGGGGAATCATGGAGACCAGGCCCTTGGCCGCAATATCGACCAGCGCATCGTGCACCACCGGCCGGCTGACCCTTAACTGCTGGGCCAGGTCCCGCTCCGGCGGCAGCTTTTCCCCCACGCGGATGGCACCGGACAGGATCAGCTCCTCAAACCGGCTAACACACACATCTTTTAAGCTATCCGTTTTTACCGGTTTCAATCCGTCTAACATGACCCCTCCTTCTTTTGGCTGGTGGTTATACCATATCACCAAAAAACGATTGGGGCAACTAAATAAAAAAGGGGGATCTATTCAGTTTGCCTTCTCCGATCAAAGAAAAGCTTTGAGGAGTGGTTTGACCAGCAGCCATACAAAAAGACTTTACATTTAATAGATTATATTGATAGGCGATAACCGCTTAATCAAAAATTCAAACAGCATCAATCAGGGGCATTTAAAATGGCATACCATCCCTTCATTGTTATCGTTGATGATGACCGGGCTACCTGCCAGATGATAGAAGACACCTATTTGAAATCGGGTTTTATAACTTCATGCTGCCAAAATGGTCTGGAAGCTCTGCGGTTGATTAAAGAAAAGCCCGTCGATCTGGTGGTCACCGATTTTCGGATGCCTGAAATGGACGGATTGGAATTGCTGAGAGCCACAAGAGGCATGGGCATCCAAACCCCCTTTATCATTATAACCGCCCACGGTTGCGTGGATATCACTTTTAAGGCATTGGAATTCGGCGCCGCCGCGTTTTTAACCAAGCCGCTGGATCCCGGCGCCCTTATCACAAAAACAAAAAATGTTCTTTATCCCGGCAGACAATCCAAGCATTGCAACTGCCCGCGAAATGAAACCTGCCCGGAAATACAAGGCGTCAATATCATTGGCGCCGGCCGGAAAATGAAAAGGGTCTATCAATATATCGCAAAAGCCTCGTCAAGTGAAGCCAGTGTCTTGATAACCGGCGAAAGCGGGACCGGTAAAGAGCTGGCGGCAAAAGCTATCCACTACAATGGCTGTCGAAAAGACGGCCCCCTTATTGCCGTCAACTGTTCGGTTTTTTCCAAAGGCACCCTTGAGAGCGAGCTGTTCGGCCATGTAAAAGGGGCCTTTACAGACGCGGTAAGTGATAGACGCGGCAGATTTGAGTTGGCCGACAAGGGCACCCTGTTCATTGATGAAATCGGGGATGTGCCAATAGATATACAGGTTAAGCTGCTGCGGGTATTCCAGGAAAAACAGTTTGAACGCGTCGGCGGGGAAGAAAGCATTTCCTCGGATTTCCGGCTGATCGCCGCGACCAACAAAGACCTGAAACAAAGAATCGAATCCGGCCAATTCCGGGAGGATCTATATTACCGAGTAAACGTCATCCACCTCCACATGCCCCCGCTAAGAGAACGAATGGGGGATACCCCGGAGCTGATCGGGCATTTCCTGGATTTATATAACGGCGTCTATCATAAACAGATCAAAACGCTTTCCGTCGAGGCCCTGAGAATTCTGCAGAAATCCCCCTGGCATGGCAATGTCCGTCAGCTGGAGAATGTCATTGAAAGTGCGGTTGCCATGTGTGAGGGCAATATGATTGACGTGGAGCATCTCCCTCCGGAAATACGCGACACAGAAACAACCCCCACATATCCGGATATTCAGCCGTCCGCATCGCTGCCCGAAGCCGTGGCCGCATTTGAAAAACAGATGATCCGGCGCGCCCTGAAAACCCATAACGGCGTAAAGAGCCGTGCTGCAAGGGCGCTTGGTATTGCCGAACGGGGGCTGTCCTACAAAATGGCAAAATACGGTATATCCCGCCATTAATGGATTCCGAAAAAATTTTCGGAATATCCGAATTTTTTTTTCGGAATTCTCTTTTCAAATAACCACCATCTTTTTCCCATATTACGGTGATCAATTTATAACCCATTGGATTAAAGATTAATCCACTAATCCAAGGCGCCTGCCGAATTATTTGGCACAATCGATGCTTATCCCGGGCTTTCAATAAAAAAATATTCATGAAGTTCAGTCTATGGCGGGACGGGTAAACCGAGCCCCTTGATAACGCGATTAAACAGGAGGAGAACCATGCGCAGAAAAATATTTGGGGCAGTCATTTGTATTGCAGCGATTCTTTGTGCCGGCCCGAACCATGCCCAGAGACTGACAGCAGGGCGGGACGCCGTAGTTTTTGAAAAATCCCTTGATATCGGATGGTTCGGTTTCGCAAGGAGTTTTGACACTTTTACCGCAGAGGCTCAGGCGGAAGGCGTTTTAAAGATCACCAGCCTAACACCTAACCGCCCCTTTTTTGGCTACGCCTCCTTCAACCACAAATGGTATGCCGTAAGCAGTAAACGCCCGTTTACTAAAGATATCGTGCTTAAAGACAGAAACCGCATCTGCATTATCCTTTTCGGGAGAAACAAAGCCTCGGCGAAGATAACGGTTTTCCAGAAAGGGGGATCCCCTGTTTTGCCCGAAGCCAGCCTGACCACAGATCCCGGCACTATAACCGAAGGTGATGCGTCCACCCTCAGCTGGCAGACTCAGAATGCGGATTCGGCCGCCATTGAACCGGAGATTGGGGAGGTGTCGCCCGAAGGCAGTGTCAGCATATCACCAAAGGAAACAACAATTTATACATTGACCGCAACGGGTCCCGGCGGGAACGCCACGGACAGCGCCACCGTTTCTGTGACCCACCCGCCGGCCATATCCATTATAGAACCCGACGGCAGCAATGACCGGGCGGATGATAGCTATACAATCGCCTGGACAGATGACGACCCGGACAGCAATGCCGCGATTGCCCTATATTATGATACGGACCCGGCAGGTACGGACGGCACAGAGATTATAACAGGACTCACTGAAGATCCGGAGGGCTCGGACGATCAATACATATGGAGCACAACCTCCCTGCCGGAAGGCGACTATTACATATACGCCGTCATTGACGACGGCGATCACGCCCCTGTAACGCGCTATTCTGAAGGGCCAGTAATGGTGGCCCATGCCACCCCGCCTGTTTTTGAGCCCATTGACGACCAGGAGATCCTGGAAGAACAGGAACTCAAATTTAGCATATATGCAGAGGACGACGATGATGAAACCTTGAGCTATTCTGCGGCCAATCTTCCTGCAGGCGCAAACTTTGATCCGGAGACCCGATTATTCTCTTGGATACCGGAAATCGGGCAGACTGGTATATATAATCCGATATTTACTGTCACAGACGGTGAATTGACAGATACCATGACCATCCAAATAACCGTCACTAAAAATCCGCCGAGGGTTACACTGATGGCTGATCCGGGAACCGTGGATCCAGGTCAGGCCGCTACCCTGACTTGGGCCTCAGAATACGCCGAGACCTGCCGAATCGAACCGGATATCGGCGATGTGACCTTAAATGGCTCGGTTGATGTATCCCCAGAGGCAACAACTGAATATACAATAACTGCGACTGGCCCCGGCGGAACAGTTACGGCGGCGGCTGAGGTGGCGGTTAAACAACCCCCGCAGGTGAGCCTGAACCTGTCGCCTGCCGTCATCAATCACGGAGAGTCCGCTACGCTGACCTGGTCGGCATCACCGGCGGATACAGTCTATATCAATAACGGCATCGGCGAAGTGGCGGCCTCCGGCAGCGTCACCGTAACCCCGGAGTATACGACTACCTATACTTTAACAGCCATCTATAAGGGGGGCGCCACTCATTACGATATTTCTTTGAAAGTGTTCCCCCCGTGCCGAGGCCCGGGACCGAGCCTATAAGTAACTATGGAATTTCAAAATTGTTTCATATATAACGCATTACAACTGGTGATGCGAAGTAAGCCGGATAGTCATTGGTGTCTTGTACATTTATGTGCGAACCCGTTTGGAAGTGTGGCTCCGAA
>Ga0209947_1000208_pt1 | contig 36074 bp, 24 predicted proteins | sample SalPonR2_B_D2_MG_FD_185706 | JGI IMG/M metagenome (GOLD analysis project Ga0209947, IMG submission 185706) | Salt pond soil microbial communities from South San Francisco under conditions of wetland restoration - Salt Pond MetaG R2_B_D2_MG... ...
CAAGGATCGCGGCGAAGCGATTGGGCATTGATGCGGGGGGAAGCATCCGTTTTGCCAACTCGCGCGACTGCGGGAACAGTTGATCCCGGTTGAGGGCGACCCGTGATAGCGGCCCTAGAAAATAAGGCGTCGCATGTTCGCGTCGCGAAGCCTGTAGTGCGGTACTGTGGACGACCTGCGTTTCCTCAAAATGCGTTTCGTACTGCTCGACCTCGATCGGCGGGAAATGGTTCGAAGCAATTACCCCTTCGTTCATCGCATATTCATTCGGATGGTGGACCGCAACGAGTTCGCAAGGCAAATCGAAAACCGGAAAATCAAAGCCGGCTATCCATTCCGCCGATTCAAGCGCGGCCTCGAGCGCCCAGCGCAATTCCGGCAACCACTTTGTTAGCTCATTTCGCAACGGCACACGATGGAAACCTCCCACTCGAACATTGACCGGATGGATAGCCCGGCCGCCTAAGATGGTCATCAATTGATTGCCCATCTTTTTGATCCTCAATCCATTCTGGATGTGATTGGGGAATTGTTTGGCCAGTTCAATGCCGCTGGCACAGTCAAAAAAATCAGGTGCATTCAGCATGAAAATGTGCAGCGAGTGACTTTCAATCCATTCGCCGCAGCACAGCAAGCGTCGCAGTTGCCGAATCTCCGGCGTCACCTCGATGCCGAGTGCGGCTTCTAGTGCGTGGGCCGAAGTCATTTGGTAGGCGACGGGACAAATCCCACAGATTCTGGCAGTGATGTCCGGCACCTCTTCGATCGCTCGTCCCTTTAGGAAGGCTTCGAAGAACCTCGGTCGCTCATAAATATTCAGCCGCACATCTTCGATCGTCTGGCCATCCAACCGGACGTGCAGCGCCCCTTCGCCTTCGACGCGAGTGAGTGCATTGACGGTGATCGTACGTTTTTTGCTCATCGTTATCTCAAGGGGGCGCCCGTCGCGGGCTTGGCTCAGCGAGCCTACCCATTGCGTGGCTCGGCTTCGCGACGTTCCAGGCGATCACTCTCGATCTGGAACAAGGGGGCGGCAGCGTTTACGTTACGCAACTGGTGGATCATCGTCGTGCTGGCGGTTCCCGTCGCCAGGTAGTGCTCGGACAGCGAACGAGCGTTCGGTTGTTGACAAGGCCCAAAGCAACCGTAGCAAGCGCGATGGTAGGCCGGGCAAATCGCACCACAGCCCGCCTGGGTGATCGGCCCGATACAGGGCAGATTCTTCGCGACCGCGACGCACACGGTACTCTGTCGCTTGCACTCTAAGCAGACGCTGTGTCTTGCCGTTCGCGGTTGACGGTCGTGCAGAAACGCCATCAGGACCTCTAACAACTGACCTTTATTGATCGGACAGCCTCTCAGTTCAAAATCGACCTTCACGTGGTCGCGGATCGGAGTGCTGGTCGCCAGCGTCTCGATATACTCCGGATGTGCGTACACGGATCGCAAGTACTCTTCTTTATCCGCCCAATTCCGCAACGCTTGGATGCCACCGGAGGTGGCACAGGCACCGATCGTGACCAAACGCCGTGATTGACGGCGGATCGTTTGAATTTTGGCGACGTCTTCAGGCGTCGAAATGGAGCCTTCAATTAACGAGATATCGTAGGGGCCCGCTTGCGGCTGGCTGCTGGCCTCCAGGAAATGGACGATCTCCAGGCGGTCAGCCAATGCCAAAAGTTCGTCCTCGCAGCTAAGCAATGCGAGTTGGCAACCATCGCACGAAGCGAACTTGAACACCGCAAGACGCAGGCGCTCTTTGTGAGGCATGACGGTCATAAATCGGCGACCTCCATAAATGGTTCGACTTGGTCATAGCGGAGCACTGGGCCATCCTTGCAGATGAAGTGGGGACCGAACTGGCAATGGCCGCAGGTGCCAACGGCGCAGTTCATGCTGCGTTCCAACGAGAGCCAAATGTGGTGGCTGCTCAAGCCTCGTGCCAGGGCTGTGCGAATGGCGTACAGCATCATCACTTCGGGACCGCACGTTAGCAGCGCGGTCTGTTGCGGCCGCGTTAACTGCAAACGCTCCAGCAACAGTGTGGCGACACCGATCTGCCCGCTCCAGTTGGTGCCCGCACGGTCGACCGTTGTCTCGACATCAATGCCGGCCGCTTGCCACGTTGAATACTCGTTTTGATACAGCAAATCTTGTGGCGTTCTGGCGCCGATCAGCAGATGCACGCTTCCAAAGGCATCGCGACGTCGCATGATTTCTTGAACCACCGGGCGCAAGGGAGCCAAGCCGATGCCGCCACCCATCAACACCACGTCCCGACCGACACACCGATCGAGCGGCCACACCGATCCAAAGGGACCGCGCATTCCCAGCGTAGTCCCGAGAGGCAAGCTCGCAATCGCACCGGTCACGCTACCGACGCTGCGGATGGTATGCACGATGACGCCTGACGTCGACTGCAGACCGCTGATCGAAATCGCCGCTTCGCCAATACCCGGCAGATACAGCATATTGAACTGTCCTGGCTGCGCCGGCTGCGAGCGTGGATTCACGACCGCGTTACCCGCCACCGCTGCTGCTGCTGTGGGCTGAAATTGATAGGTCGCCACGCCCGGGGACTCTTGGCAAACGGCGGTCAGGATCACCGATTCGACTTGCCATGGATCGGCGACAGTGGAGTTGGATTTACAAAGCGACATCAAACAACGGGCCGGGTGGTTTCAGTACACGATGCAGTTTCAGGACGAGCTGAAAAGATTCACACGAACGGTCCAACGGTGCCGAACCGACAGCGATTCAACTGCTGCACCCGTCCGATGATCAGGTGCAAGCGTCCAGCAATGCGAAAGCCTTTTGGGGAGTGGCCCTTGGGCGGAACAAGTGCATTCAAATGCATATACCGTGCCAGGAGCACACACAAACCGCCTGTGCGGATAAGCTCAGCCGTGGGCTCGACGCCGTGCAAGCATTCTCTGTGGGGTTCGCTGCCTCACCGAATCTGCCTGTCGCCAAAAAGAATGTGACAGCAGGGCTCGACTGCGAGACAACCCGCACGACCGCGGCTTGCTGGGCCGCACACTACCGGCAAGGCAACGCGCAGCATTCCGCTGGCAAGCAGGCATCGCCGACCGTCGGACGACGAACCGCAGTCGAGGCTGCGGCTGGTAAAACAGACAACGGGTAAATGATCAACAGACCAGCGCACGGTTCGATGCGCGTCGGAATGCGGTGGGTTTTTCGTGTCGATTGGTACCTGCTTTGCACTTAGTATTTGCACTGCTTTGCGTAACGTGTCTTGGTGCGAACCCCAGTTCCTTTCCTCCTTTCAAGATTCCCTCTTGCACAGTGGGAGCTAGCGATGAAAACTCCCCCACCTCCAGCCAATGCCCGAGAAGTATTTGAGATCTGGCGGGAAGAAGATCGTGAAATTGAAACGCTGCTAAACCAAATTCGCGACTGGATGATCTTCGCGGGAGAGTTAGGCGTACCGCGATATTCAGAAACGATCAATCGGCTGGCTTGGCTGCGTTCCTGTCTCTCGAAGCATTTTGATCGCGAAGACGAACTGTGCGACCAACTGACCGATTTTTATACCAGCCCTTGCCCGGAAATCGACGCCATGCGGCGGCAAGCCTCGCACGACCGGACGTTGCTTCTGGAGCGGGTCGATGCTTTGATTTTGGACCTTGATGCGTTGGAGCCACCGTTTGAATCGTGGCAAGCGGCGATCGATGAAGTCGGCTTGTTCCTCGACACGGTCGAGCAGCATGAGGACCAGGAATCGGAAAGCATTCGCGCACTGCTTCCGCTTGCAAGTTGAAGAAAGAATCCGTGACAAACGCCGACCTCGAACGAATCGGTTTGACCGCCGGGTTGCCCGCCGCATCGATTGACCGTCTCGCTGCGCTGGTAGAATGTGTTGAAGTACCTCAGCAGGTTGTGCTGTTTCGCGAAGGCTTGCCACACAGTCGTCTGTATTGGGTACAAAGCGGTTTGGTGCGTCTGGAAATGACGGGTACTCGTGCGGCTTCCCAGGCGATGTTAACCGTTGGCCCCTATGATCTGTTGGCTTGGTCAGCCACCCTCGGTGCGGGTCGAATGACAGCCACTGCCATCACGGTGGAACCGACGAAGCTGCTCGCATTTGACGCCACTTCTTTGTCCGAATTGTGCGAACAAGACAGCATTGTTGGCTTCCGATTGATGAACGCGATGGCCAAGGCGATATCGTTGCGTTTAGTCGCAACCCGCTTGCAGTTGCTTGATCTGTTCCAGCATCCCGCGGAAGTTCACGAATGAGCACCGACTCTTGTAGTGATAATTCAAAATGGTTGCCGCGTGAGCAACTGCAAGACCTGATCGCCGTGCTGCAACAAGCCGGCTATGAGGTGATTGGTCCACGGGTGCGCGATGGGGCGATCGTGTATGACCCGATCGACGACGCCAGCCAACTGCCGACCGGTTGGAACGATACGCAAGCACCGGCACTCTACCGCTTGGAACCCGATTCGCACGGCCGACAATTCTTCTTTAACGCTAGTCCTGATTCATGGAAGAAGTACCTTTATCCGGCGCGACAGGAATTGAGCGGTGCGAGATTGACCGCCGCCGGTTGGGAGTTTGCGACCGCCGTGACAGAGCCACCCAAGCGAGCTTTGCTGGGCGTGCGAGCTTGCGACCTCGCAGCCATCGCGGTGCAAGATCGCGTTTTCCTGAACGATGACTATGTCGATCCGGTTTATGCTGGCCGGCGGGAAGCGACGCTGATCATCGCGGTCCAATGTTCGACTGCGGCGGCGACCTGCTTTTGCACGTCGATGGGTACAGGCCCCGAGTGCGACGCTGGTTTTGACATTCTGCTAACCGAAACCGACGATGGGTTTTGTCTCGAAACGGGCAGCGACGCAGGGCAGCGACTGATCGCTGCCATGGATTTACGGCCCGCGGATTCGGACCAGCAAAGTTCGGCGGCTCGGGAAGTGGAGCAGGCTCGAGAAGCGGTTACAAAGCATTTTAATAATCAGGGTGTCCACGACCTGCTGTTGCAAAACCTTCAGCATCCGCGTTGGTCGGAGGTTGCACAGCGCTGTTTATCCTGCACCAACTGCACGATGGTTTGTCCGACCTGTTTCTGTTCGACGGTCGAAGAAGTCAGCGATCTAGATCAGACCGAAGTCACCCGAGTCCGTCAGTGGGATTCCTGTTTCAACGTCGACTTCAGCTACACCGCCGGCGGGGTTATTCGCAACGATATCCGCAGTCGTTACCGCCAGTGGCTGACCCATAAACTGGCCACTTGGTACGACCAGTTCGACACCAGTGGCTGCGTGGGCTGTGGTCGCTGTATCACCTGGTGTCCTGTCGGCATTGACTTAACCGAAGAGGTCGCGGCGATCCGCGACAACCCGCAAACTGAGCTTCCTATCGATGGTGATCACGGTCCCCAAAAGTGATGGGCCGCACAAGTGATGGGCTGCCAACGGGGTTTGGATAACCACGTATCGGCACGCAGTATGCGGATGCGGTCTGCGGATCACGCGAAGAAACGTTCGCAGATCTTTTTCGCCGTCATCTCTGTCCGTCATCGGGAGCCCGCTCGTGCACACCCACCCCGGCAAGCACTATCCGCAAGGCGCAATCTGGGATGGATCGGGAACCAACTTCGCGATCTATAGCGAGGATGCGACGAAGGTCGAGCTCTGCCTGTTTGATCCGCATGATCCTCAACGGGAAGTCGACCGCGTCTCTATTACCGAACGGACCTTCAACACGTGGCACGCCTTTCTCCCCGATGTTGGTCCAAGGCAACCGTATGGCTATCGCATCCACGGTCCCTATGACCCGCGACAAGGTTATCGCTTTAATCCGCACAAGCTGTTGCTTGACCCCTATGCACGTTCGATCGTAGGCCAGCCCGATTGGGATGATGCGTTGTTCGGATACAGCATCGATGACCAGCAGGAGACGCTATCGTTTGACGAACGGGACAGCGCTCCGTTTGCACCACGAAGTGTGGTCGTGGATGGCGCGTTTGACTGGGAGGACCAGCCTTGCCCTCAGGTTCCTCTCGAGCGCAGCGTGATTTATGAACTGCATGTGAAGGGCTTTACCCAACGGCACCCCGACCTACCAGAAGAGATCCGTGGCACGTACGCCGCGTTGGGATCGCCCGTCGTGGTCGATTACCTGAGCTCACTGGGAATCACGGCGGTCGAACTGATGCCGGTGCAATACTTTACCGATGCCAGGTATCTGCTCGATCGCGGCCTGCGGAATTACTGGGGCTATGATCCGATCGGATACTTCGCACCGGCGGGCCGATACGCCGCAGCGCGAGACCCGAACGATCAGGTTCGGGAATTTAAGCAGATGGTAAAGTCTCTTCATCGTGGCGGTTTAGAGGTGATCCTCGATGTTTGCTACGGGCATACCTGTGAACACGACCATCGCGGGCCCACGCTCTGTTTCCGTGGCGTTGATAATCGAACTTATTATCGGCTGATCGAAGATGACATGCGTTACTATTTTAATTCCAGTTCCCAGGGAAACGTTCCCAACATGATGCACCCGCAAACGTTGCGGATGATTCTCGATAGTCTTCGCTACTGGGCGGAAGAAATGCGTGTGGATGGTTTTCGATTTGATATGGCACCGACGCTCGCCCGCGAGCCCAAAGAGTTCGATCGTTTGGGCGGTTTTTTTGACGCCGTTTTTCAAGACCCCGTGCTGTCTGGTCGAAAACTGATTGCCGAGCCATGGGACGCTGGCGAAAGCGGATACCAAGTTGGCCGCTTTCCGATGCCATGGGCAGAATGGAATGAATATTATCGCAACACGACTCGTCGTTTTTGGCGCGGTGATGAAGGCCAGGTGAGCGAACTGTCGGGACGTCTGACCGCGAGCAGCGATCTGTTTCAAGCCCAGCGCGGACCGTACGCGAGTATCAACTTCGTCTCCGCCCACGATGGCATGACGCTACACGACTTGGTCAGCTACAACGAAAAACACAACGAAGCCAATGGCGAAGACAACCGCGATGGGCCGAGCGATCCTTTCAGTTGGAACTGCGGAGTCGAGGGAGAGACGGACGATCCGGAAATTTTGCAACTTCGTGAACGACAGAAACGGAACCTGCTGACGACTCTGCTGTTCTCGCAAGGGGTTCCGATGTTGCAGATGGGAGACGAGGTCAGTCGCACCCAGCAGGGCAACAATAACGCCTATTGCCACGACAGTGAATTGACTTGGTTGCACTGGGAGCTGGATGACCGGAAACGTGAGCTGCTGACATTCTTTCGCAAGGCGACCAAGATCTTGCATGAACATCCTGTTTTCCAAAGACAAGATTTTGTAGCAATCAGCGGACAAGACCAGACGGTGATCCAGCGCATCGTTTGGCTCCGCTCCGATGGGCAACCCATGACGCAAACCGATTGGCAAGATCCCCTGCATCACTGCTTTGGTTTTCTGCTACGTGGCGATCGTCTGGTCGATCGCAATGACCGGGGAGAATCCGAAACCGACGACAATCTCCTGGTCTTGCTTAATGCATGGCGCGACAAGGTCGACTTTCGCTTGCCCGGTCTGGTTCAGGATAGCGGTTGGGAGCCGCTACTCGATACACGGCATCCGCATGGCGATCCCCCGCGAAGCGAAGTCGCCAGCGGAGAGATCTATCCGATGGAAGGTCGGTCGGCGGTGCTGCTGAGACAACTCTCGCCAGCTTAGCGTCACGCCCAACACCCCGGCCTCGTTCGACTTTACGCCAATAGGTCGGTCAGCACGCGGCCTTCTTCGGTGGGACCGATCAGCCGTTGGTCCAGCCCCTGGTACTGGAAATGAAAGCGATGCGGATCAAGCCCCAAAACGTGCAAGAGCGTCGCCTGGAGGTCGCGGATGCTGACCGGTTTTTCCACCGGATAATATCCGAACTCATCGGTTTGACCATACGACAAACCACGCTGCATTCCACCGCCGGCCATCCACATGGAAAATGCGTACGGATGGTGGTCTCGTCCGATAAAACCTGCCTTCAATTCGCTACGAACATTGTTTTGCATCATGGGCGTACGACCGAACTCGCCACCCCAAACGACCAACGTATCATCCAACAAACCACGCTGTTCTAGGTCGGTTAGCAAGCCCGCCACGGCACGGTCGATTTGCTGACATTTAATCGGCAGCGTCTCGTCAATACTCTCGCCAGGCGAAGAACCGTGATGGTCCCAGCCCCAATCATAAAGCTGCACGAACCGTACTCCGTTTTCGACCAATCGCCGTGCCAGCAAACAGTTATTGGCGAACGTCGGATCATCGCCACGGTATAACGCACGCGGGTCCGCAGCCGATTCCGCGGGTGATACGTAACCGGGTTGAGCCCCATAAAGGTCCAAGATGTGTTGCGGTTCACGCGAGATGTCCATCACTTCGGGGACGGCCATCTGCATCCGGAATGCCAGTTCGTACTGCGCGATCCGGCTCTGCGTTTCCGCATCGCCACTCTGCGCCTGCTCCGCCTCGTTCATCTCGGCAACCGTGTCGAGCATGCTCCGTCGCAAGCCACGATCGATGCCGCTGGGGTCACTCAGATACAGCACGGGATCTCCCTTCGTACGGCATTGCACTCCTTGATAAACTCCCGACAGAAACCCTGAACCCCACAATGACTTGCCGGCGTCCGGAGTCTTGCCACCGGATAGCAGCACCACAAACCCCGGCAGGTTTTCGTTCTCGCTGCCCAGTCCGTAAGTGACCCAAGAGCCGATCGATGGATTGCCCAGTCGTGCCGAGCCAGTGTGTGCAAATAATTGTGCCGGCGCGTGATTGAATTGATCGGTATGCACCGTCCGGATGACACTGACTTGATCCGCGACACGAGAGAAATGAGGCAACAGTTCACTGATCACTTGGCCGCTTTGGCCATGTTGAGCAAACTGGAATTGGCCCGACAAGATTTTGGGAACGCCTTTAATGAACGCAAATCGCTTGCCCTCCAAGAAGGATGCCGGAGCGTCTTGAAGATGCAGTTTCTGCAACGCTGGCTTGTGATCAAACAGTTCTAATTGCGAAGGCGACCCCGACATGTGCAAATAGATCACCCGTTTGGCTCGCGGTGCAATCATCGGTGGTTTGGCGGACAATGGATTCAACCCACCCGAGGCCACGCCCTGCTCTGCTGCCAGTAAGTTGTTCTTGCCAAGGTCTGAGTATCCTCCTGAGCCGGCAAGGCTTTGCAGCGCGAGCGCACCGAGTCCCAAGCCACCAGCGGAAAGAAAGTGGCGGCGTGTTTGCTGCTGAATCTGACGCAGTCGTTCCGGTTGCATCTTTGCTGGTTTTGATCGCATCGCTTTAATTCCGGGTCAAGTATTCGTCGAGATTGAGAATCGAAGTGGCGACCATAATCCAGGAAGCCCACTCGGCAGGTGACACTTTACTTGGCGGAGCATTCGGGTCGCCTCGTCCTGCAGCGATCAATTGCAACGCCGCCTTGGGATCGGATTGAAAACGGACCAACGTGTCGTGTTGCAAACGCAGCAACGGTTCCAGTTCGCCGTCCCGCAGCGGTCGGATCAACGCCAGACGCATACCCCGCTGTGCCCTCGCTGTCGGCGTTTCCGCTGCGGCTTCCTCGATCATGCGACCTGCCAACGCCGTGGCGGCTTCCAAAAACACAGGGTCGTTCATCGTGATCAGCGCCTGCAGCGGCGTGTTGGTCCGCACACGCCGAATCAAACAGACCTCGCCACTACCTCCATCAAAAGTCGTGAACGACGGGTAAGGCGTGGTGCGTTTGAGGTACGTGTATAGACCTCGTCGAAAACGATCCTCCCCTTCGGCGTCGATCCACTGCTCGCCACTGTAAGTCGATCGCCACAGTCCAGTCGGTTGCGGTGGCATCACAGGCGGACCGCCCATCTTGGCTGAGAGCAAACCCGAAACCGAGAGCGCCTGGTCGCGCAGTGCCTCGCCCGTCAAACGAAACCGTGGGGCTCGGGAAAACCATCGATTGTCGGGATCGGCTTCCAGCGTCGCAGCATCCAGATGCGAAGATTGGCGATACGTTTCGCTCATCACGATCGTCTTCAACAGCGTCTTTAAAGACCAGCCACCGTTGCGATACTCGGCCGCCAACCAATCGAGTAATTCCGGATGCGAAGGCGGGGCTCCCAAGGCGCCGAAATCTTCTTCCGTTTCCACCAAGCCTCGACCAAACAGGCGTGCCCAAACACGATTGGCCCAGACACGCGGCGTTAACGGATTCGCGTCGCTGACCAGCCATTGTGCAACGCCTAAACGATTCGCCGGCACCGATTCGGGTAGGGGATGAAACGCCGACAAGACCGCTGGAGCGACCGGTTCTCCTGGATCCAAGAAATTGCCTCGTCGGTGAAGGCGTGTCTGCCGCTGCTTGTTCGCCGGCAGTTCACGCATGATCGGCAACTGAACCAACTGGTCGTTCAAAGCCTTAATTTGTTGTTGCGTGTCAGCGATCTGCTCACGCAATTCGCGGCATTCCGGCGAATCGCTTTCGGGTGCCAGGGTCGTGACGTCGTCACCGCTGGTGCTGACGCGAAAGCGAGCCAAAGTCAGGCGGTTGCCGTAAGCTTGGGTAATGGTTACCCGCACCCGTCGCGGCTGTTCCCATTGCAGCGGTTCGGCAAAGTCAAACAGGATCACGTGGCGTTCGCTTTTCCGCGGCGAAATGGCCCAACCGGTTTTTGAGTCTCCGTCGATCGCCCCCGCCGCAGGCCAACCATCTTGAGCAAAATCTGCCCGAGCCTGTTTCAGGGCCCACGGCTCGGCATCCTCAGCATCATCCCGCGAATCGGGCCGGACAGTGAACTCGGAGACCACGAAATTAGGATCGGCTGGGTTCCGCCCCAACTCACCGGTTCCCTTCCCGTTATCGACCGGGATCGCTTCGAGTCGCAGCGCCGTATGCCGGCCAGCGGCCAACTCGCATGTCAGTTCGTAAGTGTCGCTTTCCGGAGACTTCCCCGATGCGGTAATCACCTGCTGATCGTCGACCTGCAGCGTTGTACCAGCGGAGGATTTCGCAGCGGTAACCTCTGCGGCACGCCAAGGGTTCGTTTCGCTCTCCGAGATCGCTGCCGCTTCTTCTGCCGCCTGCAATCGTTGCTGCAGATCCGTCAATTGTTTTCGAAATGCGATGCGACTAGCCATTTGGCCTGGCGTCGCGACTTCCATACGAGGCGCGTCATTTCCGCGATCAGCATCTTCGGTTTGATTGAAGATCGCAAAAAAACGATAGTAGTCTTCGATCGATATCGGATCGTACTTATGCGTATGGCACTGAGCACATCCCATTGTCAGCCCCATCCAAACCTGAACCGTCGTGTTGATGCGATCCTTGACCGCCGCCACACGAAACTCCTCGTCATCGGTTCCGCCTTCGTCGTTTGACATCGTGTTGCGATGAAATGCCGTCGCCACGATTTGCTCCGTCGTTGGCTCGGGCAACAGATCTCCGGCTAACTGCTCCGTCGTAAATCGATCCAGTGGCATGTCGGTATTGAAGGCCTTGATGACCCAGTCCCGATACGGCCACATCGTTCTGCCGCGATCTTTTTCATACCCCTTTGTGTCGGCGTAGCGTGCCAGATCGAGCCACATCCGCGCCCAGTGTTCGCCGAATTCGGGGCGTCCCAGCAGTTCGTCGACCAACTGTTCGTAAGCTTGATCCGACGGGTTATTGGCAAAGGCATCGGCTCGCTCTGGCGTCGGCGGCACTCCTAGCAAATCGAGAGATAAGCGGCGGATTAAGCGATGCGGCGAGGCGGCCGGCTGCAGCGATAGGTTCTTCGTCTGCAAGCGATGACGCACCCAATCGTCGAGCGTGCCGGTCGGCTCACGAAGGGGCTGAAAGGCCCAATGCTGCTCCCACTCGGCGCCGTCGGCAATCCACTGTCGTATCCGTTCGATTTGCTCCGGTTCGAGCTGACGATTGAAGTCCGGCGGCGGCATCACTTCGTCGGGATCATTGCTCGTGATCCGCGCCAACAGTTGACTGGTTTGCGGATTGCCGGGCACGATCACCCCCTCGCCACCCCCCTTCGCGTCGGCTTCGATATCGAGTCGCAAGCCACCTTGGCGTTGCGACTCGTCGGGACCGTGGCAAGCGTAACAATTGGCCGACAAAATCGGCAAAATATCGCGAGCGAACGGGACCTTTTGCCCCGAAGCGGCGGCCTCTTCGGCAAATGCTGTTTGATGCAAGAGACCACAGACAAGACCACCGGCCAAGATCAGACCGGCGAATAAGCAATGCCGGCGGAAGCCAAGCCTGAGGCTCCGAGAAGAAAACCGTATCATGGGAATCTGTGTTTGCAGCGGAGGAAGGCGGGAATCGAAGGCGGGGGTGGTACAGGCCCAGTCACCCATTGCGTGAAGCCACGTTGGACTATCTCGGCAATGGGCTTTCGAGCCTTAAAGCATGAACTGTTATCGCAGCTCTAGTCTATCTCTTCCGTGGTCCATTACCAATCGTGCCCATCACTCATGATACTGGCATTGATCTTTAAGAGACGCTGCTTGAGACGCTCGACCCGTTCGGGATGGTCCGCCGCGATGTTGGTCGTCTGGTTTGGATCGGTCGCCAAGTCAAACAGTTGAAAGTTTTTGTAGCCGCCGTTTTTGATTTGCGGGATCCAAGCTTCGTTGAACATGTTGCTCGTCGACAACTCGTAATCGGGCTCGGCAACTAAAGAGTCGTCACCGTCCCGCATCGCCACGATCGGTCGCGATTTCTGAAGGTGCCAAAACAGGGGCTGATGTCGGACGAAATTCTCTGGGTGACCTCGCAATACCGACGACAGATCGCTGCCATCCAAATAAATTTCCGCGGGGGTGGGTAGATCTAGCAATCCGCAGACGGTCGGCAGCACGTCGACTAAGCCAGCCGGCTGTTGCGAAACGACGCCGGCCTCGATTCGGCCAGGCCAGCAGAAGATGCCGGGGACTCGGATACCACCATCCCAATTGACTCCCTTGCGGCCTCGCAGCCCACCCGTTCGATCGTTGCGATACGACCCGTTGTCCGAAGCATAAATAATCAGCGTGTCTTCCGGCGAATCGATCGCCCGCAGCGTTTCAAGCAACCTACCGATGGCGAGATCGGTGTTGTCGATGGTGCCCGAATAAACGGCCGCCTTGTCCTTCAGTGCGCCGTATTGCTGAACGTTCGAATCGGGGGCGGCAATGGGCGCGTGTGGTTCGTGGAACCAAATGTTCAGAAAAAACGGTGAGTCATCTTGGGGACGACGCTTCAGCCAACCAATCGCCTCATCAACAACCAACTGACAGGAATATCCCTCCAGCTTTCCAACCGGTTCCCCGTTGCGAATAAAGTTGTTCGGGTTGCGATGGCTGGGAATGGCGTTGTTGTCGGTAGCAAACCAGTAGTCAAAACCGTGCTGGTCCGGCGTCGGCTTGTCTTGTTTTTCGGTCGGCAAACCAAGGTGCCACTTGCCAATGTGAGCGGTCGCGTACCCGGCTTGCTTGAGCACTTCAGCGAGCGTCACCTCGCGTTCCAGCAGGTGGGATTTTTGGCTGGTGTTGTGGATCCAACTATAGACTCCCGTGCGAATGTGATGTCGACCGGTCAGCAGCGTCGCACGCGATGGCGAGCAAACCGCACAGCCGGAATAGAACTGCTGGAAACGAGTCCCCTCAGCGGCCAGCGAATCGATCGAAGGGGTCTTCACGGGACCGTCGTAACAGCCAACATCCCGGTACCCCAAGTCATCCGCTAACAGCATCACCACATTTGGTCGCTCCGCACACCATGCCGTGTGCCCCAAGCCCAGCACCAAACCAGCAACCCATAAAAACTTCATTCGGAACGTCTCTCAACCGGGGGAGGAATATCGCTTTGTCAAACGACAAGTTTACCCGATTGAAATGAGCGGATCAGCACTAAACAGGTTAGCAGGAATGATTCCGCGGAACCCTGTTTAGCCGTTTTGGCGATAGCCACGGTTAAATCCAGGAACCGCGGCTATCGCCAAGGCGGCTCATTTAACCGGATGACTCCTGCCTACCTGCTTAGCCGCATCAAGCGGCCGCATGCAGTCGCGTTGCGTGCAGGATGGTGAACAGCGAGAAGGGTGAGGATTTGCGTTGGACTTGGACTTCTAACGGCAGTTCCCCCACCACGTCGCTATAGCCGACATTGGTTCGCCAGCCGAGATGCCGAGTCAATGGATCGGCACGGTCAATGACATGAGCGACCCAAGGGTTTTCGCTGCGGAAGTGGTTGATAATTAAAACCTTTCCTCCCGGTTTCACCACTCGCGTAATCTCCGCCATCATCTCTTGCGGGTTCGAGACCACACTGACGACATGAAACGTGGTCACGAAATCAAAGGAGTGATCGGGAAAATCAAGCTTCTGAGCGTTCATCGCTTGAACGTTGATATGCTCCCAGCCTTCGCGAGCGATTTTTAGCCGAGCTTGGGCCAGCATTTCGTCCGACAGGTCGATCCCCGTGACGTCGGCATGCAGAGGGTAAGCCGGCATCGACAAACCGGTGCCAATCCCCACTTCCAGCACTTTGGCTCCCGGCGTGATCCCCAGCCCATCGATGCTTCGCAGCACACGCCGACGAACCAACAAGGGCCATACCGCCTCGTACGCTGGAATAAATTTGGAATACAAGCTGCTGCGTTCAGGATTCGCAGGCTTAGGGTCTTTACGTTGCCGAGGCGTCACAGGAGGTTCTTGCAGGGAAGCATTCATTGGGTCGATCGCTCCATCCGTAGCGTCACTGGTCATTTCCCCCGCCAACGCTCACCGGCATCTGTCACGACGCCCATGCTCGACGCAAGGGTCCTGGACAAAGGCAGCCAGGAACATTGATGAAATGCGTTAAAGTTAGCCTTTTCCGCCATGGAACGAAGTGAAATAGATCGTCTCATCCCTCAGCGGCAACGCGGAGGTAGATTATTAGCGACAAACGGCCCATTGGCCTGCCTGATCCGGCCCGCCTGCCACAGAATTCATCAACTATTGCGCAGCGTTGACATTCACGTGGACATTAATGAGTAGGTAGCCAAAAGAACTTTGGCAACGATCACCGACTGTTCGCTCAGAACCGGCCCCTGCTTTCCGCCCCTTGCCTAACTGAACAGCGCCCGGTTGGATTGATTTTCCAGCATGTCGCAGTCTTTACGAACGGCTCATCCAACCTGGCGCTGTCCCGCTAAACTTCGTGGGAGGCCGCTTCGGATTCGGATTCGAGTACCGGTTCTGGTTGCGGCGTTTGCGGCTTCGTCCCCAATCCCAGCTTGTAACCAAGATGGCGCAGTGGGGTTCCGAAGGCGAAGAAGCACAGCACCAGCGGCAAAGCCAATTCATTGAAAATGAAGATACCACCGATGGCGAACAAAGCCTTGCCGATTTGGTGCGGTGCTTTACGTCCCCGCATCCATTGCTGCACGACGTGTGGGTAATGAAACCGCGAGACCATCAGATAGGCCAACGCCAGGGCAACCAACGGCACGGCGTACTGAAACACGACGAGGGAACGTGCGGCAATTTCCTGAATGCGATCGCTGTACCCCAAGTCGGTCAGCGAGTGCAGGTGCGGGATCGAAATGACAAACGCGGCGACGGTCCCCGCCGCCGCCGGACTCGGCAGGCCTTCAAAGCCATCGTGCGGATCATCTTCTTCGGTTTCCACATTGAACCGTGCCAAACGGATCAGCACACAGAGCGTAAAGACAACTCCGATCGCCCACGACAATCGATAGGGATAGACATCGCTATAGCGCCATAGAATTACCGCCGGCGCGGCACCAAAGGTGATCGCATCGCACAAGCTATCCAGCTCCGCACCGAATTGGCTCGACTGATTCGTCAGTCGCGCTGCCGAGCCATCGAGGGCGTCGAACAGCATGCCGATAAATATCAACAACCCAGCGACGAACAGCTTTTGATCGTTTTCCCAAGGCAAGCTAACGCTGACGGCGACGGCGATCGACGCCATGCCACAAACGCCATTGCCGAGCGTTAACATCGTCGGCAGCACGGCCAACGTCAAACGCCGTTTCCGTCCAGGTACGCGGGACGCGTCGGTGTGGCGACGTGGCCACATGCGAGGTCTCAGTTCACTCACGAGTCGCCTTTCGAATTCGCTTGGCCAGCGGCCTTAGCGTCAGTGGTAGAAGAATAACGCGCCATCAACGACGAACCGGCAGCCACCTTGTCGCCAAGCTTCGAAATAATCTCCAGACCTTCGTGCTCGACCAGCAACAGTTCGGTTCGCGACCCGAGCTTAATCATGCCAAACATCTCGCCACGTTCGAGCACGTCGCCCGGTCGCACCCAGCAGACAATTCGCCGCGCGAACTGACCGGTGATCTGACGAATCTTCATCAGCCGATACGGGGCATGGAGTTGCTCCAGGGTGACTTCTAATTGCTCGTTCTCTCTTGCCGATTCGGGTCGCAGCGCGTTTAAAAATTTACCCGGCCGGTAACGGATCGCGATCACGCGGCCCGCTTCGGAGGCTCGATTGGCATGCACGTTAAAAATCGATAGAAAAATTCCCACGCGCACGACCGGCCCCAGTTCGGGATCGTCCAGTCGGGTGATCTCCGCGACTTTGCCATCCGCCGGTGAAACCACATCGCCCGGGCCCGACGGAATGTCACGGTGGGGATTGCGGAAGAACCAAACGACCAACAAACAGACCACCGCGGGCGGCAGACTGAGCGGCCACCACAGCCATCCCAGCACGACAGCGAGCAACGCAAAACCGCCTCCGATTAAAATCAGTTCGGCCAGCCCCACCCGAACGAACGGCAAAGCATCACGCCAGCCAAACGGATCGTCTTCGTCGGCCCACCAATATGTCGACTGGTTGCGGTAATACTTAACGTCCCTCGGATCGATGGGATCGAAGGGAATCCCCGCCGCTTCGCCTTGGCGAATGGACTGCATCCGTCGGACGTAACGAGGCTGAAAGCATTTCAAATACCAACGTCGGACTCGCCCCCAGAAGAGCTCAATTTCCATCACCGGACCACCCCCCGGCTGGATATTCGTCACCTGGAAATCCATCGCTTCTAATGGTCGGCGGCCGCTGGGCTGGGCATCTACGGGGGCGTTCACGCGGGCGGTGGCTAGGGGCGAGGGAGATTCCGAAAGCGGCACGTCAGGCATGAAACAAATCGTTTGGGGGACAGCAGGAAATCGTCGAAGCTTCAATCTACCAGCATCACGTCGGTTGGTCGCCCGCTATACTCCGCATTAGAAACCAATGACACCTTAATTACAAAGAGCCCATGACGCCGCGATACATCGTGCCTTTTCATCCCAAAAAGGTCTCTCACCACTTTGTCGACCTGCTGGTCATCGGCAGTGGTTTGGCTGGCTTGCGGGCTGCCAACGCGGCACATCCTCACCAGTCGGTCCTCTTGGTCACCAAGGACCAATTGCGAGAGTCGAATAGCTCGTACGCTCAAGGCGGCATTGCGGGAGTCTTGGGTCCCGAAGATGACTTCGAGAGTCACGTCTCCGATACGATGATCGCCGGTGGCAATTTATGCAACGCCGAGGTAGTGGACATGGTCATTCGTGATGGCCCCCGACGCATCGAAGAGCTAATCGCCTGGGGGACGCAGTTCGATCAAAAGCAAGGTGCTTTGGCGCTCGGCCGCGAAGGAGGCCACAGCCACCAACGGATCGTGCATGCCCACGGCGACGCGACAGGCCGCGAGGTGATGCGTGCGATGATTCAGTATACGCGGGAGCGTTCCAACAGCGAAATCTGGGAACAAGCTTTTACCCTCGACCTGCTAACGCACGATGGTCGCTGCCGCGGTGCGGTGATCTCACGCAACGAGGGCCCTCCGACGTTGGTCTGGGCGAAGCAGACGTTGCTCTGCACCGGGGGACTGGGACAGGTCTTTCGCGAATCGACCAACCCCCCTGTCGCGACAGGGGACGGATTTGCGCTGGCCTATCGGGCCGGCGTGGAACTGAGAGACATGGAATTCATCCAATTCCATCCCACGGTGCTGTACATTGCCGGTTCTTCACGGTCGCTGATCACCGAAGCGGTCCGTGGCGAAGGGGCCTATTTGGTTGACGTACATGGCAAACGGTTCATGCCCGACTACGATGACCGCGCGGAACTTGCCCCGCGCGACGTGGTCAGTCAATCGATCATTCGCCAGATGGCGGCTAGCCAGCACAACTGCGTTTACTTAGACATGTCGCACCTCGATGCCGACGAGGTCTTGCAGCGCTTTCCGGGGATAGCGGAAACGTGCAGCGAATTTGGCTTGGATATCACCAGCGACCGCATTCCGGTTCGCCCAGGGGCACACTACATGGTCGGTGGCGTGACCGTCGATCGTGCGGGCAGAACCAACTTGCCCGGCTTATGGGCCGCCGGCGAAGTCACCAGCAGCGGCTTGCACGGCGCGAACCGGCTGGCCAGCAACAGCCTACTTGAAGGGCTGGTCTATGGGGCTCATGCCGGCCAAGGCGCCGCACGGGCGGCGGCTGAAATGCCCGACACCATGACCGCGCTGCCAATCGAGAGCTCCCCCAGCGATCACACGGTGCAATCCCTCGACTTGGCCGACATTCGGGCATCGCTGAAAAGCTTGATGGGACGATTGGCGGGCGTCCAGCGGGATGCCGCGGGACTGCGGGAGGCTATCACCTCGATCGATTCGTTCTTCGCCTATGTGATGCCACAGCAGTTCGAAAACGAAGTTGGCTGGGAAACGCAAAACATGCTGTTGACGGCGCGAATGATGGCCACCGCGGCGCTGGCTCGAGAAGAATCGCGCGGCGTCCATTTTCGCAAAGATTTCCCGCAACCCAATGACGAGAAATGGCGGCGGCACCTGACCATTCAAATCGATCACAGCGGCGGCCATCCGCAGCTCGGCGAACGGCTGCCCAGCGATGAACGCACGGCCGTCTAGACGCTACGCGGCCGCGTCCTGGAAACGCCGACTCAATGCCGCCGACTCAATGCCGCCGACTCAATGCCGCCGACTCAATGCCGCCGACGCCGCACTGGCGGACTTGCCAGAAAAAAACAGCCGCCCGGCGGCTCTACGAGTCACCGGACGGCTGCGATCATGCTTCACCGAGAAGGCGTCGCCTTCCACGCGTCGGCTTAGTATTCCCAGCCCGCGCGATAGTCGCGAGCGACAAAGGCGTTGACTTCAGGAACGTTGGTGCTCTTGAGCGCCTTTGCATCCCACTCAATACGCTGGCCTTCGCCGGCACGCATCGCCAAGTTGCCCACCAAGATCGTTTCGGTCAGGCGACCGGCATAGCCGAAATTCGACATCGTACCGGGCTCGTATTCGCCCTTGCAGGTCGACACGAATTCCCACTTGTGGCGTTGGTCGCCACCGGCGTTGAAAGGAATCCGAGCGATCGTCTGCTCGGGTTTCTGGAAGTCCTTGTATTGGTCTTCTGGAAGCAAGTAGAAACGGGCGCCGTAATCGTCTGGCGAGAACAACAAGCCTTTGCTGCCGACCAACACGGCACCGCTGGTCTTACGGCCATTGCCTTCACGCTGTTCCTTGACACGCTTCTGGAACGACTCGGGCAACTGAGAAATCACCGACTCATCGGGTAGGTTGCCGCCGTCGTACCAGTTGAAGGTACACGCAGGCAGCTTGCCACGCTGCGGGAATTCAAACTTCAATGTCGAGCTGCCTGGATAGGTTTCGCCGGCGAAGATGCCTGGATTTTTGATGGCGGTAACCGAACTCGGGTCCCACAATTCCAATGCCATGACCGGCATGTTGGTGGTGTGGCAAGCCATGTCGCCGAGCGCGCCGGTGCCGAAATCGACCCAACCGCGCCAATTGAACGCGTGGTAGACGCCTTTCTTGAACGGACGCATCGCTGCCGGTCCAATCCATGCATCCCAGTTCAAACCTTCTGGAACGGGATCTTCACCTTCGGGACGACCAACACCCTGTGGCCAGATCGGGCGATTCGACCAAATGTGCACTTCGCTGACATCGCCAATCGCACCGCTGCGGATGATCTCGACCGCTTCACGAAGACCGTTCTCCGAACTGCCCTGGTTGCCCATCTGGGTTACAACCCCCATTTCTTCCGCCGTCTCACGCATCGCCCGTGCCTCGGCGATCGACCAAGTCAACGGCTTTTGGCAATAGACGTGCTTTTTCATCTTCATCGCCTTGATCGCCGCCGTCGCATGCGTGTGGTCGGGCGTGCTGACGCAAACGATGTCGACCTTGTCACCCAATTTGTCCAGCATTTCGCGGAAGTCATCGAACTGTTCCGCGTCGGTGAACTCGCGACCCTTTTTGGTCAGCGTGTTCTGGTCGACGTCACACAAACCGACAATCTTGACGCCTTGCTCGGCAATGTGACTGCAATCGCTGCTGCCTTTTCCGCCAACACCGATACAAGCTGCCGTCAGCGCATTCTGCGCCGATTCTTGCCCAAAGGCATTGCCCATCGTCTGAGTGCCGACCCAAACACCCGCGCCGACAGCGGCGGACTGTTGAATAAATTGACGACGTGACGAGCCTTGTATTGTTTTCTTCGAACGGGCCATAAAGATTCTCCGAGGTGGGAATAGACTGAGTTAAGGAAGGATGCGGGGACAATAAAAGGGAGCGATTGCCGGCGGGCGTGGTCCAAGAGGATGATCGTGGTCCAGAGGATGATCGAGAAAAACGCCCGCAGACTCTCCGATAGCTTCCCCAGAATAACAACTGCGGCCCCATTAAACAATCATTTGCGACCGCTACCCAATGAGGGCGACAACTCCAGAAGATTCTGCCGCACCCCAAACCCTATAAACCGGTTTTTCGATTAAACTACGCTGCTTGCTTCCGCACCTTCCCCACCCCCCATAATTGCTTCCGGAGCCCCATCTCGTGATGAGTCGTACGTTCGCCGACATCCGTTTCTTTGTTGCCACGAGTTGCCTAGCGGTTCTGCTTGTCGGTCTGAGTGGTTGCCAGAAAATCATTCCCTTGGAGCCCACCAACACGACTCTGGAAGAGTTGATGGAAGGGAAGGTGCCGGTCACCCCAAAGCCTTTCCCCTACGTCAATCGCTCTCCCGAATCCTCCGCACCGACTGCGGCTGAGGTGGCCGCCCCGGCCAAGCCCGCCAAAACCAATCCCCAACCGAACGCTCCGGTGCAATCGGAAGATGCCGTCGCAGCGCTCGAAGAAGCGGGTTATGCGATCACCAAAGATGACGCCGGTCGGGTCGTCGAATTGGCAGTGGGCGCCAAAGCCGATCTGTCGGAATCGTTCCAAGCCTTTGCGGGTGTGCCGTTTGTGCAGACGCTGACCATGTCAGGCCCCGAGTTGAAGGACAAAGGCCTCGATGCGCTCCTTCTGCTGCCCGGCCTGAAACGACTCAGCCTGAGCGATACGGCGATCACCGATGAAGCCCTCCAATCGGTCGGACAGTTGAAAAACCTAGAAGCCCTATTCTTGCGGCGCACCGGGATCAGCGATGACGGCCTCAAGCTACTGACGGGCTTGCGGAAATTGCGTGCCATCGATTTGCGCAACAGCAACATCACCGATGCCGGTATCGACCCGCTGAAGGAATTAACGTCCCTGGCCGACGTGCAACTGGAAAAATCCAAAGTCACCGACGCGGGCGTGGCGAAGCTTGCATCGCTGAAACTGAAGTCGATCAACGTCAATTACTGCACGTCGATCAGCGACAAGTCGCTGCAAATCCTCGGCACCATGCCGACGTTGCAATACTTGCAGATGGACGCTTGCAAGATCACCGATGAAGGCATGCCGGCGGTGGCAAACCTGCCGCTCCTCAAACGTCTCCGCATCCGAGACACCGACGTGACGGGCAAAGGCTTCGAGCACGTTGCGGGGCTGGAAAACCTCGATCGCTTGGAACTGCGCGGCACCTCGATCGACGACCAAGGAGTTGCCATCCTCGCGACGCTGCCGAACGTCACCTATCTCGACATGAGCGAGTGCCGGTTGATCAACTCCGAAGGCTTCGTCCCTTTGCAAAAGCTGACCAAACTGAGGCTGCTCGGCCTGTGGGAAACCAAGATCGACGACGACGCCCTGCAGCAACTCGGCTCGCTGACCGAACTGGAAGACCTCGATCTGAAGTCGGCTTCGATCACCGACGCTTCGACGCCAACGCTGATGAAGTTCAAGAAACTGAAGCGTTTGAACGTGGCCGGTACGCAGTTGACCGACGAGAGCATTCGCCAGCTCGCTTCGCTGCCAAACTTGCGTTATCTGAACATCGCCAACAACTCGAACATCAGTTTTGACGTGATCGACGAACTGACCGAAAAGTATGAAGACCTGCAGTTGGTCGAGTACGAAGGCGGCTGAGTCCGTACCGCTTTGCCGTCAAGCTTCGCGAGTCCCCGGGGCGTCGCGGAGCGTTTAGGCGTCGCGGAGCGTTTAAGCGTCGCGGAGGCCAATGTATTTGGCCAGCCTGGTCGGATTCCCCTTCCCGGCAGCGGCTTGCACTTCAAACGACATCCAAGCTCCCGGCGGTTGGCTGGGGTGGTGCAATCGAGCGGTGATGACATGTCGCTCGCGATCGTCGTAGGCCAGTGTGTCGGGCTGGAGCTGCAACGTCCATTGGCAGCGTAATTGGCCGGCCGCGGTGCCGACCAAAGCCGCCAGGGCAGAAGAGGCTGCCAGTACGCGTCCGTTCGCATCGATCGCCAACAGGGGCTCGCCCGAGTAGTCGACCAGTTGCTGCATCGCCCGCGTCAGTTCCCGGCCTTGAGCGATTTCGGCGTGCTCGGCCGTGATGTCATGCACCGTACCGTAAATTTCGATCACTCGGTGATCCGCATCACGGATCGGCTGGCCACGCGTGATCACGGTGCGATACCCGCCGCAGGGCAAACGATGTCGGACTTTGGCTTCGTAGGCCTCCCCGGACTCCATCGCACGCTTAATTTGCTCGCGCACGCTCTGCCGGTCTTCAGGATGGATCGTCTGAATAAAGGTTTCCAAGCTTGGTGCCTGCTCACCGCGCTCGATTCCCGTCAGCGCATACAACTCACTGTTCCAGTACACCGTCCCCGACGCCACATCAAACTCCCAGGTGCCCAACTTTGCCAGGCGCGTGAATTCTCGCAACCGTTGACGACTGCGGCGGAGTTCATCTTCGGCCGATTTTCGCAACGTGATGTCGCGCAGGTTGGTAACCAATAACTCCTGTTCTTCCAGCTTGACCTTGCGACCCGAAATCAGCACGTCCAGCGGCTGACCTTGGCTGTCTCGGAAGCGGGCTTCGAAGTTGTCGATGCGCCCCCGCGTGCGGATCTCTTCGACGAATGTGGAGCGGCGTTTGGGACAGACCCACAAATTCAAATCGGGAACGCTCTTGCCGATGATCGCTTCCAGCTCAAAACCGAACCGCCCTAAAAAGACTTCGTTGGCTTCGACAATCGACCCATCATCGATGCGCGTCAGCAGCACCGGATCGGGCGAATGTGAAAACAGCAGGTTCAAACGGGCTTCGCGATCGATGCGTTGCTGGCGTTTCGACCGACTGCGGCGCACTCGGCTGGCAAATTCAGAATTGCCTTCGCCGGCGGAGTCAAGCATATCGATCGCCAAGTCGTAGTCGCCCAAGCTGACCGCGCGCCTCGCGAAATCGGTGCGGACGCTTTTCAGAAACAGCGCTGCGCGATCGTTGTCCGGCCAGACTTCCAACGCTTCACTCAGCAGATTGATTGCCAAGCCGAACTTTTCGTAGCCTGTGCCTGCGTTGGCTTCCTCGGCGTGTCGACGCGCTCGATTGACCAACCGCACGCTCTCCTGGTGCTGCTGAAACGCTAGAATCGCTTGCTGAAAGGCCTCCACGTCCTGATAACGGTCTTCTGGCTTGGTCGCCATCGCACGCATCGCGATGTCCATCAAGGCACCGGTCACACGACTGGGACGGATCTCATTACGAGCCGCCGCGTGAATGCAATCGACCAACGTTTCCCCGTGATGCGGAGGCAGCCCGGTGAGGACTTGAAACAGGACCGCCCCCAACAGATAAACGTCGGTGGTAACCCCCACGCAATCGAGAGAAGCCGCGGCGAGCTCGGGCGCCATGTACGCTGGGGTCCCGCCGATCGAACGCGACAGATCTTCAGGGCGAGGAATCGGGTACGATAGCGCCAGCCCCCAATCAGCAACCAGGACCTCACCGAAGCGTCCCAGCATCACGTTCTCGGGCTTGATGTCACGATGCAGCAAACCGCGAGAATGAGCGTAACGAATCGCATCCGAAACGCGCAACAGGATCGTCAGGTTTTCCTCGATACTTCGATCTTCGATCGCTTCCGCCCAACTGGTGCCATCGATCCGTTTCATCGAATAAAATAATTGCCCGCTGTCGCTGGCCGCCAGCTCGTGCAACGCGATCACGTTTGGGTGATCGAGGCTACCGACCGTTTTCGCTTCTGCCAAGAAACGCTCGCGCGCCAAAGGGTCGCTCGCCAATTCGTCGCGCAGCACCTTGACCGCCACCTCGCGGTCGACTGCCCGCTGATGCGCTTGATAGACCACCGCCGTGCCGCCACGTCCCAAGGCCCCGACCAAGCGATAGTCGGTCGTGATATCGCCACGCTTGCCCAGCGGCACAATCGTTCGTTCGGGCAAATGATGCGGCGGAATGACCACATCTTCGGAAAAGGGCAATTCCACCGTTTCCTGAAAATCGGCCGACTCCAAGCCGGTTGGCGTGGAAAGTTTTCCACGGATGTCCAGCGTAATCGTTTGCCGCGTGGAACCAGCACGCTCGAGTTGTGCGAGCATGTCCGCATCGGCCAAGATTGTTTCTAGTAGATTGCCGTTCATCACATGCCTGTCTGGAAAACCGTCGAAGAGGGTTTGACAATGTCTCACGTTTGAACACAGCTGACCAGCGGATTTAAAATAGTGTCGGTTGATCCCCCATTGGCCAACCGTTGCGGGCAACGACGTCTGGGGCGGGGCACGCTTTGGGCGTCATGAAGGCCCCCATTAGGCGACCCGCCATCGCTATACCACTATAGAAGGCTCCCTCGACGCGCGGCCCGCCACACCAATCCCCGCACGCGCCCAGGCGGCTGGTCGCGTCGAACAGATAGGGCTGCTCCAACGGGCGGGTCGGCAAGGCGAAACGCCAGCGATGAACAACCGCCTGGCGCGGCCGGACGGCAGGCAGACCGACCGCTTCAAAAAAACCTCTCAACAAGACCTCCCGGACCGCTTCGGAGCCGTCTTGCCGATGCTGCTCGGTCCACTCGGGAGAAGCATGAATCACCCAGGTCTCGGCCGGCGGACGCCCCGGTTTGCTATTGTTACGAGCCACCCAGGAGATCGGAGAATCCTGCACGAACGCGCCGTCAAACGGCAACTCCAAGCGATTCTCCAGTTCCAGCATCAACGCCCAACATCCGGCCATTTCCGCCCGTTGAGCAGACGCTGCCAAGTCCGCCGCAACTGGCCGCAGCAGTTCAGCCGCTTGCGCCGCCGGCGTCGCCATCACGACCGCATCCCAACCGCTTAACGCCTCCCCCGCGGTGGTCGTCAACCGCCAATGCTCACCTTCACCAACCACCGCTTGCACCTGAGTCCGATACCGAACGTCCAGATCGCCAGCCAAGTGCTTTCCGATGGCATTCATCCCGGGAACCCCCACAAACCGTCGCGTCCCGTTCTTGGCTTCGATGGTGCCGTCGCGATGCAAGCTCACGACTTGGCCCCGCCAAGGCTGGACAATGCCGGCTTGCTGCCAAGCCGCCACATAACGACGAAAGGTCTTGCCGCGCGCGGTGAAATACTGGGCACCGTGATCGAACTGGGTATCGGCTGGAGCGCGACGCGTCGACATGCGTCCGCTCGGCCCGCGGCTCTTCTCCAACACCGTCACCGCTATCCCGTGATCGGTCAGCGTCCGCGCCAGCAGCAGCCCTGAGAGCCCCGCCCCAACCACCGCCACGCGCGGAACAGGATCGACCAACGGTCGCGAGGCCTTCGCTGCATAAGCCTGCAAATCGATGCGACGTGCGTGGTGACTGGTAGGCCTTGTCCGAACAGTCCCAAAGATCGGCTGCTCCGGTGCAAAGGGACGATCGAATTGGCCCAAGCACCACAAAATGCCCCCGTAGGAGGCGGGATCGCGCCCGTCGAGTGCATAGCGATGATTTAAATCGATGATCATCCGCAACGCTTCCCGCGGGTGACGCGTCCAGTTCAACAGCGCCTTGCCCCAGGTCATCCGAACGTTGTTGTGCAGTTCCCCGTGTTGCAGCAACGAACGTTGTGCGGCATCCCACAACGCATCGCCGGTCCGTCCCCGCGCCAGCGTCTCCCAGGAGTGCAGCGCGGGACGTGAGTCGCCCGCATGCGCGAGCAAGGACTGCCGCGCCCAACCGGGCAGTCCCGACCAGCGAGCGTGATCGGGGCGATGAAAGCAAAATGCATACGCCAGCTCACGCCAAATCAACAATTCATCCAGAAACTTCTCGGCACCTTCCCCTGCCGTGGCAGCCGCTTCGCGGGCCAGCCGAAACGGTGACACCATCCCGTAGTGCAGGTAAGCCGACATGCGACTGACGCCGTCGTGCGTCGCGTCATTGCGTTGCCGGGCGTACCGGTTCAAGCCGCTCGCGCGGAAAGCTTGCCACCGTTGATAACCGGCCGAGCTGCCACCGATGGTGTGAGGCACGGGGCCGATCGAATGATCGATATCGCAGTCGCTGACCAGTTCCGCCAAGCGTCCGCAGTCGTTCGCCTGCGGCGGCAAATCGACTGGTATGAACGGAAGCTCGGCAGGCAGACCGTTGCCACTATCCAAAGTCGACGCTTGGTACGGCCGCGCAATCCGCTGTGCATACAGTTCCGCGGTGGCTTGACGAAATTGGTACGCCCGATCGTAGGCTTTGCCGAGCCGTTGCATCGGGACCACGCATGCGGTGTCGACCGCCAACAAAGGAGACTTCAACCCGCCAGCGAGCCGCTCCGTCCAGCGCCGCAGTGGGTCGACCGGCATCTCTTCGGTCACGACCGCGAGGGCTTGCTGTGCCAGGGCTCGCAAATGCGGCCCACGATGGCCGGAGCGTTCCAGATGAAACGCGTAAGCAATGCCGCGCTCGGCAAGCTGTGCCTGCAAATCGCAAGCGGCTTGCAGCACAAACGTATGATGTCGATCAGACGCGTACCGGTACTTCTCGGTCAGCGCGTGATAGACCCACAGCGGGCGCCGATAGTGATTCGCCAGCTCGATGGCGACATCGAGCGCCGGGTTTTGCTCGGCACGCAACGCGGTGCGCATCCAATAGAAAACAAACGCTCCTTCGCGATTTACCGCGTCACTCCCACCCTGCATGCCGCCTAGTAAACGTGTCCGCTCCACGAGGAAGGGAGGCAAACAAGGAAACGTCGTGGCGGTAGTGCTGGGAGGAGGATTCATAGAGGACTATAGCCATTGGCCAAGCCGACTTCGACCCCGGACCGTCTTGTCCGAATCCACGGCCGCATCCCGTGATATGCTCTTAGGCAGCACGTGCCATCAAAAACTGCCCGGTCGAACCACCACCGGATCACTGGGCGCCGACGCGGGAGCGGGCCGCGGCGCTTCCCTAATGCGGCTCGGATTACCCAGGAACCATGGGTTCAGCGGGAGGGTGATCGCCGCCAACAGCAAGACGCCGATTCGCATCCGCGCCGACAGCGGACCGCCGACGCGCTGCTGCATGATGTTCCGCAGGCGAAATTCCAACTGAGGCACCAGCCCGATTCCGCTGGTCAACGCCGGCGGGACGAAGCCGTTTCGTTGATAGCGGGCCGGCTCGCTGATGAATTCGATCGTCGCCAACAACGCCTCGGCATAGTTGCGGCGGAGGATCGCGGGCCCGGCCGAAGCGGCCGCGTCGCAGCACAATTCTTCATTCCATCGCAGTCGACGCTTAGCCAGCCACACCGCTGGATGCCACCAAAACAGAGCCGTGGTCAGCGTCTCGAGGCCTCGTGTCCAATGATCCAAGCGGCGGTAGTGCTCCAGTTCGTGCCGCAACAGTCGATCGACTTGAGCCGCCGGCAGCGTTTCCCAAAGAGCGCGCGGAAACAGCACGTAGGTCCAGGAACCAACCCCCAGCAGCGCCGGCGAAAGGACTTCGTCGATCAGCACGACCGGAGGGGCGCGACGAATCGCGCCGCGCCACAACACGCGGGCTCGCCGCGAAGCCGCCCGATCGACCACGCCGTGTCGCGAGACCAACCTCAGCAGCCCTCGCAAATGACCGACGTAGACACCGAGAAAGATCATCGTGCCGCTGAACCACGTCCACACCAACAGCAGGGCGCCGCCGGTCTGAAACACCCAGATGGCCGAATCGAAACTATTCGCCCAGGCGACCCACTGGTTAGAGCGAGCTGAAAAGCCGGGCGGTTGCCGCATTCGATCGGGTTGGGAGCTGGCCAAAATCGTCTGTTGGCTGCGCACCGACAACGGGGCTCGTGACGTTGAAAGCGAAAAACCGGCCCATGGGCCTCCCGTCTCGATCGGCACCTCCGCGATCGGCATCACGGATGTCAAACGAGGCCATGTCGTTGATTCGACAATCAAACCAAGCGAAAAGAAAGGCGGCGTGACCAGCTTGGCCAACACCAAAACCCACAGGACATGAGCCAGGGCAGGGCGGCGAGCCCAACGGTCGATCGCCAAGGCCAGCAAGACCAACGGCAACACCAATAGGGCATTGGTCAGCAGGCTATTGAGCAAATCCCCAAACCCCGCCGTCCCAACCTCCACCGTCCCCAACCCTGTCGACCCGGCCACCGCTTCCAATCCGATAACCCAAGGAAGATGAACCAACATTGCGGCGACTCTCCCTAAGAAGAAGCAGTGGAAGGACCCGTGGAATCATTTTCCGAAGCGTCACCCTCCGGGGCCGCCTGATCGAGCTGCTCCAACAGTTCACGGAGGTGCTCGCGTTCCACTGCGTCAAGCTGCTGCGAATGGACCAAATGGGTCAGCAGCGGCGTCCATTGGCCTGCGCACAGTTCATTCGCCGTATTTTGCAAGCGTCGCTCGATCAGCTCTCCACGCTGAACGATGGCATCAAAGCGATGCGGCCACTGCGAGCGATCGCGCCGCACACAGGCTTTATCCTCTAGGCGGCCGAGCAATTTTTGGACGGTCGCCATATTCGAGGCGGAACTATCTCCGTACAAATGTTCAGACATCTCCCGCACCGACCCGCCCTGGACTTGCCACAATCGTTCCAACACAGCCAATTCGGCAGCCGTGACATCTCGTGCTTTCCGAGGCATTTCGGGGGGCTCCTGTCCGCAGGATAGAGTTTCGAAGGCAATCAGCGACTTCAGACATTGTGTCTATTGAGAGAAACCGCGTCAAACGGCCTGATTCCCCCGTTTGGCAAGGAATCTTGTCGAGGCAGCCGAGGATTTCGGTCATCATCTAGGAAAGCCCCCGTCCTAGGGCTAGAATCCTGCGCTTACGCCTGGCATCAATCTTTCGTATGCTGGTGTGGTGCCGCAGACTGAGCGGCGATTTCCCCTATTCCATGACCTTTCTTCCGTGAGCAAGTCCATGCAGTTAAGCGTTTCCGCACGACACGGCGATCTTCAGGCTGGTGACCAAGCGTTGATCGAACAGAAAGTGGAAAAGCTTAGGCGGTTATTTGACCGCATTAATGCGATTGTCGTGACGGTCGACATGAAGAACTTGGGCAAACCCGAAGTGGAAGTCAAAGTATCCGCCGAGCACGCAGACGATTGCGTGGCAAAAGCACAGGCATCCAACGTGATTGCTGCCGTCGATTTGGTCATTCCCAAAATCGAACAGCAACTACGGCGACTCAAAGAAAAACGCACCGGTCATCGCGCTACCGGAATCAAACATCTCGATCCCTCCCCGGCAGTTGACGACGAATAGGCAGCCTCTTGGCTGCGACATCGGGACTGTCACCGGGACGGTGCAGTTGGCGGTCGGCCAAGGCTTGCCGCCCGGAATTCAACCCAAGGACATTAATAGAATGAAATTTTCAGACTTTATTAGCACCAAAGCGATTCGTGCTGATTTGGCGTCGGAATCGAAAGAGGCTGTGATTCGCGAGCTGGTTCAGTCGCTGCTCGACGCCGGCGAAATCAATGCAGCCGAACAAGAAGACATCATTGCCGCGATCATGAAGCGTGAAGAACTGGGCAGCACCGGCATCGGCCGCGGCGTTGCGGTTCCTCACACCAAACACCCTAGCGTCGACAAATTGGTCGGCACCGTTGGCATCAGTGTCGACGGCGTGGACTTCAATAGTCTCGACGGCGAAAAGGTGCAGTTGTTTTTCTTGCTGGTCAGCCCACCGGAACGCCCCGGCGACCACTTGCGTGCCTTGGAAAATATTTCGCGTCAATTGCGTGACGACGCGTTTTGCCGTTTCTTGAAACAGAGCAAGACCACAGACGATATCCAACAGTTGTTGGATGAAGCCGATAACAATCACTTCGTCTAATCTTCGGACGACTGTTTCATGAGCAATTCGCCACTGTGTTTCACCGTCGTTGTGCGCAACCCCAAGGGTCTGCACCTGCGCGCGATCAACACCTTGGTGGAAACAGCGAGCCAATTCGAAGCCATAATTTTGTTGCGAAAAGACGCCGAGCAGGCTGACTGTGCAAGTGTCTTTTCGCTGATGACCCTCGGTGCCGAACAGGGCACCGAGCTGACGGTGACCATCGACGGCGCTGACGCAACCTCCGCGGCAGCGGCAATTCGAAAACTGTTCGAAAACGGTTTTTACGAACTGGAGGAAGCTTAGTCCTCTGACCTGCGTGTCGGCGAACCGGTCGGTTCGTCTGTCGCACCGCATAGGGGATCGACCGGACGAGTAAATCGGCCGTCATCGATCGACACCGGAGGACCGGTCTTCTCAATACCAACACATAATCTAAGATGAATCCGAACCTCTCGAAACGCTGGTCTGCGTCTCGCTTACCAAGGCTGGTTGCCTTGCTGGGCGAGCCCGACGACAGCGCGGACGAGGTCGGGGCACGATGCTCGAACTGCATGGCATTCCCGTTTCACCTGGGGTGGTCATCGGTCCGGCGTTAGTGCTGGACCCCGATGGCTATAGTATTCCTCGGTGCTATATCGCGGCTGCGGATGTTGCGGACGAATTTGATCGTCTGCAACACGCCGTGGATGTGGTTTCGCGCTCGCTGGAAGAGAACCGGCTGCAGACTTCCGCCAAACTTGGCAATTCCACCGGCGATATCTTCGCCGCCCAACTGCAGATGTTGCACGATCCGCGGCTCTCCGCGGAACTGCGTCGCCGCATCACCGAACAGCAGCAGTCGGCCGCTTACTCGGTCAGTCAGGTACTGCACAATTATGCCGCGGCCATGCGGCGACTGAAAAGTTCGCTGCTAGCCGAACGTGCCGAAGATGTACTGGACATCGAAAAGCAATTGCTGCTCGCCCTCGGAGCGGTCACGTCCGATCCGCTGAAGGAACTGACCCATTCGGTGATCGAGCTCAGCCATAACCTCACGCCAAGTGAAACGGCAAACCTCGACCGTCGCTTTGTCAAAGGCTTCTGCACCGAGACTGGCGGCCCCGGAGGGCACACCGCCATCGTTGCCAAAGGCCTGGAACTGCCCGCGGTGGTCGGCATCGGACAGTTTCTGGATCGTGTCGGTGAGTCGGCTCAGGTGATTGTCGACGGTGACCACGGCACCTTGATTCTGGACCCCGACGAGGAAACGCTGCAGCGTTATCTGAGCGGTCAAGAACGCCAACGGATCTTCGCACGGAGCCTGGAGGAACTGCGGGACCAACCCGCTTCGACCACCGATGGCACTCGCGTGCGTTTGAATGCCAACATCGAATTCCCCCACGAAGTCGCCTCCTGCCTGGAACGCGGAGCGGATGGAATCGGGTTATATCGAACCGAGTTTCTGTACCTCTCAAGCGATCAGGAACCTAGCGAAGAAGACCACTACCAAGCCTACGCCCAGGTCGTCCGCGCGATTGGGGATCGTCCCGTCGTCATCCGGACCCTCGACTTGGGTGCCGACAAGATGGGCCATCGACCGCTCGCCGAGAACGAACACAATCCGTTCCTGGGCCTCCGCAGTATTCGCCTGTCACTAAAGAACCAAGACCTGTTCCGGCCGCAACTCCGTGCCGTCTTGCGCGCGGCGGTTCACGGCGACATTTGGGTGATGTTCCCGCTGATCACCACCCTCGCCGAACTTCGCCAAGCCCGCATGCTGGTCAACGTGGTCGCTGAAGACCTCGCCGAGGAGGGCGTGCCGGTCCGACGTGACATCCCGATCGGCATGATGGTGGAGGTCCCCGCTGCCGTTTTGATGCTCGATCGCTTTGTCAAGGAAGTTGATTTTCTGAGTATCGGAACGAATGATTTGGTGCAGTACACCCTCGCGGTCGATCGCAGCAACGAATATGTCGCGGACCTCTACCAGTCAAGCGACCCGGCAGTCTTGCGATTAATTCAACACAGCGTGAAAGTCGCTGACGAAGCTCAAATCCCCATCGCGGTATGCGGCGAGATGAGCAGTCGCCCCTCACGTGCGCTGTTGCTGCTCGGTCTGGGCGTCCGCAGCTTAAGCGTGCCGCCCAATGCCTTGCCCAAAGTCAAAAAGGCCATCCGGACCGTCTCGATTCAAGAGTGTCAAGAAATCGCCGCCCGTGCAATGACACTTGAGTCAGCTCGTGAAGTGGACATCTTTTTGGCCGAACGGCTACGAGAACTTGTGCCGGAGCTGATCTTGCAATGACAAAGCGTCCTGCTCGCGGAACGCTGCCAGTCGAAATCGGCCCCCCACTACACAACCAAACTCAATCAACAACAAACGCCGAGTCGCCGATCTGTAGGCAGCGATAAGCTGCGAAAACGATGGGCGTCTGACAACCTAACACTCCTATACAACTCCACACGAACACCACCTTGGACCACAAACGTGCGTCCACACAGGAATGAATCATGAAAAAAGAGATGCTGATCAATGTCGCTCAGCCGGAAGAGAGTCGCATTGCGATCCTTGAAAACGGTCGACTCGACGAACTTTATATCGAACGAAAAAGCCAAGAGTCCTACGCGGGGAATATCTATCGTGGCAAGATCGTCAACCTAGAACCAAGTATTCAAGCCGCGTTCGTTGACTTTGGTGTTGGCCGCAATGGCTTCCTCCATATCAGCGACGTGGAACCGCAGTACTTTCGTCAAGGGGGTTACGACCCCGAGGAGGTGATGCGCGAGTCGGACGAGCTGGCTCAGAAAGCAGCCCAGCGGGCACGCGAAACCGGCCGCGGCAACAAACAAGCCTTCAAGGGCGGGCGGCCTCGCAACAAACCACCAATCCAAGAAATCTTCCGTCGCGGCGATGAGGTGCTGGTCCAAGTCATCAAGGAAGGGATCGGTACCAAAGGCCCAACCCTCAGCACCTACATCAGCATCCCCGGCCGATACCTGGTCCTCATGCCCGCACTGGGACGCGTTGGCGTGTCTCGAAAGATCGAGGACGAAGACGACCGCAAGCGGCTGCGACGCTGCATGAAGAACTGCGACCCTCCCAAAGGCCTGGGCTTTATCGTCCGGACCGCCGGGGCCGAACGCAGCGAAAAAGAACTGCACCGCGACTTGGAATATCTGCTGCGTCTATGGAATTCGATCGTGAAACGATTGAAGAACAGCGACCAACCGGGGGTGATCTATGAAGAAAGCGACATGATCATCAAGACAATCCGCGACATCTTCAGTGGGGACATCGACGTCATCTATATCGATGAACGCGAAGCCTACGAGAAGGCTCGCGAGTTCCTCAAGCAGGTCATGCCGCGGTTTACCGATCACCTCAAGTTCTACGACGACAGCCAACCCCTGTTCCACAAGTATCACCTCGAAGAAGAAATCGCGAGGATCAATCAACGGCACGTGCCGCTGCCCGGTGGGGGTTCCATCGTGATCGATCCGACCGAAGCCTTGGTGGCCATCGATGTGAACAGTGGCAGTTTCCGCGGTGACGATTCCGCGGAGGAAAATGCGTTCCGACTGAACATGGCAGCCGCAAAAGAAATCGCCCGGCAATTGCGACTGCGCGACCTGGGCGGCGTGATTGTGAATGACTTTATTGACATGCGAAAAGATTCCCATCGTCGCAAAGTCGAAAATGCCCTGCGCGATGCGATGGCCAAAGACCGCGGCCGCACCAAAATCTTGCGTACCAGCCCCTTCGGTTTGGTCGAGATGACTCGGCAACGGATTCGCCCCAGCCTCAAACGCAGCATCTATCAAGACTGCCCTTGCTGTGAAGGACGCGGCGTGGTCAAAAAAGCCGAAAGCATGTCGATCGAAGTCATTCGGATGCTCTCGCTGGCTTGCCGCAATGAGCACATCGCTCGGGTTACGGTGCGAGTCAACGATGCGGTCGCCGCGGCAATCAATAACAACAAGCGGCGTGAGATCGCTGACATGGAAGATCGTGGCAAGATGACGGTGCAAATCCTCGGCAGCGAAGGCTTGTATCCTGAACACCTCGAACTCGATTGCCGCGACGAACGTGGCGAAAAAGTCGAGATCGACAGCTAGGCCGCCGGAGCATCATCCGCCGACGAATGACTGCCAGACGTTGCAGTGCCTCCGGGCCTGCGACGACTACGCCTGCTGAAGCTTCGGCAACCATTCCGCCGTCGCCGTCAGATGAGCAAGCTGCACATCGGTGGCGAGCGCCTCGCGGTAGAATTCGCACGTCACGATCCGGCACAGCGGTTCAAAGTGGTGAATCAGCGCCGAAGCAGGGCCGGCGAGCTGGAACACGCCAGGACTGCCGCTCGCACAAGCCTGCTCGATTCGATCGGCCGTAGTGGGATGCGTCGAATGCCCTGCTTGGATCGCCTCGAGTTGCTCACGCTGCTGCATTTCTTCCGGGGTCACCTTTGCCGTAAAGTGTTTCGTTAGCAAGGTTAAATCATCCACCAAACGCTGCTCGGGCAACCACTGCCCCGCTTGATCTAGCGCTTTTTCGAAGCCGATCGAACTGCGAATCAAATCCCGTGACGTGCGTTTGAAAACTTCAGCTCCCACCAAACGCACTTCGTATTGGTCGGCATCGAATTCCATCTGATGCAACAATGCGCTGCTAACAAGTTGCCCGACTTTCATAAACAGCCACAAAATGCCGCGGGTGATCAACACAAACAGCTTGCCTAAAGCGAACATGATGCCGATCCAAGTAGGCGATTCGGTGACCGCGCTCTCCAATACAGAATCCATCGCATCTCGCTGGTAGACCAGTCGCGCAAACCACTGGTTCACCGTCCGCACAACAATCGATGCCCGCATTCCCGCGCCTTGCGAAAAATGTCCGAACTCATGAGCCAGGACGCCGGTGAATTGCCGCACGTCGAGAGTCGCCAGCAACGGCAGGCCGATGGTCAGCACCAAGTCACTGCTCAAGAACGCGAACATGCCACTTCCCAAACTGGCCGAAGCATTCATGTTCATATCGACTTCCACACGCGTTGGTTGCGGCGCTCCGGTCGCTTCACATACGCGATCGATTAACGCAAACAGTGCCGGCTGTTCCTCCCGTGTAATGGTCCGCGTCTGCGTTCGTTTGCTTCTGCCACCCAAAACGGGTTTCACCATGAACAACAACGTGATCGCTCCGGCCACGACGGGTGCCCAAATGACCAACAACATCAAGAACCCAATCCGTCCATGGGCAAACATCGATGACGAAAGGTAAGGGACAACGAAGAAGATGTAGAGCAACATGGCTATTGCGCAACCGAAAATCAGCCCGAGATAACTGAGTGGCAACATGAACATCATGACCGCCACACCCAGCAGGCTGCTCTTGTAAGCTTGGCTCGTTTCCGGTTTCTCAATTTTGCCACTGAACGCGGCGCCAATTTGAGCGGCAGTCAGTTTGGACGCGACCTGCTTGCGACGCGTCTGTTCGACCGCCTGACTGGCCACCTGCTGGACTTGATCGAGCAACGCATGGAATCCATCGTCGCTGTCAAACGGTCGGACAAAGCTACTCTGCGGAGAACTGGGCGCGGATTGTCGAGACTGCTTGTCGAACACC
>Ga0209947_1000217_pt1 | contig 35480 bp, 31 predicted proteins | sample SalPonR2_B_D2_MG_FD_185706 | JGI IMG/M metagenome (GOLD analysis project Ga0209947, IMG submission 185706) | Salt pond soil microbial communities from South San Francisco under conditions of wetland restoration - Salt Pond MetaG R2_B_D2_MG... ...
TTTTTCGGGGGCACTCCAGTTGTTGGTTTTCGTGGGAGGTGCATCTTGCGCCGATGATCGGGCACTATTATGTGTCTCATTCTGTACATTCAGCTCGAAATGTATATAATGAGCAACAGATTAGCCGTGAGCGACGATATGCCGTCCAGAATCGATCGTTTGAATAGCGATGAACTCGCTGAGCGGGTTGATGCGCTGGCTGCGCAGATTCGCGCGCGACGGAAGGCCATGGGGGTTAGTGCGACCGCCGCTGCCGAAGCGGCCGGTATGTCGCGGGTCACCTGGCATCGAATCGAACAGGGCCAGACTTCGGTCACGATCGGCGCCTGGTTCAATGCGCTGGCGGTGCTTGGCTTGAAGTTCGGGCTTGGTGAGTCCTCGCCCGATTCGGAAACGATCGGGCGGGGCGGGAATCGCGGAACCGCGGATCTCCTGCCGGTCCGTATTCAGCTCAGCGAGTATCCTCAGCTTCAGGCCCTGGCCTGGCAGATTCCGGGGACCGAGGAAGTGACCCCGCAGGAAGCACTTGATATCTACAGCAGGAACCGGCGGCATATCGATGCCGGCGCGATCCCGCCACGCGAACGCGCATTGATGGATGCGCTGCAGCGGGTTTTTGGAGACCGGGATTTGGGAGCCTGACTTCTTCGTGACCGAGTCAACTGCGACATTTCGCTGAGTGATGTTCGAGCGGCAGCATCATCGATTTATTCAGCAGGTGCTCGAGGCCCTCGACGGCCCCGCACTGCATGAGCATTGTTGCTACTTTGGCGGTGGGACGGCAATAGCGCTCCGGGAGGGCGAATATCGAGAGTCGGTGGACCTGGATTTTCTGGTTTCGCGCTTGGCCGCTTACCGCGAATTGCGCCAGCTGCTCGGGGGCCGGCAGGGTTTGGCTGCATTGCTGCGGCCCGATTCAGGGAAGATCGAGCAATTACGCGACATCCGGTCTGACCAGTATGGGATTCGAACCTGGTTAAGCATTGGCGGCGTTGAGATCAAATTCGAGGTGATCTTCGAAGCGCGCGTCGATCTTGAACTGCCCGGAAAACGGGATTCGATCTGTGGCATTGCAACGCTGACAAAACTGGATATGGCCGTAACCAAGCTTCTGGCCAATTCGGATCGCTGGGCCGATGACGGCGTATTCAGTCGAGACTTGATCGACCTGGCCATGCTGGAAATGTCGACAGCGGAATTGGAGATGGCCTGTGAAAAGGCCGAAGGGGCCTACGGCACTGCGATTCGAAGAGATCTTGCAAAAGCTCTTGAATCTATGAAATCGAGGCACGACTGGATGGACCGATGCATGAAGAAGCTTGATATCCGGCTCCCGAAAGCTTTGCTGTGGCAGCGCATTCGCCGCTTGAGGGCCCTTGTTGGAGAATGATGCGGTTGGTTTGTTGCGCGTTCCGCGCAGGATTAGGGGTTAGGGAAAATCTTTGGAACGGCGGTTTCCGGTTTCGGGTTTCCGGAAATTCACAAGCGCTGTTGGTTGTTGGTTTTCGTGGGGGGTGGCTCTGGCGCCGATGGGGGTGGCGGCCAATCGCGGCCGGAGCCCGCTCCCACAGAAGAGTCGATCGCGAGCGAGGCCCGCTCCCACACCTGTAGCGGGTTGGAGTGGTTGGTGGTTGGCTGGCTGGTTTTGTGGGGGGGTGCATCTGGCGCCGATGGGGTGGCCACCAATCGGGGCTGGAAGCCCCTCGCACAAAGGGCGCGGTTTCGTAGCCTGGATAAGCGCGAAGCGCGCATCCGGGAAATGGGGGTAGGCAAGCTCTGTCCCGGGTGCGGCCTGCGGCCTTACCCGGGCTACGGAACGAAAAAGCCCCGGCGGGCCGGGGCTTTTTGCTTGTGCTTTGGTGCCCGAGGGCCGCGGATCAGTTTTCGCGGACGGGACGCAAGCGGTAGCTGCTTTCGATGTTGTAGGGGTATTCCAGACCCTTGTAGAAACCGACGAACCAGGCTTCTTCAGGATAGATCTTGTCCTCGTCTTGTTCTTCATCTTCCGGATGGGCGCCATCCTTCGCATCGACCTCGACATGATCCGGATCGTAGTCGTCGACACGATTGCGGCCGTCGAAGTGCAGCGTGGAGGTCCAGAAGCCGCTCCAGGGTGTATCCGGGAAGATTTCGGTGTTGATCGCAGGCGTCTCGCGGCATTTCTCGATCAGTGTGGCCAGTTCTTCGACGGTCGGCAGGCGCCAGTCGGACCAGCCGGCCAGCTCGCCGCTGGCGTTCAGCTGGTCGATCGCGTCCTTGGCTTCATCCCAGAAAAACACCGTGGCCGCGCCGTTGCAGCTGCCGGCGTTCCAGGTCTGGCCGATCGCACAGCGGCTCCACTGGAGGCCGGTGGGCTCGTGCTGAACGACGCCGCCGCCGACATCGACAAAATCCCGCGAGGGCGTGGTGGCTTGATCAGACCTGCCGGCTTCGTTGCAATGCTCATTCTGGGCCGAAGCCGTTCCCCCCCAGGTGACGAGCGCAACGGCAATAGCCGCAGTCGTGAGTTTGAATTTCGAGTGCATCGAGTCCTCCTTCCCCAATTGAATTAATACAAGACGGTCTGCCGTTATTGTGGTCGATCCTCCAGAGTTGCGGAAAGGATCAATGTGATCGGCAGTGTTCTTGATCGAATGCTCATTATCGGTTGAAGACCGACTGGAAATCAAGGCTTGGTTCCGGATCGGCGATGGAAAAGCCACTGGGCCCCGGGTCAGGCCCGGGACGACAAGGCTGGCCCCGCGGGATCTGCGGGTGTGGGAGCGGGGTTCCAGCCCCGATCAACGGAATATCGGCCCAGGATGGGCCTCCCACAAAACCAAGAACCAGCCAACCAAATAACCAAATAACCAAATAACCAAATAACCAAATAACCAAATAACCAAATAACCAGCTTTGTCAGATTGTGATTTCCTCCGCCGGCTCCCGCAGGTTGTATTTGCTCGCCATGGCCGCGCCGTAGGCGCCGGTGTTGGCGATGAGGATGAGATCGCCTTCCCGGCATTCGGGCAGCAGGCGGTCGAGGCCGAGGATGTCGCCGGTTTCGCAGATGGGGCCGACGACGTTGTAGACCTGGTCGCCGGGCTCGTCGAGCCTCGTCAGGTTGACGATTTCGTGCCAGGCACCATATAGCGCTGGCCGGATCAGCGAGTTCATTCCGGTCGCGATCCCGACGTAGCGCATGTCGCCCTTGCCCTTGACCTGGGTTACGCGGGCGACCAGCACGCCGGCCTGGGCGACCAGAAAGCGGCCCGGTTCCAGCCATACCTTGACCGGCCGGACCAGCTTCGATTTCAGCCCGGCGATGCCGGCTTCGAGTGCCGCGAGGTCCAGCGGCAGGTCGGTCTCGCGATCGGGCACGCCCAGCCCGCCGCCGACGTCGATGACCTCCACGTCCGGCAGTTCGCGTGCGGCCTCGCCCAGGGTTTCCAGGGTGCGGTGCCAGTTGTCCGGGTGCATGATTCCCGAGCCGGTGTGGGCGTGCAGGCCGGTGACGGCGACATCATGGGCACGGGCCAGTCTTGCCACGCGCTCGAGCTCGCCCAGCGGCACGCCGAACTTGGCGTTCGAGCCGGCCGTTCGTACCATCTTGTGGTGACCCAGGCCGGAGCCCGGGTCCAGGCGCAGGAATACCGATCTGCCGGCGAAGTCGGCGCCCCAGTGTTCCAGGATCCACGGGTTGTCCAGGGTCACCGTCAGGCCCAGTTCGAGCGCGTCGCGGTATTCCCGGCGCGGGGCGAAGTTGGGGGTGAACAGCAGATCGGTCGGGTTCAGTCCTTCGACGCTGGCCAGCGCATGCCGGGCCTCGGCCAGCGACACGCACTCGATGCCGAGCCCGTTTGCGCAGGCGGTGCGCAGGATCTCGGCGTGCGGGTTGGCTTTCATCGAGTAAAGCACACGGTCGACGGCGGGCAAGGCGACCAGCCGGCGCGCGGCGTCGCGAATCGACTCAAGATCGTAGACGTAGGCCGAATCGCGGTCGCCGAGCACTTCGGTCAGTCGGTCGCGCTTGCTGCGCCACCAGGCCGGCACCGCTTCGGTTTCCTCGTCTCGCCGGAACAGCGCTTCCCAGCTGGGACCGAACACCGCGTCGCCGCCGACCCCGCCGGGGATGATCTGCTGATGCAGCTGCTGCACCAGGCGGTCGGCGTGGCGGGCCTCGACGACAAAAGTGAGGTTCAGGTCATTGGCCGCCTGGCTGACCTGGAAGATGCGGCGCTGTTCGAATACTTCCAGCGCCGGGCCCAGTCTATGGAGAATCGTGCGGATTCCCAGGCCCACGAGGCTGACGCTGGCGCATTCGGTGTTGATGTCCACCTGGGCCAGCTGGCCCAGATCGGAGGCCAGCCGGTCCAGTGCGGCCTGGTCGGCCATGTTGGCGCCCGGGTCCAGGGTGAGCGTGACGTTGGATTCGGAGGTGGAGACCAGGTCCACCGAAAGGCCGTGGTCGCGGAAGACATTGAACACGTCGGCCATGAAGCCGACCTGCTGCCACATGTCGATGCCTTCCAGCGACACCAGCGTGATGTTCTTGCGCGCCACGATCGCCTTGACCTGCGCGCCGTGCTCGTGCGCGTCGGGCGTGATTTTCGTCCCCTCGATTTCCGGGTCGGCGGTCTGGCGCAGCCACAGCGGCACGCGATGTTTTTTCAGCGGCAGCAGTGCGCGTGGGTGTAGTGCCCGGGCGCCCATGGCGGCCAGTTCCAGCGCTTCGCGGTAGCTGATCGCGCGCAGCAGCCGGGCGGCCGGAATGCGCCGCGGGTCGGCCGAGAACAGTCCGGGCACGTCGGAGAAGATCTCGACCCGGTCGGCGTCGAGCAGCGTTCCGATCAGGGCCGCCGAGATGTCGGATCCGCCGCGCCCAAGCAGCACCGTGTCGCCGGCCCCGTTGCGCGCGATGAAGCCGGGCGCGATGAACAGCCGGCCGCGCTCGGCCAGCCGGGCCCGGGCATCGGGAGAAGGCGCCACCTCGCATTCGGCCGACAGTCGGTTGGCGCGGCGCGAGCGGTTCGGGTTGTCGCTGCAGATCAGAAGCTCGCGGCTGTCCAGCCACTGGCAGTCCAGACCACGGTCTTGCAATATGAGTTCGCCGAGGCGGCTGGAGAGCAGCTCGCCGCAGGCCAGCAGTTCGGCCGCATGCTCCGGACCGGCGTTGCCCCGGTGCACGTCTTGCAGCGCGGCGCGCAGGCGTTCGAATGTCGGTTCCAGGTTCGCCACGTCGACGCCGGTGGCCGCGGCCAGCGATTCGTGGCGTTGACGGACTTCGGCGAGCGTTGTATCGGGCTCGATGTCGTCCGGCGATTGGAGGCAGGCGTCGAGCAGGTCGGTAATGCCGGCCAGGGCCGAAACCACGATGACGGCAGTGCCGCCATCTTCCAGCACTTTCGCCGCTTCGGCGGCGATCTTCGGCCAATTGTCGGCATCGGCCACCGAACTCCCGCCGAATTTCATCACGCGCCAGCGTGGGCGGGAGGGATTCGAGGGGACGGGCGGAGAGGACATGGCTGGGTTCATGGTTGCGAGTTTGGATTGATTATCGGCGATTGTCGGGGGTTGGGTGTTGGGAGGAATGATGGTGGTTTGCTGGTTTGCTCGTTTGCCGGTTAAAGGCAGGTTTTCGGCTTTCGTAGACGCGAGCCTTGCTTGCGAAGGTTTTGGAGGACCGTGACGGATCGCCTGCAGGGCAGGCTCCTACGGGGTCGGGGCCTCCCGCTTTTTGTAGGAGCGAGCCTTGCTCGCGAAGGTTTTGGCGGGCTGTGACGAATCGCCTGCAGGGCAGGCTCCTACGGGGTCGGGGGTCTCCCGCTTTTCGTAGGACCGAGCCGTCGGCCCTGCGGCGCATCAACGTTGCGGATGTTAAAGTTATCGGGTTATCGGAATAGGAAGATTTTCGAATGTTTGACGCATCTTTTCGCATCGAGGGCTACGACGACGAGCTGGCGCGCGCGATTGCCGGCGAGAACCAGCGCCAGGAGGATCATATCGAATTGATCGCTTCGGAAAATTACGCTTCGCCGCGCGTCATGGAAGCGCAGGGCTCGCAGCTGACCAACAAATACGCCGAAGGCTATCCCGGCCGGCGCTATTACGGTGGCTGTGAATTCGTCGACATCGCCGAGGAACTGGCCATCGACCGGGCGCGCAAGCTCTACGATGCGGGCTATGCCAACGTCCAGCCGCATTCCGGTTCCCAGGCCAACCAGGCGGTCTTCCTGGCGCTGCTCAAGCCCGGCGACACCATCCTGGGCATGGACCTGTCCGAGGGCGGACACCTGACCCACGGCGCGAAGGTGAATTTTTCCGGGAAGATCTTCAATGCCGTGCACTATGGCCTGAACCACGGCACCGGCGAGATCGACTACGAGCGCATGGCCGAACTGGCGAAAGAGCACCAGCCGAAGATGCTGATCGGCGGCTTCTCGGCCTACTCGCGGGTGGTCGACTGGGCCCGGATGCGTGAAATTGCCGATTCGGTCGGCGCGTGGTTCGTGGTCGACATGGCACACGTCTCCGGCCTGATTGCTGCGGGCGTGTATCCGAATCCGGTGCCGCATGCCCACGCGGTGACCTCGACGACCCACAAGACGCTGCGCGGCCCGCGCGGCGGAATCATCGTGGCCAAAGGCGACGACGAGACGATCACCAAGAAATTCAATTCGCTGGTCTTCCCGGGCTGCCAGGGCGGGCCGCTGATGCATGTGATCGCGGCCAAGGCCGTGGCGTTCAAGGAAGCGCTGGAACCCGGTTTCAAACAGTACCAGGAGCAGGTCGTCGAAAACGCACGCGCGATGGCCGAAGTGACGGTCGAGCGCGGCTACAAGGTGGTCTCGGGCGGTACCGATAACCACCTGTACCTGATGGACCTGATCGACAAGGACATCACCGGCAAGGACGCCGAGGAAGCGCTGGGCCGGGCCCATATCACCTGCAACAAGAACACCGTGCCGGGCGAGCCGCGCTCGCCGTTCGTGACCTCGGGGCTGCGCATCGGCACACCGGCCATCACCACGCGCGGGTTCGACGCCGACGACAGCCGCGAGCTGGCCGGCTTGATCTGCGATGTGCTCGACAACATCGGCGACAGCGAAACCGAAGCGCGCGTTCGCGACGCAGCCGTGAAGCTGTGCAACGCCCATCCGGTTTACGGATAAAAACCGGTTTGCCGATTGGGCGAAGAGAGAATCGAGTTTTCAGTTTTCGGAAGGTAAAAGTTACGCGGGCGGGCGTGGAGCGCGGTTCCACGGGCTTTCGGTTTTCGTAGGAGCGAGCCGTGCTCGCGAAGGGTTTGGTTTTCTGCCTGCGGAAACCGGAAACCAACCACCAACAACGCCTTTCAGCTAAACCCTAAACCCTAAACCCTAAACCCGAGCCCCGTCACGCGCTCGCCGGCGCCTCCAGAATGATCAGAGAGATGTTGTCCCGCCCGCCGGCTTCGAGTGCGAGGTCGGCGAGTTTTTCGGCGGCGGCGCGGGGGGAGGGGATGTCACCCAGCCACTGTTTCAGCGCGGCATCGGACAGTTCGCTGTTGAGGCCGTCCGAGCACAGCAGCAAGCGGTCGCCTTCGTGCCAGTCGAGGCGGGTGGATTCGATGGTGGGCAGGCCTTCGCGCTGGCCGATGCAGTCGGTGAGGATGTGGCGCTGCGGGTGATCCCGGGCCTCGTCGGCGGTGATCCGGCCGGTTTCCAGCAGGCGCCCGGCGACGTTCTGGTCGCGCGTCAGGCACTCGAATTCGCCGTCCTTCGAGTTGTAGCGATAGATGCGACTGTCGCCGACCCAGGCCAGTTCGTAACCGCCTTCATGCTCGCGCACGGCCACCAGCGTGGTACCCATGTCGTGCAGCGACGGGTTGTCTTCCTGGGCCGAGCGCACCCGCGAATGCGCCACTTCGAAGGCGTCTGCCAGCGGCATGCCGTGAATGACGCCTTCATTGACCGCTTCGCACGCCAGGCGGCTGGCTTGTTCCCCGCCGGCGTGGCCGCCCATACCGTCGGCGACTATCCAGAGGCCCGATTGCTCGTCGGCGAGGATTCGATCCTGGTTGTTGTGCCGAACCCGGCCAGTGTTGGTGATTTGGAAATAGCGCACCGAAAATCTCTGTTGAAATCGCTTGCGAAGTGCGCCTTTTTGGTTGAAAACGCAACTTTAGTTGATTGTTACGTATTTTGGACGACGAATGTGGCAGCGCGCTGCGAATCGGTTTTCGGACAAACCGACCCGGCAGCCCAAAAATATGGATAATGCGCGGCGCCGCCCCCACATCACCAGCTTGTCCGCGACGCCATCTTTTGTTGTCGTCGCCTTTTAGTTCGTCTTCCGAAGGAATCCGCCAGTAATGAGCCAGTACGTCTACACCATGAACCGCGTCAGCAAGGTGGTTCCGCCGAACCGCACGCTGATCAAGGATGTTTCGCTTTCGTTTTTCCCGGGCGCCAAGATCGGCGTGCTGGGCCTGAACGGCGCCGGCAAATCGACGGTGCTGCGCATCATGGCGGGCGAAGACAAGGAATATGACGGCGAGGCGCGCCCCCAGCCCGGCATCCGCATCGGCTACCTGTCCCAGGAGCCGGTACTGCCCGAGGACGAGACCGTGCGCGAGGCGGTGATGGAGGGCGTGGGCGAGGTGCGCGACCTGCTCAAGCGCTTCGACGAGATTTCGGAGAAATTCGCCGAGCCGATGAGCGACGATGAAATGAACGACCTGCTGGCCGAGCAGGCCGAGCTGCAGGACAAGATCGATTCGGCCGGCGGCTGGGAATTGGACCGGATGCTTGAAGTGGCCGCCGACGCGCTGCGTCTGCCGGCCTGGGACAGCGAGATCAAGGTGCTTTCAGGCGGCGAGCGTCGCCGCGTTGCGCTGTGCCGGCTGCTGCTTTCCAAGCCCGACATGTTGCTGCTCGACGAGCCGACCAACCACCTGGACGCCGAATCGGTGGCGTGGCTGGAGCGCTTCCTGCACGATTTCCCGGGCACCGTGATGGCGGTGACCCATGATCGCTACTTCCTGGACAACGTCGCCGGCTGGATTCTTGAAATGGATCGCGGCCACGGGATCCCGTTCCAGGGCAATTACTCTTCCTGGCTGGAGCAGAAGCAGGCTCGCCTGGCCGTTGAGGAAAAGCAGGAAGCCTCCAGGCAGAAGACGCTCAAGGACGAGCTGGAATGGGTGCGCTCCAACGCCAAGGGCAGGCAGGCCAAGAGCAAGGCGCGTCTGAAGCAGTTCGAGGAGCTCAACTCGAAGGAATTTCAGGCGCGCAACGAAACCCAGCAGATCTACATTCCGCCGGGGCCGCGTCTGGGCGACCAGGTGATCGAGGTCGAGCACCTGAACAAGGCGTTCGGCCACGACCTGCTGATCGAGGACCTGAGCTTCAAGGTGCCGCAGGGCGCCATCGTCGGCATCATCGGCGGCAACGGGGCCGGCAAGACCACGCTGTTCAACATGATCGCCGGCAGCGAGAAGCCCGATTCCGGCGAGATCAAGGTCGGCTCCACGGTCGCGCTGGGCTACGTCGACCAGAAGCGCGACAGTCTGGACGGCGACCGCCAGGTGTGGGAAGAGATTGCCGACGGCGCCGAGATGATCCAGGTCGGCAACTACTCCACGCCGGCGCGCCAGTACGCCAGCCGCTTCAACTTCAAGGGCGGCGACCAGCAAAAGCGCGTCGGTCAGCTTTCCGGCGGTGAGCGAAACCGCGTTCACCTGGCCAAGGTGTTGCGCTCCGGCGGCAACGTGCTGATGCTCGACGAGCCGACCAACGATCTCGATGTGGAAACGCTGCGGGCGCTGGAGGAAGCGCTGCTGGCTTTTCCGGGCAGCGTGCTGGTCACCTCGCACGACCGCTGGTTCCTCGACCGCATCGCCACCCACGTGCTGGCGTTCGAGGGCGATTCGCACGTGGAATGGTTCGAGGGCAACTTCAGCGACTACGAAGCCGACCTCAAGCGCCGCAAGGGCGACAAGGCCGGCCCGCACCGCATCAAGTACAAGCGGATAGACGGGTAAGCGCGCGAGGCGCGCGACGGTTTACGGTTGGACGGTTGACGGTTTACGCAAGCGGAAATGGTCGCCGTTCCCCATATCTACAGTTGGTTCAAGATTGCGTAAACCGTAAACCGTCACCCCTCGATTTTCCGCTCCAGCTCCGCAACCCGCTCTTCGAGTTCCGCGACCCGCTGCAGCAGCGATTCGGTTTCGGCCGATTCGGCCGGGGTGGCGGCGGGGGCGTGGTCGGGATGCGACAGGGCGCTGTCGACCGGGCCGGCGAGCAGGTGCATGTATCGGTCTTCACGCTGGCCGGGGCCGCGCGGCAGGCGCACGACCATCGGGGCATCGTGCGCGGCCAATCGATCGAGGTTGTACTTGACGTCTTCGAGATCGTCGAACCGGTGCATGCGCTCGGACCGCGCGTAGAGCTCGGCCAGCGTCTGTGGACCCCGGAGCAGCAACAGGCCGATCAGAACGCGCTGGGCGGCGGTGAGCTTGAGTTCCGAGTCCACGCGATGGTAGTAGCGCGATGCGCGCGCGCCGTATTCCGATCGCACCAGTCTTCTTTGCTCCAGCGCTCGAAGCGTCTGGCCGACGCGGCCGGGATCGAGCTTCATCACCGGGTTGCGGCTGGTTTTCTGGTTGCACGCCGTGACCGTGGCGTTCTGGGTCAGCGGGTAGGTTTCCGGCGTCGTGCCTTCCTTTTCGATCAGGCAACCGAGCACCCGGGCTTCGGTGGCCGAAAGCGGCGGGTCCAGCGGCAGTTTCGATTCGCCTGCCGACGCTTGCGACGATTCCTGATGCGATTCCTGGGACGGTTCGTTCATTGTTGGTCGTTTTCCTGGTATCCGTGGGGCCCCGCGAAACACGGGGCGTATTGCTCATTTTGGCAGATCGCGATCGGGTTGGCCGTATTCTTTGGCACAGGGCCGGCTTCGGCCAAGCCCGGCGCGGGTCGGGTTGGCTTGATTTCGAATCCGCGAAGGCATCGTGCGTCGGTGAGCTTCAAGGCCTGAACGGCCGCGGGTTCCAGCCCAGCTGCTCGCGCGCGCGGGTGTCGTCGACCACCAGGTCCATGCGCTGACGCGCGATCATGACCGGTGTGACGGATCGGAAGCGACCCAGACGATGGGCGATTCGCAGCGCAGATGCGATCAGCCACGCCGGCATTCGCACCAGCGTCGCGTCGATCCCCGCCCCGGAAGCGATCCGGCGCACGAATTCCGGATACTGCAGTGTCTCGCCGCCGCCCAGGCTCAGCGTCTCGACCGGCGATCCGCGTTCGGATCCGCTGCCGGCGGCCAGTTGCCGGACAAGTGCGGCGAGGTCGTCGGCGTGAACCGGCTGACGCAGTCCGTTGCCGGCGATTGGCGCCCATGATCGTTGCTCGAGCCAGCTTCGAATACCGTGCAGTGCCGAAGGCGCCCGGCCGCCGTAGATCAGCGTCGGCCGCAGCAGTGTGAGTTCGATACCGCGCTTACCCGCCGTCTCCGCAAGTGACTGCTCGGACTCGACGAGGCGTTCCACGGTTTCGCGTTCACCTGGATCGGCCGAGCGCTGCTTGAACACCACGCTGGCCGAACTCAGCGCGATGATACGCCTGAGCATCGGCATGGCCCGGACCTGGCGCGCCGCCAGCGGCAGGGCTTCGGCGTCTGCGCAGATCATCACGTGCGACTGTATGCGGGCGTGGCCCACTAGGTCGTGCTGCATCCAGGTGAGGTTGGGCCGGCTATATCCGGGAACGTCGGGTGAGACCGCAATCACCGGCGCGCCGGCGTCCAGCAGCCCGGCGAGAATTTCATGTCCGGCCGGGCCGCCCGGGCCGACCAGCAGTAACGGCGCCGTGTCGTGGTCGCTCAAGGTGCTCGCCCGGCCCTCGAAACGGGCGGCGCGTCGGCGCTGGCGCGGCCGCGCCGGATAAGGAACCTTGGAATAACTCTGCGCGGGCGCGACGGCGCCTTTGCGGGAGGCTCCGGCTTGGCTTGGGCGAGCGTGGTTTGGTTGTTCCAAATGAGCGAGCCCAAACAAGCCGGAGGCCCCGCAAAGCCCCGTCCCGAAGGGGTTTCGCCGGAAAAGCCGCATCTCGCGCGTTGCGACCCTCGGCCGTAGCTATGGCTACTGTCACTCGCGCCACACCACACGATCTGCAGCTTTTCCGACTGAAACGCGCTCCGCGCAGAGTTATTCAAAGGTTCCCTAAGACATGCATAATCGCTGCAGTTCCTGATGATGGGCGGCGACCGTAGCCGGCGCGAATTCGATGTTTTTCAACGCCAGAATACTGCAACAGCCGTTGACCGGGGTCGGCCGGTACCTCAATGAGGTGCTTGCGGCCTGGCCCGGGGAGCCGCCTGCGCGCATCGATCCGCCGCGCCGGGCGATCCGGGGATTGAAAGGGCACGCCTGGGAGCAGCTGGTATTGCCGGCAAGGGTCGGCCGCGACCTGCTGTGGTCGCCGGTGCATTCGGGGCCGCTGGCGGTCGCCAACCAGGTCGTGACCGTTCACGACCTGGTGCCGCTGGACCATCCCGAATGGCTTAATCGAGGATTCGCCCGCTGGTACGGCTTCATGCTGCCGCGCCTGGTGCGACGCGCCCGCCACGTCATCGCGATTTCCGAATTCACGCGGCACCGGCTGCTTGAAACTACCGGAATTCCGGACAGCAAGGTGACGGTGATTCACAACGGCGTCGGCGCGGGTTTTCGTCCGCCGCCGCCGGCCGAGCGTCGGCGCATGCGCGAAAGTCTCAACCTGAACGATACGCGTTACCTGCTCTCGGTCGGCACACTGGAGCCGCGCAAGAACCTGGCCGTTCTTATCGACGCCTGGTCGAAGGCGCTGCCCCGATTGCCCGACGACCTCGAGCTGGTGATTGCCGGGGCGCCGGGTCGGGCTTCGGTGTTCGCCGGTGCAAGACTGGACGACCTGCCGCCCCGGGTGCGGCTGGCCGGCCGGGTGACCGACGAAATGCTGCCCGCGCTATACGCCGAGGCTGAATGGTTCGTATATCTGTCTCTGTATGAGGGGTTCGGGCTGCCGCCGCTGGAAGCGATGGCCTGCGGCACGCCGGCGATCGTCAGCGATATCCCGGTGTTCGGCGAAGTGACGGGCGGTGCTGCGATGACGGTCGATCCGGACAACCGGAATGCCGTGGCGGACACGCTGGCAGTGGCGGCGAGAGATTCGGCGCGGCGAAAGATCCTGGCCGAGCGGGGATTGCAGCAGGCGGCCGGCTTCGACTGGCACGAAACCGCCCGCCTGACGCGGGCGGTTCTGGAAAGATTCGGTTAGAAATCAGGTTTCAAGTTTCCTGAGTAGCGTCGTGTCTCAGTGTCCTGCTCAAGCCAATGAAAAATTTGTGCTGAAAGTCTCTGGGTCCCGGATCAGGTCCGGGACGACAACCAGGTGGAAGCTCCAAGACTGTCGCCCCGGCCTTGAGCCGGGGCCCAGTGGCTTTGTCTACGGGCAATGCCACAGCGCAAGAACGCTACTGAGACACGACGCTAGTCAGGTTAAGTTTTAGGTTTTAAGTGTTAACGAAAACCTCGCCGGCAGGCCGGCTCCCACACCCGTCGACGGCACCCGGGCGCATCCGACACCGTGACCTGCTACAAGTGTGGGAGCTTGCCTGCAAGCGAAGCCATTGAATTTCCCGAAACCCGAACCCGGAAACCGTTGTTCCCTGAAACCTAATACTCCCCTATTTCCTCAACCCCGATACCGCCCCCCGCCACACGGCTCGGGCTGCCTCGAGGTCGCCGCGCAGCAGACGCCTTATGAGCCGTCCGGTGACGCCGATAATGATCGCCGGCCACCCGCCCACCGGGCCGTGCTTGCGGAAGAACTTGACGGCCGAGGCGTTGATCAGCGCGTCCTTGCGCGGGCTGGCTTCGCCGGTCGAACCCGAAAGACGGTGCCGGACGACGGCATCGGGAGCCACGGTGAGTTTCCAGCCGTCCGCGCGCAATCTCAGGCACAGGTCCGCGTCTTCCCAGTAGAGAAAATAGCGCGGGTCGAACAACCCGCTCTTGCGCAGGGCTTTGGTGCGCAGCATCATCGATGCGCCGGTCAGGTAGTCCAGGCGCTCGTCCGGCACCGGCGTGGTGAAATGCCTGCTGTGTCCGCGCCACCGGCCGATTCGACCCCCGCCCCAGGTCTGTATGGCGTGCGGCGGATTCATGTCGACGATGCGCGCGCCGATCGCGCCTGCGTCGGGATGTGCCCGAGCGGTTGCCAGCAGCGCTTCCAGCGTGCCGGACTCGATCCGGGTGTCGTTGTTGAGCAGCCAGATCCATTCGCAGCCGCTGTCCAGGAGCGTTTCGAGGACGGGGTTCAGACCGGCGCCGAAGCCCAGGTTTGTGGCGTTCACCGAAACGCTGGCCGACGGAAAAGCCTGCCGAATGCGTTTGACCGAATCGTCTTCCGATGCGTTGTCGACGACATAGACGGCGCCCGGGACGGTTTGAAGCGCTGCAAGCGATTCGAGGCAGGCCAGGGTGTCGTCGGCGCCGTTGAAGTTCAGCACGACGACGGCCACGTCGTCCGCAGTCCATTCAGCGTGTTGCTTCGGGCGCGGCGAAACTGCGGCTTTTCGGGTTTCGAACGTCATGCCCGGTCACCATGAATCCGGCGGTGGCAGGCGGCGACCGCGTCGGCCGCGGTATCGGGCAGTGGACGGCTGCAGGCCCGGGCCAGTTCCAGCACGTGTTCCGGATGCGTGGTGCCGAACACGGCGCTGCTGATACCGGGCTGCGCCAGCACCCAGGCGAGCGCGAGCTGCGCGCGGGTCCAGCCGGGGGCGGCAAGCGCCTTGCGCAGGCACCTGCGCGAGCGTCTTTCAGGCTTGTTGCCGCGCCGGGAAAACGCGCGGGCCAGGTACCACAGGCCGCTGCCGCTGGTCAGCCAGCGCGCCAGCGGCGGGGCGAAACGCATCCGGGCCAGCGGTTCGGCGGCCAGCACGCCCTGGCCGGCCTCGGCGGCGCGGCGGGCGAGGCCGGCGTTGTGCGCCTTCATGACCGAGACGAACGGCATCAGAATATCGAAAGGCGCTCTGTCCACGGCGTGTTCCAGCACATCGGCGTGCGCGTTGACGCCGATGAGTTCCACCTTGCCTTCGGTTCTCAGACGGTCCAGCGCGGTGAGCAGATCGTCGGTGAGGTCGGCAGGCTCCGGACCGTGCAGCTGCAGCAGCGAAATGCGCGCCAGGCCCAGGCGCTCGAGGCTTTCGTTGACCTGCTCGATTAGCCCGCCGGGGCTGAAATCGCGCACGATCCGGCCGCGATTGTTATTGCCATTGCCACTGCGTGTGCCGGCTTTGGTGGCGATGATCAGGTCGTCGGGCTCGACGCCCGATGCCTTGATCATCCGGCCCAGCCGTCGCTCGGCTTCGCCGCCGGCATAAGAGCCGCCGGTATCGAACAGCGTGATGCCGCAGGCCAGCGCGGCGTCGAATACCTCGCGGGCCCGGCGCTCGGGGAACCCGGGCCGGGCCCAGTAGCTGGCGCAGCCGAGACCGAGTTCGGAAACCTGGCGGCCGGTGCGGCCCAGCGGCCGCAGTCCGACCCGTTGAATGCCGCCGGGTTCCGGTCCGCTCATTTTGCGGCCCTGAATCTGGACGCGGCCCACACCAGCGGCGTCCGGGCGGCGGCGTGGGCAACAAGCGCGAGCAGCCAAAGCGGTCGCTGCCAGCGCGGCCACTGTGCCGAACAATGGCGCTTCAGATAACGCCACAGCCCACGGTGTTTGGCCCACAGCACCGCAACCGGACGACTACTTGAGGAACGTCCGCCGGCGTGGACGACCTCGGCTTCGGGCACCCAGCGCAGCCGCCGGCCGTGCTCGGCCAGCCGTGCGAACAGGTCCAGATCCTCGAAGTGCAACGGGTAGTTTTCGTCCATGCCGCCGAGCGCGTCGAATGCATTGCGCCGGACCAGCATGCAGGCGCCGGAGACGGCTTCGACTTCGATTGCGTTGCCGGGCGCCGGGGTACCGGTCGTGTCCATGCCCTGTCCGCCAAGCGGCAGCATCTCATGGATGACCCGCATGGGCGTGGGCAGGCGCCGGCGGCTGCCGCGCTGTTCGCGACCGTCCGTACCAAGCACCTTGCCCGAGACCAGCGCGGTTTCCGGATGGCGGTCCAGTTCGTCGACCAGGCGCGCCAGTGCGGTCGGGGTGATCAGGCAGTCGGGATTGAGGATCAGCAGGAATTCGCGCGAAGCGTGCCCGGCGGCGCGATTGACGCCGGCGGCGAAGCCGGTGTTGCGACCGGCGCGGTCGACGGTGACGGCTTGTTCGAGCCCGCTTGACGCTTCATTGGCAGGCTGCTTGCAGGTCTTCGCCTGTAGGGCATCCAGGCTGGCGTCGGTCGAGCCGTTGTCGACCACGATCAGGTTCGGCTCGGTTGCGCCTTCGGGCAAGATACTTTCTGCCGCGCGGGCCAGCCATTCTCCGGCGTTGTAGTTGACCACCAGAACGTCGACCCGGGCCAGGCGGTCGGTCGGGGCGCCGGCCACAGGATCGGCCGCGCCGTTCATTTGTTTCCGAACAGCCATTGCCGCAGTCGGCGCCACAGCGGAATTTTCTGTGATTGCTTCAGCCGTTCGATTTCGGCGTCGCGCTCGGCCAGCAGGTGGCCGGCCCGGATGTGGTTGCGCACTTCATCGTTGTAGTGGGCATAGACGCTTTCGGCGCGGTCGTCGAACAGCGAAAAACCCGCGGGTGCCGGAAGCGCGACGTTGCTTGCCGCGGCAATGGCAATGAAGTAAAGCGGCGGGGGTGCCGGGTGGGCGGCGTGCGTCACCGTGCCGTCGGCTTCGCTGGTCAGACATTCGGCGGTAGCTGAACCCGCATCCAGCCGCCATAGCGCGGAGTTGAACATCAGCTTCTGGCCGAACAGCCGGTAATCTGGAAAGTGCCGCGCCAGCAGGTCTTCGAACTGGTCGCGGTAAAGCTCGCGAACGTGGAATTCGTTTTCGAAACCGGTGTCGTCGGAGTAGGTCTTCCTGTCCGGCGAAGACATCAGCAGGAAGCCGCCGGGCCTGAGCACGCGCCGGAATTCGGTCATCAATTCGTCGTGTTCGGCCAGGTGCTCGAGGGTCTCGAACGAGACGACAGCGTCGAAGCGATCGTCCTCGAACGGCAGGTCGAGTGCGCTGGCGCGGGCGAATTCGAGGCCGTCGGCCACGTAGCGTCGGCGGGCATGCTCGATGCTTGCCGCATCGATATCGACGCCGGTGACCGATCTTGCCGCATCGCTCAGGATGCGGCTGCCGTAGCCTTCGCCGCAGGCGCAGTCGAGCACGTCGAGGCCGCCGACCAGGCGCTGGGCCCAGGCGTAGCGGTGGAAATGCTCGTGGAAGATCTCGCGCACGCACTCGGGCGTGAAGCGCTCGCCGGTGAATTCCAGCGCGCTGTCACGGTTCAGATCTGGATCGGTCTGGCCGGGGGCGTTCACGATATCCTCCGGGGGGCTTACAACCGGAATTCCTTGCCCAGGTAGACGTTACGTACTTCCTCGTCGGCCAGCACCGCATCGGGCGGGCCCTGGGTGAGTACCCGGCCTTCGGAAATGATGTAGGCCCGATCGCAGATGCCCAGCGTTTCGCGCACATTGTGGTCGGTGATCAGGATGCCGATATCGCGGTCGCGCAGGTGGCCGACGATGTGCTGGATTTCGCCCACCGAAATCGGATCGACGCCGGCGAACGGTTCATCGAGCAGAATGAAGCGCGGGTCGGCGGCCAGCGCTCGCGCAATCTCGACGCGCCTTCGTTCGCCGCCCGACAGGCTTACCCCCATCTGTTGGGCCAGGTGGGCGACGTTGAATTCATCGAGTAGCCGGCCCAGTTCCCGCTTGCGCGCGTCGCGGTCGAGATCCTTGCGCAGCTCCAGGATGGCGTCGATGTTGTCCTGAACCGACAGCCGCCGGAAGATGGAGGCTTCCTGCGGCAGATAACCCAGCCCGAGCCGGGCGCGGCGGTGCATGTTGGCGCGGGTGAGGTCGTGCTCGTCTACGGTGATGGTGCCGCCGTCCGCCGGGACCAGGCCGACGACCATGTAGAAGCAGGTGGTCTTGCCTGCGCCGTTGGGGCCCAGCAGGCCGACGACTTCGCCGCGATGGACTTCGAGTGAGACGTCGTGAACCACGGCGCGGCCGCGGTAGCGTTTGACAAGATGTTCGGCGCTTAGCATCAGTGTTCCACCGGCGGGTCTACCGGTGGTTGTTCGTCGACCGTGGTGTCTTGCTCGATTTCGCCATCGGCTTGCGGCTTTGATTCGGAGTCGTCGGACGTTCGATTGCGCATCGAATCGCCTTCCAATATGACACGCGCCTGGTTGCCGTCGCTGCCGCGGCCGGAGAGGCTCTCCGTATCCAGGTCGTAGACGAGCTGATTGCCGGTAAATTCACCCTGCTCGTGCCGAATACGGGCGTTGCCGGACAGGGTAACGACATTTTCGATCACCTGGAATTCGATCTGGTCGGCCTTTCCCTCGACGATGCTGCCATCGTCCAGCCTGTCGCGCCAGGTCGTCGGGCTGCCGAAAAGTTCGACCAGCGTGATACGGCCGTCCTCCTGGTGTACGACGCCCTCGTCGGCATCGACCAGCATGGCGCCGCGCTGGATGGTGACGTTGTCGCTGAAGCGGGTTACGCCCGAGCGCAGATCGTACTGGTTGGTGTCGGAGTCGATGATGATCGGTGGCTCGACTGTTGTTGTGTCGATCGCGTCTTCGACAGTCTGATCGACAACCTGGGCAGTCGATTCCTGGCCCGATTCCTGGCCGCCTGACAGGCTAGTCGCGAGCAGCAGCACGGGCAGGGCGATAAATCGCATGGACATCCTGTTCAAGCTCCATTCTTTCTTCATCGATCCAGGCGGTAAGAGTACCACCGCTCAGTTCGGTTCCGTCCTGCTGCATGTCGACGGGGCCGGGCGAGTGCAGCGTGGCATCAGCGCGGTCGTATTGCACTTCTTCGGATTCGATCCGGATCGTGCCGCGCGGATGCGGCTTCTCGATTTGTACATTGTCGTGCAGCGTGAGTCTGCGTGATTCGCGTTCGACTACCGCCAATTCGGCCGTGCCGGCCCAGGCCTGGCCGGCCGGATCGATCACGAAGCGCGGTTCGGGGATGCGCGCGCGGCGGGTGATGGCATCGTGTTCAAGGCGGGGTCCCGCGATATCCAGCGTCAGCGTTCCTTCGGCATCGAAGAATTGCGCCTCGAAATTACCCAGCGCATAGTCGATGTCCTGCCTCACGGTCTGGGGCGCGGGCGGGTCGGGCTGCCAGGCCTGGTTCAGCCACCAGTTGCCGGTGACCAGCACGGCCAGCGCGACCGCCGATAGCAGCCAATAGCGGCGGGGGCTTGGCGTAACCATCATCGCCGCATCATCGAAACGACTGGCGCCATTCGTCGAGCAGGCCATGGGCGGCCAGCAGCAGTTCTGCCGCTTCGCGGGCCGCGCCGCGACCGCCGCCGGCACGCGTGGCGTAGTCGGCGTGTTCGATGATCCATTCGTCGGCGTCGCCGGGACACAGCTTGAGCCCGGCCTGGCGCATGGCGGGCCAGTCGACCAGGTCATCGCCCATGTACGCGACCTGTGATGCGTCGAGATCGAACTGCTGCAGGATTTCACCGAACGCGGCGCCCTTGTCCTCGCGCCCCTGAAGCAGGTTCTCGATGCCCAGTTCGCGCATGCGTACCCGGACCAGGTTGGAGTTTCTCGCGGTGAGCGCGGCGACGATGAACCCATTTTGCATCAGGCCTTTCAGCCCCAGTCCGTCGCGCGAATGAAACGCCTTGATCTCCTGGCCGCTGTCGTCGCGGTAGAGGCGGCCGTCGGTCATCACGCCGTCGATGTCGAACACGATCGCGCGGATGGCGCCGGCGCGCTCGAGCAATTGCGGTGACCAGCGGGGTGAGTCGTCTTCAGCGCTCATACGACGCCGGCCTGCAACAGATCCTGGAAGTTGAGTGCGCCGACAAGGCGTTTTTCGTCGTCGACCACCAGCAGGCCCTGGATGCGTCTGGCCTGCATCAACTCGACCGCGCTGGCGGCCAGTTCGTTCGGGCCGATGGTCTGGGGGTCGGCGGTCATCAGTTCGCGAACCGGCGTGGTCCGGATATCGCCGCTGTCGTCCAGCCCGCGACGGAGATCCCCATCCGTAAGAATGCCGGCCACGCGGCGCTCGGCGTCGACGACCGCGCAAAGGCCGAGCCGGCCGCGGGTCATGATCACTATCGCCTCGGAGATGGTCTGCTCGGGCGCGATCGTGGGCAGGTCGGTTTCGCCGTGCATCACGTCGGCGATGTGCAGCAGCAGGCGCTTGCCCAGCGTGCCGCCAGGATGCGAGCGGGCGAAATCCTCGGCCGTGAAGCCGCGCGCCTCCAGAAGCGCGATCGCAAGTGCATCTCCCATCGCCAGCTGGGCCGATGTCGATGCGGTGGGCGCCAGGCCGAGCGGGCAGGCCTCGCGGTCCACACTGGTATCGAGATGCACGTCGGCATGCCGGGCCAGGCTGGAATCCGGCTTGCCGGTCATCGCGATCAGGCCGACGCCGATGCGCTTGATGACCGGAAGCAGGTTGACCACTTCGGCGGTTTCGCCGGAGTTCGACAGCGCGACGATCACGTCGCCGGCGCGGATCATGCCGAGGTCGCCGTGGCTGGCTTCTGCCGGATGAACGAAAAAGGCCGGGGTGCCCGTGGACGCCAGGGTGGCGGCAAGCTTGTGCCCGATATGCCCGGACTTGCCCATGCCGGTGACGATCAGGTGTCCGTCGCAGGCCAGAATGAGCCGGCAGGCTTCGACGAAGGCGCCGTCCAGTCGCCGGGCCAGCGCCTGGATGGCCGCCGCTTCGGTGGCCAGCACCTCGCGCGCCCGCTCGATCAGGGCGTCGGGATTTTTGATTCGGTTGTCGATTCGATCGTTCATGATGTCGGTCCCGTGCGTGGCCGCAGTCTACCGCGTGCTAATGCAACCAGAAGTCTTTTGCCTCATCAAAGTGCCTGCTGGAACACGACAAACTGGTAGATAACATAGGTTGCCAGCAGCACGCCGGCGCTGACCCTGCCGATGCGGCCGGCAAAGACGGCCATTCCCGCCAGCATCAGAAACGTGAACGCCATGACGGGCAGGTCGCGCACGATCAGCAGCGATTCTATGGTCATCGGATGAATCAGCGCGGCAATGCCGAGCACGCCCAGCAGGTTGAACAGGTTGGATCCCAGGATGTTCCCGATGCACAGGTCGTCTTCCTTGCGCAGCGCGCTGGCCATCGCTGCGGCCAGTTCGGGCAGGCTGGTGCCCAGCGCCACGATTGTCAGGCCGATGACCGCTTCGGATACGCCCAGCAGGGTCGCCATTTCAATGGCGCCCGTGACCAGAATCTGGGCGCTGAGCGGCAGCACCAGCAGGCCGACCAGGGTCCACACCGTTGCTGCGCGGTTGGTCATATCCTGCGAGATTTCATTCATCAGAGCCTGGGTGGCGGGGTCGAGATCCACTTCGCGCCGGCCCCGGTACAGCATTGCGGCAATGAAAAGTGCCAGGCCGCCGGCCAGAATCACGCCGTCGATCCGCGACAACGAACCGTCAATCATCAGCAGCGCGGTCAGCGCAGTGACGGCTGCCAGTGCCGGAATTTCGCGAAAGCAGGTCGACTTTTCGACGCTCATCGGATAGAGCAGGCAGGTCAATCCAAGAATGAGCCCGACATTGGCGATGTTGGAGCCCAGCGCGTTGCCGACGGCCAACGAAGGATTGCCTTCAAGCGAAGCCAGTGCCGAAACGACCATTTCCGGCGCCGAGGTGCCGAAGCCGACGATCGTGACGCCTACGACCAGCGCGGAGACGCCGAAATTGCGCGCCAGCGCCGACGCGCCCGCCACCAGTCGATCTGCCGACCAGACCAGCAGCACGAATCCGACCAGCAGATAGACCAGAGCGGTAATCAGCGACATTGCGTGTTGCAGGTGCGGGTGATGCTCATATCGGGTATCGTTTTCAAAGCAGGTTTCCGTGGTCGGCTTCGAGGTGCCGGTGCGATTGCATTTCGTTTAAAATGTCGGGCCGAACGAATCGCTGCCTTGCGCGGCGTCTGGTTGCCCTGCACCCAGAACAGACCCGGGGTCGAAACACTGGCCCGCTTTCAGACAGGAACCCTTTGTAAATATGGACAGCGAACGGATTGAGCAACAGCTGCGCGCGGCATTTCCGCAGGCTGATATTAGTGTCTCCAGCGACGACAACGTGCATTTTACCGCGAAAGTCGTCAATGCCGGCTTCGACGGGCTCAACCGCGTGGCGCGCCATCGCCAGGTGCACGATGCGATCGGCCCGTCACTGGGCCGCGAAATCCACGCGCTGACGCTTTCCCTGCGCACGCCTGAAGAACAGGCTGCTTCGGAGTAATGGCGCGCATTGAAATCGAGGGCGGCGTTGCGCTGAGCGGCTCGGTCGCCGTATCGGGCGCCAAGAACGCCGTGCTGCCGATTCTGATGGCCAGCCTGTTGACCGACCAGCCGTGTCGGTTGAAAAACGTTCCGCATTTGAAAGATGTGACAACCACCATCGAGCTGCTGGCCCAGATGGGCGCCGAGGTCGGCCTTGCCGACCAGCTCACCATAGAACTCGATACCTGCGGCGTGGCGCACCAGGAAGCGCCGTACGACCTGGTCAAGACCATGCGCGCCTCGGTACTGGTGCTCGGGCCGCTGCTGGGACGCTTCGGCAAGGCACGCGTTTCGCTGCCCGGCGGTTGCGCCATCGGTGCGCGTCCGGTCGACCAGCATCTCAGAGGACTGGCTGCGCTGGGTGCCGATGTGCGCGTGGAAGCCGGCTACATCGTCGCCGAAGCCAGGCAGTTGAAGGGTGCGCGCATCGTGCTCGATACCGCGACCGTGACCGGTACCGAGAACATCATGATGGCCGCGGTGATGGCTGAAGGTGTAACCCGGCTCGAAAATGCAGCGCAGGAGCCGGAAGTCGTCGACCTGGCCGACTGCCTCAACAGCATGGGCGCCGATATCGAGGGCGCCGGCGGCAACACCATTGTCATCAATGGCGGCAAGCCGCTGTCGGGTTTCGACTACGTCGTGCTGCCCGACCGGATCGAGGCCGGCACTTTCCTGGTGGCGGCGGCCATGACCGGCGGTCACATCACGGCGCGCCGGGCCGACCCGAACACGCTTGACGCGGTGCTGCAGAAACTCGAGCAGTCGGGTGCCGAGATCAGTACCGGCGAGGACTGGATAGAACTCGACATGCACGGCCGGCGGCCGAAGGCGGTGGATGTGACCACCGCACCGTACCCGGGTTTCCCGACCGACATGCAGGCCCAGTTCACGGCACTCAACGCGATCGCCGAGGGTACGGGCGTGGTGCGCGAGACGGTGTTCGAGAATCGCTTCATGCACGTGCTCGAGCTGCAGCGCCTGGGTGCCGACATGCGCCTGGAGGGCAACGCGGTCATCATTCGCGGCCAGCCGAGGCTCACCGGCGCGCCGCTGATGGCCACCGACCTTCGGGCCTCGGCCAGCCTCGTGCTGGCGGGCCTGGTGGCCGAGGGCAAGACGGTCATCGATCGGGTCTATCATATCGATCGCGGCTACGAAAACATCGAGGAAAAATTCGGCCAACTGGGCGCAAGAATCCGCCGCTACGCGCTACGCGCCGCCTGAGTCACCACATCGAAAAGGCCCGGGGTTAAAGACGCGTCGGCTAGAATACGCCCGTAAACCGATAATGCCGGCTTAGCTCAGTTGGTAGAGCACCTGATTTGTAATCAGGGGGTCGGGGGTTCGAATCCCTCAGCCGGCACCATACCCACACCTAACCTCCAGACCTCGATCGGCCCCGAACCCATCAAACGCCCCCATTCGAACCCCCGACCAGACAATCGGTTCGAACCGAGCCGAAGGCGAGCTCGCTGAAGCGAAGCGTAAGCAACCGAGCTGCGCTGGCGGCGAGCTCACTGAAATGCAGCGAATTTCAGCCCAAAGGGCAAGGCGCGCAGCGCCGCAGTAATCCCTCAGCCGGCACCATACCCACACCTAACCTCCAGACCTCGATCGGCCCCGAACCCATCAAACGCCCCCATTCGAACCCCCGACCAGACAATCGGGTCACGGCTTTCTTGTGCGGGACATGGATGCGGCCAAACGCAAAATGTTATATCATTACGTTTTGCGTGATCTATCCTCGAATGATGGCTGCCGCCTTTAAATCTCGAAAGCGCGATTTGCCGATCGGCGTCCTGGATCGCTTCGGTATCGCCGTATCGGCGTTCTGCCTGCTGCAGTGTCTTGCCCTGCCGCTGGCGTTGTTGTTCGCGCCGCTGGCTTCGGCGAGCATGTTCAGCCATGAGCTTTTTCACCTGCTGCTGCTGGGCGTGATCATTCCGGTCAGTCTGCTGGCGTTCGGTCTGGGATTTCTTCGACACCGCAACCCGCGCATGTGGATTCCGGCAGGGGCGGGTTTCGCGCTGCTGGTCCTTGCCGCGGCGCTCGAACAGGGGCACGTCATCGGGCCGGTCTGGATTTCGTTAGTGACGTCGATGGGCGGGCTCGGCCTGATCGCCGGGCATGTGCTCAACATGCGCAGCCGCGGCGACTGAATCATCTACGCGCGAGCGGCGCCGTTGTAGACGCGGCAGGACCTGCATGGTAGTTTTCGGTCAACGTACCGAACATGCCGAGCCTCTTGATGGCCCAATCATTTTCCAACTTTCGCGAGTTCTACCCGTATTATCTGGCCGAACACGCCGATACCAACTGCAGGCGCCTGCACTTCGTCGGCACCTGGCTGGTGCTGGCCGCTCTGGCGGCAGGCATCCTGGTATCACCCTGGTGGTTGCTGGCCATGCCGCTTTTCGGCTATGGATTCGCCTGGATCGGGCATTTCGTTTTTGAAAAGAACAAGCCGGCCACGTTCAAGTACCCGCTCTACAGTCTGGCCGGCGATTGGGTTATGTTTGCCGACATACTGCGGGGCAGGGTGAAGATCTGAGATCAATGCTTTCCGGATTCGGGTTTATGGTTTCCGGAAAAAATAAAAGGTTTCGCATGCAGGGCAAGCGCTTACGCCTGTAGCAGACAGTCGAGCAGAAGTCGGGCCGCGGCGACTTTGCGAACCGGCTTTTCCAGCGACGCTTTTCCGCGGGCACTCCACACCGACCACCGACTCATGGCTCTCGAATCCCCGAATCCCGATACCGGTTCCGATGTCGAAACCATCGAAGTCGCCGCCGGCGTATTGCGCGACGATGCAGGTCGAGTGCTGGTGAGCCGACGACTGGCGGGCCGCCATCTGGCCGGTATGTGGGAGTTTCCCGGCGGCAAGATAGAGGCCGGCGAAGCGCCGGAGGCGGCTCTGCAAAGGGAACTTGAAGAGGAGTTGGGCGTGATGGCGGGTCCCAGCCGTCCGATGGTGGCGGTGCGGCACGAGTACCGGGAGAAGGTTGTGCGGCTGAGGCTTTACGAAGTTCATTCGTTCAGCGGTACACCGCGCGGCGCCGAAGGACAGGAGGTCCGCTGGGTCGAGCCGAGCAGACTCGGCGCGCTGGAAATGCCTGCGGCGGATCGCCCGCTGATTCGGTTGCTCGATCTCGACGGGCATTATTCGATTTCCCCTTCACCCGGCGCGTTCGAATCTGCCGATCACTTTTTCGATGCCTGGCGGGCCAGCCTCGAGGCCGGTTATAAACTGCTGCGATTGCGTCCGGCCGCCGGCGAACGGGTGGAACCCGATTTGATCGCGCGAATCGACGCCCTCACGCGCGAGTTCGGCGCCCGCTGGATCGCCTCGGGCGAGCTCGAACAGTGTTTCGGCTGGCCGGCCGACGGCATTCATCTCGATACCCGTCAGCTGATGACGCTGGATAAGCGGCCGCTGCCGGCGCACCGACTGCTGATTGCGTCATGTCACGATCTGGAGGAAATCCGCATCGCCGATTCGCTTTGCGTGGACCTGGTGACGTTATCGCCGGTGATGCCCACGGCCAGTCATCCGGACGCGTTGCCGATGGGCTGGGCCAATTTCGAGCGCGTAGTGCGCCGCTCGCCGCTGCCGGTAATGGCGCTGGGCGGAATGCATCCCGATGATTGGGGTCGTGCCCGAACCTCAGGCGCATTCGGGGTGGCCGGGATAAGCGCGTTCGGGTGGCGGTGATGGAAATTTCGGACATGGAAAGCATTTATATGCCGCTGCGTTCGGTGCCCGCCCTGGGCGAAGGCGAGGTCCACCTCTGGCACGTGCGGCTGGAGAACCTGCCGGTGATGGAGTCGATACTCCCGGCCGAAGCCCGTGACCGGGTGCGCCAGTTGCGAATGGGCCAGAAGTTCATGCTGCGGCTGTTGCTGGGCGCGTACCTGGAAATCCCGGGTCGCGACGTCGTGACCGTGGCCGGCAAAAACGGAAAGCCCGTGCTTGCCCCGCCGCTGGCGCGCTCGGGCCTGGCGTTCAACCTGTCGCACGCCGGTGATCGGCTGGCCATCGCGGTGGCGAGAAACCTGCCGGTCGGTGTCGATATCGAACAGGTCGGGCGCGACGTGCGATGGCGGAAACTGTCGGAGCGCTGGTTCAGCCGTGTCGAAGCCGAATGGTTGAAGACGCTGGAATCCGGCACGGCAAACCGTGAATTCCTGCGTTTGTGGACGGTGCGCGAAGCGATGATCAAGGCGTTGGGTGCGACTATTGCCGGGCACATCTCCGGGGTGACGCCCGAGCCGGGCAATCCTGCACATATCCGGTCGCTTCCGGAAGGTTGGCCGGAATCGAAGACCTGGACGCTTCACGAGCACGAGCGCGAAACCGGACTGCACGGGTGGCTCGCCGTGCCGGGGCCGGTTGCCGCTATTCGCACCTACGCGTTGGTGATGGGGGAGGACGGACGGTAAATTATTGGTCGGCTGGTTGCCTGGTGGTCCGTAGCCTAAGACTTGCCCGGAAACCGGAAGGCGACTTATTTCCGAAACGTGCGCAGCGCGATGACAATCGAGACGGCAAAACCGGCCATGGCCGGGATCGAGTGGGTCTGGAGCCACGGGCCGACATCGTATGCAGCCAGCACCGAGGAGGCGATGAGCAGGCCGGCGGCGAAGATGGCGCCGGGGGTTCGGCGGTTGTGACGCTGTAGCTGGTGGTCGATGGCTTCCAGGTCTTCGCTGGCGATGCGCGCGTTGATCCTGCCGCTGGAGGCGAATTTGAGTGCGTCGTGGATGAGATTGGGGATTTCCGGTCCCCTGGCCACCCATGAGGGGAGCTCGCGGCCGAGTTTTTTAGCGGTCTTGCCGATGCCGTAGCGTTCGCGGAAGATCGATTCGAGTTCAGGTTTGGCCACGTCCCAGATATTGATCTTCGGGTAGAGATCGCGGCCCATGCCCTCGATGTTGAGCAGCGTCTTCTGCAGCATGATCAGCTGCGGCTGCAGCGTGAGCTTGAATCGCCGTGCAACTTCGAACAGGTTCACCAGCAGCTCGGCGAAGGACACTTCCTCCAGCGGGCGGGTGAAGCTGGGTTCGCAGACCGTGCGGGCGGCGGCCTCCATTTCGTCGATGCGGGTATCGGCAGGCACCCAGCCGGCCTCGATGTGCAACTCGGCCACGCGCCGGTAATCGCGGTTGAAGATGGCCAGGAAGTTCTCGCCGATGTAATAGAGGTCGTTCGGCGTGAGGCTGGCGACGATGCCGAAATCCAGCGCGATGAAGCTTGCGTTGGCCGGGTCGGTGGTGTCGATGCGGATGTTGCCCGGGTGCATGTCGGCGTGGAACAGGTTGTCGCGGAACACCTGCTGGTAGAACACCCGGATGCCGCGCCGGGCAAGCCGCTCCATGTCCACGCCCTGACGCTTGAGTTCATCGATATCGCGCACCGGCACGCCGCCGACACGCTCCATCACCAGCACCCGGTCGGCGGTGTGCGACCAGTAGATCTTCGGGATGTACAGTGCTTCGGAATCTTCCCAGTTGCGCCTGAGCATGCTGGCGTTCGCGCCTTCGGATTGCATGCTCAGTTCGTCGAAGATCACGCGCTTGAACTCGGCCACCACTTCGTTGGGCCGGATCCGCTCGCCTTCCGGATGATAGCGACGCGCCAGGTTTGCCAGCGTGGTCAGCAGTTCCAGGTCGTCGGTGATGCGCTTTTCGATGCCGGGGCGGACGACCTTGGCGACCACCTCGGTGCCGTCGGGCAGCGTTGCGGCATGTACCTGGGCGATGGAGGCCGAGGCCATGGGCGTTTCGTCGAAAGAGCCGAACAGCTCGGCGACCGGCTTGCCGAGTTCTTCCTCCACGATCGCCCGGGCCTGTTCGCCGGGGAATGCCGGAACGTCGTCCTGCAGCTTCGCCAGCTCGTCGGCGATGTCGTGCGGCAGCAGGTCACGGCGGGTGGAAAGAATCTGGCCGAACTTGACGTAGATCGGGCCGAGTTCTTCAAGGGCCAGGCGCAAGCGCGCGCCCCTGGACAGGTCGCGCACGCCGCGGCGGCCCCAGGGAATCATCCGAACCACGCGCGCCAGCTTCAGCGCGGGCATGTCGAGGATCAGCGTATCCATGCGGTAGCGCGCAAGCACCACCGCGATCCGGAACAGGCGAAACCCGCGGCCGATCACGCCCGGCGTCTCCGCACGCGACTTTCCAATCTATCCACGGCCTCGCGCAGGCCGTCGACGCCGTCGCGGAATTCGCGCCATTCGTCCGGCGCCGGCACGAAGCGGCTTTCCTCGCGTACCCAGCGCGAAACCTGGTCGCCGCCGGTAGCGGTCGTGGTGCGGGCGAACGCCAGCGCCTCGGTGGTAATGCGGTACATCTGCGGCCCCAGCAGCTCGCCGAAATAGTCGACCAGACCTTTTTCCAGATCGGGGTCCAGCGCCTTGACCGCCTGCTGGAATTCCTGGGCAAGACGCGCGTCGCCGTCGATGCGCACGCCGCTGCTGGTGCCGAAGCCGGGCAGGGCCATGGCCAGCAGCGCGCCGGGCGCGCCGGAGATCTCGGTATCGGGTTCCAGCGCTTCTTCCTTGGGCTCGGCCAGCACACGGAAGCGCTCGCCCCGGGCGCTCAGCCAGAGGTCGATCTGCAGGCCTTCGAGCGCGAACTTCAGCCAGCGGCCTTCCAGCGGCTCGAGCTTGGCCGCCGGATCGGCGTCCAGCGACGCGGCCTGCGCCAGCACGAACTCGATGGCCGCGGCCAGCATGCCGGGCAACGGCGTGACGTAGCGACTCATCAGATACGTGCTCCGCGGTGAATGGCGGCAATGCCGGCCGAGAGGTTTTCGAACGCCACCCGCTCGAAGCCGGCGTCGCGCAGCATGCCGGCCAGCGTTTCCTGATCGGGGAAGCGCCGGATGGATTCGGCCAGGTACTGGTAGCTGTCGCGATCCGAGGCCACGGCCTGGCCCAGGCGCGGCAGCACCTTGAACGACCAGACATCGTAGGCCTGTGCGAGCGGCCTGGGGGAGACGTGCGAGAACTCGAGAATGTGGACGCGCCCGCCCGGCTTGAGGACACGGTGCATCTCGGCCAGCGCGCCGGATTTGTCGGTGACGTTGCGCAGGCCGAAGGCGATGGTGACGTGATCGAAGCGCCGGTCGGGGAACGGCAGCGTCTCGGCGTTGACCTGCAGCCATTCGAAGGCGTCTACATGGCCGCGGTCGTCCATTCGGCGACGCCCGGCCTCGAGCATCTCCCGGTTGATGTCGGCGACCAGCACCTCGCCGTTGGGCGCCACCTTTTTCCGCGCCAGCTCGGCGATGTCGCCGGTGCCGCCGGCCAGGTCCAGCACCCGCTGGCCCGGGCGCATGCCGCAGCCGGCTACGAAACGACGCTTCCACAGCCGGTGGATGCCCACCGACATGAGATCGTTCATGATGTCGTAGCTGTCGGCCACGGAAGAAAATACCTGGCCGACCAGCCGGGTCTTTTCCTCGGGCGCGACTTCGCGGTATCCAAAATCGGTCATGTCGGTTTCTATGGTTACAGGGCGCTTGCCTTCGACATCCAAGGTTAACCGATGTTGCAACAACGGGCGGTCATGGCGCCGGATTTCCCGTTGTCGATGGACCTGACCCAGGACGCCGAAGATCGGTGAGCCGCCGTCCCAGCTTGTCGCCCCGGGTCAGGCCCGGGTCAGGCCCGGGGCGACGAAGTTTGGCGCGTTGCCGTCCCCAGCTTGTCGTCCCGGCCCTGAGCCGGGACCCAGCGTCTTGCTGTTGCCTTGCGAAAGCCACTAGGCCCCGGGTCAAGCCCGGGGCGACAAAGGGTGGTGGGTCGCCGTCCCAGCTTGTCGTCCCGGCCCTGAGCAACGTCATCCCGGACTCGATCCGGGACGGGACCCAGCGTCTTGCTGTTGCCTTGCGAAAGCCACTAGGCCCCGGTTCAAGCCCGGGGCGACGAAGGATGGTGGGTCGCCGTCCCAACTTGTCGTCCCGGCCCTGAGCAACGTCATCCCGGACTCGATCCGGGACGGGACCCAGCGTCTTGCTGTTGCCTTGCGAAAGCCACTAGGGCCCGGGTCAAGCCCGGGGCGACGAAGATCGGTGGGTCGTCGTCCCAACTTGTCGTCCCGGTCCTGAGCAACGTCATCCCGGACTCGATCCGGGACGGGATCCAGCGTCTTTTGCTCGAATCCGATTGAATCTCTGGCGATTATCCGAAAATTTTCTCCCGATTGCCTACCGGGATTGCGGTGTTTTACTGATGCGTCCGAACTTGAAGTCCGGGATTATTCGACCCATGAACAGTTTCCATGTCTACATTCTGACCAACAAGCGAAACGGAACTTTGTACGTGGGCGTTACCAATGATATCGCCCGCCGCGTCGATGAGCATCGCACGCACCAGGTGGCCGGATTCAGCAGGAGACACGAGTTGTCCCGTCTCGTCTATGTCGAGACTCTTGCAAGTGCATTCGAAGCGATTTCCCGGGAGAAGCAATTGAAGCGCTGGAAACGTCAGTGGAAGCTTGAGTTGATTGAATCGGTCAATCCTTACTGGAGGGATATTTCCGACGAGGTCGGGTGGTGAGCGTGCAGTGCAATGCCCTGAACAGCCACTAGGCCCCGGGTCGAGCCCGGGGCGACGAAGTTTGGCGGGTTGCCGTCCCCAGCTTGTCGTCCCGGCCCTGAGCCGGGGCCCAGCGTCTTGCTGTTGCCTTGCGAAAGCCGCTGGGCCCCGGGTCGAGCCCGGGGCGACGAAGTTTGGTGGGTTGCCGTCCCAACTTGTCGTCCCGGCCCTGAGCCGGGACCCAGCGTCTTGCTGTTGCCTTGCGAAAGCCACTAGGCCCCGGGTCGAGCCCGGGGCGACGGAGGAGGCGGCTTCCTCGAGGTTTCTTTCCTGTCGTTCCGAACTTGATGCGGGACCCGGCGTCTTCGCACCGGTCGCTTAAGCCGCTGGGCCCCGGGTCGAGCCCGGGGCGACGGAGGAGGCGGCTTCTTCGAGACGCTTTTTCGAGACCTTTTCGGCCGTGCCCAGCTGCTGGGCGAAGATCTGGACGCGGTATTCCTCGACCAGCCAGCGGTAGTCGTCGAGTTCCGGGGTGTAGGGTTTTCCTTCGGCCAGGTGGTCGAGATAGGTCTGCCACCATGGATCGATTTCGGCCTGGCGCTGGACGTCGCGGCGGGGGTCGAGTTCGAGCGCGTCGAGGCGCTTGTCGACGGCTTCGAGGTAGCGCGGGTATTGCGCCAGGCGGTCGGTATGGATGTCGGCGACGAAGTCGGCGTAGAGCAGATCGTGCAGCTGCGATTCGATGTCGTCCTGGGCCGAGGGCTGGGCAGGTCCGATGTTGGCCAGGCGGCGGGTGATCTGGTGCCAGCGCTGAATCACGCGGTCGAGGAGTTCCACCGCCCGCTGGTATTTTTCGACGAACACAGGGCGGATCCGGGCTTCCAGCGTGGAGAAAGCGTCCGGATCACGCACGTTCCAGGCGTCTTCGATCAGGTCGTCGACCACTCTCGACGCCAGCGCCGATTCCAGCGACGCGACGTCGCCGGCGCGGGTCCAGGCCAGCGCGGCCGGCGGCGACAGGCGGTGCTTTTTCGCCACGTACCTGAGCTTGTCGGAAAGCGCGAGCATCAATAGTCGATGCACGCCGGCGTGGTGCGCGGTGTGGGCCTCGGCTTCGTCGTCGAACAGCCGCAGGCCGGCGGCGTCGTGCTGGTCGACCAATGCCGGCCAGGCGCTGTGGCCGGTGCGCGTGGTGACGTGCTCGGGCAGTTCGATATCGTCGAAGGCTTTCAGTCCATCGCGCTGCCAGTCCTCGGCCTGGCGGGCCATGAAATCGCGCCGGGCGCGTTCGCCCAGATCGGCCTGAAGGCCTTCCAGGTCGCGCGATTCGGCCATGACCTTGCCGGCCTCGCTCTTGACTCGGATATTGAAGCGCAGGTGCTCCGGCAGCCGTTCGGTCTGGAAGTCGTCCGGCGTGATCTGCAGCCCGCCGATGCGCGAAAGCTCTTCGGCCAGCCGCCGGTGCAGGCTGCCCTGGCCGAACCTCATGGCTTCCAGCGCGGCGCGCGCGTAGTCGGCCAGCGGCACGAACGATCGTCGCTTGGACTTGGGCAGGCAGCCGATCAGCGCCTTGACCTTGTCGTCGATCAGGCCCGGTACCAGCCATTCCATTCGGTCGGGGTCGAGCCGGTTGAGCAGGTGCAGCGGGCAGACGACCGTCACGCCGTCGGCCGGGTGGGCCGGCTCGAAGCGGTAGTCCAGCCTGAAGGTCTCGTTTTCAAATTCCAGCCGGTCGGGGAATTCCTCGCCGCTGGTCTCGGCGTCGGGGCGCAGCAGCGTGGCCCGGTCATAGAGCAACCGCGCCTGTTCTTTCTTGTCCAGCGATTCGTACCAGCGCGCGAAGGCCTTGACCGTGAATACCTGCTTGGGCAGGCGGTCCTCGAAAAACGTCACCAGCCGATCCTCGTCGGCCAGGATGTCGCGCGCGCGCTTCTTGTGTTCGTGCGTGGCCAGTTCGCGCCTGAGCGCGGCGTTTCGCTGCAGGAATTTCGCCCGGTGGTTCATCTCGCCGCGCACCAGCCCGTGGCGGATGAAGATTTCGCGGGCCTCGTCCGACGCGTGCGGGCCGTAGTGGACGCGCCTTTTTTCGATCAGCGTCAGCCCGAACAGCGTGACGCGCATGTAGCCCATCACGCGGCCACTGCGCTTGTCCCAGTGCGGGTCGAACACGCTTTGTCGAATGAGATGCGCGGCCTGCTGCTCCAGCCACTCGGGCTTGATGGCGGCCACGGTGCGCGCAAACGGGCGGCTGGTCTCGACCAGTTCGGCGGCCATGATCCAGCCCGGCCGCGAACGCGCCAGCGCCGAGCCCGGAAAGATCCGGAACTTGTGGCCGCGCGCGCCGGAATACTCGCCGTCTTCCAGGTGCTGGCCGACCTGGGCCAGCAGCCCGGCCAGCAGGCTCCGGTGGACGGTCTCGGCGACCGGCTCGTCCAGCGGGCGGACCTTGCCGGTGCGCCAGCCGGCCTCTTTCGCGATTTCGCGCAGTTGAGCCACCAGCTGGCCCCATTCGTGCAGCCGGAGCGCGTTGAGGAAGCGCGATCGGGCCTGCTTGTCGGCCTGGTTGCGCGAGTTGTCGCCGCGCGTGTCCTGCCACCAGTGCCAGAGCTTGAGCAGGCCGAGAAAATCCGATCCGGCCACGCGGAACTCGGCGTGCGCCTCGTCGGCCGCCTGCTGGTGATCGATCGGCCGTTCGCGCGGGTCGTTGATGCTCATCGCGGCGACCAGCACGATGACCTCGGCCAGCGCGTCGCGCTCGGCGGCCTCGATCATCATCCGGCCGTGGCGCGCGTCCACCGGCAGCGCGGCCAGGGTTCGGCCGAGCGGGGTCAGTTTTCGCTCGTCGTCGACCGCCTGCAGCTCGGCCAGCGTGTTCCAGGCCTCGTTGACCAACCGGTTGGGCGGCGGATCGATGAACGGAAATTCTTCCGGGTCGCCCAGGCCCAGCGCGAGCATTTCCAGCACTACCCCGACCAGGCCGGCGCGCTGGATTTCGGGTTCGGTGTATTCCGGCCGGGCAAGAAAATCGTCCTCGCCGAACAGCCGGATGCAAGTGCCCGGACCGACACGGCCGCATCGACCGGCGCGCTGGTTGCATGAGGCCTGCGACACCGGTTCCACCGGCAGTCGAAGCACTTTCGAATGGGTGGCGTAGCGCGAAATGCGGGCCAGTCCGGAGTCGATCACGAAGCGGATGCCGGGCACCGTCAGCGAGGTCTCGGCAACGTTGGTCGCCAGCACGATGCGCCGGCCGGTGTGCGATGAGAAGATCCGGTCCTGGGCGCCGGACGGCAGCCGGGCGTAAAGCGGCAATACTTCAGTATGCGGCAGCGCCGCTTTCTTCAGCGCCTTGGACACCAGGAAGATCTCGCGTTCGCCGGGCAGGAACACCAGGATGTCGCCGCTGGCATCGATTCGTGAGGCGCGCGCCACCGCGCGCTGGACCTGCTGCGCCAGCGCCTCGCCTTCTTTCGGCGCCTGGTATTCGACGCTGACCGGATAGCCGCGGCCCTCGACGTTGATCACCGGGGCGTCGTTGAAGTGCTTCGAAAAGCTCTCGGTATCGATGGTCGCCGAGGTGATGATGACCTTCAGATCGGGCCGCCGCGCCAGCAGCTGCTTGACGTAGCCGAGCAGGAAATCGATGTTGAGGCTGCGCTCGTGGGCCTCGTCGATGATCAGCGTGTCGTAGCGGTTCAGCCTGCGGTCGGAATGCGTCTCGGCCAGCAGGATGCCGTCGGTCATGAACTTGACGTAGCTGTTTTCCGAGGTGCGATCGGAGAATCGGACCTGGAAGCCGACTGCGTCGCCGAGGTCGGTGCCCAGCTCTTCGGCGACTCGCCTGGCAACGCTGCGCGCCGCGATCCGGCGCGGCTGGGTGCAGCCGATCAGCCCGCGCACGCCGCGCCCGGCCTGCATTGCCATCTTGGGCAGCTGGGTCGACTTGCCCGAGCCGGTCTCGCCGGCGATGACCACCACCTGGTGCTCGCGGATCGCATTGACGATGTCGTCGGCGCGCGCGGCGATCGGCAGGTCGGGGTCGTAGTCCGGCCTGGGCAGGTTGTTCTCGCGCTGGCGACGGCGGTCGATCGAGGCCTGCAGCCCGGCGCTGAATTTTTCCAGCTGCTTTGCCCGCTTCGGGTCCGATGCATTCATGCCTGCCAGCCGCCGCCGCTGGCCGATCAGCCGGCCGGCATCGCGCTGCATCAGTTGTTCGGGGTCGATTGGGGGGAGATCGGGCATGTGCAGCATTTTCTCAGATTGCGCAGTGCACGGGTCGTGACGGGGCGCCACGCGCGGCGTCAGTTAAAGGCAAGGGGCGTTATTGGTTATTGGTTATTGGTTATTGGTTATTGGTTATTGGTTATTGGTTGTTGGTTGTTGGTTGGCATGGCGGTTTACGGTCGGACGCTTTACGGTTTACGCAATCAAGAGAAGTTTTCAGTTTTCAGTTCGGCGGAATGAGCAGTCTGATGTGATGGTAGGGTGTGTGT
>Ga0209947_1000222_pt1 | contig 35039 bp, 38 predicted proteins | sample SalPonR2_B_D2_MG_FD_185706 | JGI IMG/M metagenome (GOLD analysis project Ga0209947, IMG submission 185706) | Salt pond soil microbial communities from South San Francisco under conditions of wetland restoration - Salt Pond MetaG R2_B_D2_MG... ...
ACCCGCTCGAACCGGAACCTGCGCAGGAACAGCGCCAGCAGAAGCGGCCCTTCCATCATCGCGAATCCCGCGCCGGGGCAGACCCGTGCTCCGCTCGAGAACGGAATATAGGCCTGCCGCTGACAGGCCTTGCCGTTCTCGGTCTTCCAACGCCCCGGATCGAACGCGTCGGGATTGTCCCAGAGCCGCTGATGCCGGTGCAGATGCCAAGGCGAGATCACCACCTGCGCGCCCGCGCGCACTGGCCTGCCGCGGAACGTCTCGGCGCACCGTGCCTCGCGCACCATCATCGGCACAGGCGGATAGAGGCGCAGCGCCTCGCGGAACACGTCGCGCGTCAGGGAGAGCCGCGCCACGTCGCCCGGCGCCGGGTCCTCAGGCAACGCCCGAGCCTCCTCGGCCACACGATCCTGCCACTCGGGGTAGCGCGCCAGCAGGTAGAGCGTCCACGACAGCGCGCTCGCACTCGTCTCGTGGCCGGCAAGAAAGAAGATCGCCACCTGGTCGACCATCTCGGCGGCTGAAAGCATGTCCCCGGTTTCCGGGTCCCGCGCGGTCAGGATCTTCGTGCCCAGATCGTCGGGCGCGCTGCCCGCCGCGATCTCGTCCACGCGTCGGCGCGTCAACTCGCCGACAAGCGTCCGGATCGCGCGCGCCGCTCGCAGCGTTTCTCCCCGGTGCCCGCGCGGCACCCAGCGGGGCAGCGGCAGGAAGGCGCGCAGGTTCAGGATCGGCTGACTACGCTGGTAGGCGCGGAACTGGCGATAGACCCCGGTCGCGATCTCGTCCTCGATCGGAATCGAGAAGAGCGTGCGGAAGATCACATCGGCCGCGGCGTGGCTCATCGCGGGCTCGATGTCCTGTGCGCCGGGGGTCATCCGGTCCACCGCGGCCAGCCCCGCGGCCTGCATCGCCGGAAAGACCTCGCGCAGACGCCCGCCCTCGAAGGCCGGGTCGATGATGCGCCGCTGCCGCGCCCATGTCTCGCCGTTGGTGAGAAAGACCGATTGCCCCAGAAGTGGACGGAGCCCCTCGCCCACGCGTTCGGATTTCGGAAAATCCATGGGCCGCGCCCTGAGAACCTCTTCTATCAGATCAGGCTGATTGACGAGGAACGACCGGAAGAACGGCGTCCGGAACTCCGCCATCCAGGCACCGTAAAGCCGCTCGGGCTGCGCCGAAAGGATGTCACGGCGAAAGAGACGCATGTAGCGCCAGAGCGACACGCGCCCGTCGCGGGTGGCAGGCTTCGGGGGAACGTCGCGGTCAGTCGCCGTCATGCCGCGCGGTTCGTGTAGCGATTGAAGGGGCGTTCGATCCGGCTGGCGGAGGGCCTGCGCGCGGCGAAGCGTGCGGCCAGCGTCCGCGGTCCTGCCGTAACCGCGAAATAGTCATAGGCGCCGGGGTCGTCCGCAAGATTGTCGAACGCGTTGAGATACTGGAAATGCCGTTCGAAAAACCGCCAGCGCAGCGTATCCCACGCCTCTGGCGACAAGGTCTTTCTGAAGGCCGCCGACAAGACCAGCGGCCAGCGCTTGTGCGGTCCCGCCATCCCCGACACCGCCACCGGATCGCAGAGCGCGAAGGAACAGCCATCGCCGGGGGCCGTGACATCGACCCAGGCCAGCCGGTCGGACTGCGACAGCGCCGCCAGATCGCCGCGCAGGCGCGCCGCTGCGGGCAGGAAACTGACCATCGGCACGACATGGCCGAGCGTCAGCAGTGACAGGGCCGGCCCGCCCTCGGGCACGCGCCCGCAGCGGAGCAGGTCGGCCACCACCGAGATGGCGATATGCGCGCCAGACGAATGGCCGACGACGAGCACCTCGTCCACATCCCAGGCCAGCGCCGCCGCGATCCGGTCGGCGAAGGCGGCCATCCGCGTCTCCTGTTCCGGGGGATAGGCGCCGTCGCGCGAGGCCGTGAAGGCATAGTCGTGCATCAGGTAATGGGCGAAGAACCTGTTGTCCGCGGACTTGAACCAACGCAGCAGCAAATAGCCGGCTGTGAGGCCGACGGAAATCCCGGCCAGAAACGCAAAGGCGAAGCTGACGGAAAACCACTGCTCCCCGCGAAAGAGCGTCTCCCACCCCGCGACGAAGCCGAGCCAGACGGCGACAGCGAGCAGCAGCGCCAGCGCCAGCTGGACCAGCAGGAAACCCACCGGGTAAAGCGCCGCGATCAAAGGGCCCTTCCGCAGCCGCATCAGTCGAAACAGCGCCCCCGAAGCCAGGTAGACCCGGGCCGTGCGCAGGAGCTGGCCATAGGTCGCGACGATCCCGCCCGACATGGACGCGCGCACGATGTCCGCCCAGTGCAGCAGCTCGATGTCGGTGACGGTCTCCGCCCCTTCGATCCGCGCGGCCACGTGCCAGCCATAGCCGCCGGCCCGATTCATGGGCGACACCGTGATACTATGCGCCGACAGCTCCACCTGCCGCGCGGCCTCGCGGCGGTAGCGTTCCCGGTAGCTGCGCGGCGGCACCGGATCGAAACCCGGGATATAAAACACCGCACGGCGACGTACCTGATCTGGCGACGGGGCTTGGTCGGTCATGGCCGCAGTCTACCGCCCCCGCATCGCACGCCTAGTGCGAAACTCACCCCAGAAGCGCGAGCGCCGGGAAGGTCTCCAGAAGCCAGAAGGCGAAGGCCGAGAAGGCGCCAGTGATCAACGCCGTGCCCACCGCGACCAGAAGCAGGCCCATGGCCCGCTCGATTGCCTTCATGTGCGGCTTGAGCCGCGACATGACCGCCATCGCCCGGTCGATGAAGGCTGCGGCCAGAAGGAAGGGAATGCCAAGTCCGACGGCATAGACACCCAACAGCGTCGTGCCCCGCTCCACGCTCGACTCGGTCGCGGCGATCGACAGGATCGCGCCCAGCTGCGGGCCGATACACGGCGTCCAGCCGAAGGCGAAGGCGAGCCCCAGGATGTACGCGCCAAGCGCCGTGCCGCCCCGGTCGCCGGCATCGAGACGCGCCTCCCGGTTCAGGATCGGGATATTGATCACACCCAGGAAATGCAGGCCGAAAACGATGATGATGGCCCCCGCGATCCGACCCAGCAGGATCTGGTTCTGCAAAAAGAACTGGCCGAAGATCGAGGCGGTGAAGCCAAGAAAGATGAACACTGTGGACAGGCCCAGCACGAAGAAGGTGGCCGCCATCAACGCCTTGCGCCGGGCCGCCCGCGGATCATCGCCAAGCTCGTCGAGCGTTATGCCCCCCATATAGGCCAGGTAGGGTGGCACGATGGGCAGGACGCAGGGGCTGAGGAAGCTCAACGCACCCGCCGTCAGCGCCACCAGCATCGCCGGCAGAAGCGATGCGTCGAAAAGATCGATCCCGAACATGTCTGCAGAGCTACAGGCTTTTTTTGACCGCGTCACGAGGCAGAAGCGTCACATTCCCGTGGACCCGGGCACGCGCCACGGCTAGAGGGGCGACATGGACTGGGATGTCGAGATCGACGCCATCGGGCTGAAATGCCCCCTGCCCGTTCTGCGCCTGCAGAAAAGCCTCGCGGGGTTGGGCGCGGGCGAGGTCGCGCGGCTTCTGGCCAGCGATCCCATGGCCGCGATCGACGTGCCGCATTTCTGCGCCGAAACAGGCCATGAACTGATGGGCAGCACCGAGGCCGCCGGCCATCACGAATTCCTGATCAGAAAGCGTGCCTGATCCCCTTCATCTTTCCTGAAATACGCAAGCGCGCAGCGCGTCAGCGCCCGTGCGTGGCTCGATGCCGCGCATGGGCGCGTGCCCCTAGCAGAACAGCGACAAAGCCCTGGGATCCCAGGCAAGCGTGGTCGTTTCGCCCCGCTCCAGCACGCGGCGGCCCGGCATGTTGCGCGCCGAGACCGAGACCGTGTCCGGTGCTCCGTCGAGCGCGATGTCGTAATAGGTCATGTCGCCGTAATAGGTGACCTCGGCCACGCTGCCGCGAACTTCCCGGTCATGCGCCACTCCGCCGTCGAAAAGGATCGTCAGACTTTCGGGGCGCAATCCCACCGCCGCCGCTCCCGGATGCGCCTCGCCGGGGCATTGCCCAGCGTCGAGCGTCACGCGGCCCAGCCCCGCGACCTCGGCCTCGATCCGCCCTGACCCGGACCCTGTCACCCGGGCGGGCAGGAAATTCATCATACCGATGAACTCCGCCACACGGCGCGAGGACGGGCGACGATAAAGCGTCTCGGGATCGTCGAGCTGGGCGATACCTCCTTCGAACATCACCGCGATACGGTCCGACATGACGAGCGCCTCCTCCTGGTCATGGGTGACGAGAATGAAGGTGATGCCGACCTCGCGCTGCAACTTGATCAGCTCGACCTGCATGACCTCGCGCATCTTCTTGTCGAGCGCCGAGAGCGGCTCATCGAGCAGCAGCACCCGCGGCTTCAGGATCAGCGCGCGCGCCAGCGCCACGCGCTGCCGCTGCCCGCCCGACAACGCATGGGCCGCACGCGCGCCGAAATCGCCCAGGCCCACCATCTCCAGCGCCTCGCCCACCGCGCGGCGCTTGTCCTCGGCGCTCATCTGCGCCTTGCGCAGGCCGAAGCCCACGTTCTGGGCGACCGTGAGATGCGGGAAGATGGCGTAAGACTGGAACACGAGGTTGGTGGGCCGCCTGTTGGGGGCCACGCCCTCCATGTCGCGCCCATCGAGCCGGATACTCCCCGACGAGATATCCTCGAACCCCGCGATTGCGCGCAGAAGCGTGGTCTTGCCACAGCCTGACGGCCCCAACAGCGAGAAGAACTCGCCCTGCCGGATCTCGGCCGAGATACCGCGCAGCGCGTGGTACTCGCCGTAATATTTCTCGACCGCCTGCAGCGTGACGATGGCGGGCGCTTCGCCCCTTTCCGAAGACGTGTCTCTCACAGGAACCCTCCAGAATCCTTCAGTCCGGCGCGCCTCAGGCCACGGCGGCGGAAGGTTTCGGCAATGACGAGAAGCAGGATAGACAGCACCACCAAGATCGTGCCGAGCGCCATGATCATCGGCAGGCGCGCCGGAAATCGCAGCTGCCCCCAGAGGTAGACCGGCAGCGTCGGCGCGTTGCCCGACAGGAAGAAGGCGATGATGAACTCGTCCAGCGAAATCGTGAAACAGATCAGCAGCGACGCCACGATCCCCGGCGCGACCAGCGGCAGCGTCACCAGCCGGAAGGTCGAAAGCGGCGTCTCGCCGAGGTCGATCGCGGCCTCTTCCAGGCTCTGGTCCATGTTCGCGAAACTGCCCTGGAGGATCGCCACCGAGAACGGGATGCACAAAAGCGTATGGCCCGCGATGATCGACCAGATGCCGCTGTCGAGACCCAGCTGCATCAGCACCACCAGAAGCGAGATCGCGACGATCACCTCCGGCAGCACCAGCGGCAGCATGATGAAGCCCAAGATCCCGGTCTTGGCCGGAAAGCGGTAGCGCGTGGCGGCGCGCGCGGCGAAAAGGCCCAGACAGGTGGCCAGAACGGCCACGCTCACCGCGATGACGAGCGAATTGCGCGTGGCCCGGTGCAGTGCCGGCGTCTCCAGCAGAAGACCGAACCACTCGGTCGTGAAGCCCCTGAGCGGAAAGGCGATGACGGTCCCGTCGTTGAACGCGAAGATCGGCAGAAGCATGATCGGCGCATAGAGAACCAGCAAATAAAGCAGAGCAAAGAGCGCGAGGGGGCGTGCCTTCATATCCCGGCCCTCCCCTTCGGCACTTTCACGAAGATCAGAACCGAGCCCAGCGTGGCAACGGCCAGAAGCCCCAGCACGGTGCCCGGCGCGCCAACGATCGCGGGGCCCAGCATGAAGATCGCGCGGATGGCGAGGATCTCGGCAATGCCGGCGGCCAGCGCAATCCAGACGCCCCGCCCCTCCGCCAGCCACAGCCAGAAGCGGATGCGCGCGATCAGCCACAGAAGCGACAGCGCCACGATGGCCATCGCCAGAACCGCCAGCGTCGCACCCATGGGCCGGTCGTTGAGGTCGAAGATCTGCGCATAGATCATGTTCGCGATCATCGTACCGCCCGACCCGCCGACCAGGCGCGGGGTCACGTAATCGCCCACCGTCGGGATCGACACGATCAGCACGGCGGCCAGCACCCCCGGCATCGCCAGCGGCAGGGTCACGCGCAGAAATGTCATCGCCTTGCTCTCGCCCAGATCCCGCGCGGCCTCCAGAAGGGAGCGGTCGATCTTCTCGAGGCTGACGAAGATCGGCAGGATCGCGAAGGGCGCAAAGGCATGGGCGAGCGTGATGATCACGGCATTGGCGTTGTAGAGGATGAAGGTCAGCGGCTCGTCGATGACACCCAGCCCCATGAGCGACCCGTTCACCGGCCCGTCGAAGGCCAGGATCACGCGCCACAGGAAGACGCGGATCAGGTAGCTCGTCCAGAACGGGATGGTGATCAGGAACAGCCAGAGCGACTTGCGTTGGGGGGCCACGTGGAACGAGATGAAATAGGCGACGGGAAAGGCGAGGATCACGGTCACGGCGGTGACGCTGGCCGAGATGCGCAAGGACCGCAGCATCAGCTCGCGATAAAGCGGATCACTCAACGCCTCGGCGTAGTTGGCGATGGTGAAGGTGCGGTCGATATCGAGGAAGTTCTGCGTCCAGAAGGAAAACAGGACGATCGTGGCCAGCGGTGCCGCCAGCAGCAGCAGCGCGTAGACAAGCGGCGGCGAGACCATGATCAGGCCCTTGCCGCCTTCGCTTCTGAGCGCGCGCGTGACTCCGTTCATCCCCGTTCCCCGCCCCGAGGCCCCGGGCCGGATGCGCCCGCACGCCGAGGATTGCAGCCAATGCGCGCGCTTCGCAAGTGGCAGCGTAGCGGCAGCGCGTCAGTCGGCGTCGATGGCCTGAACGCTGTCGAAACACTCCAGCACGGGCGGGCCGTCATACATCGCACCAGAGGATTTCGCCCCCTTGTGAGCGGCGCGGAACGCCTCGGATTTCGTCCATGCCTCGAAGGACGCGCGGTCTGCCCAAAGCGTATGCGAGGCATAGAGCCGTGCGCCATCCTCGATCTCGCCGCGCATCAGGTGGAAGCTGACGAAGCCGGGCACGGACTTCAGACGGCTGTCGCGCGTCTTCCACATGGCCTCGAAGGCGTCCTCCTGGCCGGGGATCACGCGGAAACGGTTCATGGTCAGGTGCATCTTGGTCGGGCCCTCATTGCTCATTGCAACATGTCATGCAATGCGGCGGCGTCAAGAACGGTACGTCGGACAAGGGCAACAGGTCCAAGCCTCCTTTCGGGCACGCATGGTGACCCTCCCATCGCGTCACCCCGCGTGTCGTAACGGTTGCAGCACAATAGCGGTTCAGGCACCGAGTGGTTGAGGGCGTTCACCTGCTAAGGCTTTGCCCCAATGAATCGCGGTGTCCTGACATGCATTACGATCCGTTACAGTCTCATGTATCGATCCGGACGGTCGTGGCGCATCGGGCGGGAGAACGATCCTGAAAAATATCGAAAAAAGTTGTTTGATCCTGCGCGACTCGCGTCGCGCAGGTTTCTGTTCGAGACCCTGACGCTGCCATCGCTCGATCTTCAGCGCTTCGACCCATGCGTGCACCGCGTGCAGGTGTTGACATCCAGAACGCTGCCTGAACTCGATCGGTCATTCCTCGAACGGCTGTCGGCCAGTCGGGACTGGATGGAGGTGATCGACGTCGACGACGACACGCAGACCGATCCCTATCAGCAGGCGTTCGAGGCCTTCATCCGAGGCAATCGCCGGCCTGCAGGGCGTTGTATCAGCGTTCGCCTCGACGATGACGACGCCCTCGCCTGCGATTTCGTTGATGTGCTCACGGATATCGCCCTGCGATATGACGACGATATCGCGATCTCTCTGGCGAGGGGGGCGCTCTTGCCGTTCGACGAGGCGCGGAGGGAATTCGGCAGTCTCTACCAATACGATTGGCCCTTCGGCTCGGTCGGTCTGGCCGTCGCGGGCCATTTCGACGTTTCAGGACCGGACGCGCAGATCCCGAACTGCATCTTGCGCATGGGAAATCACCTGAAGATCGCGGAACGGGTCCCGGTTGTCGTCGATTGCCGGACGCCGGCCTTCATTCGAACCGTGTTCGCGTCTCAGGACATGGCCGGAAAGGACGCACGGAAGATAGATCCCGACAAGGAGCTTTCGTTGGCCGAGGCCGAGAGGATCCTGCCCGATCCGCGGTTCATCAAGGGCCTCGGCAAAGTCAGCTACGACGATGTCTTGACCTGATCCGGAGGTTCTGGACGCGGCTCCGCAACACGGTGATGACTGACCTGCTTTCGTCAGCACCACCCCCTCGTCAGACGAAACTCAACGGTCGAGGGCGGTTTCCCGCCTCGCTCGCGCGCGATGAACAAGGCCAAGCGCGCCAAGCCCTGCCAGCAGCATCGGCAGGCCGGCAGGCAGCGGCACCGGGGCGGGGAGCGGCAGATCGGGCGGCGCGGGCACACCGGGATCAACGGATGGATCGAGCGGATCGGGGACGAGAATCCGCTTGGTGTAGTAGTAGGAGATCGAGAGCGCCCCGTCGGTGACCGCGGGCAAGACCTGCACCCTCGGATCGAACGACTGGACGTTCGTCGTGATGGCCCCGAGGAGCGGCGCGGACCCGGTCGCCCGCGTTTGCAGGAAATCGGCGACGCCCCCTTCGATGAGGAAGGTACTGCCCGCAGTGTTGTCGGCGCCCTGAACGCGGCTCGCCGCATCCGCTTCCATCTCGAAGAATGTGAACCCCGCCACCGATGTCGTCGCCGACCCACCGCGTCCGGTGGCGAAGATGGACGCCAAGGTCGCGCTATCGAGCAGGGACCGGAACCCGCGTCCCGCGAAACCGTCAAAGCCCCAGGACAGGCCGATCTGTCCGACATAGGGGACCGGTTGGACGGTCGGAGAAAGGGCTGGGCCGACAGTCACCAGGTTGGGGGCGGTGATCGCATCGACCCGCGTGACATAGCCGAATTCGACCCGCACACGGTCGAGCGTTCAGGCTCCGGCCTGCGTGTCGAAAGCATCGTAGGAAAAAAGCGCGCCCGTCCCCGGGGCGCCGAGAGCGACCGACTGAACCTCGATCCCTTCTATCGCGACGGTTCGCGCCTTGGCGGCAACCACGGGTGCGAGCGCAAGCGCCGTCGCCAGAAAAATGATCGATCTCATCGGACTCCTCCCCCTTGGATACAGCGGACATGCTCTTTCGATACGCTGCAGCGGGTAAGGTCTTGCACCGCTTTACTAAAGTCAACGTACCTTTGTCGCATGAGACAAGGGCGCGGCGACGCGGCGGGCGGCGGGTTTTCAGGCACAGCGAGCGCACAAAGCAAAAAGGGCCACCCGAAGGCGGCCCTTTCCGTATCCTGTCTTGTCGTGCCTCAGCGCTTGGAGAACTGGAAGCTCTTGCGCGCCTTGGCGCGACCGTATTTCTTCCGTTCCACCACGCGGCTGTCGCGGGTAAGGAAGCCCGCGGCCTTCAGCGCGCCGCGCAGGCTGGGTTCGTAAAGCTGCAACGCCTTGGAGATGCCGTGCTTGACGGCACCTGCCTGACCCGAAAGCCCGCCGCCCTTGACGGTGGCCATCACGTCGAACTCGCCGTCGACGCCGGCCACGGTGAAGGGCTGGCGCAGGATCATCTGCAGCACGGGGCGCGCGAAATAGGCGTCCATGGTCTTGCCGTTCACGGTGACCTTGCCGGAGCCCGGCTTGATCCAGACGCGGGCCACCGCGTCCTTGCGCTTGCCCGTGGCGTAGGAGCGGCCGAGCGCGTCGCGCACGGGCTCCCGCGGGGTGGCGTCGAATGTGGCTGCCGCGGGGGCGTCGGTGCCGTCCACGGCGCCTTTCAGCTCGTCGAGCGAAGAAAGTGTCTCGGCCATGTCTTACCCTTCCCGCGTGTTCTTGGGGTTCATGGAACGCACATCCAGCACCTTGGGCTGCTGCGCCTCATGAGGATGATCGGTGCCGGCATAGACGCGCAGGTTGGTCATCTGCCTGCGGCTCAGCCGGTTGCCGGGAAGCATGCGCTTGACGGCTTGTGTCACGACGCGCTCGGGGTGGTCGCCCTCGAGGATCTGGCCCGTGGTGCGCGACTTGATCCCGCCCGGATAGCCCGTGTGCCAGTAGTTGGGCTTGTTGCGCTTGTCGCCGGTCACCTGCACCTTGTCGGCGTTGATGACGATGACGTTGTCACCCATGTCCATCGATGGCGTGAAGGTGGCTTTATGCTTGCCGCGCAGGCGGCTGGCGATGATCGAGGCGAGACGGCCCAGAACGACGCCTTCCGCGTCGATCAGGATCCACTCCTTCTCGATATCCGCCGGTGTGGCAGAGAAGGTTTTCATGGCTTCGGTCCTTTCGGGGGCACGCCCATGCGGCGCGGCCAGAATGACAGAAAGAGGCCGAGGCCCCTTCCGCGATGGCGCTGTTCTAACCATTTCCCGGACCGCGTCAAGTGGCGCGATCCGGGAGATATGCCTTGTTTTCAGTGCGTTAGAGTTAGGGTATTATTTTACCCCATAACGTATCGGCGCTGTCACTCCGCCGGCTGGCCCAAACCGTTGCCAGACTTGGCGCCGTCCCGCTGGTCTTCCGTGGTCCGGCCGAAGGCCAGCGCCTCCACCGTGTAGACGAGGATGGCGATACCCACGGCGCCCAGGGCCGCGATGCCAAGCAGCACGATCACGTCGACCGGCCCGCCGATGTCGCGCAATGCGCTGTCGGTCATCACCATGACGAACCAGACGGCTGCCACGGCACCCACCGGCATGAAAAGCTGCGCGATCAGGAACTTGCGCATGCCCACGCGCTTGTCGCGGATGAGAACGTAGATATAGGCCAGCGTGATGATCACGGCCGCCGCCACCATGGCCCAGAAGAGGACCGCGCCGAACATCTCCTCGAAGACGGCGATCATGGTCTGGGGTGTGAGGTCTTCCATCTGAATATCTCCCGTTGTCGCCGGTTCAGGCCATGCCGCGCAGCATGGCGTTGTAGGTGGCCTTGAGCGCCACTTCCTTCATCAGCCAGCTGATCCACAACTCCTCCAGCGGCGCGATCACGCCGGGGAAGCTGGGCACCAGGTCGTTGTTGTAGTCGAACTCGATCAGCATCGCGCGACCGATCCGCGTGATCATCGGACAGGAGGTGTAGCCGTCGTAGGTGGCCGTGCCTTCCTGACCTTGCGTGGCGGCCACGAGGTGATCCTCGACCACCGGCACCTGCCACTTGACGCTCGCCGCCGTCTTGCCCTTGGGCACGCCGGCGATATCGCCCGCAGCGAAGATGTTCGGGTAGCGCCGATGGCGGAGCGTGTACGGGTCCACCTCGGCCCAGCCCTGCCCGACCCAGCGATCCTCCCAGTGGAGGCCCGATTGCACCACGAAATCCGGCGCGCGCTGCGGCGGGATCACGTGCAGGTAGTCATAGCCTTCCTCGACCGGCCCGTCGGCGGTCTCGAAGGTGGCGATCTTGCGGCTCGCGTCGATCGAGGTCAGCGTCCGCTGCATCTGCGTCTCGACCCCGCGGTCGTCGAAGAGCATGCGCACTTTCTCGGCCACGATGGGGACCCCGAAAAGCCCGCCCTGCGGCGCGGCATAGACGATTTCCGCGTTCTCGCGGTTGTTCGCGCGGCGCAAGAGATCGTCGATCAGGAAGGTGTGCTTCAACGGTGCGCCCGCGCATTTCATCTCGGTCGCGGGACGCGTGAAGATGCCACGACCGCCGTTTTCGACGAACTGCGAGGCCGCCTCCCATGTCCGCGCGGCGTATTCCGGCCCCGCATACAGCGCGCCGATGCCGTTCTGCCCCACCATGTCGAGCGAGAAGCCCTCGATCGCGTCATGATCGAGCACGAGACCCGGCGAAAGCACGAGAAAATCGTAATCGAGTGTCGTGCCCTCTTCGGTGGCGACGGTCTGCGCCTCGCCATCGACCATCGCGACGCGCTCGGGCAGGAGGCGGACAGCGGCGGGAAGCCAGTCGGTGGTCTGGGAAATCACGTAATCGGCAGGCTTCAGACCAGCGGCGACCAGCGTCATGCCGGGCTGGTAGATGTGGCGCACGCTGGGATCGACGATCGTGATCTCGGCCCCCTCGAGCCGGTTGCGCAGCCGGTTGGCCAGCGCGCTGCCCGCCGCACCCGCGCCGATGATCACCACCTTGGCGTTGGTCTGCACCGACGGTCCACCGACAGCGGCCCTGGCATCGCTGGACGGCAAGGCGGCCAGTGCGCCGCCGGCGGCGGCCATCGCCAGAAAGGCACGGCGCGTGCTGTCGAAGTCCTGAGGCATTTCCTGAATCCTCCCGAGTGGAATGCTTTCGCGGGGCTTAGTAAACATTGCCAACTTCCGGCCTTGATCTGGATCAATAGGGCCATCGGGGCCCATGCGCGGAACGATTTGCCGCACCTCCGACCTGCTGCTTCGGTCGGAGCCGATCGGCCAAAAAAATCCGGAAATATCCTTATTTCGGCTGGGATTTGGCGATAGGGTCCGGGAAATCCTGTTCCGTGTTCCTGTCATGACCTTCTCAACGCCGATCCTTCTGTCCATCGCGGTCCTTTTCGTCGCGATGACGGCGGTCGGGATCTATCCCGTGCTGCGGCTGATCCGCATTCACGAGGCGCGGCATGAGCTGAAACGGGGCTCGGCGTCATTCCTGAGGTCGCTGGCAGGCTGGTCGGTCATCGCCCTCTGGATCGGAGCGACATGGTTCTTCGCCACCATCATCGGCGACTGGTGGGCCACGGATGACCTCGCAGGCGCGGTCGACCGCGCCATGCTGCGGCTTTACGTGCTGCTGGAAATCCTCGCCGCGCTGGCGGCGTCCGACTGATGGAGGGTGTGCGCGCGGACCAGGACGAGATCCGCTGTCCGTCCTGCGGCGGACAGGGCACATATCGGCCCGGTGCCGGGGCGCTGGTCTGCGAGAGCTGCGGCAACGCCAGGGATCTGGCCTGTCCGGACCGCGATCGCGCCGCCCGGCGTGAGACAGCCCATGACCCCGCGCGCGATTATGAGACCCCCACGACCGAGGCGCAGGTGTTCGACGGCACACATCTGCATGCCTGTACCGCCTGCGGTGGCCAGATCGTCTTTGCCGGGCATGCGATCTCCGAGAACTGTCCCTATTGCAACGGCGCCGTCGTGCTGGGCCCCGAGGAGGCCGCCTACACCACCATGGGCCTGATCCCTTTCCGCATCGAAGAGGACAAGGCACGCCTGCGGGCGCAGGCATGGATCGTGCGCCGCATCGCCGCGCCCTCGGGCCTCGACCGGGCGGTTTCGGAGGGGCGGCTTGCCGGGCTCTATGCACCCTTCTGGACCTTCGACAGCGACGAGGCGATCACCTACTGGGCGCGCTACAACGTGCGCTCGGGCAAGAAGACCCGCGTGCGCGCCGTGCGGGGCAGCATGCGCACCCGCTTCGACGACCTGCTGGTGCCCGCCTCGCCCCATGTTACCGCCCTGATCCGCGACGGCATCCTGCACGATTTCAGGCCCAAGGACCTGCGCGCCTTCCGACCCGGTTATCTCGCGGGGTTCGCGGCGGAGCGGCACCACCAGACCGTCGCCGAAGGGCTGCGCGCCAACGAGGACGACAAGGCGCTGCTGATCCGCAACCGCATCAAGGCCCATGAGGGGCGGCGGGATCTCTATGATATCGGCTATCGCACCGATACCACGGGTATCCATTATCGTCGCATCCTGCTGCCCGTCTGGATCATCCATTACCAGCATGGCGGCGCGCCCTATCGCGTCGTCGTCTCGGGCATAGATGGGCGCACCTTCGGCGAACGGCCGTTTTCACCGCTCAGGCTCGCGTTTTATTCCGGGGCCATCACGGCGGCCGCGATCATGGTCGGACTGGCCTGGGGCGCGGCTGGTGTGGTGTGAGACCGAAGAAAATTTCGCTTGCGCAGAAATTGTCTCTTGATCCGACTCAGCGCGGGACTTAGGTGCGGCGTTCACGACACCGGGACCGATCCCAACCCTGCCACAAGCGGGGGGGCGCTAAGGACCCACCACATCAATCTGCTGGTAAGAAGGGGGACCGCCATGGACGGCGCCGACCTCTTCCAACTGGGGACTGGTCTGGAGACAGGCGCCCATGCGGAAGACCCAAGCAGCCTTTCGGCTGCACGAGACATTTTCGACGACACGCGCGAGGACCATTTCATCCGCCGGGATGGGTCGGTCTTTGCCGGAACCCACCTGATCATCGAGGTCGAGAACGGCCACGGTCTGGATGACGAGGCGCGCATTCAACAGGCGTTCCGCGACTGCGTGACCGAGTGCGGGGCGACGCTTCTGCACATCCACACGCACAAGTTCAGCCCGCAGGGCGTCTCGGGCGTGGCGGTGCTGGCCGAAAGCCACATCTCGGTCCATACATGGCCCGAGATCGGCTATGGCGCCTTCGACGTGTTCATGTGCGGCGACGCCGAGCCCTGGCGCTCCGTGGACGTGCTCAAGCGCGCGTTTGCCACCGAGACGGTGCATGTGAAGGAGCTTCGCCGCGGCGAAGGGCTCGTGACCGAGACGGCCGCCGCCTGAGGGCGGCGGCGCGCGGAGGACCTGCCATGACCGACCTCACCGGCTGGAGCATCGAGCGTTTGCACGCGGACCACGCGCAGGGCCTGCGCGTGGCGGTGGAGCATTACGACAGCGCCACCGACCACCAGCGCATCCGCGTCTTCGAGAACCCGACCTTCGGGAGGATCATGACGCTCGACGGCGTGGTGCAGGTGACCGAGGCCGACAACTTCATCTACCACGAGATGCTGACCCATGTGCCGATCCTCGCCCATGGCGGGGCGCGGCGCATCCTGATCGTGGGCGGCGGCGACGGCGGCATGGCGCGCGAAGTGCTCAAGCATGACGGCATCGAGCAGGTGACGATGGTGGAGATCGACGGCGCGGTCGTCGATTTTTGCAAGACGTATCTTCCGAGCATCTCGGCGGGCGCCTTCGAGGACCCGCGCCTCGATCTGGTGATCGCGGACGGGGCGGATTTCATGCGCCAGAACCGCGACGACTACGACGTGATCATCGTCGATTCGACCGATCCCGTCGGACCCGGCGAGGTTCTTTTCACCGATACGTTCTATGGCCACGCAAAGGCGCGACTGGCCGAGGGAGGCATCCTCGTCACCCAGAACGGCGTGCCGTTTCTGCAGGGTGGGGAGCTGACCAACACGATGCGCGCGTTCCGGGCGCTGTTCACGGACGCCACCTGCTATCTTGCCACGGTGCCGACCTATGCAGGCGGACCGATGGCGTTCGGCTGGGGCACGGACGGGGCAGCGCGGGGTGTGACGCTCGAGACGTTGCGGCAGCGCTTCGCGGCGGCGGGGATCGAGACGGATTACTACACGCCCGAGGTGCATCTGGGCGCCTTCGCCCTGCCCCCCTACGTGGCGCGCCTGATCCCCTGAGCCACCATCTTCCGCGCCCTCACTCGGGCCGGCAGATCTCGTCCCGCGCGATCGCCAGCCCCGTGCGCCAGAGCAACCCAGCAACCACGGCCACCAGCAGCGCCAGAACGATCAGGCCGATGCCGACATGCGCGGCACTTTCCGCCACACGGCCGTAGACGAAGCTGGCGACCGACAGCGCGGCCAGCGGAAAGCTCAGCGCCCACCAGCTCAGCGCGAAGGGCAGTTTCATCAGCTTGGGCACCTGCACCAGAACGAGGGCGGCGAAGACATAGGCGCTATTGAGAAGGATGTGCCCGAAGGCGTCGACCCCGCCCGAAAGCCGCATGTAGCTGACGAAGGCCACGGCGGGCGGCGCGATCAGGATCACCAGCGTCGGAAAGAGCCGCGCGGGGATCGGCGCGTGAAAGATCAACCGGTTGAAGACCAGAACCAGCAGGATCAGCCAGAAGATCATGCCGGCCGAAAAGAACAGCCAGCTGATCTCGATCCAGCCCATCTGCGCACCAGCCAGCGGCACGATCACGTTGCCCACCGCCGGGATGAACCACGCGGGCGTCAGGTGCCCGACCTCGAAGGCGCGGTGGCTGATCCAGCCAGATATCACGGCAATGGTCAGCACCCCCTGCCCCGCGACCCCGATCAGCCAGACGGGCTCGGCGAGGTCGGGCCGATAGCCATGGATCGCCGTGGCCATCAGCAGAAGCGAGATGGTGATGGTCGGAAAGAAGGCGAGTTTCACCGGGTGGTGCCACTCGGCGGCCACGGCGCGGGGGTAGCGCACCGCCTTGGCGATATAGACCGCACTGATCGTGGCGAACCCCGCGAGACCCAGCCACAAAGCGGCGCGCGCCGGAGCCTCTGCCCAGGCGAAACTGCCGGCGGCCGCGTAGAGCGCCAGCGCCAGCCCGAACAAACCCATCAGGACCGCGAAAAAGGTGACCGGCAGATGCTCCAGCCGGCTGAAATCGTCCGTCTCCTGCGTTGCCGCCTCGTCCATGCCTGTCGCCCCAGTTCTATTGCCGTCGTCAACCAACAGGCTACGCGCCGCGCTGCATGGTTGCAGCGCAACCCAGTGTCGCAGCCTTCAGCGTTCCGGCGGGACGGAATAGGTCATCGAGGCCCGGGCCACCGGCGCCTGAACGCCCACTGAGTACAGCAGGCACTCGCCCACCGCCAGCACCCGGCCGAGCTTGAGCAGGCGGCACGCGCAGATCATGTCGACGCCCGCCGCCGGCTTGCGCATGAAATCGATCGAGCAATTCGTCGTCACCGCCAGCGCCTTGGGTCCGATCATGGCCAGCACCGCGAGGTAGACGGAAACATCCGCAAGCGCGAACATCGACGGCCCCGACACCGTGCCGCCCGGCCGCAGATGCCGCTCGGCCACCGGCATCCGCACCCGGATCGCCATCTCGGATACCTCCTCGATGACGAAATCGTCGGCCGTTTGCGGAAACTCCCGCGCCAGAAATTCCGTCAGCGCGTCCTCATCCATCACGATGCCCATGGTCCTGCCCTGTTTCCCCCCGTGGCTTTTGGCGTTAAGTTGCCCCGACTGGGCTCGAGTGACAAGGGAGACACAAGGGTGAGCGACGACCTGCTGCTGCGCGAGGATGACGGCGCGGTAACCTATCTGACGATGAATTCACCGGGCAACCTCAATGCCTTGTCAGACGCCATGCTGGCCGAGCTCGCATCGGCCTTCCGCGCGTTGCAGCAATCCCAAACCGCGCGTGTGGTGGTGCTGCGCGGCACCGGCAAGGCGTTCTGCGCGGGCCACGACCTCAAGGAGATGACCGCCAAGCGTCAAGCCAACGATGGCGGCGCGTCGGCCATGCGCGATCTCTTCGACCGCTGTTCAGCGATGATGCAGATGATCCAGCGCGTGCCGCAGCCGGTGATCGCCGAGGCTCATGGCATCGCCACCGCCGCCGGCTGTCAGCTCGTGGCCTCCTGCGATCTCGCCGTGGCGGCCGAGGGCACGCGCTTTGGCGTCAATGGAGTGAACATCGGCCTGTTCTGCTCCACGCCCATGGTGGCGCTGTCGCGCAACGTGCCGCGCAAGCAGGTCTTCGAGATGCTGACGACCGGAGAGTTCATCGACGCCACCCGCGCCCGCGAGATCGGGCTAGTGAACCGCGTCGTGCCCCATGACGATCTGGCCGCCGAAACCGACGCGCTGGCGCGCAAGATCGCAAGCAAGCTGGGATCGGCGGTGCGCATCGGCAAACGCGCCTTCTACGACCAGCTCGACCTGCCGCTCGACAAGGCCTATGAGCTGACAGGGGCGGTTATGGTCGAGAACATGCTCAACCGCGACACGGTCGAGGGCATCTCTGCCTTCCTCGACAAGCGCGAGCCGGATTGGAACCAGTCCGACTAAGCCGCGTCGAGGCCGTTCAGATCCCGTAGATCGCGCCGAACTTGGCGTCGAGATAATCCAGAAGCGCCGTCTCGCTGACCTTGCGCGCGGCGGCGTATTCGATCGTCCTGGCGGGTTCCCTGAGGCCGCCGAAGCGTTGCAGCCGCTCGCGCAGCCATCCCGTGGCGAGCGACGGATCGCCCTGGGCCAGCCACGCATCCAGGTCGGGCAGGTCCGCGCGCATCGCCTCGTGAAGGATGCCCGCATAGACATTGCCGAGGCTGTAGGTCGGGAAATACCCGAAGAGCCCCGCCGACCAGTGCACGTCCTGCAGCATCCCGTTCCGTGGCCGGTCGACGGCAATTCCGAAATCGGCCGCGAAGCGATCGTTCCACGCGGCCTCCAGATACTCGACCTCCAGATCGCCCGCGATCAGGGCGCGCTCGAGGTCGAAGCGGAGCATGATATGGAGGTTGTAATGGACCTCGTCGGCCTCGGTCCGGATATGACCCGAGGACACGTTGTTGACGGCCGCGTGGAAGGCCTCGGCGCTCTCGACCCCGATATCGCCGAACTGATCCCGCATCCGCCCATAAAGCCAGCCGGTGAAGGCGGCCGAACGCGCAAGCTGGTTCTCGTAGATCCGGCTCTGGCTTTCGTGCACGCCCATCGAGACGCCGCGCCCCAGAACGCTCAGCGCGTAGTCGGGCGCGATGTTCTGCTCGTAGCCCGCATGCCCGACCTCGTGGATCGTGGAATAGAGACAGCCCAGCGGATCGGCCTCGTCGACGCGCGTGGTGATCCGCACATCCGCCCCGGACCCCGAAGAGAAAGGATGCACCGCAAGGTCGATCCGGCCGGTGTTCAGATCATAACCGAAAGCCAGCGCGATCTCCCGCGACAGCGCCAGTTGCACGTCACGCGGGAAATGCCCCGAAAGGGCCCGCGGCGCCCGCCCCGCCTCGCGGATGCGGGCGCGCAGGTCCACCAGCCGCGGCCGCATCCGGTCGAAGAGCGCGCCAAGCTCCGCCGCCGTCATCCCCGGCTCGTAATCGTCGATCAGCGCGTCATAGAGATCGCCGCCCTCCGCGAGGGCCTCGGCCTCCACCCGCTTGAGGCGCACGACATGGGCCAATGTCGGCAGGAAGGCATCGATGTCGTCATCGGCCCTTGCCAGCGCCCAGACCCCCTGCGCCATGGATGTCACCCGCGCCAGTTCGGTCGCCAGATCGGCCGGGATCTTCACGGTCCGCGCATGCTCCCGCGCGATCAGACGAAGCTGCGCCGCCTCGGCCTCCGTCTCGGGGTCCGCCAGCGCCAGAAGCTCCCCGATCCGCGGATCGGACCGGCGCGCGTGCAGCACCGCCTCGAGCGCGGCCATCTCCTCGCCGCGCTGCGCGCCCGAGCCCGGAGGCATCACCGTCTCCTGGTCCCAGCCCAGCCGCCCCATCACCTGGGCCAGCGCCTCGGTCTGGCGCTGATATGCCAGCAGATCGCTCAACGCGCTCATGCCGCGGCCCCCCGTACGCTCTGGCGCATCGGGTACATCGCGTAGAACCGGGCGCGGAGGATCAGCACGATCAGGACGACCGCCCCGAACTGGTGCAGGATCGCGAAATACCAAGGCGCGGAGTAAATGACCGTGACGATGCCAAGCAAGACCTGCAGCACCATCATCAGCATCATCGCGTGAAACGCCCCGCGCGTCACGGTGCGCGCCGACCGCCGCCCGGCGAACCACGCAGCCGCGGCGACCAGCAAAAGCATGTAGCCGACGATCCGGTGAATGAATTGCACCGTGCCGTCATTCTCGAAAAGGTTTCGCCACCACGGCTCCAGCGCCCACATACCCGGCGGTGTGAAACCGCCCGCCATCAGCGGCCAGTCGGGGTAGTTGCGGCCGGCGTCGATGCCGGCCACCAGCGCGCCGATCAGGATCTGCAGGAAGCTCAGGTGCAGCACGCCCGTCGCCATGCCCTTGAGCCTGCGGTCCCCCTCGCGCCGCGCGGCCATGAGCTCCGCCTCCTCCCGGCCGAGTTGCAGGACGTACCACGCGATCAGCGCAAGGATCAGGAAGGCGAGCCCCAGATGCACCGCAAGCCGGTAGGACGCGACATCCAGCATCCCCGGCGCCAGCCCCGAGGACACCATCCACCAGCCGATCGCACCTTGTAGCCCGCCAAGCGCCCCCAGAAGGGCCGCGCGCCCCGTCCAGCCGCGCGGCATGGCGCGGAACGCCAGAAGCCCCGCGAAGCCAAGCGCCCAGACCAGCCCGATGACCCGTCCCAGCTGCCTGTGGCCCCATTCCCACCAGTAGATGACCTTGAACTCGGCCAGCGTCATGCCCCGGTTCTGCATCTGGTATTCGGGGATCGCGCGATAGGCCGCGAACTCGGCCTCCCAGTCCTCGGCCGACAGCGGCGGAACCGCGCCCGAGATCGGCGCCCATTCGGTGATCGAAAGCCCCGAATCCGTCAGCCGCGTCAACCCGCCCACGGCGATCATGATCACCACCAGCACGAAAAGCGCCTGCAGCCAGATCCTCAGGGCCCGCCGACCGCGTCCCCGCCCGCCCGTGACCCCGCCCGGCGTCGCCGCCGGTTTCCGGGTCTCGCTCACCTCTTCGAAGATGCTGCGCTTCTCGGCCATGGACACTCCCCTTCGCGTCGCGACTGACCTATCCCGACGCCCGCCCCCCTTCAAGCGCCTGCGACGCCGTGCACCCGCCCGCACGGCACGCGCGCGCCATCCCCCTTCATCTTTCCGGAAATACGCACATGCCCACGGCATGCGCGCCAGCCCGGACTCGATCCCCGGGGTGGCGCGGTCTGACTAACGATCCGGGCGCCCGGCCCACCGCACCATCTGGCGCATCATCCCGTGCAGCGTCTGCACATCGGCCCGCGTCAGCGGCAGGCGCGCCCAGAGATTGCGCAGGTTGAGCTTCATGCCCGCCGCCTTCGCCCCGGGAAAGAAGAACCCCGCCGTCTCAAGCCGTTCCTCGAAATGATCGCCGAGTGCCGCGATCTCCGCGCCCGTGGCGAATTCCGTGCGCGCCATTTCCATCACCGCCTGCGGCGTCTCGACCGTCGCGCGCCGCCACTCGTAGGCGCACAGCAGCACGCATTGCGCGAGGTTCAGCGACGGGAACTCCGGATTCACCGGGACCGACACAATGGCGTTGGCCCGCGCGATATCGGGGTTTTCCAGGCCTGCGCGCTCCGGCCCGAACAGGACCGCGACCTTGCCGCCCGCCGCGATCATCTCGCGCGCCTCGACCATGGCGCGTTCGGGCGTGACGACGGGCTTCGTCAGCCCCCGTTCCCGCGCGGTGGTGGCGTAGACATAGGTGCAATCGGAAATCGCCGCCGGCACGTCGTCGAATATCCCCGCATGGTCCAGAAGCCGTCCCGCCCCGCTTGCAAGCGCCACGGCGCGTTCATTGGGCCAGCCGTCGCGGGGCCCCACGACACGCATCCGGTCGAGACCGAAATTCCACATGGCCCGGGCCGAAGCGCCGATATTCTCGCCCATCTGCGGACGGACGAGGACAAAGGCGGGCTGGCCCGTGCCCTCGTTTGTGCTTTCTGTCGTGCTTTGCTCCATGGGGCCGCGCGATAGCCCCGGAACCGGGCCGGGGCAAGAGGGCCCGCTTGCGGGCTGTGGCCCGAGCGCGTAATCAGCGCATCCAGAGGCGGCAGGACAGACCATGGCAGACACCGAAACCCCCCAGATCTACCTCGTGACCCCGACCGCGTTCATCCCGGAGGAGTTCGGGCCGGTGCTCGCGCGGCTGTTCGACAGCACCGAGATCGCCTGCCTGCGCCTCGCGCTGGCCGATCCGGACGCCGACGCCGTCGCGCGGGCGGCCGATGCCTGCCGTGAGGTCGCGCATGCCCGCGACGTGCCGCTGGTCATCGAACGCCATGCGGGGCTGGTCGAACGCCTCGGCCTCGACGGGGTGCATCTGACCGATGCCGCCCGCTCGGTCCGCGCCACGCGCAAGGCGCTGGGGGCGGATGCCATCATCGGTGCGGCCTGCGGGGCGTCGCGTCATGACGGGATGGCGGCGGGCGAAAACGGTGCCGATTACATCTCATTCGGGCCCGTGGGCGACATGGGGCTCGGCGAGGAGACGCGGGCCAAGCGGGATCTTTTCGCGTGGTGGAGCGAGATGATCGAACTTCCCGTCGTGGCAGAGGGCGGGCTCGACCGCGACCTGATCGAAAGCTTCGCGGCCGTGACCGATTTCTTCGCCATCGGCCCCGAGATCTGGCGCGCCGAGGACCCCGTCGCGGCCCTTGCGGACCTCACCGCGCCGCTGCGCTGAAGCCGTCGCGCACCGCTGCCTCCGCCGCCGCCGCCAGCGCCTTCCTGTCCGCGAAATCGGCCACCCTCAGCGGCGCGTGATAGGTCACGCGGACCCCGCCCTGTCGCGGCACGGCAAGGATCGCGAGGAGGCTGGGACCGAAGGCAATGTCGCCCCACCAGCCGTAGAACGAGGCCGCCTGCCCTTCCGGCGCGGAGTAGACGAGGCTCACGGGCTGGATCTGCGCCACCTCGCGCAGGGGCGCGGCGAAGAACGGCGCGAAGAGCGTGGTGCGGAAGGGCAGAACGCGCAGCCCGTCGGTCGAAGTGCCCTCAGGAAAGAACAGGAGCCTGTGGCCCGCGCCCAGCCGCGTCTCCAGCATCTCGGCCTGCCGCTTCGCGTCATTCCGGTCGCGGCGCACGAAGACCGTTCCTGTCCCACGCGCCAGCCAGCCGATGCCACCCCATCCCGCCACCTCGGCCTTGGCCACGAAGTAGAGCCGTTTCCACGCGTTCAGCACGAAGATGTCGAGCCAGCCGACATGGTTCGAGACATAGGCCCCCGGCCCACGCATCGGCACGCCCGTGACCTCGCGGCTCAGGCCGAGGCACCAGCAGGTCCAGATGCAGACCCCTTGCGTGATCCAGGGCGTCACCGGACGCGCCTCGCCCCAGATCACGCGCTCAGGCCAGCGCAGGATCAGCAGGAGCGGAAAACACAGGAGCAGCGCGCCCAAGATGCCGACCCCCCGACGCAGGACCCTCAGCCAGTCGCGCAGGCCCAGATCGGGCGGCGGCGGCGGCGGCGCGCCGTCCCATGTGACGCTCACCGGTCGCCTCCGGTGTCGGAGGCGCGGGTGTAGATCGCCTTGTGTCGTTCGGACATGCGCGCGACATCCATCACGAGGCACACGTCGATGCAGTTGAAGGGGCGGTCTATATAGGCGCCCTGCCCCACGAACCCGCCGAGCCTGAGATAGGCCTTGATCAGCGCGGGCGTGTCGCGGATGGCGGCCTTGCGGTCCAGATCGGCCTCCGCGATCAAGTCCATCGCCTGATACCCGGACGGTCGCGCCTCGGGCCGGATGTCGAGCGGTGCCAGATGCCGGTGATGCAGCAGCGACAGGGGCCCCTTGATGCGCTCGGGATCGGTGCCGTGAAAACTCGCCACGCCGAACATGACCTCGATACCGTGGGCGGCGATGTAGTCGGCCAGACCGTTCCACATGTGCAGCATCGCCGTGCCGCCGCGATAGTCGCGGTGCAGGCAGGAGCGCCCGAGTTCGAGCAGCCGCCGCCCCGAGGCGCGCAGGGGGCCGAGATCGTATTCGTCCTCGGAATAGAACTGCCCGGCGGCCTCTGCCTGATCGGCGCGCATCAGCCGGTAGACGCCCACGACATCCGCGCCCGGCGCGCGACGGCGGTCGCGCAGCAGCAGATGGTCGAAATGAGGATCGAACCTGTCGGCCTCGATGCGCGCGTCGTGATCGACCAGCGTGCCGTCGCCCCCCAACTCCTCGATGAAGACGTCGTAGCGCAGCCGCTGCGCCTGGCGGATTTCGGCGTCGGAGCTTGCCAGTGCAAGATCGAAATGGCTGTCGTTCAGATCCATCGAAGCGAAGACTGCGCCATGGTCGGTGTCTGTGTCCGGTATAGGGTCGGCCCCGCGGCCCTCCGGCCGGGGGTAGCCCCCGGCGTGCCGCGATGCAAGCCGGGTGGCTCCATGCCGTGTAATGGGCCACGTCCCGGGCCGCTTTCGGCGTTAAGCCGGCTTTAACCAAAAGCCCCTATCTGAAGGCCACGACGCAACGGAACGGGCCATCGCGCGCCGGCCCGTCAGGACGGGAATTCCATGATCAAGGCGATCTTGCGACCATCGATGACCACCTTGCCCGCGTTTTCGAAGTTGACGGTGACCTTGCCGTCGATATTGGATTGCACCTGCCCCAGGCCCCACTCCGGCTCATGGGGGTGGCGCACGAACATACCGGGCTCCAGCATCGCGGTGATGTCTGCGGACATGGTCTTTTCCTCGCCCCCTCGCATGATCGGACCGCGCAATGGATGACATGATGCCCCGTGAACGACAAAGCCTTGCCGATCTGATCGGATCGCGGTTGTGCCACGATCTAAGTAACCCGCTGGGCGCGATCGGCAATGGCGTGGAACTTCTGGACCTGACCGGCGCTGCGCAGGGGCCGGAGCTTGACCTCGTGCGCGACGCGGTGGCCGATGCTCTGGCGCGGGTGCGCTTCTTCCGCCTCGCCTTCGGCCATGCCGGGCCCGACCACATGACCAGCGTGCGGGAGGCGCAGACCACGCTCGAGGGCTTGTATCGCGCATCCCGCATCGCGGTGGACTGGAAACCCCGGGACGACATGCCCCGCCGGCAGGTGAAGCTTGCCTACCTGATGATGCTCTGCGCCGAGACGGCGCTGCCCATGGGCGGTGCCGTGACCCTGTCGATGGAACCCGGCGGCCAGTGGTCGCTTTCCGCGCGCGCCGACCGCATCGCCGTGGAGGAGGCGCTTTGGTCCGTGCTGCGCTTCGGCCCCGGCGCGGTGGGCCGGCCGCTGCGACCCTCCGAGGTGCAGTTCCTGGCGCTTCACGACGCGGCCGAGGCCGTGGCCCGGACGCTCAACTACGTCCATGACGACAGGAACCTGCGCCTGACCACCGCTTGAGCGGTCAGTTCACCGGCGTCAGGCTGTCGCGGAACCGCCGCATACGCTCCTGGTAGTGCGCGGCGGAGGCCAGGAGCCCGGCCCTCGCGCTTTCGTCGAGTGCGCGCACGACCTTGCCGGGCATCCCCATCACCAGTGAGCCGTCCGGGATCTCGCGCCCCTCGGGGACCAGCGCGCCCGCCCCGATCAGGCAGCCCGCACCGATCCGCGCGCCGTTCAGGACCGTGGCCCCCATGCCGATCAGGCTTCCGTCGCCGATTGTGCAGCCGTGCAGCATCGCCTTGTGGCCGATCGTGCAATTCGCGCCCACGGTCAGCGGAAAGCCCATGTCGGTGTGAAAGACGCAGTTTTCCTGCACGTTCGAGCCCGCGCCCACACGGATCTCTTCGTTGTCGCCACGGAGCGTCGCGCCGAACCAGACCGAAGCGCCTTCCTCCAGCACCACCTTGCCGATCAGGTTCGCGTCGGGCGCGACCCATGTGTCGGTGTGAAGAACGGGGGCCACCCCGTCGAGCGCGTAAATCATTTCACCGATTGCCTTGTTCGAATTCACTGTGGAGACGTTGAACGTGCTTCGCCAACCAAGGCTGTTGTTCTCTGCGCATCCGTTCCGCTGAGATTATGAGCCGCAAACTATCAAACGTCGCGTCCAAGTCATCATTGACGAGCACATATTCGTACCCGTCCCAATGGCTGATTTCATCCCAACTCTTGTTCATGCGCTTGGTGATTACTTCGGCAGAGTCCTGACCCCGGTCAATCAACCGCCTCCATAGTTCCGGAATGGACGGCGGTAAAATGAAGATTGAAAGCGCGTGGGCGCTCAACTGGGAATTCAGAATCTGGACGGTACCCTGCCAATCGATGTCGAAAAGCACGTCGCGCCCGGCATCGATCGCTGCCTTCACCGGCGCCATGGGCGAGCCGTAGAAATGGCCGAAGACATGGGCATGCTCCAACATCGCGCCACCTGCGACCAGTGCCTTGAAGGCCGCCTCGTCGAGAAACTGGTAATCCTCGCCGTCGACCTCACCCGGGCGCGGCGCGCGCGTGGTGGCCGAAACCGAGAAGCTCAGCGTCGGGTCCCAGTCCATCAGCCGCCGGGCAAGCGTCGATTTTCCCGCGCCCGAGGGCGAGGACAGGATGATCAGGAGGCCGCGACGGCCGGAGGATTGCGCGGGCATCGTCACTCCACGTTCTGGACCTGCTCGCGGGTCTGGTCGATGGCGAGTTTCAGGTCAAGGCCGATGGCCGTCAGGCCCGCGTCCTGCGACTTGGAGCACAGCGTGTTGGCCTCGCGGTTGAACTCCTGCATCAGGAAGTCGAACTTGCGCCCCACGGCGCCGCCCTGCGCCAGAAGCTCGCGCGCGGCGGCCACATGGGCGTCGAGCCGGTCAAGCTCTTCCATGACGTCGGATTTCACCGCCAGAAGCGCGAGTTCCTGCGCCAGCCGCGCCTCGTCGACCTCGGTGGCCTCGAGGAGCGTCTGCAGGGTCTCGCGGAACGTGTCGGCCTGCCGCGTGGACCGCTCCGCCGCCGCCGCGCGGGCAGCTTCGGTCAGATCCGCGATCCGGTCGATCTGGTCCGACAGGACCGCCTTAAGGGCTGCGCCCTCGGCTTGCCGCATCGCCACGAAGGCGTTCAGCAGCGCCTCGGCATCTTCTAGAAAAACGGCCATCTCAGGCAACTCCGCAGGGGCCGAGCTCTCGGCCAGCGCGCGCAGGTTGAGGATTTCGGCGGGGCTGGGCGGCGCCATCGGGAAGCCGCGCGCCTCGGCCGCGGCCCGGACCTGCGCCAGCGCGTCGAGCGCCGCGCCGATCGCGGCGGGATCCAAGCCCGACGCGGCGGCATCGTCCACCCGACTCAGCCGCAGCGTCACGTTAATGGAGCCGCGGGCGGCCCGCGCCGCCACCCGTTTGCGCAACTCCGCCTCCAGCGCGCCGAAGCCCTCGGGCAGGCGCAGGCGGATATCGAGGCCGCGCGCGTTGACGCTGCGGATCTCCCACGTCCAGGCAAAACCCGGCGCAGCTCCCTCCCACGTGGCATAGCCGGTCATCGATGTGACGCGCCCCTGATCTTCCCTGTCGTTAACCAATTGCAAACCTTCCCACTGCACGTCGAATTGAAACGAAGCTAGTAAGGATCGGCAAAGCAAGAGCCACAAGTGGAATTGCCGCACGCCCGTCGCTGCGGCGCGAACCGGACCGAGGAGGCCGCCAACATGACCCGACATGTGCCGGAAATCCGCACGCCGCGCCGTCTCGACGGTGTCCTGCACGACCCCGGCCTGCGTGCGGCGGTCGCCTACTGGGACAGCCTGCGGGGTGCGCGTGCCCTGCCGGCGCGGATGGAACTCGACCCCGCCGCGCTGCGCCCGCATCTGCAGGACGCCGCCATCCTCGAGCTGTCGCGCCCCGGCAGCCTGCGCATCCGGCTTGGTGGCGGGCGCATCAACGCGCTTCTGGGGATGGATGTGCGCGGTCTGCCGCTGCGCGCGCTGTTCGACCTGTCCGAGCGCGCCCGCGTGTCGGCGGAGGTCGAGGCGGCGATGGGCGCGCCCGCGGCGCTCCTGTTCGACGTCATCTCGCCCGCGTCGCGCTTCGGCCGGCCCGAGGCCGACCTCCTGCGCGCACAGGTCGCGATCCTGCCGATGACGGATGCCGACCTCGCCCCGACCCGTGCGCTTTACGTGATGGGCAGCGTCGAGGGCGACGCGCGTCCCGCCGACGCGCCGCACCGTTGGTGCACGACCCATATCCACAAGACACCACTGCGTCCCGGCGAGGCGGTTCTGTCCGATCCGCCCGCGCTGCCTCGGCCAAAGCCGATCCCGAAACCCGCCGGCGACGAAACCGCGACCGAGGCGCGCGGCCCCCTTGCCCGCGCTCGGTTCCGCGTGATCGCGGGCGGCCTGACCTGACTTAGACGGCCGCGCGCAGTGCCTCGCGGCTGGTGGAAAGCTCCTCGGCCACGAGGAAGGCCAGTTCCAGCGATTGCGACGCATTCAGCCGCGGATCGCACGCGGTGTGGTAGCGCGAGGACAGGTCCTCATCCGTCAGTGCCCGCATGCCGCCGGTGCATTCGGTCACGTCCTTGCCCGTCATCTCGAAATGCACCCCGCCCGGCACCGTGCCCTCGGCCCGGTGAATGGCGAAGAACTCCTGCACCTCGCGCAGGATCGAGTCGAAGGGACGCGTCTTGTAGCCGGTGGACGACTTGATGACGTTGCCATGCATCGGATCGCAGGACCAAAGCACGTTGGCGCCTTCCTCCTGCACGGTGCGGATCAGGCGCGGCAGGTGATCGCCGACCTTGCCCGCGCCGAAGCGCGCGATCAGGGTCAGGCGGCCGGCCTCGTTTTCAGGGTTCAGCTTGGCCATCAGGACCTTGAGGTCCTCTTCCGTCGTGCTGGGCCCGCATTTCAGGCCGATCGGGTTCAGCACACCGCGGGCGAATTCCACGTGGGCGCCGTCGGGCTGGCGCGTGCGGTCGCCGATCCAGATCATGTGACCCGAGCCCGCGAGCCACTTTCCGGAGGTCGAGTCGAGGCGGCAGAGCGCTTCTTCGTATTCCAGAAGCAGCGCCTCGTGCGAGGTGTAGAAATCGACGGTCGACAGCTCGTGATTGGTCTCGCCCGTCAGGCCCGCGGCGGACATGAAATCGAGGCTGTCCTGAATCCGGTTGGCGATGTCGCGGTAGCGTTCGGCGTCGTCGTGATCGGTGAAGCCCAGCGTCCAGGAATGCACACGGTGGATGTCCGCGAAACCGCCCGTCGAAAAGGCGCGCAACAGGTTCAGCGAGGCCGCGGCCTGCGTATAGGCCTGAAGCATGCGGGCCGGGTCGGGCATGCGCGCCGCCATCGAGGGCGCGATGTCGTTGATGATGTCGCCCTTGTAGGACGGCATCTCGACGCCGTTCACCATCTCGGTGGGCGCGCTGCGCGGCTTGGCGAACTGGCCCGCCATGCGGCCAACCTTCACCACAGGCACCTTGGCGCCGTAGGTCAGCACCATGGCCATCTGCAGCATGACCTTGAAAGTGTCGCGGATCGTGTCGGCGGAAAACTCCGCGAAGCTTTCGGCGCAGTCGCCGCCCTGCAGCAGGAAGGCCTCGCCCCGGCTGGCGGCGGCAAGCTCGGCCTTCAGGCGCCGCGCCTCGCCCGCGAAGACCAGCGGCGGGTATTTCGACAGCTGCGCCTCGGCCGCACCAAGGGCGCCTGCGTCGGGATAATCCGGCATCTGCACGCGCGGCTTGGCGCGCCAGTCTGTCTTGGTCCAGCCTTTTGCTGTCGCGGCGGTCATGGCGGCCTCCAGTGCTATCTTCGCGGCCGGTCTATACGCGAAGCGCTCCACGGGGCCAATCCCGCAATTGCGCCGCGACGGGGATTGCCCTCGCGCGAAAATGGTGATTTGCGTTTATGTCCAATGAAAGTGGCACCGCGCCGCCGCCGGCGCGGGCCGACATGACCGACGAGGCGACGATGGCCGACCCGATGCGGCGAACCGACGGCGACACGCCCCCGCGACGCTTCGTCTTCGTCCTGCTCAACCAATTCACCATGCTGTGCTTCTCCAGCGCCGTCGAAGCGCTGCGGATCGCCAACCGCATGTCGGGCCGTGCGCTTTACGAATGGCGGCTCGTGGGCGAAGGCGGCGAGGAGGCCTGGTGCAGCGCCGGCATCGGCTTCAAGCTCGACGGCGATCTCGAAGAGGTCACGCGCGACGACACCGTGCTGGTCTGCGGCGGCATCGACGTGGGCAAGGCCACCACCAAGCGCGTGCTTGGCTGGCTGAGGCGCGAGGCGCGAAAGGGCGCGACCATGGGCGGGCTCTGCACCGCAGGCTACACGCTGGCCAGGGCGGGGCTGCTGGATGGCAAGCGCGCGACGATCCACTGGGAGAACCAGGACAGTTTCGCCGAGGAATTCGAGGAGGTGACGCTGACCAAGTCGGTCTTCGTCATCGACGGTAACCGGATCACCACGGCCGGCGGCACGGCCTCCATCGACCTGATGCTCAAGATCATCGCAGACGATCATGGCGAGGACCTCGCCAACCTGGTGGCCGATCAGCTGATCTATACCTCCATCCGCACCGACCAGGACACGCAGCGGCTGTCGATCCCCACGCGGATCGGCGTGCGGCATCCCAAGCTCGGGCAAGTCATCCGGATGATGGAGCAGAACATCGAGGACCCGATCAGCCCCGCGCAGCTGGCCAAGGAAGTGTCGATGTCCACCCGGCAGCTGGAACGCCTGTTCCGCCGCTATCTCAACCGCAGCCCCAAGCGCTACTACATGGAGCTGCGGCTGGCCAAGGCGCGCAACCTGTTGATGCAGACGGACATGAGCGTGATCAACGTGGCGCTGGCCTGTGGCTTCGCTTCACCCTCGCATTTCTCGAAATGCTACCGGGCGCATTACGACACGACGCCCTACCGCGAACGTGGCAGCCACGGGACACGGGTCAAGGCCTGAGCGCGCCTGGAACTTTGGGATCCGAACCGTGGGATCAGAACCGCGGGATCAGAACATCGGGATCAGCACATCCGGGTCACTGTTGAAGGTCATGTTGATCGCCAGCACCTCGCCCCCTGGCCGCTGGTGCCACAACAGACGGACATAGATGTAGCCCGCCCCCGTCCAGTAGGCGATGAGATCCTGCGCGAAACCGTTCTCCATCTGCTGGCGCATCATGAGCGCGGAGTTCTCGAAATCCTCCGGAAAGAGGTTGCGCACCTGCGTCTCGAGCCCGAACATGTCCTGCGACGTCATCTCGTCGGCCCCACCGAATGCCGTGAGCAAATCGGCGATACGGCGCTTGGACATCAGGTCGTCGAGCGTGCCGCGCATATCCTCGTAGCTTGAAAAGACCGGCTCGCCCTGGGTCTGCGCAGCAAGCGTGCCGGCGATGGTCATGGTAAGGCCGAGAGCGAAGATGGCGGCTAAGAAAAAACGCATGTCTCTATCCTGTATAAGAATTGATCAGCCTTCGGGGACCCGCGCCGCCCGGCCGCCCCGGCGACCTGCGCGCGGCAGCGCCTGAAGCCCCTCGGCCAGAACGTCCCGCATCGGGTGGTCTTCGGGCGCATCGGAATGGCGTTCCAGAAGACGCTCGATCAGCGCCTTGGGGTCATCGGCCTGCACGCTCAAAGCCCAGTCGACGAAGATCGACCGGCATTCCGAGGCAGTGATCCCGTCGATGCGGAAGGCCTCGCGGATCAGGCCCTTGGGGTCCGCCGCATCCATGTCCGGGCGTGGGTCAGCCATCTGTCACCTCCTGTTCTTCCGCATCGGTGGGCGGCGGGAGCATTTTGTCAATGACGGCCGCAGCCCCCTGCCGCGCCTCGTCCAGCGCTTGGGCCAGCGACTTGGCATCGGGCATACGCGCCTGATCGCTCAGGAAGGCACGGCCACCGGTGCCGATGGTCTCGGGATCGAGCGCCTCGTCGCTCAGCAGACGGCCGGACTGGTGCACCCGGGTGAACAGCCGATGCGTTTCGCTCAGGCTTTCAGCCTCAGCCTCGGCGATCCAGCCGCAGCGCGCCGCGGCCTGCAGCTGTGCCTCTGGCCAATGCTCGGTCGCGCTCGCGATCAGCGCACCCGCCTGCGCCAGCAGTTCGATATCCTGCATGCCGCCGGGGCCGTCCTTGACCGTCCATGTGACCGCCGCGCGCCCGGCCTCCGCCAGACGGGCGCGCATCGTGGCGGCGTCTGCGGCGATCTTGTCGCGGTCGGTATTCTCCCGGATCACCGCGCAGCGCACATCCTCGATATCCGAGGCGAGGCTGGACTCCCCGGCGATCACCCGCGCGCGCGTCAGCGCCATGTGTTCCCACGTCCAGGCCTCTTCGCGCTGGTACCTCTCGAAGGAGGCCAGCGCCGTCGCCACAGGCCCCTGCCGCCCCGATGGCCTGAGCCGCATGTCCACCTCGTAAAGCTTGCCCGCCGCCGTCGGCGCCGACAGCGCCGCCACCAGCGATTTCGTGGCCTTCGCGAACCACGCGCGCGGGTCGAGCGGGCGGCGGCCTTCGGTGAAATCCACGCCCTGCGCGTCATAGATCACGATCAGGTCCAGATCAGAGACCGCCGTCATCTGCCGGCCCCCGAGGCTGCCCATTGCGATGACCGCCCCGCCCCGCCCGGGTGCCGCGCCATGTCGCCGCCCGACCTCGGCGCAGACCAGCGGCCAGAGCGCGATCACCACCGCATCGGCGAGGTCGGTGTAGTGCTGCCCCGCCGTCTCCGGCGTGATCAGCCCGCGCAACTGATGGACCCCGATGCGGAAATGCCATTCGTGCTGCCAGCGGCGCGCCGCGTCGAGGCTTTGCTCGTAATCCTCTTCCGCCAGAGCGCCGCGAAGGTCCTCCACCAGCGCCTCGCGCCCCGGCCATGGGGCAAAGAAGCGACCGTCGAGAACGGCGTCCAGAACGGCCGAATGGCGCGAAAGATACCGCGACAGGCGCGGCGCGGTCGCGCTGATATCCACGATCAGTTCGACAAGCTGCGGATTGGCTTCGAACATCGAGAAAAGCTGCACGCCCGCCGGTAGACCGCGCAGGAAACCGTCGAAATTCTGCAATGCCTCGAGGGGCTTCGCGGCCTTGTCGAAAGAGGCGAGGAAACCCGGTTTCAGCCGTTCGAAAATCTCCTGCCCCCGGGTCGACCGCAGGGCGGGATAGCCGGGCCAGCGCGCCACGATGGCCGCGGCCTCCTCGCCGATTTCGGGCAGCTCGGTCTCGGCCTCGAGCGGGGCGAAGAAGGCGCCGGTGATGCTCTCGACCCGCGTGATCCGCTCCGACAGCCGGGCGCGGAAGGCCGCCGTGTCGGCCTCGCCGCAGAACCGCGCGAGCCTCTCGAAGCCTTCGTCGGATTTGGGCAGGACATGGGTCTGCGCGTCGTCGATCATCTGCAGCCGATGCTCGATTTCCCGATGATGGGCGTAAAGCTCGGCCAGGTCGGTCGCCTCCTTTCGCGTGATCCAGTCGGCCCGCGCCAGTGCGGCCAGCGCCTTGACGGTCCGGCGGTCGCGCAAGCTGGGATCGCGGCCGCCGGCCACCAGCTGCCGTGTCTGGGCGAAGAACTCGATCTCGCGGATACCGCCCGCGCCCAGCTTGATGTTGTGCCCTTCCAGCGGGATTTGCCCATCGCGCCGCATGAGCCCCTTGTGCTCCCGGATGCGGCGGCGCATGTCCATCGTGTCCTGCACTGTCGCGAAATCCAGATGCCGGCGCCAGACGAAGGGCTGCAGCGTCTCCAGAAACCGCTCTCCCGCCGCGATGTCGCCCGCGGCCGCACGCGCCTTGATATAGGCCGAGCGTTCCCAGGACCGCCCCTCGGCCTCGTAATACCGCTCGGCCGCGGCCATCGAGATGCAGACGGGCGTAGCCCCGGCATCGGGGCGCAGCCGCAGATCGGTGCGAAAGACGTAGCCCTCCGCCCCGGCCTCGCCCAGCGTGGCGGCGATGCGCCGGGTTGCGCGGATGAAGCCCGCGCGCGCATCCATCTCGTGGCCGGGTTCGAACCGGCTTTCGTCGAACAGGCAGATCAGGTCGATGTCGGAGGAATAGTTCAACTCCCCCGCGCCCATCTTGCCCATGGCCAGCGCCACCATGCCCGCGCCGTCGCGAAACGCGTCCTCCTCGGTCTGTCCGGGGATCTTGCCGCGCCGTGCCTCGCGCGCGACGTGGTGGCCGAGCGCTGCGGCAAGGCAGGCATCGGCGAAATCCGTCCAGGCCTGTGTCACCGTCTGCAGGCTCCAGACGCCCCCCAGATCGGCCAGCGCCACCAGAAGTGCCGCGCGGCGCTTGAGCCGGCGCAGACCTGAATCCAGATCGCCCTCGGCCAGGTCCCCCGCCTCCCGCAGAAGCGTGATGATCGTGTCTTCGGGTTCGTCCTCGAGCGCGTGGGACAGCCAATGCCCCTCGCGCCGGATCAGCCCTCCGAGATAGGGCGAACAGCCCGCCGTGCCCTCGATCAGCGGGCGCAGCTCGGGCGGAAGGCCATGGAGATGCTCCAGCGCCTCGGCCCCGCGCTCGGGATTGAACGGGATCGGATGGCGGGTGACGCGCACGGCAAAACTCATGGCGCGCCCGCCCCGGCCTGTTGCGCCTTTTTCACCGCCCTGCTCTCTTCCACCGAAGGCCCCTCTGCGCCCTTGTCTCCGGTCCCGATCCTTGCAAGTCTCTCGGCCGGGGAACAAGGGCGGATTTCCGGGACGATCTTCGATGTCGAAAAGCGTCAAACGCGTCGTGCGGGCTCTCGCGGAGGCCGGGATCGACACCGAGATCGTGGAAATGCCCCAAAGCACCCGCACCGCCGGGGAGGCCGCAGCCGCCGTGGGGTGCGCCCTCGACCAGATCGCGAAATCCATCGTCTTCCGCGCCGAGGATCATGGCAGGGCGGTCCTGTTCATCACCGCGGGCGGCAAACGCGTCGACCCGGACAAGGCCAGCGCGCTGGCGGGCGAGCCCTTGGGCAAGGCCGACGCGGCGCTGATCCGGGCGCAGACCGGGTTCGTGATCGGGGGCGTGGCGCCGGTCGGCCATCTCAGCCCCATCCGGGCGTGGTTCGACCCGCGCCTGCTGGAGTTCGACACGGTCTGGGCTGCGGCGGGCACGCCCCGGCATGTCTTCGCCATCGCCCCGGAGGCATTGTTGCGCCTGTCGCAGGCGGAAAGTGCCGCCTTCACCCTCTGAACGGGCGGTTCTTTAGCGCCTCAGATCACCCGCAGCACCGATCTCGCCGCTCTTGTCCCCGGCGGCTCCCCGCCCCGTCCCAGCCGAAGCATCGTCGCGTCCATGGCGTCGAATTGCGCCCTGCGCGCGGCCTCGTCGGACAGAAGATCGTGCAAGGCCTTCGCGATCGGCTCAGGTCGGCAATCAGGGCCAAGGAATTCCGGCACCGCGCGTGTTTCCGAGACCAGATTGACCAGCGTGACCGTATCGACCTTCAAGAGCGCGCCGATGATCTTCCCGCTCAACCAGCTCATGTCATAGGCCACGACCATCGGTGTCCCGGCCGCCGCAAGTTCGAGGCTGACCGTGCCCGAGGCCGCAAGCGCCACGTCCGCCGCTGCGAAGGCGGCGCGTTTCTCGGCCAGATACGCCTCCGGCGCCTGCCCGCGCGGATCGAGGATGAGCGGCTCGGCCGGCCAGTCCCTCAGCTTTTCCGCCAGCATGGGCGCGACGCTCTCTGTCGTGGGCAGGACCAGCTGCGCGTCGGGATGCGCGCGCAGGACCGCGCACAGCGCCTCG
>Ga0209947_1000224_pt1 | contig 34690 bp, 33 predicted proteins | sample SalPonR2_B_D2_MG_FD_185706 | JGI IMG/M metagenome (GOLD analysis project Ga0209947, IMG submission 185706) | Salt pond soil microbial communities from South San Francisco under conditions of wetland restoration - Salt Pond MetaG R2_B_D2_MG... ...
GAGAACGGCGGTGGATCGCCGCCGCCGGGCCAGTCGGGCGGCGGTAACGGGAATAGCGGCGGCAACGGGAACGGCAACGGCGGGAACGGCAACGGGAACGGCGGCAACGGCAACGGCAACGGCAACGGCAACTGAGCCGCGCCCTCAGCCTGTGGCGCCGCCGATGAAGCATTGTGCCTCGTTGCTGACGGGTCGCTCGAACAGCTCCGCCGTCGGTCCGATCTCCGCCAGCCGCCCGAGGTGGAAGACCGCCATGCGATCGGCCACGCGGCGTGCTTGCATCATCGAATGGGTGACGAGAATGATCGCCTTGTCCGCTTTCAGTTCCATCACCAGTTCTTCCACCTTGGCCGTGGCGATCGGATCGATGGAGCCCGTGGGCTCGTCCATCAGCAGGACATCGGGCTTCGTCGACAGCGCGCGGGCGATGCACAGACGCTGCTGTTGACCGCCGGAAAGTTCCATCGCACCAAGGGTATGGAGCCGGTCCTTCACCTCGTCCCAGAGATGCGCGCGGCGCAGGCAATCCTCCACATGCGCCTCCAAATCGGCCTTGTCGCGCAACAGGCCGTGGATGCGGGGCCCGTAGGACACGTTCTGCCAGATGCTTATCGGAAAGGGGTTGGGCTTCTGCGCCACCCAACCGAAGCGGCGGCGCAGGAGCGGCGGATCGACCCCGGGGGCGTTGATGTCGTCGCCGTGCAGCGTGATCCGTCCCTTGATCCGCACGCCCGGGTCGGGGTCATGCATCCGGTTGAACACCTTCAGCATCGTGGACTTGCCGCATCCCGACGGGCCGACGAAGGCCAGCACTTCGCCCGGATAGAGTTCCATCGAGATGTCGCGCAGCGCATGCACCTTTCCATGGTCGTACCACAGGTCGAGCTGTGCCACATCGATCAGTGGGGCGCTGTTGCGAAGTGCGGGGTGGCGGACCGTGGTGTCCCGCGCCTCGGTATCCGGCATGGTCATGTCTCGCATCGCAGGTCTCCTTCAACCTAGGGATGGCGCGACCCTGCATCCCTGCGGGCGAGCTGCGTTTGATCTGGATGGGGGATGCGAGAGATTTCACAAAAACTTCACGAAACGCGCATGGCGCGGCGTCTGCGGTGGAAAATCACGCTTTGGAATGTTGGACCGCTCCGATAGTAAGAAATGACGATCTCTTTTGCCTGGATTTTGAAGCCGCCATTTCGATGACCGATCCCATTTTCATAACCGGTATCCTTTTCGTGGGGCTTGTCTTCAAATTCGCGGGCTTCGCCGTGCGCGACGAGTTGTGGCTGCGCATCCTGGTGATGACGGGGCTCTCGTGTGACGCGGTGTTCTATGCCGTTCGCTCCGAACCCGTGCCGCAGTCGGTCGCGGCCAACGTGTTGCTCGTGTCGGTGAACCTCGTGCTCCTCCTGCTGATCTTGACGGAGCGCACCACGTGGCGGATGTCGACGGAGGACCGCACCCTCTACGCAAGCTTTCCGACACTCACGCCGGGACAGTTCCGGCGGCTCCGGAAGATCATGCGCCGCGAAACCGTCGGCCCCGGTACGCCGCTCGCGCTGGAGGGCAAGCCGGTCGATGATCTGATGCTGGTCCATTCCGAACGGATCGAGATCGAGAAATCGGGCGCGAGCTTTCCCATCGCTGGGCCTGCCTTCGTCGGGGAAGTCGCGCTTCTGACCGGCAATCCCTCGAGCGCGAGCGTGCGCCTGCCCGAAGGCGGAACGGTGGTGCGCATCCCGCTCGAGGCGCTGAGGGCGCGGATGGCGCGCGCGCCCGCGCTGTCGAACGCGATGATCGCGCTGTTCGGGCAGGAACTCGCCCGCAAGGTGGCTGACAGCGTGCCCATGGACCGCGCAGCGATGGCGCGCGACATCACGCGGACGGAGCCGGTCGGGGCGCGGGGTTGAGCCCGCCGTTGCCCGTCGCATTCATTATCATCAGCTTACGCTGAACCTCCGCCTGAAGCGCGTGGCCCATCGCCAGCGCGATGTCGGGCGCGGCGTCGATTTCCGTCAGGACCTGCGCGCGTGGCAGGTAAAGGACGCGCACCGGCCCCTCGGCCGTCACATCCGCAGTCGCCGCCCCGCCATGGATCAGCGTCATCTCCCCGATCAGCGCGCCGGGATGCAGCGTAGCGACCGGCCGGCCGTCCACCTCAACCGACGCCTTGCCCTCTGCCAGATAGATGAGCGCATCCACGCTCTGCCCCTGCCGCGCCAGCGCGGTGCCCGAAGGATGGTCGCGCCATGATGCGTGGCGCATCAGCCGGTGCGTTTCGAACAGCGGCAGGGTTGGCAGGTGAAGCCTGAGGAACGCCATCGTTTCGTCATCGAAGGAGCGGCGCGAGCGCAGCCAGAGCCTGCGGCCGATCCCCATGATGGAAATCGCGATCCAGAACCCCTGGATCAGCGCCGAATAAAGGTTCCACGTCTCCATGAGGCTGAACAGGACCGAAGCGGCGGCGCAGAGGTTCAGGAGCGTGTAGGTCGGCGAACTGCCGCGGATCAGCCCGGCCTGCAACGCCCCGTAGGCGCCGAGATAAAGGATCACACCGAGCGTGCCGAATGCGCCATATGCCGTGAAATCGGTCATGCCCTCTCCGACGCCGCCTTACCAAGCGTAAGGCCCGCGTCCTAGCCAGTCGCTTCGCCGCGCGTCAAACCCCGAGGGTTTGCCATAGCAGGGCCTTTCGCCCATGCTCGACTGCGGTTGATACCGTTTCGGGGCTGGAAGGAGACACGCGTGCCGACAGGGGCGAAGCCCGATGCGATGCCCGAAGCGGGAGCGCGCGCGCCATGCGGCGGCTGATCCTCGGGCTCGGCCTGACGGTGACGGCGCTGATGCTGGGCCTCGCCGTCCTGTCGCCGCCGATCCTGTCGCAGGCCCGCGACGTCGTTTTCGACGGCTACCAGAGGGCCAGCCCGCGCCCCTATGACCCCGCAGCCCCGGTCCATATCATCGATATCGACGAGGCGGCGCTTGACGACTACGGGCAATGGCCGTGGCCGCGCAGCTACATGGCCGCGATGACCGACCGGCTTTTCGCGCACGGGGCGGCGGCCATCGGTTATGACGTGCTGTTCGCCGAACCCGACCGCACCTCGCCGGAGCGCATCGCGGAAAGCTGGTCGCGCTTCCGCGAGGGGATACCGCCCGTTCTGCCCGACCTGGGCCTGCCGCCGCATGACCAGGTCTTCGCCGGTTCCATCGCCGGGCGTCCCGTCGTCCTGTCGGTGGCGGGCGGGCAGGAGGGGGAGGTCCCGCAGCCGCTGGCGGGCGTGGCCGTGACGGGCGAAGTGCCGCCGGGCCTTACGCGGTACCCCGCGGCGGTGGTGAACCTGCCGGAGCTGACGGCGGAGGCGGCGGGGCTCGGCACCATCAGCCTTGGCCGCACGAGCGATGGCGTCACCCGCACGGTGCCGATGGTGAGCATGGTGGGCGATGTCCTGATGCCGGCGCTCTCGGTCGAGCTTCTGCGCGTGGCGCAAGGGGCGGGTGGGCATATCCTGCGCACCACCGAAGGCTCGGGCGAGGTTTCGGGCGGGACGGTGGCCGCCGTGGCCATGCGCACGGGCGCGCTGTCTTTCCCGGTGGAGGCCGATGGCGCCTTTCGCATCCATTTCGTGGGCTACCGGCCGGACCGCGTCACCCCCGCCGCGCGGGTGCTCGAGGCCGAGGGCATCGACCCAGAGCTTCAGGCGCGGGTGGCGGGGCGCATCGTGCTGGTGGGGTCCTCGGCGCAGGGGCTCTTCGACATCCGCACCACGCCGCTCGATCCCGCCATCGCGGGTGTCACGCTCCATGCGGAGATCATCGAGCAGATCGTGGCGGGCCACTTCCTCGGTCGGCCGGACTGGATGCCGGGGCTGGAACTGTTGATCGTGTTGCTCACGGGCCTTGCCCTGACCGCGCTGCAACTGCGCGAACGGCCGGTTCTGGGCCTGGCCGTGGCACTGGTGCTGGTCTCCGCGCCGGTGCTTGGGGGCATCGTCGCTTTCGGGCGGGCAGGTGTGCTCTTCGATCCGGTTCTGCCGACGCTCACGGCGCTGGCGGTGTTCCTGCCGGGGACAACCATCGGTTTTCTGGCCAAGGAACGCGCCCGGCGGGCGATCCGCGCGCGCTTTGCCTATTTTCTGCCGCCTTCGCTGATCGGGCGGATCGAGGCCAATCCGGAGGCGGCACTGACCCCCGAAGGCGCCGAGCGCGAGCTGAGCGTGATTTTCGTGGACATGCGCGGGTTTTCCTCCGTGACCGAGGGCATGCCGCCCGACCGCGTGGTGCAACTGGTGAACACCTACCTTTCCGCCGTGGCCGAGACGCTGGTCGACCGCGGCGCCACGATCGACAAGTTCATGGGCGATGCCGTTATGGCGTTCTGGAACGCGCCCATCGCGCAGGACGATCACGCCGCGACCGCGCTTGCCGCCATTGCCGGTGTGGAGGCGGCGGCGGCCGGGGCCTCGGCGGAGTTGGAGGCCGAGGGCTATCCGCCGGTGCGCGTCGCCATCGGGCTCAATACGGGCAAGGCCTATGTGGGGCTCATGGGGTCCCGCGACCGGCTGAGCTACACCTGCGTCGGCGACGCCGTGACGCTGGCCGCGCGGCTGGAGGGGCTGACGCGCAGCTATGGCGTGTCGAACTGCGTCGGGCCTGAGGCGGCTGCGTCCTGTCCCCCGGGGCTGCGGGCCATCGTGCTCGACCGGATCGCGGCCAAGGGCTTCGCGCGCGCCGTCGACGTGTCGCTGGTCGTGCCGGCGGGCGCCGAGGGTGTCTCGGATTTCGCCGAGGTGCTGAGCCGGGCGCGCATGGCCTATCTGGGCCGCGACTGGGACGCGGCGGAGGCAGCCTTCACCGAGCTTGCCCGGCAGACGCCGCTGTTTTGCGAGACGCCGCTTGTCGCGCGGACCTATCTCGACCGCATCGCTCTGCACCGTGCCAGCCCGCCGCCTGCGGACTGGGATGGCGCGGCGGTGGCGCTTTCCAAGCGCTAGGGTCAGTCAAGTTCGATCGGGTCGAGCGGCGGTGGTGGAGGCGGTGGATCATCGAGGATCTCTTCGCCACCCTCGTCTTCCTCCACCTCTTCCTCTTCTTCCTCCTCCGGTGGTGGCGGAGGCGGTGGCGGATCGGACAGCTCGTCGATCAGGCCGATCAGGGTGTCCGCGTCGAACTCGTCGCCGAAGATGCGGCCATCGTATTGCGCGCCATCGGGTGAGGACGGACCGCTGCCCGGGGGCACGGCGCCGATGACGCCGGAGCCGAAGCCGCCCTGCGCGGCCGTCACAGGCTGCCCGTCGATCAGGCCGAGGATGAAGGCGAGAAACTCGGGCGCGACGCGGCCCTGATAGCCGTCCTCGGTCACCACGCCGCCGGGCCGCGAGGTGCAGCTGCGCCCGCCCTCCACGGCGACACATAGCCGGTTGCCCGCGATGAAGATCGCGATGGTCCGTCCGCCCGAATACAGGATCAGCGCCGAGGAGCCGCGGATGCCTATGGTCGAGGTGGGCGTCTCGATCACCGCGTCCTGCTGACGGCTTAGCGTGCCGCCGATGAAGCGCAGCGCGCCTTCGGTCAGCTGCAGGCCGATCTCGCCGGTGCCGCGCTCGGGGTCGAAGACGAACCGGTCGAGCACGATGGTGGTGTTCGGCGCCAGCGACAGCGTCGTCTGGTCGAGGAACAGAAGCTGCCCGCGCCCGGTCGCGGAACTTTGCACGGTCTCGTCCCGCAGAAGGTCGGTGCCGAGCGCGAGCGTGCGCGTGCCCGCCCCGGGCGGCGTGCCACGCAGCGTGGGTTCGCTGGAGGCGACGGTGCCGATCGGCTGGGCTGCGACCGGAAGGGCGAGCGCGGTGGACAGAAGGGCGGAGAGGAGGATGGAACGGACACGCATCTCAGAACTCCAGTCCAAGCTGCATCGACAGGATGGTCTCGTCAGAGGTCGTGCCTCCGTCCCGCGCGACGTGGGTGCCGCGCGTCTCGAGATAGATATCTTCGTTGAGATACGCGCGCAGGGACAGGCCCGCCGCGCGCACCGTCTCGTCGCTGGGCACACCGGTGTCGGTGATGTCGAGCCAGTCGACCGAGGCGAAGGCCCCGGCGCGCCAGTCCGGACCCGACAGCGCCGCGGGCGCGTCGAAATTCCGGCCGTAATCGAGGCGCAGGCCGCGCTCATCCTCTTCGCGCGTCGCCGTATCCTCGCTGCCCATCGACAGGGTCAGCCGGTAGAAGGCCTCGCGCGAGGGGCGGTAGGTCAGGCCAAGCGCGATATCGTGGAAATCGATATCGGCGCCCGAGGCGTTCAGCTCCCCCCAGCCGAGGGAGGCGTCGGCGAAACTGGTCCAGGCCGCGCTGTGGGCGTTCTGGTAGGCGAGACCAAAGGAGGCCGCGTCGTAATCCGAGGCCGCCGCATCGGGGTAGCGAACCGATTCAAGCTCCAGATAAGGCTGCAGGCGCGGGCCGAAGGCCTCGCCGGTCAGTTGAAAACGCGGGCCGCTGCGCAGGCGCAGGCTCTGCCGGTCCGAGGTCGAGGCGCCGGGGCCCGCGCCGATCTGGTAGGTGCTCGCCCCGATCTGCGTGACCCATTCGGTCGCGTTCGCGTCGCCCAGATCGATCGACCAGTTCAGCGAACCGCTCCCCAGAAATCCTGTCTCGCTGTCGGCCGATACGATCCCGGCGGCGACGGAGCCCGAAAACCGGCTGGGTTCGTCGCGCGTCTCGGCGGCCGCGCGATAGGCCTCGGCCGAGGCCAGTTGCTCGGCCGAAAGCGCGCCCGAGGCCGCGGCGGCGTTCAGGTGGAACTCCGCCAGGGGATAGTTGCCCATGGCGAAATAGGCCGTGGCCAGTTCCAGCCGCGCGGTGGCGTTGGCGGGCTCGAGGTCGATCAGCCGCTCAAGCGTGGCGGCGGCGGCCTCGAAATCCCTTAACTCGATGGACAGCCGCGCGTATTGCGCCATCAGGGCCCGGTCGGCCGGCGCGTCGAGCATGCGGGCGAAGACCGATGCACGCTCGGCCTCGAGTGCCGAGGTTGTCTGAGAGATGGCCGAAGTGCCGAAACCGGACGCGGCAGTTGCCATGCAGACTGCCATGAATGCCTGTCTCAGTATCCCTGGATTGCGAACTCCCGCCATCGATACCCCACTTGGAATCAACCTGATTCAATACGTTGACCCTAGGGTCGGCGACGAATCGAATCAATCTGGACGAAGGCGCGCAACAAAATTTCCGACCCTGCGCGGTTTTGCGGCCACGTTCCGCGTGTCAGCGGGGATGGGCGGACCCTAGTCGCCAAGCTTGGCGTGCACCTCGTCGAGATCGATCTCGCCCTTGGGCATCTTGTTCGACGGGTCCTCGAAATCGTAGCGGAACAGCTCGAAATCGGGTTTGTAGATTTCGTAGACGAGGTGCATCGACAGGTCGTCGAAATAATCCTCGACGGCATGCGCGCGCTTGGGCCCGTGCCCGGCGCTTTCGTTGAAGCGCGGCACCCGGGCCAGGTCGACGGGATGGGCCATCTCGATATTGTCGAGAACGGTCTGCATGCCGGCGTTGAAATCCTCGGTCCAGAAGATGTGGTCGTAGCGCCCGCCATTGACCACGAAGGTCGAGACATGGCCCGAGATGGACGACCAGTGGATGTCGGGGTCCATCGGCCGGCGCCAGCGGATCGAGTCGCGCGCGAAGAGCAGGAAACGCCGGAAACTGCGGATCTGGTCGAATTCCTCGGTGCCGTCGGGGCCGCCGACCTCGATCCCGTATTTCTGGACCAGCAGGGGAACGAGATTGCCGCGATAGCGCTTGCCGTTGCGCTGGATGCCGCAGATCTTGTCGAAAAAGCTGGACAGGATGCGGGTGTAGGGGTTTCGCACGCAGGTGAAGGCATAGGATTTATGCGCCTTCACATTGGCCTCGATCAGTGGCTGGCTGGCATCGAAGGCCCATTTGTGCAGACCGTCCTTGGCGTCGTGGATGTCGCCGTCAAAGAACGTGCCGTTGTCGCCGTAATACATGATCTGACCGATGGTCGAGCAGGCGCATTTGGGCACCACGCGGTAGACCACGCTTTCGCTGGATGTCATCCATGTGCCGGGAAAACCCATATCCTGCCGCCTCGATCCTGCTCGATTCTTCTCGTCCTGCGCCGCTTTGGGCGTGTTATCGGACAAAGAAGCAAAGAAGTCGTGTTTCTTCAATCTCCCTGCGCTATCCCTGATGCAACAATAATCGAGATCAGAGCAGACCACCGTTCCGCATGGCAAAGATCGCCTTCATCCTTCTGTGCCACAAGAACCCCGATGCCATCATCCGGCAGGCCGAGCGTCTGACGGCGACGGGCGACTATGTCGCGATCCATTTCGACGCGCGCGCCCCGGCGGAGGCCTATGGGCGGATCCGCGACGCGTTGAGCGACCGGCCAGGCGTCACCTTCGCCAAGACCCGGGTGAAATGCGGCTGGGGGGAATGGAGCCTCGTGCGCGCCTCGCTGAACGGGCTGGTAGCGGCGGTGGAGGCGTTTCCGCGCGCCACGCATTTCTACATGTTATCGGGCGATTGCGCGGCGGTGAAATCGGCCGATTACGCCCATGCCTTCCTCGACCGCGCCGACGCCGACCATATCGAAAGCTTCGATTTCTTCGCGTCCGACTGGATCAAGACCGGCCTCAAGCGGGAACGCCTGGTCTATCGCCATATCTTCAACGAACGCACGCAGAAACGCCTGTTCTACGGGATGATGAAGCTCCAGCGCCGCCTCAAGCTGGAGCGCAGGGTGCCCTCCGACATCCAGGTGATGATCGGCAGCCAGTGGTGGTGCCTGCGCCGCCGCACGGTCGAGGCGGTGCTCGATTTCATCAAGGCCCGGCCCGACGTGGTGCGCTTCTTCCGCAGCACCTGGATCCCCGACGAGACCTTCTTCCAGACGCTGGTGCGCCACCTGGTGCCCGACCGGGAGATCGTCAGTCGCTCGCTGACCTTCAAGATGTTCAGCGATTACGGCATGCCCGTCACCTTCTACAACGACCAGTACGACCTGCTGATCAGCCAGGACTACCTGTTTGCCCGCAAGATCAGCCCCGAGGCGCGGGGACTCGAGGAACGGCTCGGTGCGCTCTGGATGTCGGGACGCACGGATTTCACCGTCAGCCAGGAGGGGCCGCGGCTCTATGCGTTCCTCACCGGGCGCGGACGGATCGGCCGGCGCTTCGGCACACGGTTCTGGGAACGCGAAAGCACGCTCGGACCCGACCGGGAGCTGTTCATGCTGGTGTGCAAGAAATGGCACGTGGCCAAGCGCATGCTGCATGCCGCCGAGGACCGGCTGCAGGTGCGCGGCATCGAATACCTCTTCGACGAGGCCACGTGCCCCGTGCCGCATCTGGGCGGCATCGAACGCACACTGGAGAAGCGCAACCGCCACAGGCGGGCGCTCTTGCGGATGCTGTTCGATTATTATGACACCGACCGGCTGATGATCTGTCTCGACCCGGCCAATATCGACCTGATGCGCGATTTCATGTCCGACCGGGCAAATGCGCGCATACTGGAACTGCAATGCGTCTTCGACGACCAGTATCTGGTGGGCCACGCGCGGCGCGTCGGCCTGGCCACCGAGCGGACGCCGGACGAGGTGATCCAGCGCATGCTTCCCACGCTGCGCCACGAGTTCGCCGACCAGAGCGTCCGCATCCGCGAGGCGGAGTTCCCGCATCACTGGCGGCTGAGGGAGGATCGCGGGGCGGGGGAAAACGCCGCAGTGCTCAGCGACTACTTCAATGTGGATGCCGAGACGGGTTATGCCTTGGCCGAGACGCCCTATCTCTTTGCCGATTGAAGGAGGCCGGTTTCGTGGCTTATGCGTATGACGACCAGAACATCTTCGCCAAGATCCTCAGGGGCGAGATCCCCAACGACACGGTACTGGAGACCGAGCATACGCTGGCCTTCAACGACATCCGGCCGCAGGCGCCGGTGCATGTGCTGGTCATCCCCAAGGGCGCTTACGTGACCTTCGATCATTTCGCGGCGCAAGCGAGCGAGGCAGAGATCGCGGATTTCCACCGGGTCGCGGCACGGGTCATCGCCGAGATCGGGATCGGCCCGGGCGAGGGCGGGGCAGGGTACCGGACGCTTTCGAACGCGGGCGAGGACGCGGTGCAGGAAGTGCCGCATTATCACATGCACATTCTCGCCGGTCGCCCACTGGGCCGGATGCTGCAGCCGGCCTGACAGGGAACCGACCGGCGCAGCCTGCGGCTGCACGCCTCCTGTCTCGCCTGACGGCTCGGATATGGGGGCTCTGCCCCCGGCCTTCGGCCTCCCCCGGAGGTTTATTGCCAGGATGAAGGGGCGGGCGGTCTTGCCCGGCTGCGTGCGATTTGTCATATCGGCGCGTGACGATAGCCGAAGGACCCGTGCCTCATGCCGATTGACCCGCCCGAGACCGAGATCGTGGAGACATGGCGTGTGGCCTGCGACGGGGGCGAGGGCGCGCTGGGCCATCCACGCGTCTGGCTGTCCGTGGATCGGGATACCGGCTACGTCGAATGCGGCTATTGCGACAAGAAATTCGTCCATGCCGATTTCGCCGAGGCGCATGGTTTGACGCCCGGCGGCGACAGCTAGCCTTCCCATCGCAGCCGCGAGGTATCCCGGTTCGGGGACCGCCGATGCGGCTGGGTCGCCCGAGCCGGCCGAGCGGGCGCGAAAACACGGGTCGCGCAGGCGTTGGCCGCAGGATAGAACCGGGGCAGGACAGCGCGGAGGGCGGCATGACATTCGGCAAGGGCCATCATCTTCACCTCGTGGACGGCTCGGCGTTCATCTTTCGTGCCTACCACGCGTTGCCGCCGCTGACGCGGAAATCCGACGGCCTCCCGATCGGCGCGGTGGCGGGATTCTGCAACATGCTGTGGAACCAGATCGTCAAGGACCATGGCGCCGATGCGCCGACCCATGCGGCGGTGATCTTCGACAAGGGCTCCCACACGTTCCGCAACGATCTCTACGATCTCTACAAGGCCAATCGCGACGAGATGCCGGAGGATCTGCGCCCGCAGATCCCGCTGACGCGGGATGCCACGCGGGCCTTCAACGTGGCCTGTCTGGAGCTTGAGGGGTTCGAGGCCGACGACATCATCGCGACGCTGGCGAAACAGGCGCGCGAGGCCGGGGGGCGGGTGACGATCATCTCGTCCGACAAGGACCTGATGCAGCTGGTGGGCGGCGGCGTCGAGATGTTCGACGCGATGAAGAACACGCGCATCGACAGCGAAGGGGTCGAGGCGAAATTCGGCGTCGGGCCCGACCGCGTGATCGACGTGCAGGCGCTGGCCGGCGACAGCGTCGACAACATCCCCGGCGCGCCGGGGATCGGTGTGAAGACGGCGGCGCTTCTGATCAACGAATACGGCGATCTCGACACGCTTCTGGAGCGCGCGGGCGAGATCAGGCAGCCCAAGCGGCGGCAGACGCTGATCGAGCATGCCGACCAGATCCGCCTGTCGCGGCAGCTTGTGACGCTCGACGACGCGGTTCCCATGGACGAGACGCTCGACGATCTCGAGGTGAAGGACCCCGATGCCGGGAGCCTCATGGCCTTCCTGGCCGAGATGGAGTTCCGCACGCTGACCAAGCGGGTTGCCGACGCGATGGGGGTGGAGGCGCCCGCGATCGCCGACACGGATGCTGCTGGCGCGGATGCCGAGAGCGTCACCGAGGCCGCGCCGGAGTTTCCGGCCATCGACCACGGTGCCTACGAGATCGTGCGCGACCTCGCCGCCCTTCAGCCCTGGATCGACGCGGCCCACGCGCGGGGTGTGGTGGCGCTAGATACCGAGACCACGTCGCTCAACGAGATGACGGCGGAGTTGGTGGGCGTGTCACTGGCGGTGGAGCCGGGGCGGGCCTGCTACATCCCCGTGGGGCATGTGAACGGCGGGGGCGAGGATCTGTTTGCCGAGGGCGCGGCGCTGGTGGAGGGACAGATCGGTCTGGTGGATCTTCTGGCTGCGTTGAAGCCGCTTCTTGAGGATGACGCGGTTCTGAAGGTCCTGCAGAACGCGAAATACGACGTGAAGGTTCTGGCGCGCTACGGGATCGACGTCTCCCCCATCGACGACACGATGCTGATGTCCTACGCGATGAACGCAGGTCTTCACGGGCACGGGATGGACGCGCTGGCCGAGCGGTATCTTGGCCACAACCCGATCCCGATCAAGGAGCTGATCGGGTCGGGCAAATCCCAGATCACCTTCGACCGGGTCGAGATCGAGAAAGCGGCACCTTACGCGGCCGAGGATGCGGACGTCACGCTGCGGTTGTGGCACCTGTTCCGGCCGCAGCTGCATCGCGCGCAGGTGACGACGGTCTACGAGACGCTGGAACGCCCGCTGGTGCCGGTGCTGGCGCGGATGGAACGCTCGGGCATCAGGGTGGATCGCGACACGCTGAGCCGCATGTCCAACGCGTTTGCCCAGAAGATGGCGGGGCTGGAGGCGGAAATCCACGAGCTTGCCGGCGAGACGTTCAACGTCGGATCGCCCGCGCAGCTGGGTGAGATCCTGTTCGAGAAGATGGGACTCGAGGGCGGCAAGAAGGGCAAGACGGGCAAGTATTCGACCCCGGCTGACGTGCTGGAGGACCTCGCCACGCTGCACGATCTGCCCGCGCGGGTGCTGGACTGGCGGCAGTTGTCGAAACTGAAGTCGACATATACCGACGCGCTGCAGGACCATATCAACCCCGAGACGGGGCGCGTGCACACGAGCTACGTGATCGCGGGGGCAAATACGGGGCGGCTGGCCTCCACCGATCCGAACCTGCAGAACATCCCCGTCCGCTCCGAGGAGGGGCGGCGCATCCGCGAGGCTTTCGTGGCCGAGACGGGCAAGGTCCTGGTGTCGCTCGACTATAGCCAGATCGAGCTGCGCATTCTCGCCCATATCGCCGGGATCGACGCGCTGAAGCAGGCCTTCCGGGAGGGGCAGGACATTCACGCCGCGACCGCGTCGGAGATGTTCGGCGTGCCGCTGGAGCAGATGACGCCGGATGTGAGGCGGAAGGCCAAGGCGATCAATTTCGGGGTGATCTACGGCATTTCCGGCTTCGGGCTGGCGCGGAACCTGCGTATCCCGAGGGCCGAGGCGCAGGGGTTCATCGACCGCTATTTCGAGCGGTTTCCCGGCATCAAGGATTACATGGAGGCAACCAAGGGTTTCGCGAAATCGAATGGTTACGTCCAGACGCTTTTCGGCCGCAAGATCCACACGCCCGAGATCAACGCCAAGGGCCCTGGCGCGGGATTTGCCTATCGCGCGGCGATCAACGCGCCCATCCAGGGCACGGCGGCGGATGTGATCCGGCGTGCGATGATCCGTATGGAGGCGGCCATCGAGGGACTGCCCGCGAAGATGCTGTTGCAGGTCCATGACGAATTGCTGTTCGAGGTTGAGGAGGGTTCTGTCGATGCCCTTGTCTCGGCCGCCCGCGAGGTCATGGAGGCGGCGGCGGAGCCTGTGGTGAAGCTTGCCGTGCCGCTGGTCGTGGATGCGGGACAGGGGGCGAACTGGGCGGAGGCGCATTGATGGGCGCCATCGCGACATGGGAGGAGTTGCGAAACTTCGCCATGTCTCTCGGCCTGCCGCAGGTCGAGGACGCGGTCAGCTGGGGCAACCCCAATCTCAAGGCCCACGGCAAGATGTGGTGCTGGTGGTCGCCTTATGTCGATGCTGCCTGCTTCAAGGGAAGCATCGCCGAGCGCGAGATGCTGCACGCGGCGGAGCCCGAGACCTTCCCCCTGCATCCGCATTACGCCAACCACGGCATCCTCCTCGTCGCCGCCGGCCGGATCGGGCGCGACTGGGCCGAGGCGCGGCTTCGTCGCACATGGGAGGAGGCGGCGCCGAAACGCTGGCTCGCGCGCTGGAAGGCCGAAGCTCCGTGAGCCGCCCACGGCCGAGACCGAGGGGCGACCGGGGCCCGACGCGCCTTGTCGCCTTCAACAAGCCGATGAACATGCTGAGCCAGTTTACCGATGACGGAAACTGGCCGGGGCTGGGGCGCGTCCTCGACATGCCGGGGCTTTATCCGGCGGGACGGCTCGACCGCGACAGCGAGGGGCTGTTGCTGCTGACCAATGACGGCGGGTTGCAGGCGCGGCTGACGAGCCCGAAGACCAGGACGCCCAAGACCTATTTCGCGCAGGTGGAGGGGGTGGCAAACGCGGTGGCGCTCGCCGCGCTCCGCGATGGCGTGACGCTGAAGGACGGGCCGACGCGACCCGCCGAAGTCGAGGAGGTGGCGGCGCCCGGATGGCTCTGGCCGCGCGATCCGCCGGTGCGTTTTCGCAAGTCCGTGCCCGAGGCCTGGCTGAAACTGACCATCACCGAGGGGCGCAACCGGCAGGTGCGGCGCATGTGCGCCCATGTGGGTCTGCCGGTCCTGCGCCTGATCCGTTGGTCGGTGGGGCCGCACACTTTGGAGGGGCTGCCGCCCGGCGGCTGGAGGGAGCTGCAACCCTGAGCGATGGGGACGGGTCGCGCGCCGGGGCTCACTGCATCCGGCCATGATCCGCGCGCCCTCGCGCCGCCTTCGGCAGCGGTCAGGCGCACGGGGTTTGCGTATTTCTGGAAAGATGAAGGGGGCAGGGCGGGTCGCCGCGATCAGGTCGCGATCAGCCCGCGAGCTGGTCCCAGGCCTCCAGCGCCTTGGCGCCGTACATGAAGGCCGGGCCGCCGCCCATCATCATCGCGACACCCACGGTTTCGGCCACCTGCGCGCGCGTGGCCCCCGCCTTGTGGGCGGCCTGCACGTGGAATCCGATGCAGTCGGTGCATTGCTTGACGATACCGATGGCGAGCGCCTGAAGCTCCTTCTCGCGCGGGCTCAGCGCGCCCTCCGCCAGAGTGCCGTGATGGAGCGCTGAGAAGCCCTTCGCGGCATCCGGATGCGCCTTGCGGAAGGCGTCGAGCGTGGTGCTTTGGTGGGTGAGGTGGGCTTTCCAGTCCATGGCGCGCGGGCTCCGGGCGATTGCTGTCCGGACCCCGGTTAAGGCGTTGGCGGGAAAGGGACCTTGTTCTGGATCAATCCCGGATCACGCCCGGCTCAGGCGAGCATCACCATCGGGTTCTCGAGGTTGTCGACAATGGCCTGCAGAAGCTCCGCCCCCAGCGCGCCGTCGATGACGCGGTGATCGACGCTGAGCGTGACGGACATGACCGTGGCGACCGCCAGTTCGCCGTCCTCGCCCACGACGGGTTTCTTCACGCCCGCGCCCACCGCGAGGATCGCGCCGTGGGGCGGGTTGATGACCGCGTCGAAATTGTCGATGCCGAACATGCCGAGGTTCGAGACCGCGAAGGTGCCGCCGACATATTCATGGGGCGCGAGCTTGCGGTCGCGCGCGCGCGCGGCGAGGTCCTTCATTTCCGCCGAAAGCGCCGAGAGCGACTTCTGGTGCGCGTCCTTCAGGACGGGGGTGAAGAGGCCACCCTCCACGGCCACGGCAACGGCCACGTCGGAGGGTTTCAGGCGTAGCATCCGGTCACCGGCCCAGACGGCATTCGCCGCGGGAACGGCCTGGAGTGCGTTGGCGCAGGCCTTGATGATGAAGTCGTTGACGCTGAGCTTCACGCCGCGCCCTTCGAGCTGCTTGTTGAGCTGGGAGCGGAATTTCAAGAGCGCGTCGAGGCGAATGTCCCGCCGCAGGTAGAAATGCGGGATGGTCTGCTTGGCCTCGGTGAGGCGGGCGGCGACGGTGCGGCGCATACCGTCGAGCTTGACCTCCTCGTAGTCGCGGCCCTCGTACATCTTCGCGACCTGCTCGGCGCCCATGCCTGCGGGCATGGCGGGCTTGGCGCCTTCGGTGGCGGGTTTGGGCGCCTCGGTGGCGGGGGCGGCAGCGGGCTTGGCGGTGGCGCCCTCCACGTCGGCCTTCACAATGCGGCCATGGGGGCCGGAGCCCTTGATCGCGGAGAGGTCGAGACCCTTGTCCTTCGCAATCCGACGCGCGAGCGGGGATGCGAAGATGCGGCCGCCGTCGGACGCGGCCGGTGCGGCGGGGGTGGGCGTTGCGGCGGCTGCGGCGGCAGGGGCCGGAGGCTCGGAGTCTCCGCCCTCGACCGCCTCGGCTTCCTTCGGCGCGTCCGGCGTGGGGGTTGACGGGGCCTCGATGTCGTCGGCGCTTTCGCCTTCTTCAAGAAGAACGGCGATGGGGGCGTTGACCTTCACGCCCTCTGTGCCCTCTTCTACAAGGATTTTCCCGATCACGCCCTCGTCGACCGCTTCGAATTCCATCGTGGCCTTGTCGGTCTCGATCTCGGCGAGGATGTCGCCGGCACTCACGGTGTCGCCTTCCTTGACCAGCCACTTGGAAAGCGTGCCGTCCTCCATGGTCGGGCTGAGCGCGGGCATCAGGATTTCGGTGGGCATTCTCGGGGCTCTCCCTTGTCTCCGGCACTCAGGGTGCGGGTTCGAGCGTGATCTGGTCGAAGGGCGCCCGGGGGCGGGCGCCGGAGTTCAGTGTCTCAATGGCGCGGACGAGCGGGCCCGCCTTTGCCTCGATCCATTCATAGGCCGCCTGATGCGGCACGCGTGACTCTTGCCCATGCTCGGTCGACAGGAGTGCCTCGGGGATCAACGCGACGACCTCCGTCCCGCCGATCTCGAGGCCGAGGCGATAGGCCTCCTGCCGCTTGTCCTTGCCCAGCACGCGCATCATCGGCCTTATCGATACGTCACGGCATGCACCGCCTCGATCACCTCTTTCACCGAGGTCAGCGCGAGCTTTTCGAGGTTGGCGGCGTAGGGCATGGGCACGTCTTTCCCGGTGCAGTTCAGCACCGGCGCGTCGAGGTAATCGAAGGCATGCGTCATGATGTAGGACGACAGGTGGTTGCCGATGGAGCAGACGGGAAAGCCCTCTTCCACGGTGACGCAGCGGTTGGTCTTCTGCACGCTGGCGATGACGGTGTCATAGTCGAGAGGGCGCAAGGTGCGCAGGTCGATCACCTCCGCCTCGATGCCGTCCTTGGCCAGCGCCTCGGCCGCCTCGAGCGTGTAGGTCATGCCGATGCCGAAGCTGACGAGGGTCACGTCCGTGCCCTCTCGCCAGATCCGCGCCTTGCCAAAGGGGATGGTCAGGTCATCGACCTTCGGCAAGTCGAAGGAGCGGCCATAAAGGATCTCGTTTTCGAGGAAGATCACCGGATTGGGGTCGCGGATCGCGGTCTTCAGAAGGCCCTTGGCGTCGGCCGCGGAATAGGCCTGCACGACCTTGAGGCCGGGGATGGACGAATAGAACGCCGCGTAATCCTGGCTGTGCTGGGCGCCGACGCGCGCGGCCGCACCGTTGGGGCCACGAAAGACCATCGGCGCGCCCATCTGGCCGCCGGACATGTAGAGCGTCTTGGCCGCCGAATTCACGATCTGATCCATCGCCTGCATGGCGAAGTTGAAGGTCATGAACTCGACGATTGGGCGCAGGCCGCCAAAAGCCGCGCCGACACCGAGGCCCGCGAAACCGTGTTCGGTGATCGGCGTGTCGATGACGCGCTTGGCGCCGAATTCGTCCAGCAACCCCTGGGTCACCTTGTAGGCGCCCTGGTATTCGGCGACCTCCTCGCCCATGACGAAGACGCTGTCATCGCGGCGCATTTCCTCGGCCATGGCATCGCGCAGCGCCTCGCGGACGGTCGTCTTGACCATCTCGGCATCCTCGGGCCAGTCGGGCGAGGCGTTGGATTTCGCCGTGGCCGGCGCGGGCTGCGCCGTTGCGGGCGCGGGGTCCGCCTTGCCCTCGGAGGTCTCCAGCGCGACGGGGGCGGGGGCGGTTTCGCCGTTGCCCGATGCACCGGCTTTGGGCACGTCTTCACCTTCTTCGACAAGAATGGCGATGGGGCTGTTGACTTTCACACCCTCGGTGCCCTCGGCGATCAGGATCTTGCCCATGATGCCTTCGTCCACGGCCTCGAATTCCATCGTTGCCTTGTCGGTCTCGATCTCGGCGAGGATATCGCCGGCCGAGACCGTGTCGCCCTCCTTCACCAGCCACTTGGCCAGCGTGCCCTCCTCCATCGTGGGGGAGAGCGCGGGCATGAGTATTTCGGTTGCCATGTCTGTCGTCTCCCTCAGGCGTCCTGCGGCGCCACATCGGCGTAGATGTCGGTCCAGAGTTCTTCGAGCGCGGGCTCGGGGCTTTCCTTGGAGAACTCGGCGGCTTCGTTGACGATGTCCTTGATTTCCTTGTCGATCTTCTTGAGATCCTCTTCGGAGGCGTGCTTGCCGGTCAGAAGAAGCTGGCGCACGTTCTCGATGGCGTCACGTTTTTCGCGCATCTCCTGCACTTCCTCGCGGGTCCGGTATTTCGCGGGGTCGGACATGGAATGGCCGCGGTAGCGATAGGTCATGACCTCGAGGATGTAGGGGCCCTTGCCAGCGCGGCAGTGCGCGACGGCCTTCTCGCCCGCCGCCTTCACAGCCAGCACGTCCATGCCATCGACGGCTTCTCCCGCGATGCCGTAGGCGGCGCCCCGTTCCCAGAAATCGGGGGATTTCGTGGCGCGCTTGACGCTCGTGCCCATGGCATACTGGTTGTTTTCGATCACGAAGATGCAGGGCAGGTCCCAAAGCTCGGCCATGTTGTAGGTTTCTGCCACCTGGCCCTGGTTGGCAGCGCCGTCGCCGAAATAGGTGAAGGTGACGCGGTCATTGCCCTTGTACTTGTCCGAGAAGGCGAGGCCCGCGCCGATCGGCACCTGAGCGGCAACAATCCCGTGGCCGCCGTAGAAATGTTTCTCTTTCGAGAACATGTGCATCGAGCCGCCCTTGCCCTTGGAATAGCCGCCCTCGCGCCCCGTGAGCTCGGCCATCACACCCTTGGGATCCATCCCGCAGGCCAGCATGTGCCCATGATCGCGGTAGGAGGTGACGCGTTTGTCTCCGTCCTCCGCTGCGGCCTCGAGGCCGACGACGACGGCCTCCTGGCCGATATAGAGGTGGCAGAAGCCGCCGATGAGGCCCATGCCGTAAAGCTGGCCGGCCTTTTCCTCGAATCGACGGATCAGCAGCATGTCGCGGTAATAGGCCATCAGCTCGTCGGCCGAGACATTGGACTTGGCGTTTGCGCTGGAAGCGGTTTTCCGGGTCGCCATATGGGTCAGGTCCTCCCCGTGACCTTGGTGTGCAAAGATAGTTTAACGTTGAACAATCCATAGCAAAGCTCTGTAGGCCTGGCACCCCCCAAGGCGCGGAAAAGGTGACGCAGGGGGTACAGACCCGTCATGCGGGCTCCGCAAGCGTGCATTCGACAGGTTTTCAGGGAAGAACGAGTTCGTCCGGGCGCTTGTAGCCGAGCACGTTGCGCGCCCGCTCGTCCAGCAGGTCGAGGTCGAGGTAGTCGTCCGACAAACGACGGGTCAGGATCTCCATCCGCGCCGTCTCGGCCTGAAGCCCGGCCAGTTGCACCGACAGGCGATCGACCTCGGCCTCGACCTGGATGCGCTTGAACAGGCCATAGTTGCCCTGCACGGCGGTAAAGGTGAAATAGGCGCCCACCGCCATCAGGAGCGCGGTCAGACCAAGCCCGGTCAGGGAAACGCTGCGGAACATCGCGACTGCCTCGGTTGCGGGCCGCCTCTGACGGGCGCCTCGAGGAAGAGATTCGCACACCCCGGATAAAAAGTGAATCCCCCGCGACAGATTGATTCGCACCGCCCATCCTGTTGGACGGGAGGTGTTGCAATCGAGCCGAGATCGACCTTGCCGGGACACGAGGTCACCAACCGGCCGCCGGTCTCGCGCCGGAAAAGGGGCCCGAAAGCGCCGCTGCCGGGTTTCAGGTGATCGAGGCCGCGTAGATCCCGTCGATCGTCGCTGCGATGGTTGCGTTGAACGCCTCGTCCGACTGCTGCGCCGACAGCCCCTCGGTAAGTGCGCGGCTGAAGCTCGCGATCATGCCGTGGTTCTCGGCAAGCTTCGCGTTCGCCTCGTCGCGGGCATAGCCACCCGAAAGCGCAACCACCCGCAGCACCTTGGGATGCGCGATCAGCGGCGCATAGAGATTGGCCTTGGTGGGCAGGCTGAGTTTCAGCATGACCGGCTGGTCCAGCGTGTCGAGATGCCTCTGGATCGAGGCCAGCAGCATGTCCTCGGCCTCCGCCTTGTCGGGGATCGAGATCGTGACTTCCGGCTCGAGGATCGGCACAAGGCCCTTCGCCAGAACCTCCTGTCCAAGCTCGAATTGCTGGGCGACGATGGCCTCGATCCCTTCCGCGTTCGCCGCGGAAATCACCGAGCGTTCCTTGGTCCCGAAGATGCCATGCGCCACGGCCCGGTCCAGCAGGTCGGACAGACCCGGAATGGGCTTCATCAGCTGCACGCCGTTCTCCTCGGCCTCCAGCCCCTTGTCTATCTTGAGGAAGGGCACCACGCGGCGCTCTTCCCAGAGATATTTTGCGGAAGGCTTGCCGCCGATCTCGCGGTCCATGGTCATTTCGAACAGGATCGCGCCGATCACCTTCTCGCCGGTAAAGGCCGGCGCTGTGGCGATCCGCGTGCGCATGTCGTGGATGAGGTCGAACATCTCGTCCTCGGAGGAATAGGCGTCCTCCTCGATCCCGTAGAGCCTCAGCGCCTTGGGCGTCGATCCGCCCGACTGGTCGAGCGCGGCGACAAAGCCCTGTCCGGTGGCCATCTGGGCGCGCATTGCATCGTTCGTCATGTCACTGGTCCTCGAATGTCTTTGGTCAAAAACGCTCGGCCAGAAGCATTAGGCGCGCCGGTGGCACCTGTCCATAATGGTGGCGCAAACAGTCCGTGTCTCAGTCTTGTTCCAGCGCCGCGACGCCCGGCAGGGTCTTGCCCTCCATCCACTCGAGGAAGGCGCCGCCCGCGGTGGAGATATAGGTGAAGCGCTCCGCCGCGCCCGCACGGTTGAGCGCGGACACCGTGTCGCCGCCGCCTGCGACCGAGACGAGCTTGCCGTCGGCGCTGCGTTGCGCGGCATGTTCGGCGGCGGCTTTGGTCGCAGCGTCGAAAGGCGCGATCTCGAAGGCACCGAGCGGGCCGTTCCAGATCAGCGTCTTTGCCCGGTCGATAGCTTCCCGCACCCGCGCCACGCTGTCGGGCCCTGCGTCGAGGATCATGGTGCCCTCGGGCACCTCGGTCGCGGCGACGGTCGCATTCTCGGCATTCGCTTCGAACTCCTGCGCGACGACCACATCCGAGGGCAGGATCACCTCGCAGCCCGTTTTCTCGGCCTTGGCGAGGATTTCCCGCGCGGTGTCGCCCAGATCGTGCTCGCAGAGCGAAGCGGCCACGTCGATGCCCTGCGCGGCGAGGAAGGTGTTGGCCATGCCGCCACCGATCACCAGCATATCGACCTTTTCGATCAGGTTGCCCAGCAGGTCGAGCTTGCTGGACACCTTGGCGCCGCCGACCACCGCCAGTACGGGACGCTCCGGATGGCCCAGCGCTTTTTCAAGCGCGGTCAGTTCCGCCTCCATCAGCCGTCCGGCGCAGGCAGGCAGGAGATGCGCGATCCCCTCGGTCGAGGCATGCGCCCGATGCGCTGCGGAAAAGGCGTCGTTGCAGAAGACATCGCCGAGGGAGGCGAGAAACCGCGCCATCTTCGGATCGTTCTCGGTCTCCATCGGGCTGAACCGCGTGTTTTCGACCAGCGCCACGCTGCGCTCGGGCAGGGCCTCGAGGCTTTCGCGATCCGGCGTCTCGACGAAGGTCACGGATGTGCCGAGCGCCTCTTCGAGCGCAGGCACCACCTGACGCAGCGACATCTCGGGAACCACCTTGCCCTTGGGTCGCCCGAAATGCGCCAGCAGGACCGGCTTGCCGCCTTTGGCGAGAATGTCGCGGACCGTCGGCACGATGCGCTTGATCCGCGTGGCGTCGGTTACGCGACCGTCCTCCACGGGCACGTTGATGTCGACCCGCGTCAGCACGATCCGGTCCGCAAGCTCTATGTCATCGAGGGTCTTCCACGCCATGGTCGCCTCCATCGTTCACGTTGGCGCCGTCATATCAGACGCGCGCGTCCGCCGCAGCGGCAGGACCGCCTCCGGCGGGCGTATTTTTGGAAAGATGAAGGGGAAAGCGCGGATCCGATCCCTTCATCTTTCTTCAAATACGCACATTGCGGCGGGAGCCGTCCTTTACAGGTATTTGCCCATTTCGACGGCCGTGTCGGCCATGCGGTTCGAAAACCCCCATTCGTTGTCGTACCAGGTCAGGATGCGGCACATGTTGCCGTCCATGACCTTGGTCTGATCGGTGTGGAAGATCGAGGAATGGGCGTCGTGGTTGAAATCCATCGAGACGAGCGGCTCATCCGTGTACCCCAGCACGCCCTTGAGCGGCCCATGGGCCGCGGCGGCGCGGATGGCGTCATTGATCTCCTCGACCGTGGTGTCGCGGCTGGTCTCGAAGGTCAGATCGACGACCGAGACGTTGGGCGTGGGCACGCGGATCGCCACGCCGTCGAGCTTGCCCTTGAGTTCCGGCAAGACGAGACCCACGGCGCGGGCGGCGCCGGTGGAGGTCGGGATCATGCTCATCGCCGCGGCACGGGCGCGGTAGAGGTCCGAATGCATCGTGTCGAGCGTGGGCTGGTCGCCGGTATAGGAATGCACCGTGGTCATGAAGCCGCGCTTGATGCCGATGGCCTGGTTCAGGACATGGGCCACGGGCGCCAGGCAGTTGGTGGTGCACGACGCGTTCGAGACGTGGACATCCTCGGCGCTCAGCGTGTCATGGTTCACGCCGTAGACGATGGTCTTGTCCGCCCCGTCGGAGGGGGCGGAGACCAGCACCCGGCTCGCCCCGTTTTCAAGGTGAACCTTGGCCTTGTCGCCCTTGAAGATACCGGTGCATTCCAGAACGATATCGACATTTCCCCACGGCAGGTCCTTCGGGTCGCGGATCGCCGTCACCGCGATGGGACCGAGGCCCGCGTCGATCGAGGTATCGGTCGTCGTCACCATCGCCGGAAAGCGGCCATGCACGCTGTCGTAGCGCAGGAGGTGTGCGTTGGTCTCCACCGGGCCGAGATCGTTGATCGCCACCACCTCGATATCGGTGCGGCCGTTTTCGACGATGGCGCGCAGGATGTTGCGGCCGATGCGTCCGAAACCGTTGATTGCAACTTTGACAGCCATGTTCCCTCCGAATTTTGAACGCTTTGGCCGGAGTATTGTTCCAGGCCGTATGTTACCGCTAACAGCCCTAGCAGCGGGGCCGGTTCGCTGCAAACGACAATGCGGCGACAAAGGCCGTGACACAAGGGTGCTGCGCCGGGGCTTTCCGGGGGGTTAACGCCAGAAGGCCATCCACTCCATCAGGTCGACCAGCTTCAGCGCCAGGAAGAACAGGATCTGCCCGTCATTGAGCACCATGTCTGCGACACAGCCCAGAAGGATCAGGCCCGCCATCCATGCGGCCACGGTGTTCGTCATCCTGCGCCCTCGTCTCGTCGCCCCGACCCGAGGCGCAGAGTTGCACGGAGGTCTCTTCGGGGCCAAGTCCGATTCATCCGGGATTGTCCGGATTCCACCGGGATGCGGAAAAACGAAACCCCGGCGCGGGGGCCGGGGCTTCGGTCGCTGCAGAAGAAAACCGGGGATACTCAGTGCAGAAGGCGGCCCATCGCGCCCGCGACATCCGCCATGCGCGCCGAGAAGCCCCATTCGTTGTCGTACCACGCCAGAACGCGCACCGTGCGGCCGCCGACGACCTTGGTCTGGTCGGGCGCGAAGATCGAGGAATGCACCGTGTGGTTGAAGTCGATCGATACCTTGGGCTCCGGGTCGTAGGCCAGAACCGCGCCCATATGGCCGCAAGCCGCCTCGCGCACCACCTCGTTGACGTCCTCGACGGTCACGTCCTTCGCGGCCTCGAAGGTCAGATCGACGGCGGAGACGTTGGGTGTCGGCACCCGCAGCGCGGTACCGTCAAGCTTGCCCTCGAGCTCCGGCAGAACCTCCTTCAGGGCTTTCGCGGCACCGGTGGAGGTGGGGATCATCGCCATGGCGGCGGCGCGGGCGCGATAGAGGTCCTTGTGGCGGCGGTCGAGCGTCGGCTGGTCGCCCGTGTAGCTGTGGATCGTGGTCATGATCCCGCGCTCGATGCCGATTGCATCGTTCAGCACCTTGGCCAGCGGCGCGAGGCAATTCGTCGTGCACGAGCCGTTGGAAACCACATGGTGGCTGTCGAGAAGCTCGCGGTGGTTCACGCCGTAGACGATCGTCTTGTCGGCGTTCCTGGCCGGCGCCGAGACCAGCACGCGCCTGGCGCCGCGGCCCAGGTGCACGGCGGCCGCCTCGCGGTTGTTGAACTTGCCGGTGCATTCCAGCACCACGTCGCAGCCGTCCCAGTCGAGCTCTTCGGGGTCGTAGGTCGAAAAGACCTTCATCGGACCGCGGCCGAGATCCATGGTGTCGCCCGAGACACGCACATCGGCGCCAAAGCGGCCATGGATGCTGTCGTAGCGCAGAAGATGGGCATTGGTGTCGATGGGGCCGGTGGCGTTGATCTTGACCACCTGAACGTCGTTGCGGCCGGCCTCGGTGATATGCGCCAGCGTGCAGCGCCCGATGCGTCCGAACCCGTTTATGCCAATCGTGACCGTCATGAAACGCGCCTTTCCGTCAAACCGAATTACCCCTGCCAATGGGGATCGCATACAAAAGCATGCTGCATTGCGGAAGGGAAAAGTTTCTATTTTCCCGAATGTTAGCGAAAACAATTCCAGTTTGCGCTAACATCGCACGCCCGTCGTTAACGAAACGGAGCAAAAGCCCCATGCGCGGCGGGAACCGTTTCCGCCGGATCGCGCCCGGTTGACGGGTTGTCTCGTTTCGGGCTCGCGGTATGGTCGGGCGAGGCGAGACAGGTGGAGAGATCATGAGCGGTTTGCTGGCACTACTCGACGATGTCGCGGCCATCGCCAAGGTCGCGGCGACGTCGGTCGACGACGTTGTGGCGCAGGCCACCAAGGCCGGCACCAAGGCGGCCGGCGCGGTGATCGACGATGCCGCAGTCACGCCGAAATACGTCCATGGCTTCGCCGCCGCGCGCGAATTGCCCATCGTCTGGAAGATCGCGCGCGGTTCGATCTTCAACAAGCTGGTGATCCTGCTGCCAGCCGCGCTGCTGCTGTCGGCCTTCGCGCCATGGGCCATCGCGCCGCTTCTGATGCTGGGGGGTGGTTATCTGTGCTTCGAGGGGGCTGAGAAGGTGGCCCACTGGCTGTCCCCCGTCCGTGACGACGTGGCAGAGGCCACGGCGAAGAAGATGTCGTCGCAGGACAGCGCCCATCTGGAGGAACGCAAGGTCAGCGGCGCCATCAAGACCGATTTCATCCTCTCCGCCGAGATCATGACCATCGCGCTGGCGGCCATCGAGACGGACTCTCTGCTGCTCGAGGCGCTGGCGCTGGCGGTGGCGGGCATCGGCGTCACGATGCTCGTCTATGGCTCGGTCGCGCTGATCGTGAAGGCCGACGATATCGGCCTGCACATGGCCGCCGAGGGGCGGACCCAGAGTGGCCGCGCGCTGGGCCGCTTCATCGTGGCGGGCATGCCGACCTTCCTGCGGACCCTGACGCTCGTCGGCACGCTGGCGATGCTTTGGGTGGGCGGGTCGATCATCACGCATGCGCTTGCGGGTATGGGCTGGCCGGGGCCGGAACAGGTCGTGCACACCATCGCCCATGCATTCGAGCCCCTTGGCGGCGTTCTGGAATGGCTGTCCGGCGCGGTGCTGCACGGGATGCTGGGGCTGGCCATCGGCATGGCGCTGATGCCGGTGGTGGCCCGCGTGCTCACGCCCGTGCTGCGTGCCGTCGGTCTGGGTGGCGCGCAAAGCCGTCACTGACATTGATTGTCAGGCGAAAGCAATCCTGATTTGGGTCAATGCGGCCCTGAGGGGGATGTGCTGCCCTGTGATGCGGATGCACGCAGGCATCCGGCAAACGAGGAGGGGTAGCCATGAGTGCACTGGGTCTCAAGATCATCGATGAATCCGTCCAGCAGGCGAATATCTGGTTCAACGAGGTGGATTACCGGACCGGCTGGGCCAACAAGCAGCGGTCCTACCGCCTGTTGCGGGCGGTGCTGCATGCGTTACGCGACCACCTGAACCCGGACGAGGCCGCGCAGCTGTCGGCGCAGTTGCCGATCCTGATCCGCGGCATCTACTACGAGGGCTATGACCCGTCCAAGACGCCGGTGACCGAGCGTAGCCGCGAGAGCTTCGTGGCGCGGGTGCAATCGGCCTTCGACACCGATCCCATGGGCGATGCGGAGGAGGCCATCGGCGCGGTTTTCGACGTGCTCGACGCCCATGTCTCGGGCGGCGAGATGGCCCATGTCAGGGGCACCTTCGCCAAGGAGATGCGGTCGCTCTTCGCCGAACGCTCCTGAGGGGGATAGAGGCGCGTTCTCGGGCCCCCGTGCCGGGAGCCGCTCGACCGCGCCTGTGGCCTCCGGCGGGGAATATAGGCAACCAGAGGAAGGGGAGGGCCTCTTCCTCTGGTGGAAATATCAGGGGGCGTGCCCGAAGCGCCGATGCCGCCTATTTCAGCAGCGACTTCACCTTTTCGGCCACGGCCTCGGCGGTGATGCCGAAATGCCCGTAGAGATCGCCTTCAGGGGCCGAGGCTCCAAAGCCGTGCATCCCCACGAAGCCGGATTTCTCGCGCTTGCCCCGCTCGCCATAAAGCCAGCGGTCCCAGCCGAAGCGGACCGCGGCCTCCACGGCGACGCGCACCGGCCCCGCGGGCAGAACGCGGCGGCGGTAGGCCTCATCGGTTTCCTCGAAGATCTCCCAGCACGGCATCGAGACGACGCGCGTGCCGATCCCCTCGGCCTGCAGCAGGTCGCGGGCGGCCAGCGCGATGGCGACCTCCGAGCCCGTGGCCATCAGCAGCGCCTGGCGCTTGCCATCGGCCTCGGCCAGCACATAGGCGCCCTGGGCGGTGAGGTTCTTGGTCTTGTGCTCGGTCCGCACGGTCGGCAGGCCCTGCCGGCTGAGCGCGAGAACCGACGGGGTCGAATTCTGCTGGAGCGCGATTTCCCAGGCCTCGGCGGTTTCCACCGCGTCGGCCGGACGGAACACCAGCATGTTGGGGGTCGCGCGCAGCATGGCGAGATGTTCGACGGGCTGGTGCGTGGGGCCATCCTCGCCAAGGCCGATCGAGTCATGCGTCATCACGTATTGCACCGGAACGCCCATCAGCGCCGAAAGCCGCATCGAGGGCCGCGCGTAATCGGCGAAGCACAGGAAGGTGCCGCCATAGGGCCGCACCCCGCCATGGAGCGCCATGCCGTTCATCGCCGCGGCCATGGCGTGTTCGCGGATGCCGTAATGGATGTAACGGCCCTTGCGGTTGTCCGGCTCGAAAATGCCAAGATCCGCGGTCTGGGTGTTGTTCGAGCCCGTCAGGTCGGCCGAGCCGCCGATGGTCTCGGGCAGGATCGGGTTGATCACCTCGAGCGCCATTTCCGACGCCTTTCGGGTGGCGACCTTGGGGCGGCTGGTGGAGACCTGTTTCTTCAGCGCACGGATCGTGGCCGAAAGGCGCTTGGGGCTTTCGCCCGCAAAGGCACGCTCGAACTCAGCCTGTTTGCCGTCGGAGAGGAGCGCAAAGCGCGTCTCCCATTCCTCGCGCTCCGTCCGGCCGCGCGCGCCGATGGCCTCCCATTCCGCCTTGATGTCTTCGGGCACCTCGAATGCGCCATGGGGCCAGCCATAGGCCTCCTTGGTGGCCGCGAGCTGGTCGGCATCGGTCAGTGCGCCATGGCCCTTGGCGGTGTCCTGCGCGTCATGGCCCAGTGCGATATGCGTCTTGCAGGCGATCATCGCCGGGCCGGGTGAGGCCTTGGCCTCGGTCAGCGCGCGGTCGATATCCTCGGGATCGTGGCCGTCGCATTCGAACACGTCCCAGCCGGCGGCCGCGAAACGCGCCATCTGGTCGGTGCTGTCGGCAAGGCCGACCTTGCCGTCGATGGTGATCCCGTTGTTGTCCCAGATCACGGTCAGGCGGCTCAGTTCCTGCCGGCCGGCAAGCGCGATGGCCTCGTGGCTGACGCCCTCCATAAGGCAGCCGTCGCCTGCGAAGACCCATGTGCGGTGATCGATGATCTTCCTGCCCCACTTGGCGCGCAGGAATTCCTCGGCGATGGCGAAGCCCACGGCATTGGCGAGACCCTGGCCGAGGGGGCCGGTGGTGGTCTCGATCCCCTTGGCGTGCCCGTATTCCGGATGGCCCGCGGTGATCGAGCCCAGCTGGCGGAAATTCCTGATCTGCTCCAGCGTCATGTCTTCGTAGCCGGTGAGCCAGAGCAACGAATAGAGCAGCATCGAGCCATGGCCGTTCGACAGGATGAACCGGTCGCGGTCGGGCCAGTCGGGCGCGGCCGCATCGAAGCGCAGGTGCTTTTCGAAAAGCACGGTGGCGATGTCCGCCATGCCCATGGGCATGCCGGAATGACCGGAATTGGCGGCGGCCACGGCGTCGAGCGTCAGGGTGCGGATGGGCGCGGCGCGGCGCCAGTGGTCGGGATGTGCGGCGGCGAGGGCGGCGATGTCCATGCGGAGCGGTCCTTCGATCGGGAGGGCCATCCTTCGCGATGGCCGATACCTGGCCGCGCGGCCATGGCGCGGCGCCCGCGTGATAGCAGGTGACCGGCGAAGTGCAAGGCGCGCAGCACGGCTCGGTTTGCCGCCCGTGGTCGCGGGCATGCGGGGCCGGAGCGCATCAGGGAACCATGCAGGCAAGCATCGGGGCGCCGCAACCCGGCGCGATTGCCGGAAAAACTTGCAAATCCGCCCGGATTGGGATTGCCTGAGGGCAACAGGCGGCCTGAGGCGGTCGCCGTTTTGCGTCTGAGGCCTCGCAGAGGACCGAAATGGCCGTGCGAAGGGCGCAACAGGCGTCCGATCCGAGATGGACGCAGTGACGGAGCAGGACCGGAGCGGCAACGACACCATGAGCGACAGCGAGGAATTCGAGAAACTGGGCGCGCTCGAGGCGCGCCTTGCCGCGGCCATGGACCGCATCGCGAAGGGTCTGGCGACCCGCGGCGCCGAGGCCGGTGGCGCGGCGCGCGCCCAAGCCGCGGAGACAGCCGCCAGGGAGGCGGAGGCCCGTGCCTCGGAGCTTTCCGAGCGCGTAAGCGCGCTCGAGTCGCGCCTGTCGGAGGCGCAAGCCGCTCTGGGTGAGGCGGAGCGCAAGCTTGCCGAAGCGCAGGCGGCCCCCGACGAGGACGCGGTCGAAACGCTCCGCGCCGAACTGGCCGAGCGCAAGGCGGAGCGCGACGCGGCGATTTCGGCGCGACAGGCGCTCGAGGCACGCGTGGCGGAGCTCGAGGCCGCCGCGGCTCAGGCCGCGGAGGCCGCCGATCCCGCCGAGCTGGCCGTCCTGAAGCGCCGCGTCGATCGCGCCCGCGCCGAACGCGACGAGGCCATCGAGGCGCGCGACCGGGCGCAGGACACCGCTGATGAGCTTGCCGAAGCGGCGGGCGCCACGCCGGACGAACGGGTCCTCGCGCTCAGGTCCGAGTTGCGCGGATTGCGCGGCGCGGTCGACCGGATGTCCTCGGGGCTCGATGAGTTGCGCTCGGTGGCCATGGGCAGCGGTGACGGCGCCGACGGGATCAACCGCGTGCTGGAGGCACAGGTCGCCGCGCTGACCGAGGCGCGCAAGGCCGAGGCGGCCGAACTTGGCCGCATCCTGTCGGAGCTGATGGCGGCGGAAGCCGTCCGGGAGGAGGACGCGCGCAATGCCTGAAGTGCAGATCGAGATCGGCGGACGCAGCTACACCGTCGCCTGCCAGGACGGCGAGGAGCCATTCCTGCGCGCCGCGGCCCGGATGCTGGACACGGAGGCCACGGTGGTGCTGGGCCAGATCGGGCGGATGCCGTCGGACCGGATGCTGCTGATGGCGGGCCTCATGCTGGCCGACAAGACCGCCGCGCAGGAGGACGAACTCAAGAGCCTGCAGGCCAGGATCGCGGCGCAGGACAAGGCGCTGCGTTCGGCCGAGGAACGGCTGGCCGACCGCGCGCGCCGGATCGCCGAGTTGCAGGAGGCCGGCCCGCGCACGGAACTGCCCGACCGCGTCACCGACGGGCTGGCCGAGCTTGCCGCGCGCGCCGAGGCGCTGGCCGACGCGCTCGAGGACGGGGCGGAGGCCGAGACGACCTGACGCGCGCTCCGGTCCTTCATCTTTCCAAAAATACGCAATCCCTGTACCTGCAAGGGGCCCGGGCCTCTGCCGTTCAGGCGCCTTCGAAAAGCGGCCCGAGCAGCCGCGCGGCTTCGTCGCGCGGATGGACCAGCGCGGACCGGTCCTCGCCGGGGTAGAAGCGCGCGCGCGTGGCCGTGGGCATGGGGCCGGGGCGCAGCAGGTGCACCTCAGGCCCGTGTCTGGCCGTTTCCGCCGCCCATGTCCTGACCAGCGCGCGCTGCGCGGCCTTGGACATGGCGTAGGTCCCGGCGAATTTCTCGTCCCAGTCGTCGTCGAAAAACACCGCCTTGGGCGCGTCCGAGGGCGCGATCAGCGGGTCGACATTGGCGATCAGCCGCGAGAGCATGCGGATGTTCGTCGCGATACAGCGGTCGAGATCCTTGGCCTGGATATGCGGCGCGGGCGTCAGCGCCGAGACATGGATCGCGGCATGCACCCAGATATCCGCGCGGCCCCAGCGGTCATGGATCGACCGGCAGAGATGGGCGATCGCGTTGTCGTCGGTCAGGTCGATGGGCGCGAGCGTGGCATGCCCGCCCGCGGCCTGGATGCGGTCGTCGAGCTCTTCCAGCCCGCCCACGGTGCGCGCGACGGCGACCACATGGGCGCCCTTCGACGCCAGCCATTCGGCCGAAGCCGCGCCGATACCGCGCGAGGCGCCGGTGACGAGCGCTACGCGATCTTCGAGGGGTTTTCTGTGCATCTCGGTCATGGGCGGCGGCATGCCCCGACAGACGCCGAATGGCAAGGGCTCCCGGGCAAAGCGGGGCGGGGCACCTGCGCCGCTTGACACCGGCGGGTCGGGACGGAATACCCTGACGGGAACAACGCGATATCACTGACAACCGGAGGGTTCACATGAGCCGCGACACCACCCTTGCCCAAGCCGTCTTCGGCGATCTGAGCCTTGCCCGGAAGGGGGCGCTGGTGCTGGCCGGCAGCGTTCTGATCGCCATCGCGGCGCAATTCTCGATCTTCATCGGCCCGGTGCCGCTGTCGCTGCAGAGCCTCGCGGTCCTGACCGTGGGCTTCGCGCTGGGTGCGCGGCTGGGGGCGGCGACGCTTCTGGTTTACCTCGCGCAGGGCGCGATGGGTCTGCCGGTCTTCTCTGGCGGCGGCGCGGGTCTGCCTTACATGATGGGGCCGACGGGCGGGTTCCTCCTGGGTTTCGTCGCCATGGCGTGGCTCGCGGGCTGGGCCTCGGACACGGGCCTCGCGCGGCGCGCGGTTCCGGCCATCGGGGTGGCGCTTCTGGCCTCGGGCATCATCTATGTCCCCGGTCTGCTCTGGCCGGCGCTGGCTTTCGGTACCGAATGGGCCTCGCTCTGGGCGCATTGGATGGCGCCGTTCATCGCGGGCGACGTTGTGAAGTCGGTGCTCGCGGCACTCGCGGTCTCGGGCGGTCTGGCCTGGATGCGCCGCCGCTGAGCGCTGCGTCAGCGGAATTGCAAAACGCCGTCCTTCGGGGCGGCGTTTTCTTGTTTCCGGCTAAGAATGAGGGCATGGGGCGCTCCCGCTCGGCGCCTTCGGCGGTCTGTAACCCATGCCCCTAGCGCTGACGCACGGGACCGGCGCGTTACTCGGCCGCCTCCTGCATCTCGAAGCCCCGCTTGAGCATGTCGGTGGGTCGCACCGGATATTCGCCAGAGAAACACGCATCGCAATACTGCGGCGCATTGGGGTCGCGGCCCTGCGCCTCGCCCACGGCGCGGTAGAGCCCGTCGAGCGAGATGAACCTCAGCGACGCGATGCCGAGATGGTGGCGCATCTCTTCCTCGGACATGGTGGCGGCCAGCAGTTTCTCCCGCTCCGGCGTGTCGACGCCGTAGAAACAGGGCCAGGCGGTCGGCGGGGACGCGATGCGGAAATGCACCTCCGCCGCGCCCGCGTCGAGGATCATTTCCTTGATCTTGCGCGAGGTCGTGCCGCGCACCACGCTGTCGTCGACGAGGATCACGCGCTTGCCGCGGATCAACGCGCGATTCACGTTGAGCTTCAGCCGCACGCCCATGTTGCGGATCTGCTCGGTCGGTTCGATGAAGGTGCGGCCCATGTACTGGTTGCGAATGATCCCCATCGCGTAGGGAATGCTGCTTTCCTGGCTGTAGCCGATGGCCGCCGGGGTCCCTGAATCTGGGACGGGGCAGACGAGGTCGGCGTCCACCGGCGCCTCGCGGGCCAGTTCCACACCGATCCGGCGGCGCGTCTCGTAGACCGACTCACCGCCGATGATGCTGTCGGGGCGGGAGAAATAGACATGTTCGAAGATGCAGAAGCGGGGTTTGCGCGCCTCGAAGGGGCGGAAGCTTTCGACGCCGTTTCCGTTGATGACGACCATTTCGCCCGGTTCGATCTCTCGGATGAATTCGGCGCCGACAATGTCGAGCGCGCAGGTCTCGGAACTCAGCGCCCAGGCGCCGTTTTCCTCGTCTCCGATCCGGCCCAGCACCAGCGGGCGGACGCCCAGCGGATCGCGCACGCCGATCAGCTTCGTGCGGGTCATGGCGACGATGGAAAACGCGCCCTCCACCCGGCGGAGCGCGTCCTTCATCCGCTCGGGGATGGTGCGCTGCAGCGAGCGGGCCATGAGATGAATGATGCATTCGCTGTCCGAGGAGGACTGGAAGATCGAGCCACGTTCGATCAACTCGCGCCTGAGTTCGTCGGCATTCACGATGTTGCCGTTATGGGCGATCGCCGCGCCGCCCATGGCGAACTCGCCGAAGAAGGGCTGCACGTCGCGGATCTGGGTCGCGCCCTTGGAGCCGGCGGTGGAATAGCGCACATGGCCGATGCCGATCTCGCCCGGCAGCGTCTCCATCAGGGCCTGGCTGGTGAAATTGTCGCGCACGTAGCCGAAGCGGCGGGCGGAGTTGAAGCCCAGTTCGGGGTCGTGGGTGACGATGCCGCCGGCCTCCTGCCCGCGATGCTGGAGCGCATGCAGCCCGAGCGCCACGAAACTGGCCGCGTCCGCCACGCCGGTCACGCCGAAGACGCCGCACTCCTCCCGGAGCTTGTCGTCGTCGAGCGGATCGAAAGGATGGTGAAAAGGTTGGGTTTCGGCGTCGCGCATCGGCAGGGTCCCCGGCAGCTGGCGAAGACCCCGATTCCCCGTCCGGGCCCTTCCTGTCTCACATAGGGCAGCAGATGCGCCATGTCACCCGCCCTGTCACCGGGGTGTCATGAAATCACGCCCGCTTTCATCCGCAGCGCATCGCATGTCGCACTGGGTGGGGAGGCGGGGCCTCGGGCCCTCGTGCCGGGAGCCTCTCACCCAAGCCTGATGCCCCCGGCGGGGAATACCTGGAACCAGAGGAACGGCAGTGCGGTCCTTGCAGCGGGTCTTGCCCTTTCGGTGCGCGGGCTGTCCGGGCGCAGACCCCATCGGAGTCCCGGTTCGCGCTTATTGCGCAGCGCAGGTGCCGGTCAGCTGCTCGTAACGCTGCATGATCCAGTCGGGCGCCTCGGTCGGGATCTGTGCCTCGACGCCGGTCTGGGCTTCGGCGAAGATCGCGGCCGAACGGCTGTCGGCGACGGCGGCGATGGGCTCGTCCCCCGCGATACGCTCATAGGCGATGAGCGCCACCACCACGAGAAGCGCGCCGCGCGCGACCCCGAAGAGAAAGCCGAGACCGGCATCCAGTCCGCCCAGCGGCGAGTTCTTGATCGCCGAGGAAAACACCGGCGTGAAGAACGAGATCACCACCAATGCCACCACGAACACGGCTGTGAAGGCGGCGAGGATGCCCAGCTCGCAGCTGGTGCCGATGAAATCACCGAGATAGGGCACCTCGTTGATCAGGGGCACCACGTCGGGGGCGAACATGAACGCGACCACGGCCGCTGCGACCCAGGCTGCGATCGACATCGCCTCGCGCACGAAGCCGCGCGAGAACGCGAGCACTGCCGAGATCAGGATGACGCCCGCGACGACGCCGTCGAAGATGGTGAAGCCTTCCATTGCCGCTCTCTCGCCTCTTGTCGTTTTTTATCGCCGCGCATCTTCCGTGGCGGCGGGTCTTGCATGTTGGTCCGATCAACCTGCCCCGAAAACCTCCCCGACGAAACGGGGCATGTCCTCCATGGTGCGAACCGACACGCCGCTATTGGCAGGAATACTACACCCTTTTGGCAAGATTGCGGCGGAAAAACCGAGTTTCACCGCCTCTTTCAGGCGATTTTCGGCTTGTGTGACCGGCCGGAGCGCGCCCGACAGGGACAGCTCTCCGAAGACCACGGTGTCGCGGGGGAGCGCCGCGTCCTCGCGCGCCGACAGAAGGGCCGCGGCCACGGCCAGGTCGGCGGCGGGCTCGGATATGCGCAGGCCGCCCGCCACGTTGAGATAGACGTCGAGGCCCTGGAAGGAGATGCCGGCGCGCGCCTCGAGCACGGCAAGCACCATCGACAGCCGCGCGCCGTCCCAGCCCACCACCGCGCGGCGCGGC